>Ga0207990_1000154_pt1 | contig 40486 bp, 60 predicted proteins | sample ETNtaG_8_FD_185780 | JGI IMG/M metagenome (GOLD analysis project Ga0207990, IMG submission 185780) | Marine microbial and viral communities from oxygen minimum zone, Eastern Pacific Ocean - ETNP201406SV75 (SPAdes) (version 2) | ecosystem: Environmental > Aquatic > Marine > Oceanic ...
CTCTCAATGTTGTATCAATGGAGTGAAACATCGGAAGATGTATCTGAATTATCCTCAATTCTTGGAGTAAATGGTGAATTACCTCAATGGACTGCAAATCTTGCAACATGGGCAGTAGAAGAAAAGATTACTCCAGCTGAAATGATAATTGCAATTGAATATGTGATTAACAATTCTTGAGGCTAAATCATGGATGTTTTAGTAAAAATTGATTACAAATGATTGCAAACTAAGCCTACTGGTTAAATGACATTATGAGATAATTCATTTATGAAAATATTGATTGAAACACCTGTTGAAGTCAAAAAAGGAGATTTACTTGTTGTAGATGATGTCCAAGAGAATGGAATTCATTGTGGAACAAGAAAATTTACCGTTCATTTGATAAAACAAACAAATTCTTGAAATAAAAAAAAATGAATTGCCCGAACTTACCACTTTAGTTTTCATACCCCCAATGAATTGGATTTGGCCAACAAAGAAAAAAGCATATTTGTTTTGTTGTTGTATATTTAGGTGATGTTTCTTGACCGTATTCATGCCGGAAATGAACTTGCAAAAAAGATGGCAGACTCAATCAAAGAAGGAACCATAATTTTAGCAATTCCTAGAGGTGGAGTAATAATAGGACATCAAATTGCAACCTCTTTTAATCTAAAACTTGATGTAATTGTCTCCAAAAAACTATGCCCTCCAGGCAACTCTGAATTTGGGGTAGGTGCAATTTTGCATGATGGAACTATTTACTTGCCTGACATGTATGTGGATTATTTTACAGAGAATTCCCTAAATGATGAAATATCAAAAAAAACCATTCAAGTTCAAAATAGATTAGAAAAATATCGTGAGAATTCAAATTATGATTTTGAAGAAAAAAATATCATTTTAGTAGATGATGGTATTGCAACAGGATCTACTGTATTTGCTGTTGCAGAGTGGTTAAAGACAAAAAAGATTGCAACTTGTTCTATTGCTTCTCCGATAATTCCTTCTAATCTGTTTAAAGAATTACAACAAAAATTTTCTAAAGTTTATGCAATAGATTTTCCAGACAGTTTTGTATCGGTAAGTGAGTTTTATGAAAATTTTGATCAGGTTGAAGATAAAATCGTGCTTGATATTTTAGCTAATTATTAGTGGATTATCCGTACATCGACTTTTCTGTAGTTTGCCCTGAGTTGTTCTGTGAGGAAAAACCACTAAAATTTGAGCGTAATATTTTCTGAACATGTCCTGATACCCTTGCTACATTATCCCATGTTCTATGAAATGAAATTCTATCTAATCCCTGTTCATCAACATGTGAGAAAATTGCCAATCCTACCACTACATCCTTGTCTTTAATCCATTGATGTCCAACATCGCAAATTGTACAAATTTGACTAGTCTCCATGATTGCTTTTGAAAATGATGGATTTGTCATGATTAACAACTTTGAATCATCTGGAGAAAATCTCATGTTTACATTGAGATAAATTCTATCGTCTCTGTTGACGTTTTTACTGACAATTACATTTGTACCTACTCTATACTGCCATTCAATTGCCTGACTTTTCTCTCTTATTTTCTGTGATTGATCTTCATACTTGACACTAGTAATTTTGATAAACTCTTCAACTAACTCTTTCATTTGCTGTGAAGTTTTTACCATGAATAAGATAGTTCTCTACTCAATATATGCCTGTTACATTTTTAGAAAAAAAGAATTAATGGCTATGTCCACAACCACAGGAATCATGACCTTCATGTCCTTGTGATTCTTTTCCATCACATCTGGAACATTTGTCTGATCCCATTGGAGAAAAGAAACTAATTCCACATGATACGCATTTTTGATTTGCCATGTTGAAAATGTAAAATTACTATATTTATTGAATGCGTATTTGTGCAGAAATGCTATGATGAACTTGGTTTTGCATTACCTGCTTCATTTGACTCGTCATTCTTTTTGAAAATTCTGTATTCGCCAATAATTGAATCACATTTTTCACATGTGTATTGACCTCTTTCTATTAGAATTAGATTGTCTGCAACTTGTTCATTGGTATTTTGTTCTAGGTGAATCTTTGGTGGATTATCAAACTCTGTCTCACATTGATTGCAATAATGCTTGAACATCTGTTCTACCTCTAGTTTTCCAACTGGAGCCAAAAACAATTTTCCTACACCCAAGTCTGCTTTCTTTGCTTGTTCTTCTGACAAGTCTGCAATGACGTAACCTCCAGATCCTTGAACTTTTAGTTCTACCATTTCATATTGATATTTTTGATGGCATTAAAATACTATTTGCATTTGATTTGAAAAAAATGATGATAATTGATGAAAAATTGAAAAAAACGTATAGTGTAAAATTAGATTTTTAGATCGAGACTGTTTTTGACCATTACTCTTGAATCCACTCTAATCTAATCAATGTCCTATGAGTTGTAAGGACGGATTTATTCACAATTTTGCTTGGTTTGAGATTCTATCAAGCAAGAGATGTATCCATTGTGGTCATGAAGAAGGCACATAGTCTGAAATTCACTCGTTACATTCTTATCTAAAATTTTCAGAAAATTTTTATGGAAAAAATAAAGAATAATTCTCCTGTATTATTTTACTATAATCACTCAAAAAAATGGCTAACTAAAATATCCAAGAAAGAATCATTTCACACGCATATTGGAGTAATCAAACACTCTGATGCTATAGGAAAAGAGTATGGTTCTAGATTAATCACAAACAAGGACAAGTATGTCTATGTTCTCAAACCTACGATGTTTGATTATATAATGAAAATCCAACATGGAACTCAGATTGTTTATCCTAAAGATATTGGATACATTATTGCCAGAGCCGGAATTGGTGACGGTCAGAAAATTTTAGAAATTGGAACAGGTAGTGGTTCTTTAACATCATTTGTTGCAAGTGTTGTAAAGCCACGTGGTCATGTTTACACTTTTGATGTTGATGAAAATTTTATGAAAATTGCTGAAAAAAATATCAAAAAAGCTGGAATGTCAAAATATGTTACTCAACACAATTTGGATTTGAAAACTGCAAAAAAAATGCCACTAAGCGACATGGATGTTGCCTTGATTGATTTGGGTGACCCTTGGGTTGTAATTCCACAAGTAAGAAAAATGCTGAAAGGCAGTGGTTCAATTTTTGCAATTTGTCCTACAATGAACCAGTTAGAAAAATTGACTATGGCTTTAGTTGAAAATGAATTTACTGATATCGAGTCTACTGAACATATTATTCGAACAATTGAAGCTCGTGAAGGGAAAACTAGACATTCATTTCAGGGAATAGGTCATACCACATACCTTTGTTTTGCAAGAAAGGCATTTTTTGACAGAGGCTCAAAGTCAACAAAAACCAAAACTGAAAAAACAACCAAATCCACAAAAACCAAAACTGAAAAAACAACCAAATCCATAAAAACCGTTAAAAAAACATCCAAAAAATAGTCTCAACTATTCTAATATCCTTGGAAACAAGATTTATTCAACTATTTTTTAGATTATATTGTATTGGTAACTAAAAATCTCTCAATTTCACTTGTAAAGAAATTCATCTCTCCCAGAAAATTATCGTCTAGAAAAGGTGACAATGGAATTGTTTTGGTTGTAGGTGGCAGTTACATCTATCATGGCGCTCCAATTTTGTCATCAATTGCAGCACTACGTTGTGGAACTGATTTGGTTTACACATGTGTTCCAAAAATCAATGTTGCCCCAACTCGTGCAATTTCTCCCAATCTTATAGTAATCCCATTAGTTGATCAGAAACTTACTCGTGGTGCTGTAAACAAACTGATTGGTGCATTACCTCGAAATCTTGATTCTGCAACAATTGGAATGGGCCTTGCAATTCAGGATAGAAATTCATTATTACTTCTTGTAGAATCTCTTTTGAACAGAGATGTTCGTTTATCCTTAGATGCTAGTGCATTACTACCTGAGGTTCTGCCTTTACTGAAAAACAAAAATGTTGTAGTAACTCCACATGCCGGCGAATTCAAAAGACTATTTGGAGAATCTCCGCCAAATTCAAAAATTCAGAGAATAAAACTTGTAGAAAAAAATGCAAAAGAATACGGAATTACTGTTTTACTAAAAGGTGCAACTGATATTGTTTCAAATGGTTCTACCACGTATCTTTATGAGAAAAAAACTCCTGCAATGACTGTTGGTGGAACTGGTGATGTTCTTTCAGGATTGGTTGCAGGAATGTTATCTAAGAGCAGAAATACATTAGAATCCGCCGCTGCTGCTACTTTCATCAATGGACTTGCAGGAAAAGCCACTCAAAAGAAATTGGGACTGCATTTGACTTCTATGGATTTGTTAGATGAACTTCCGTATGTGATGAAGCCCTTTGATAAAATTGTGTAACTGACATGAATCCAATAAAACATGTAGATTCGCACATGAATAATTTAATTTCAGATTTACAAACCCTGATTAGACAACCAAGTGTTTCGGCAAAAAATGAGGGAATTGAAGAGTGTGCAAATTTAGTTCAAAAACTATTGGAACAGTCTGGAATACATTCTGAATTATTACGATTGAAAAAAGGTGTTGCACCAATTGTTTATGGAGAAATCAAATCAAAACAAAACCCAAAAAAAACTCTAATGTTTTACAATCATTATGATGTTCAGCCTGCAGAACCTTTTGATTTATGGGAGTTTCCTCCATTTAGTGCAACAAAAAAAGGCAACAAAATTTTTGGAAGAGGTGCAACTGACGATAAAGGTGAATTAATCACTAGAATCAAAGCAGTTGAGGCATGTCTGAAAACAACAGGTGATGTTCCATGCAACATCAAATTTGTAATTGAAGGTGAAGAGGAAACTGGTAGTGCTCATATTGAAGATTATTTGAAAAAATTCAAAAAGAAATTTTCTTGTGATGGTGTGATTTGGGAATTTGGATATGTTGATGCAAAAAATAGGCCAATTATTGGTCTAGGGATGAAAGGACTACTATTTGTTGAATTATCTATCCAGGAATCTATTCGAGATGCACATTCCAGCTTGGCAGTTTTGATAAAAAACCCCGCATGGCGATTAATTGAGGCCGTTCACACACTCCGAAATTCTGATGGAAAAATTTTGATAAAAGATTGGTACAAAGATGTATTACCATTTTCAAAAAAAGATTTGGAGCTTATATCTAAAGAACCATTTGATCAAAATGCATTCAAAAAAGAATTTGGCATTAAATCCTTTGTTGGAAATAAAAAAGGATTAGATGCAAAAAAGGCTCTTGTTGGAGGGGCAACTTGTAATATTGCTGGATTTGTCTCTGGCTATACTGGTGAGGGTGCAAAAACAGTTCTTCCAGGAAAGGCACTTGTAAAAATTGATTTTAGACTAATTCCTAAAATGAATCCCAAAAAACAAGTTATGTTGTTAAAAAAACATCTAAAATCCAAAGGATTTGGAGATATTGCAATTAAGGTATTTCATGGCGAAGCTGCGGCACGAACTAATTCCTCTGAATCATTTGTATCTGATGTAAAAAATGCAGCTGACAAAGCATTTGGGAAATCCATTCTTAATGTCTCAAATGCTGGAACTGGCCCTATGCATCCTTTTGTTGAAATTCTAAATGCTCCCTGCATATCTGTTGGAAGTACGTATATGTTTTCAAGAATCCATTCCCCCAATGAATTTGCTAGAGTTGATTTGTTGAAGAAAACTACCAAATGCATTTGCATGATTATGGAAAATTTCTCAAAATCTTAATGAATACATCTTGGGATTTTTTTAATGATTTGAGATATTGAAATTCTTCCTGGACCTGTAATCATAATCACAAGTAGTGAACCCAAAAGAATCAAATCCAATTCCACTCCTCCATCCCCTGTAAGACTTTGCATTCCTTTGACGTGGAATATTGCTCCTAGCATAATTACACAAAGTAGGGCCGAAGAAATTCTACTAAACACTCCTGTTATAATTAAAATTCCTGGAATGACCTCAGCTAACGCAATTGGAATCTGCATTTCTGGCGGTAAACCAATGTTTGGTAAAAAGTTTCCAAATCCTGGATTGAATTTTGACATACCATGAACAATGAAAATTACTCCGATGATGGATCTTAATCCTACAAAGACAATATCATTTAGAATTTTTTCTTTGATTTCTGCAGTTGTCAATAACTCTAATACGTCATTTTGGTTAAAGAGGTTTTAGTACATTTTTTGTTGTTTACCTGTGCGAGATCTTTGAAGGTTATGTAGAAAGCCCTTTATTATGCTGCAAAATTATTTGAAATATGTCAATGTATATGCCAGGAGCAACTGCTGTTGGAATTACTTTTGATGGTGGTGTAGTTTTTGCTAGTGAGAAAAGGATCGCATTTGGTAATTTTCTTGTAAGTAAATCCACAAAGAAAACATTTCCTATCACTTCTAAAGTCGGTGCAACTTGTGCTGGTCTTGTAGCTGATATGCAAATTCTTTCATTACAAATTTCTGCTCTTGCTAAAATAAGAAAAATGGAACTAAAACGAGATGTTCCTCCTAACACAGTCGCAAAAATGATGTCAAATATGATGTATGAGCGACGTTATTTCCCACTACTAACTCAGGTTATTGTTGGGGGTGTAGTTGACAAACCAATCATGTATACTCTTGATCCTCTAGGTTCTGTTCTCCCTGATGATTATGCTGCAGTTGGAACTGGTGCTGAAATGGCATTAGGTGTTTTAGATCCTCAATACAAACCAAACATGAGTAAAGACGAGGCAATTAATTTAGCAAAAAAAGCAGTTCGTTCAGCAGCACTAAGAGATGCTGCAAGTGGTGATGGTTTAGATGTACTTGTAATCACAAATGAAGGTACAGAAGAATTTACTGAAGAAATAAAATAATTCTAATTAATCGTAAATAGTTTTTCCAGTTTCCCAAAACGTATCTGAAATATAATGCAAGTTTTTTACAATTTCCCCTTTGTCCATACTTTCTAATTCTGCACTGGATACCATTGATTTTCCTACTGCCAAAAATTTGTGTTGTGATTCCTCAACAATACAAACAAGTTGGTCTTTCTCAAACTCTGTAAATTTTTTAATTCCAGGTCTCATTACATTTGCACCTTTACACATGAATTTGATTGCCCCCATGTCAACAATGACGTTTGGAAATTTCTCCAGCATTTTAGTTTCTGATAAAAATGGCAAATAATCATCTTTAATTTTTAAAATTTTGATTCCATCACCTGTAATGATTTGCGCCTCGCTAGAAATTTGATGAACTTTGAGATTTTTTATTTTTGGAAATTCAATTCCCCATTGTTCTGTAACTGTTTTTAATAGAGCATTTGTATCACTCTTTGAAATCAAATTTGATTTCAAGTTCTTCCAATCTCTTGTCTAATATCTAGCAAATCTCTTAAAATTGAACTTGCTGTTTCTGTTCCTCCTGCACCTCTACCGATGATTGTTTGAGTGCCAGAGTGTTCTGATGTAAATGCAATTGCATTTAGAGTTCCATTTACGCACAATGGATCATCATTTGATACCTCTTCAGGTGAAACGACTAATTTCTTATTGCATGATGCGATTAATTTTACTGAACAATTATTTTTGTCTGCTTTTTTGATATCCTCTGTTGTTACTTTTCTGATTCCGGTACAATCGATATCTGGAAGTGTAACTTTCATTCCCATTACCCAATTTGCAAGAATTACTAGTTTTGCTGCAGCATCCAAACCATCCAAATCTAATGATTCATCGGCTTCTACGTATCCTTTACTTTGGGCGTCTTTTAGAGCACTTTCAAATGATAATCCTGTTGACATGTTTGATAAAATGTAGTTTGTTGTACCATTTAGAATTCCTGCAAATGATGTTATTCTTTCTCCACTTAGACTATTTTTAGCGTAATCCAAAATTGGTGTTCCTCCTCCAACGGTCCCACTAAATTTGAACATTACTTGGTTGAATGTTGCAAGTTCCATTAGTGATGGAAATGCTAATGCTAGTGGTCCTTTATTTACTGAAATAACATGCATACCTTTTTTCATAGCAGAAATGATGTGAGTCATTCCAGGTTCTGCATCTTTGTAGTTACTTGCAGTGGTCTCAATCAAAACATCAGCTTCGACATTTTTTAACATCTCAATCCCTGACATTGAATTTTGTGAATCTGCATAATTTTTTACTGTACCAAACTTTTTCTTTACTTCAACTAATTTACTTAATTTCAATCCTGATGAATCTACGGCACTACCTTTACTGTCAAAAACTCCTACTACTCTAGGTTTCAATCCATATTTTGCATAGAGATCCTCTGATCTTGAATCAAATAATTTTACTAGACTCTGACCAACTACGCCAAATCCACATAGAATTATTCTCAATTCCACTCAATCCCTTTTGTTGATTTTTTTTCTGTCATTTTACTTTCCTTTAGATTTTTTAATCATTAATTATGTTTATTAATAATTTTTGAATCATGTTTCATGAATTAGTTTATCTTGTTTTATGACTGTGTTTCTTCGTCTTTTTCATGTTGTAATGAAACTGAATTGATACAAAATCTATCATTTGTTGGCTTTGGACCATCATCAAATACATGACCTAAATGTGCTCCACATTTGTTGCAATTTACTTCTGTTCGAAGCATTCCATATGATGAATCTGAAATCAACTCTATTTTTTCATCTGAAATTGGCTCCCAAAAACTTGGCCATCCTGAACCTGAGTCAAATTTTGCATTAGATGAGAATAGTCCTTCTCCACAACATGAACATTTGAAAACTCCTTCTAGTTTACTTTGATTATATTTTCCAGAAAATGCTGGTTCTGTTCCATGATTAATGCATATCTCAAATTGTTCAGGTGTTAGTTCTTTTTTCCATTCTTCAGGAGATTTTTTAATTTTATCTGTCATGATTTGAATAATGATTTTTAGTTGTTAAAGTATTTTTTATTTTAATTTTTTTCTCTTTTCTTCTGTTCTTTTTTCTGATTCAAATCGCTCCAGATCGTATTCTTTCATATCTACAAATTTCATAATTTCACTCAATACTGGATGAACTTTACTGATTTGTTTGAACATTTGTTGAGCAACTCGTCTGTAATCTACATGTCCTTGTGGAACTGTTCGTAATTCAATTAAATGACATGCTTCTCTGAGATTGAATTTCATAAAATATGGATAATTGTATGCAAAATTTACAACATATTGACTTTGTTCAGGAAACTTTTTCCTAATCTTTTCAAATGTGTCTCTAGTTTTGTTCATACAGTCTTTGAAATCTTTTTCAATTCCAAGAATTTTAATTTCGTTTGGAATGTTATATCCATGATCTGTTGTTAGTAACTGCCTTTCCAATGTTAATGCCCTATGTCTGTGAAAATCTCTAAACATTCCAAAATTGTTACATAAATCAAATGTGTAATACACATTTTCAAATGCTCTAGATGGTCTATGACGTCTGTTTGTTCGAAGCTTTGTGAATTCTTTGATAATTTTTATTTTTTCTTGTTTTGAAATTTTCTTTACTTGTTGTAGAATATTTTGATATGATGTACTTGGTGATTGCTCATACATTATACTTGTAATAATTTTGTCAATAGAGTTTTTCTCTGATTCAAAATCTACAAGTTTTGTAAATGCTCCTTTTACTGGCTTTGATTTAATTTTACTTGCAGTTATTTTTCTTGTTTTATTTTTCACATCTTTGAGATATTTTTGAAATGCTTTTCCGTATTTGTCATCTGCTCTTCTGACAAATGACTTTATTGTGGTGTCTAACTCTTTCTTGATTTTTGAGGCTAATTCTTGCTCTTCTTTGAGTTCTGAGGCTCCTAAAATTGTCAGCAGATACTCAAATGCTCTTCCATTCCCAGTAATTCCAACATTTGTCAATGTTGATGCAGGCAACAACCCTCTGAGTATGTCCAGTGCTTTAGCTTTTGTTGAACCTCTGTAAATCATGTTTGCAGATTTTATGTCTGCCTCAATTTTTAATTTAGAAAATAATTTTTCTTTCTTATCTCTTGAATCCTTAAAACTATATTTTTCAATTGGATATTTTTCTCTGACATAGTTTACCATTGGTTCGATGTTTTTTGAATACACATCAAATGAAAAGTTACATGTTTCTTCATACAAGTCTGCAAATTTTGAATCCATAATTTTTTCATCTCTATAAAATCTATATTTTCCATTTTCTTTTTTATTCCATGCAACATATCTTGATGACTTTTCTAAATACGATAATCCAATTCGTCTGTCTTCAATTTTTTTAACTGCAATATTTGATAATCCTTCAACTGCAATTTGGGCTTCTCCTAATTCTGCTACAGAGTCATCCCCATATTCTAACAATACTCTATCATAAAATTCAGAACCTCTGTTTTCATTTTTTAGAAATTCATCCAGGAAAATTTTTCTCATACTTTTGTCTGTTCTACTATATCTGGACATCAATGCACCACGATCAACTTGTCTTGGTGTAATTATTGCAAAGACATTTCGATCTGTATTTGAAAAGTGATTTGAAAGAATCTTTTTTTCTTTATTTGAAAACTCTGACAACACCTAATTGCTATTTTTCAATTATTAATACTCTATTTCTTTTTCCCAATTTGAATTAGATCGGGACCTTTGTCTCTGTTTTTATCTTGTCCTTTGGCTTGCCATCTTAGTAAGACTTCTTTGAATGCTGCAGCATCTGCTTCATTTTCAGTATACATCAAAGATGTAACCCAATACCCTTTGTTTGCAGTTTTTCCTCCTATCGAATTCATCCAAAAATCACTTGGCAAATTTGCAATATTCTTGTTGTTTGGGTCTTTAGTGGTATCTACCCATCTGTTTGCAACAAAATTCAAAATTTGCTCCAATTCTTCTTTTTGAATCATGAGACTGCTGTTTTGTCTCTGAATTTTAAAATTACTCTTTGGACCTTGATTTTAAATTAGTTAAAATAATCTTACTAAAACTAAAACATTTTCTTACTCTTTGTCGGTTATACAAATCCCATAATCATTTCATATGACCCACGACGAAACCGAAATTATCGGAAAAAACGTCAAAGACATGTACGGAACATTCATGGGTAAAGTCGCAGGTACAATAACTGACATTGACGGAAGTATTCAGTCCGTCGGCATTGATTGCGGTTCTCAAGGATTACAGCAAATCCCATATGAGCAACTTGTAGTTCAAGGCGATGCAGTTATTTTTATTCCAAAATGGAGACTCGACTCACAAAGACTCATTCGTGAAAAAGGACTAACTCTACGTCGTCTAAAGGCGTTGATTGACATTGTTTCAGAAAATGATGACATGAAAGCAGATGCAGAAATCATTCATGAAAAATACAAGTCAAAACTTGTATCATTAGATGAAACAGAAAGTGAAATCAAAGTTAAACTTGAGGCAAGATTGACTGAGTTAGATGAACAAATGAAGTCTGCAAAAATGTTATTGTTTGATGCAAAAGTACAATTCAAAAGCAATGAAATCTCTGATGCAACATTTGATACTGTGAAATCATGCACAACTGAGGTAATTGAGCATGTTACACATGAAACATCTGAAATCTCAAATGTAAAGAGTAGAATTGCAGATCTTGAATTAGAAGTACAAGAAATTACTGCACCACCACAAGCAAATATCCAAGATTCAGCCGTATCATATCTGGAGACTCCTGAACCACATCAAGTTGTTCAGTCAATACTTCCAGAAGCCCCAACAGAACCAATACCTGTTTCTTCAGAACCAATTAGGGCAGAACCAATTTCTGAACTACCCCAAGAACCTGAAGTAACATTTGCATTTCCAGAACCACCAGAACAGGTGACCCCGGTAACTTCAAAAGACGACAATGATAACGACTGGCTTGCAAGAATGGAAGCACAATAATTTTTTTAATTTATTTTTTTAACACTTAGAAAGATCTAAGCTCATACAATTTTTAATGGCTGATTTGTATGATGTAGGTCTTGGGAATACTGATTTTGAAACAAGAAAAGAGGCCGATTCTGATTTTGTATCTTTTTGGGCCAATCAGGCAAAAAACCTCTCATGGTTTACTCCCTGGAATCAAACCCTTGATTGGAACCCTCCATTTGCCAGGTGGTTTGCTGGAGGTACAATTAACGCCTCTTTCAACACATTAGATGTTCATCAAGACACCAAATCTGAGAAAACTGCAATATTTTGGGAGGGTGAAAATGGTGAATCTCAAATTCTTACGTATGGTGATTTGTTTATTCAAGTCCAAAAATTCTCAAATGTTCTAAAATCCCTTAATGTCAAAAAGGGTGACAGGGTAACAATCTACCTTCCGATGATTCCTGAATTAGTAATTGCAATGCTTGCATGTGCTAGAATTGGAGCAACTCATACTGTTGTATTTTCTGGATTTAGCGCAACTTCTATTCGAGATAGAATTGATGATTCTAAATCTAAAGTGATCATCACTGCTGATGGAGGATATAGGCGAGGTAAAGTAATTGAATTAAAACAGACTGTTGATGATGCAATTAAAGATCTTGATTTTGTAGACCACGTAATAGTTTTTGAGAGAACAAAAACTCCTATCACTTTAACTTCAAAAGATAAACTTTGGAATCATTTGATGGATAATTCCCCAACATTTTGTGATGCTGAAAAATTGCCTAGTGATCACCCTCTTTACATTTTATACACATCAGGAACCACTGGAAAACCTAAAGGTGTTTTACACGGTACTGGGGGATATCTAACTCATCTTTATTCTACTTTCAAATGGGCATTTGACATCAAAGATTCTGATGTATTTTTTTGTACAGCTGATATTGGTTGGGTAACTGGTCACAGCTATGTGGTTTATGCTCCTCTTCTTCATGGTGCAACACAAATAATGTATGAAGGTGCTCCTGATTTTCCTGATGCATCTAGGATGTGGGATATTTTACAAAAATATCGTGCTACAATTTTTTACACAACTCCTACAGCACTTCGAATGTTTATGAAATTTGGAGACGACATACCTAATTCATTTAATCTTTCATCTTTACGACTATTGGGAACTGTTGGTGAACCCATAAATCCTGAAGTATGGAAATGGTATTTTAAAACAATTGGAAAAAACAAATGCCCCATTGTTGATACTTGGTGGCAAACTGAAACTGGTGGCATGTTGATTTCTCCTTTACCTGGATTAGAGACAATTCCTCTTAAACCGGGTTCTGGAACATTGCCTATTCCAGGTGTGGATATTTCTGTAGTTGATGAAAACGGTAATGATGTTCCTGCAAACACAAAGGGGTATCTAATTATTAAAAATCCATGGCCTGGTATGCTCTTGACATTATGGGGCGATGATGAAAAATACAAAACAGTCTATTGGTCAAAGTATGAGAATTGCTACTATCCTGGGGATTATGCTCTAAAAGATAATGATGGATATTTGTGGTTATTAGGTCGTGCAGATGATGTTTTAAAAGTTGCAGGACATAGAATTGGAACTGCAGAACTTGAGAGCTGTATTGTATCTCATAGTGATGTTGCAGAATCTGCTGTATGTGGAATTCCTGATGAAGTTAAAGGTGAGGTGATTATTGCATTTGTTGTTTTAAAACACAATGTAATTACAAATACAACTGAACTGGAAAAACAATTAATGATAAAAATTAGAAATGATGTTGGTGCAATTGCATCTCCTAAACAAATCTACTTTGTTTCAAAATTACCAAAAACCCGTAGCGGTAAAATTATGAGACGATTACTAAAATCCATTGCAAATAATGAAAAAATAGGAGATGTAAGTACATTAGAAGATGGAACAGCTGTTACAGAAGTACAGAGTGTTTTTGATGAAATTCAAAAATCAATTGCTAAAAAATCCTCATAGATTCTTAATTCAATTCATGTAAATTAACTAAAGACAACATATCAAACATATTTTTGAGTCCATTGTATTCTGATTTTGAATTTTCATCTAGTTGGTTGTATTCATTTTTCTTTATTTCTTCTAATCTGAGATTTGATTCTTTGAAGAATTTTTCAAATTCTTTGATTTTTTCCTCGTTCATTTGAGATAAATCAAAAATTACTGTATTACTTCCAATCAAATTTTTATTTTCATCATATAGACTAGTTGCTTGTAATAATCCTTGAAATGTACTGTCGTCTTGTTTTTTGAAAATAATTTTTCTATCTGTTACTTTTCCTGTTTCAAACCATGTTTTTAGAGAATCATTCATCTCTTCCCAGGCATTCTTAGGCACATGTTCAAAGATTGGCTTTCCTAAAATCTCTGATTTTGCATATCCTAGATTTGTTGCATATGTTGAATTACAGTCAAGAATGATCCCAATTGAATTAATCCTCCTCCACATTACTGGTGCGTCTTTTAGTATTTTTCTTGCTTCGGTTTGAACCATTTTTTAAAATTATATCTACTACTTATTAAATTGAAATCTTACTAAAACCACTGATCTAGGTTTTGACTTTTTCTCTCTAATGCTTTTTTTAATCTATTTAGAGTAGATTGAATCCTATCTTCAGAAAAACTTCTCTCTTTGACTAGATAGTTTGTTATTGCATCATAATCTACTTCTTCAAAAATAATTTCATCTACGTCTGCAACTTCTGGTTCCAAAAAGATTTTTCGTATCTGTTGATAATCTATTCCGTTTAGTTGTTCTTGAATTTGAGGAATGTCTTCTAGTCTTGAATGTTGTTTTATCATTTTTAATGCAGTTTTTGGACCTATCCTTTCAAATCCATTTGGATTAAAATCAGTACCAATCAATATCCCTACGTCAATTAGTTCTTCTCTTGTTAACCCTATTGCATCCAATGTTTTCTGTGTTTCAATAATTTCTGGAAGCACATCGATGTACGTATTTCTATTTGGAATTTTTCTTCTTCCACTATTTGTGAAATTCCTTACCAGTCTTTTTGCCCCACATAAAACAGAATCAAAGTCTTGACTAGCTGATGCATATGCTTGTCCTGTGTTAGTTAGATGTGCAGCTGTTGCTTCTCCTTCTGATGGTGCATCTATGTATGGAATTCCAAAACACTTCAAAAGCTGTTTTGATTCCTTTACCATCCCATCTTTCATACTTGTTGTTTGTTGTGCATATTTTCTTGCATCTTCCATATTTCCTTCGGCTATAGCTTTTTCATATTTTACAGTTGCATCTTTTTTGATCTGTTTTCTTCGTTCGATTTCTGCAGTTTTTAATGATGGTGGTTTTCCATCAAATACGTAAACTGGCTTTATTCCTAATGATAGAAAATTGACATTTCTATAAAGTAATCCGCTAAGATGGCTTGTAATCCGTCCTTCAGAATCTGATAATTGTAATCCGTCAGGCCCTCTAATGCTTGCCAGGAATTGATAAATCGCATTGTATGCATCAATTGCAATTATTTTTGTAGAAAATGCCTCTAGAGTTGTTTTCTCTCTGACTACTAGGTCTTTTAGATTTAGTCCCATGAAAAACTATGAACATTTTGTGTTATTTTGGGTTTATCTTTTGAAACTGATCGGTGTTTTTATTCTGTTTTTATGAATATTCAATTCAATTTTCCTTTTTTTGTGAAATTGATTTAATATATGAACAATGTTTGGAATTTATCTTGAATAATATCGATATCCCTACTAGTTTACATGATAAAATTTTTGAAGTACGCTCAAATTCTGATGGTTTAGTTTTAAAAATAATTTCTTATTTTCCTTTCTCTGAATTAGAAAAAGAAAATATCATTTCTGTATTGAATCAGCCTAATTTTTCTGGCTTTCATTCAATTTTTACTGATTATGTAAGTGAGGATGAATGGAACAAAACTAAGGATCAAATTAAAAATAGATTTAGAAATGAACTTTTCGATATTGACGATACATCATAATTTTATTTGACTTTGCTTTATTATGGAGAAAATCTAAGAATAACTGCCGGGATAGCCAAGCGGTAAGGCGGCTGTCTCGAAAACAGCTACGTGAAAGCGTGCAGGGGTTCAAATCCCTTTCCCGGCGCCACTCAATGTGTTCTATGCCCTAGATTCATCTTAGATTCCTTTTTATTTTTAATATGGTCTATCTCTTAGTTGGTGGCAATCACACAAACAACCTTTCTGACATTTTACTCGTTTACAGTCTGAACATCTCTTTGTATTCCAATATGGTGCAGTGTTCATGTTAATACATAGGGTAAACTCGAAAATATCTTTTTTTATATCTAGTATTTCAAAAACCTTAATGCCTTCTTACCCAATTTAGAATAGATTGAATTGTCTTAGATGTGATGGGAAAGGTAAATTCATGAATGAATTTGGTCTAATGGAAAAATGTCCTTCATGTAAAAGACCCGAAATGACTTTCGATAAAATTAATGATCGAGATTTAGATGATTAGTTTGTCAAAATAAGATTATGGTTTGAAATAGTATTAGAATGGAAAAAATGAAAAAGTCAATACAGCTCCGACTATCATCACAGAAGCAATTAATCCAATAATGAGTACTTTTGGCTTAACAGAAATTTTGCTAAACTTTCGTATGTGTCCACATTTTGAACACGTCATATGGTCTCCATTCAATTTGTAATTATGTTGACAGTCCATGTTTGATAAAATTCTAACAAAAGTCGGATATAAAATCGTTAAATTATTTGGGTTAGATGAGAACCAAAATAAAATTCTAAATTAGCACCCATAATGTTTTGCCCAATCTGTGTTTGCAAATTCACTTGTTTTACAATGAATGGTAGATATTTCCCCATGCCCTGATTCTAAAATTTTTTCATTTATTATGTTGCCATTACACTTTATCAGACCAATTATTCTTCCATAACTGCCCTTTGTCTGCAAGTCATCTTCATCAACTAGTACTATAGATCCTATGGGGCATATTTTCTCAACATACTCTCTTGCCAAAATTCCACCGTCATCATAAATCTCAGGTGTTGATGTTAGTGAGAATCGAATAGATTTCCCATCTACTTTGATTGTGTCTCCGTCAACAATCTCTGTTACTTTTCCTGAAATGCATTGTGCGTCACCTGAACATCCCGAACCAAATGGTATAGTTATAATGAAAATTATTACAACTATTGGAATAACTGGTAGAATATACTTTATTGGAAGCATGATATTTTAAAATAAATTACAGTTTTATGTATTCTATAATCTAAAAAATTCCCTTTATTACGTTATGATTAGCCATGATCATGCTTATCTAAATGAAATTCTGATTTTTTGTATGGGTTTTCTTGATAAAATTAAAAAAAATATTATCATTGAATCTAGGGCAATAGATGATGACTCTGTTTTAAAATCTGAAAAAAAAATTATACTTTTAGAAGAGAAAATTAAAGAAAATCCCAAAAATGTTCAATTTCTCCTTGAACTATACATTTGCTATGTTGTTGTTGGAAATGTGGAAAAAAAGATTACATGTTTGGAAAAAGTTTTGATATTATCTCCTAATGATCCATACCCTCTACAGCAACTTGCAGACATTTATGCAGTTGAACTAAAAGATATGAAGAAATCACAATTTTATCAAACTCAAGCAAACAAAACCCGAAAATTCTTCTGATTTGAAATTTTAACTGTAGATAATTTTAATTCAGAAGAGTTCTAAATTTGATGTGACGATGGTAGAAATTAGAACAGCTTCTGATAATGATATTCCTATAATTTTGGGAATGCTGTATGAACTTGGACGTCCCAAACCACAAATAGATTCAGATGTAGATGTGTTTAGAAAATTAGTAAAAAAACACATTACCGATTCAGATAAAATTATTCTTCTTGCCGTTTCTAATGACACAAAAATTATTGGAATGGTGAGTATAGTATTCCTGTCAAGACTGAATCGTAATACTCTAGAGATGTATATTCCAGAGTTAGTTGTTCTTGAAAAATATCACAGACAAGGTATAGGTAAAAAATTAATCCAATCTTGTATATCGCTTGCAGAAGAGAAAAAATGCCATAGAATTAGACTGGAATCTGGCAATCAAAGAAAAGAATCTCATCAATTCTATTCTAGTCTGGGATTTGAACAATCTTCTCTTTCATTTACACTGAATCTAAATTAACTAAAACAGAAAAATGAGAATAGAAATTTGGGTAAAAAAAATATCCCTTGATTACAAAACAAATGTCTTTTAGAACGTTTAAAATTACTTGATTTTCAAAATAAATCATGCCTAGTAGTGTGGAGTCAAAAATTAATCAATCTGAAATATCTAATGCTGAATTGATTGCACATTTTAGAGAAAAATGCAAAATTTGTGGGCATCATAGAATAATGCATGATGAATTAGGAAAATGTGAAGGTGTAATGAATAAACCCTGTACTTCAGGTTGTGATGGTTTTATTTCCGAATAATCTATTGCATTTCAATGAATTCAAATTATTTAATAATAATCATGATGACAATAATTCATGAGAGATTTTGAACCTGAAGATGATTCCTTTTCTAATGAATATGAGCCAATGGATTCTCCAAAAGATTTTGAATCTGCAATCCCTAACCAATTATTGGATTTTGTTTTAAGAAACACTTCCTCCGAAACCGTTGATACTGATTTGTTTGCTGTAATGGGAAAAAGACGGTCTACTAGAAAATTTTCAGATAAAATTGTTGAAACCACAAAAATCGATAAAATTATTGCTGCTGCGGACACTGCCCCAACAGCTGGAAATTTTCAAGGGTTTGAAATATTCTATGTAAAAAGTCCTGAAAAGAAAAAACTCTTAGTTGATGCTTGTAATAAACAACATTATGTTGATGCTCCTGTAGTTCTAGTTTTTTGTAAAAACCCTTCCCGAGTCAAACTTGATTTTCCTGATTTTATACTGAGAAAATTTGCCATTCAGGATGCTACTTTAGCTGCAGGGTATTCTCAACTTGCTGCTCAAGCGTTGGGTTTGAGTTCCATATGGATTGGAATGTTTGATGAACAAAAAGTAATGGATATCATTGGAACCGATCTTGTTCCGTCATCTGTGTTGTGTATCGGTTATCCTGAACACACAAAATTCCCCAAACCTAGACGAAATCTTAAAGATTTGGTCCATGTAGTTTGGTAATCAACCCAAAATCATCCAGATTTAAATAATCAATGATATTTTCTACAAATATGACTGATGCTTATGTGATGTTGAATTGTGAATTAGGTGCAGAAGTAAAAATAATTGAACAACTACGAGAAATTGAAGAGGTTGCTGATGTTTTTGAAACCATTGGAACTCATGATATGATGGTAAAACTAAAAGCCGCAAATTTTGAAAAAATCCGAGAAATTGTTTCTTGGAATATACAAAAATTGCCCAAAGTACGCTCAACTTCAACTTTGATTAAAAAAGAATAACACTTCTTTTTTAACGCCTTTGTTTTTAAAATATAATTAGAACAACTACTTACTATTTTTAATGACTGAAGATAAAAATGAGATAGACAAACTCATTGATAATATGATCTCTAATGGCAACGAATTTGTTGGTAATTTTAAAAATATCTTACCTGATTCCTTAATAGAAACAATGGAAATGTTTCAAGAATCAAATGTTGCAAACTTGAAAAAAATTAAAGAATTTCTAAACAAATAAAATCTAAAAAATTTCAATAGTTATAATTGATTATCATCTGATTCATCAGATTCTTCATTTTGATTTTTACTTGGACCTACCATATCCTCTGGATTTATTTTATTGTCCCAATCCCCCTTCATTCCTTTGATGAGTGCAATAACTCCGCTTCCAACAAAACCAATTACAATTGCAAAAAATAATGATTGATCCAATATCTTAAAGGAACAATCAATTTCTGCTGGCGGTTTATCGTTGAAATATTCATAACATGTTCCAAATTCATTTGATTCTAAGGTACCTGCTTGATAGTTGCTACCCAATACTCCCATAATGATAAATCCTACAAAAACCAATACTATGCCAATCATAATAAAACGCATATCACTCATAATGTTTTTTCTGAATTGCCGTATTTACACTTTAATTTGAAAATATTATTTTTCAAGTATTTCTTTTAAATTTTCAAGTGATGTTTCATAAAAAACACCCATGAATGCTAAAAATTCTAAGAATTGATTTTCTGACATTTTTTTGCTGTTAAGGTATGACCCCCATGTGAGTTCAACAAGATTTTTTGATTTTGACTTAATTGAAATTGTTGCAATATATGCTCTAAGTGGTAATCCCTCTGTTGCAATATATGTAAAATATTCTTTATTTTTCCATGCAACTACATGCTCTTCAATTTTATTCCCATCTGCAAATGTGATTAATCTAACTGCTCCAACCCCTTTCTTTTTTTTAGAAAGATATGTTGTTTTTTTGACGTCTATAACCCATGTAGGTAATCCTGCAATATTGCTGATTTTTCTCCATACCTTATCGTGTGAAGATTTGATTTTGATAGTTTTTTTAACTGTACCAGTATGAAATGTTTTTTTCACATTTTTTACCATAATCTGAACAGAATTTACATTAATTTTAAATTTTATCTGAACAATCGTTTTTAATCCCCTGAAAACAATATTATCAAATGGTGTTTGGCTGGGGAAAAAAGAAACAAGAAGAAATTCCAATTGAGAATGTTTCTCAAAGTAAAGAAATCATACTTTCAGATGTGGAAAATGTCGTATCTGATCTCTATGAATTAAGAATCTCTCAAACCATATCTGAGATTAAACATCTAAGAAACAACATTGAACCATTGATTATTGAATTGTTGAAAATTGGACATGTACTTGAACATGATGATCTCAAAGTTGATGATATTGATAAACATCTTGCAATAATTGTTGTAAGAGGAAAAAAACAAGTAATTGATGTAATTAAAAAAGGAGTTACTAATTTACCTGAAATTTCCACCATTGAGGATGCTGAAAAATTAAATTCCTCACTGAATTTGATTCTAAAAAAAGTTGGAGATGTGTTAGGGCGCCAAACAACAATTATTCATATTTTTGCAAAAAAATATGCAAATCAACTCAAAGGAAATTTAGAAATAATGATTCAAAATCATTCGGAAATTAAAAATACATTAAAAAATTTTGAATCAACAAAATTAATTTCTGTTGAAATATCTAATATGTTAAAACAAATTAAAAATTCACAAGATTCTAGAATAGGGAAATTACAAAAAATCACTGATTCTGACACCAATGTTAAATCATTACAAGAAAAAATTTTATTGATATCTGATTCTATTGAAAAAATAAAATCTTCTGATGATTATAAAAAATATCTTGAATTGAAAAATAAATTGGATACATTCACTTCTCAAAAATTAAAAATCAAAAATAATATCGGTACACAATTTACAAAAATTTCCCGCCCTTTGAGCAGATATGAATATGCGTCTTCATTAGACAAAGAACAAAAAAATATCCTCAATAAGATGATAAATGAACCATTTGATACATTGATTTCCAAAAATAAAGATTCTATTATTTTGATTTTAGAAAATGTCAAAAAAGGAATTTCATCTGGTTCTATTTCTGTTAAAGATGTAGACAAAACATTATTGCAAATTACAGAAACTGAAGAAATTCTTGACGGATTCATAAAACAGGTTGAAGAATATCATGAAAAATATCAATCCATTCAAAACGATATGAATTCCCTTAAACCTGATAATTTAGACTCATTAGAAAATGATTTAATTAAAAATACTTCATTTATGGCGGATTCTAAACAGAAATCTAAAACTTTTCAAGCCGAAATTAAGGAAGATGATTTAAAAATTCCTCAACTTGTATCTGAAATTGAAAGAAAATTACGAGTATTCTCTAATACAAAATACACTATTCTGACATCTTAAAATTAAATTAGTTAAACACTTTAGGGATTTTATGCTTTTCAAGAAAAAAAACGTTGAGCGTAAAATATTGCTTCAAAAAGATGTAGTCGATAGCATTTTGTCTTATTGTAAAATGAAACATCCTAATGAAGGAATTTTAATTCTTAAAGGAAAATCAAAAAATGGAGAAATAAAAATAGATGGTTTAGTTATTCCTCCTTTCAATTATACGGGTCCTACATTTGCAGGCTTTCCTCATTCATTCTTGCCTTTTGATATGAGCTATATTGGAATGATTCATTCTCATCCTAGCGGTTCTGCAGAACCATCTGTTACTGATCTTCATAATTTTTTTGGGTTGGTATCATTAATTGTAAAATTCCCTTATGATGACGATTCTATTTTTGCATGGGATAGCAATGGGAATTCTATTCCCCTTTCAATAATGTAGTTTTTTTTAAAATCAAAGGTAAAAAAGCTGACAAAACTTTATAACCTTTTTAAAGCAACTTTGATTAAATTGTTTAATTACAAAACTTATTTGTTATTTTTAGGTGCGTCACTTGCTATTAGTATTGGACTGCAGATGGTTTTACCATTCCCATATGGTTTAGGAGCTGCACTTGCAATCTTTATCGTATTTCCATTATTTCTGAGAAAACGATACATGAAAAGAATGGGTGGCTATGGTGGCAACTCTGGAAATGGAGGAGGAGGAGGCGGATTCTTTGGAATGGGCAATCCTGGAAATTCTACCAGTGTAAGTTATGTGTGCCTTGTTTGTAATAACAAGCACAAAGGAGGAACTTGTCCTCGATGTGGTTCAAAAATGAATCGTGCAGATTTTTAATTGAAATATAATGTCTCTAGATCTGATTCGTAAAAAGGTAATTTTTCATAATTCAATTGATGTTTGGATTGCAGCTTGTACTGAAAAAAATATTTCTTGGACAAATCCTCAAGATTACAAAAAATTCATTGCATATCTACTTGAAAATAATCTAAATCTAAAGGCATTCAATTTGTGCACTCATGAGGCAGGAGCCACTGAGGAAGAAAAAACAAAATTTGCTGAAATTTTATCTGAAACGAAGGACGATCCAAATTCATTAACTTACACTATTAGATTAAATGATTCTGCATTGGATATTATTAGAAGTTATTCTACCTAGTCATCTTTTGAGTTTTGGATTAACAATTGCGTCTAATGCATTTCCAATAAACACAAAGGCAAGACCTGTTATGGCAACCATTACTCCTGGTGGCATAATCCACCACCATAAACCTCGTGACGATGCACCAAATGTATTTGCATCATGAAGAATTTGGCCCCATGTGGGAAATGATGGATCACCAAGTCCGAGAAAACTAAGCCCTGCTTCTGTTGTGATTGCTGCAGGTACTGAAATTGCAATACTTGCAAAAGCATAAGGAAGTAACTGTGGCAAGATATGTTTTAGAACAATTTTGGAATCTTTTTGACCCATCATATTTGCTGCATCTACATACCCTCTTGTTTTGATTTGAAGCGACATACTTCTGGCAACTTTAGCAATACCTACCCATCCAAAAATCATCAAAAACCCTATCATTACGAAGATACTATTGCTGATTGTGACTGAAAGAATAATGAGAAATGGCAGTGCAGGCAATGCATAGATGACATCATTAAACCTCATCATAGTCTCATCTGTTTTTTTGCCTTTGAACCCTGCATACACTCCATAAAGCAATCCCATTACAACTGATGCAATAGATACTACTAATCCTATAAACAACGCAAGTGGCGTTCCCCACAATAATCCAACTGCCAAATCTCGTCTTAATTCATCTGTTCCCATAATGCCAAAAGCTTTCCCTCCGATGACCATCTTTGATTCCAAACTTTGAGGTTGAGAGTTAATTGAGAATATATCTGCTGAAAAAATATAATCTCCTTTAAGGGGCTCATTTATTTCTGATTTTGAAAATACAATATCTTCAGATGATAATCCATCTATGTTAAATGAAAATTTTTCTGATTGAAGTGATAGATTTTTCTTTATTGATTCATCTGTTGAAAAAACCCTTTCACTGTGAATTATTTTAGAATTTGCATGTGGAAGAGATGTTGAAATCAATTCTAGTTTTATTCCATCAGGTCTAATTACAGACATTTCTAATACTGGCGAACCTGAATATTCTGATGAAAAAACGTAAATGAAATCATTTGGAAAATCATCATATTCAAAATTAATCTCAAATTGATGTGATGTAAGAAATAATTCCCCGTTGGAATTAGTTTGAATGTTTGGTGAATCTAAAATTTTGTGTTCAGGAATTTTTTCAACCATGAACAGATTTACCCAAATAGGTGTTGAAACTTTTGGATACAATATCCACTTTTCTGGATTATTCCATTCTTGAAATGTTTCTATTGGGATTGTTACCATTGTAACAATTGAAATAATGATGAGTGTTGAGAGTATTATTATTCCTGTGATTCCTGTTTTACTCTTAAAAAATTCCTGTTTAATTTCTTGAGGGCTAATACTGCTCAATTTTATGTTCCTGTCCTAACCCTTGGATCAAAATAACCATAAAGCAAATCTGCAATGAATACGCTGATGAGGAAAAATACTGTGAGAATGTATGTGGCTCCAATGATTACAGGCAAATCCATAACCGTGATTGCTTCAAAATATAATCTTCCCATGCCTGGCCAATCAAATACGGCTTCAGTAATTATTGCTCCACCTAAAGAACCCGACAAACTAAGTGCCAAAATTGTTACAATCGGAGGGGCTGCATTTTTCAATGCATGCGTATATGTAATTTTTCTCTGTTTAATTCCTATTGTTTTTTTTGCCATGATGAAGTCTTCTTGCATTATTCCAACCATGAAATTCCTTACAAGATATGCCCATGCTCCAAAACCAATCATTACAATTGTAATCAATGGCAGTGCCATGTGATATAACAAAGAAGCAATGTATGCTGGATCTGATGATGGAATATCTGGTGTTGCTCTTGCAGGAAAAATTTGCCATGTAAATGAAAACAAAAAAATCATCAACATTCCAATCCACCATACCGGAAAGCTTGAACTAATTATTGCAAAACTGGATGTTATTCTATCTACTGTGGATCCAATTTTGCTTGCAGATAATGCTCCTAAAAAAATACCAATTATTGAAATAATTATTGTAGCTGTAGTAAATAATAATATTGTTCTTGGAAGTTTCTCAAAAATAATATCTTTTACATTTGATGAACCTTCATCACTTGTTAGAAAAGTAGCATGTCCAAAATCAAGTAATAAAATTTTATACATTGTAAATCCTACTCTTTGAGGCGAAAACCACGGTTCATCTAAACCTAAAACTTTGGTTCGTTGTTCAATCTTACTTTGAATGAATTCTTCAAATTCATTTACTGATGAAAAACTTTCAGCAATTGATGGATTTTCTGTGATCTCTGCCCGTACTTGAAACACAATTCCTTGTTTTAGTATTGTATCCATGTTGGACCCTACGAGTAAAACCGTAATCAATAATGTAATCATCAACACTCCAAACATTGTAGTCATTCTTGTAATGACATATTTTTTCATGCCCAATATTCACATGTGAGAAAATCACTTTATAACATTAGATGTTTTCAAAATTTTTAATCTAAAAAATTTGGAAAAAATAGATTTTGAGAGTCATAATTAATCAAATTTACGTATAGAAAAAATCAAATAATAAAAAATGTTGAAAAAATCGTAGAGTGATGAGTGCCAATACTATTCGAAAAGCAAAAAAACTTGTTGAAAGTGGGGGTGTCTCAAAAATCGAGGCTGATTTATTTCAAATAAAATCTTCTTCAGATCCTGAAAAATCTTATTTTGTAACTTCTGATTCATGTGAGTGCCCTGGATTCAAAAATTTCTACAAATTCCATCATGGCAAGGGTCTTAAAGCAAATTGCTCTCATTTGGAAGCAATCAGAATTTTTAAAAAAGAAAATGAAGTTTAATTTATTTAAGATTTTCTGAGTCTACTTTTCCTACAATTACCTTATTTTTTGTAATAGTTATTGGACGTAAAATCAACCCTGGATATTTTATCATTAATTTGATAATTTGAGAATCTGTTTTTTTGACGTTTCCTAAATCCAATTCTTTGTACATTTTGTCTCTTTTTCTAATCATTTCCATAGGCTTTTTTCCTGTCATTTTGATTATTTTTTTTAGTTCAGATTCTGAAAATGGTTCTTTGAAAAAATCCCTCTTTTCAATATCTATACTCATTCTTTCAATCTCGGAAATAGTTTTTTTACATGTGATACATGATTGTTTGTGAAATATTTTCAAATCTATTTTACATTTTTTTTTAGATTAAAAATTGTTTAGACTGAAAAAATATTTTTGAGCACAAAATTTTGGATTAAAATTCATCATTTTCATTTGAATTATATTTTTTTGAGATTTTGACACATTTTAAATTGTATTTAATACTTAAACGCCGACTATCCATTCATAAATTATGGATCTAAAAAAATTCCAAAATGATGTTAATTCGATGACAGATAAACTCGCTAAAAATCTTCAAGAACATGAAATTCCAAAACTTACCCATGTCCGTCAACAGTTAATAGAAATGCACAAAAAAAATCTAGTAAAAATTAATCATTCTATTTTAGAGTTAATTTGTGCAAATAATCTGATTTCTAGAGGATATGTTGTAGAAGTTGAAAAAGATGTTTCAGATATTTTGGTATGTGATGTTTTTGCAAAAAAGGGAGGGGGGAATACTATAATTGAAATTGAAACTGGTTTTACTCCTCCTGAACATGCAATGGATACTATTGATTACTATGCTGCAAGAATAATGAGCAAGATTGCACGATACAGTCAACACTGCACAAAATTTTCGCTAGCGACACCTGCAGTTGGACTGTTGCCTATTTCAAAAATTTTCTTGTTACCTCCTAGTGCTCGAAAGACTGAGGATATTCAAAAAGTCAAAGATCTATGTGATCGTTATTACAAAAACCCTACTGTGAGTTTCGATGACATTCTTAATTCTCATTTACATTCAATTTTTCTTATAAATATTGACAAAGGATTTGCAAAAGAACTAGATCCCCAAGGATATCTTGATTTAACCGGAAATCTTCTTAGACGAAGCGAAATTGAGTATTAGATGGTGTATTTTATGCAAAAAAATTCAAATTCATCTATGATTTATGATAAACAAGATGATTTGTGCTGCATGTGAGACAAGAAAGCATTTTGAATGCATTGATTGCTTAAACGATCACAAAACGTATCTTTGCTCATGTGATTGTCATAATGAAAATACAGAACCACATCCCGTTGGAAATTCTCACTGATTTTAATTCTTAAATTTCCTTTCTACCTCTTGGGCATTCATTTCTAATTGACTGGTATCTCCAAATTTCATATATGTTAATTTTTCAAGTGTTTTGATTATGCTGATTGCTGCCCTAAACTGTGGAATTTCAGGCTCATTTAATTCTCCATACATTCCAATCCCTTGAATCCCATTCATTTTTGCAAAACCCAAAATCAATCCATTGAATCCTGTAATTATTGATTTTTGAGGTGTAAAATCAACTTCCATCTTTTCCATCTGTTTTGTCAATTCCATGGATGTTGTTGTAATGAATGTTTTAGGATTATTGTTGAAAATTCTATTTGTATGAAATCCACCTAACGTATAGATAAATTTTGCAGAATATTTTTTTGCAATATCTATTACATCTTGACATAATTCATTTAATTCATTTGTATCTTGAGGTTGTCCTTTACCTCCACCAAAAATAATCAAATCTTTTGTACATCTGTATTCCCAACTTTCATCTGGAAGATCAACATACCCTCCTTTATCTACCACATATGTTGGAAATGGTGTTTTTGAAATCCTGAATGTTTTTGTTCTTAACGAATTATTTATGAAATTTATTACAATGCTTCCTACATTCCCCATATCTTGCATTGCTGCAATAATAATTGGTTTTGATAGGTTTGGTTCTGTATCTTGAATAAAATCCATATTTTTTATTAAACTAGATGAATTTTAAGGCTATGCAATTTTATTAAATTAAATTCTTATTTGTTAAATTTTCTATATCCTTTTTCAGTTGGATGTAATTCTATTTTACTTCCCATGACCCCGTCTTTCTTAATCACTCTCATTAAACCCTCATCTTCAAAATCTTTCAAAATTTTCTCCAATTCATTATTATTTATTTTGACATTTTTTTGAATTTCATTGAAATCTTTAATGCCTTTGTTGATTTCACCTAAAATCTGCATATCTTTTTCCATTGGTTTTTCAAATGGCTCTGAGGTTTCAAATGATTCTTGAGAATCAAATGATTTTACATTTTCAAATGTGTCTCTTCTTTCATTCCTTTCTTGTAGTGGTTTCTGAAAATCTTGATTATGTTGGTTTTGTGGTGTGAATTTGCCCTTATTTTGCCATTTTCTAATTACCCGTGGGATTATTCTTGCTAATGGAATTGCAAAAAATATCAGATAAATCCAGAAAAAATCCCCGTCTGCCATGACTATATCCCATTATTACCATATTTCATTATTTGTTCTTTGCATTTTGGCTTGAAATGTGAAATTATGCCTATTGTATTATTTTTTCTATATTATTACAATTTTGTCATATTTTAACTCTTGTAGATTTTTGTTTGTTATTTTAGTGATCGTCTGAAACGTGAAGATTCATAAGGCAAAAAAACTTTTCAACGACAAATTATGGAAACATCCCTAGAAAACATTGGAACACTTGAATATGTTCTTGATAAATATTCTAAAATTTGGAGTTGGAAAATTACCGGTGATCGTGCTGTTAATCTAATTACAAGATTAGTAACTGAAGCATGGTATGGCGAAAATATTAACGAAGTAATTATTCCTGATAAAACTGAAAATGTGAAACAGATTAAATTAATTCTTGACAGATACCCTCTTGAAATTTTATCAAAATCTGCTTGGCAAAGAAAAATAGTCAAGACATATGATCCAAAACCCGTTTTACCCCCAATAAAACACAAATTAAAACGAGCAAAATCTGGTGAACAGTTTAGAGGAAAACTTTTGAATTTCCAAAAAGAAGGGTTGGACTTTTTGTTAAAGTCTTCTGGAAATGCATTATTAGCTGATGAGATGGGTCTCGGAAAAACAGTTCAAACACTATCTTATGTTGCTACTGAAAAACAAACATTCCCATTACTTGTAATTGCTCCTTTGGTAACTCTGAAGAATTGGGAAAGAGAAATTGAAAAATTTTTAAAGAAAAAAAGTAGAAACGGAAGAATAATTGATTCTTCTTCTCCCAGTGTAACTTTAATCAGAACTGGAAAATCCAAAGAACTTCCAAAGACTGACATTTATGTAATTAATTATGAATTGCTTTTCAAAAGATATGATGATTTGTCAAATGTTGGAATTAGAACTGTAGTATGTGATGAGGTACATAATCTGAGGTCAAAAACTACTCAGAAATACAAATCTGTAAAAAAACTTGCAGCATTACCTTCTATTTTGTATAGAATTGGGCTTTCTGGTACTCCGATATACAATCGTGGGTCTGAAATTTGGCCTATTATCGATATTTTAAAACCTGGATTGTTGGGAAGTTTTAAAGAATTTTGCGAGTACTTTTGCTATGTCAATGATAAAGGCAAAGCTATTGTTTTAGAAAATAAACGTGCTTCACTAAGAAATGAATTACAAAAACATGTAATGCTTAGACGAAAAAAATCAGATGTTTTAAAAGAACTCAAAGATAAAGTTCGTTACAAAGAAGTCATTGCATCTGATACTGATTATTATCTTGAAGAACTAAATAAAATATGGAAAAAACTTGAAGAAGAACAGAAAGTTGCAGTAACTGAATTTTCAAAATCTGCATCTTATCATAGAGCCATTCAAAGTGAAAGGCAAATTGCAGGTGTTGCAAAATTACCACACGTAATTAATTTTGTAAAAAATATTATGGAAATCGAAGAAAGTGTTGTTGTATTTTGTCATCACAAAGTAATTCACAAATTACTTCATGAAAGTCTTCAAGACTTTTCCCCTGTTTCAATAATTGGTGGACAAACTGATAAATTAAGACAAGATCAGATTGATAAATTCCAAAAGGGTGAATCCAAATTAATGATTGCAGGAATTCGTGCAGGAAATGTAGGAATTAATCTTACAAGAGCAAAATATGTAATTTTTGCAGAACTAGATTGGAGTCCTGCAATTCACAGACAAGCTGAAGATCGATTACATAGAATTGGTCAGAAAAATACTGTGTTTGCATATTATTTGATTGGTAATGGAACTTTGGATGATCATGTTGCAAATATTTTAGTTGACAAAAGCTATGAGATTGATGCAATAATGGATGGTTCTGTTGATAACTATGAAAACAAAGACAAAGCAGAATTAATTTTGGCTCAAATTCAAGACAAAATTCGTTCAAAATAATTAATTATTTGTGACTAAATTTTCGAGAGATAATCCATAATATGGTTCATCTTCAGAACTTAACGTCTTCATTAATTCTATTTGTAATGTTTTGATCTCTTTTTCAGATTTCATGTTTTTGGTTTGAATCTTCTTTGTCATAATTCTCACTTTTTAACTGGGTTAAAGTAATGGTTAACTCTCTGTCTATTTTTTTTAATTCTGTGATTTCTATATCCTGATAAACCCTCAAAATCATTGAACATATTATGAAATCTGAAAAAGAAATTAATGACTATCGAAAAATAATTGAAGAAAGATTGGTAAAAACTGAATCTATGGATGCAATGAAGTATTATCAGGGTGTCCTTAGAGCTCTTGATTGGACAATAACTGGCATTGATGTCTAAACTTGAACTATTTTTATCTAAATTTCTAGTTTATTTTTAATTTTAAATAATTTTTCAAGCATGTTGTCTTTTTTCAACTGACTCATCTCTGAATCGGTAATCTCTTTTATTATTTCATCAATTATACTTGTAATTTCTATTTCTGACTTTGATTCCGAGTTCTCTAAATCTCCAAACCCTACCTCTTCTGTTTTATCAATTTTTTCTATTCCTTCAGGTAAAATCTCATAAATTCTGATGATTTTTTCTTTTACTCTCTGAGGGGACATTAATACAAATTGATTTTTTCTTAACTTTTCAAGTTCTTTGAGTGTCTCTTCTTTTGATGTTCTAAGTGTGTTACAAATTTGATCAATGGTACCTGATTTTGTTTGTAAGAGTCGTAAAATTTTTGCCCATGTTGGAATATTATCACTCCATAGAATTTCTTTAGCAATACCTGTAATTGAAAATGAACCATCTTTGTTTAGTGAAACTAGACTTCTATCTTTTAATGATGCTAGTGAATCTAAAATTTTTCCTACTCCTAATCTCTTTAATTCCGAACGTTCTAGACTATTTTCATTAAATGTTCCATTTTCTTTGATTGCTAATTCTAAAATTTCTAAATCAATTGTGCCTAGTTTTTTCATGTTGTTATTTCCTTTAGAGATTTATCTTCTTTTCGAAGCACCTCTAGAAGATTATATGTGGATTCTATTATTTTTGATTAATGGTTCAATACGAACTTCCAAGATTACCTTATGAATATGATGAACTAGAACCATTCATTGATACTGAAACAATGAAAATTCATCATCAAAAACATCATCAATCATATGTTGATGGTCTCAATAAATCCCTTGAAGAAATAGGCGGTGCATCTCATCCTCGGTATATTTCATCAATCTTATCGGATCTTACTTCGATTCCTGAATCTGCCCGAAATAAAATCAATTTTTTTGGTGGTGGTTTTGAGAATCATAAAATTTTTTGGGAAACTATGACCCCTAATGGCGATAAATTTCCTGGAGGAAAATTAGAAGACTCGATTGATGTTTATTTTGATAATTTTGAAAATTTCAAAAAAATTTTTTCAGATAAAGCAACCACTATTCAAGGAAGTGGGTGGTGTTGGCTAGTTTTTAATCAAACATATCATAAAATTGAAATTATTACCACTCCAAATCAAACTAGTCCTTGGACCGTACAGCGAGTCCCTTTACTTGGATTAGATGTTTGGGAACATGCATACTATTTGAAATATCAAAATAAAAGACCTGATTATGTTAATGCTTGGTGGAATGTTGTAAATTGGGATTATGTTGTAAATCGATTTTCAGAAATTTCTGGATAAATATTTGATAAATTAATGATGAGTATTTGTAAATTCATTCAAAAATACTTTGAATTACCTGTTTTTTCTTAACAATTGTTAATTTTAGATATTTTTTTTTAATAAATTTTCAGATAATCAACTACCTGCTTTATCTTTGATTATGTGTATTACCAATTATGACAATTTCTGGAATGTATATGCTGAATTCTAAAGATTATCAACAAGAAAAAATTCATCAAGCCTTAGATATGCTGTATATAGACAGGAAAAATCAATTCCGTGAATTATCTCAGGTATTACTTCCTGAAAATGCATCTAATACAATGCCAACCTGGAAAGAATTCATATTGAATTTCAGTTTGGATGTGGAAAGTGCTTTTGATACTTGGTCTGGCAGATCTGAATTATCTGTAAACTCTCCACAAAAAGCTTTGACAATCTTAAGACAATTAGGACGTGATGGGGCATCTCTAAATCTGTTAGTGCATCGACTTAACATGTCGTATAACCTCTCCAAAGAATTCAAGTCCATCTACAAACGGTTAAAGTAAATTTTATTTTTTCAAAAATTAATTTACATTAGAAAAAGATCCTATTCCAAAACATTTGTTTTGGAAAGGCTCCGTCATGAATTGAAGATTATAAAAATTCTATTAAGAATTTTATCCTCTACCAATTCTGAAAATGGCTGTACTGCATGTTGGGCATGTGCCTTTGATTGCAGGTTTTCCATTTTTCATGGTGTATGGTTCAGGGCCGCCGATTTCTCGTTTGTCACGACACTTCACACAATATCCTATTGTCATAATTCCACTAGGCTCATGTTATATTAGCGAGAAGTTGTTGATTTTTTTTCACCTAGTGGCAAATCTCCGATCCCAATAATTATGCTCCATAACAATTTTTTTAGTATTGGATATTTTTTTAAGATGATTTATTGAAACTTTTTAATTTCTAAATTTTGATTCTATAGTAATCCCATCTTTCTGGATCAAATTGTTCTACAAATTCTGCGTTTTCTTTGCTTATCCTTGCCTGAATTACCTCTCTTAATGCAAAACTTGTCATATACTTGTATTTCATAGAGTGAGACTGCATGATGAACATGTGTCTCATCTCACTACCTCCTCTCAATCCCCAATACCCCATTTTTACTGCAATGGGTTCAAGGAAAATAGTATTTGATAATCCAAAATTTTCATCTCTTATCTCTTCACGTAAATCATATTTTTCAAGTGCTCCACCTTTCGCAAATCCAACAATTTCACCATTTCTATTATTCAATCTTAATGTGTTGAGAATTATTTTTGGATCTTTGATTGTCTCTTCAAAATTTTCTCTTGAAAATTGTAATGGTCTTGGTAATTCTAAAAATATATCGTATAATTCTTTGATAAATTCTGCGTCTTGTCTTAATCTCATTGGTTCAATTGTTGGTACTAGTTTGAGGTTTTCATATGCGCAATCTGCTTGAATAGTAATTTCTTGTTGTCTAATTTTCATAAATGATAAAACAGTATCAAAAAAATTCTTTCTCATTATATTTGGAAGTACTTTAAGAACTCCTTTGGTTGTAATTGTTTCATTGTTTAAAAGGTCTTCAAAATATCCTACTGCCCTTCTTACAATTAATGATGGTCTCCATGCAAGTGCATGTGCATTCATTTTCGCCATTTCCATCCCTTTACTAAAATCCTCTAATGCATAACCACTAATTCTATCAACTACTGATAGATATTCTCCAATTTTCATAATGTGTTGTTGAAGTTCTTGATCATTTCTTGTTAAATCTGAATTTTGAAAACAATCTTTTACTTGTAGTTCTGCTTCATCTTTTATTTTTCCTTTCCATGGGTATGTAGTTCTTAAAATCAGAACTTTGACAATTTCTAGATCAATCTTTGCAATTTTTATTAATTCTTGCAATTTTTTATCAGTCAAAATAAATTTTAGAACACTTTTTTCATGAGGTTTATCTACACTTTTTTCAGGATCAAAATCATGAAGCAACGCAGCAACATACAGGTGCCTGATGTCTGATTTAGTTAATTTTACTTGTTCTTGATTTACCGCCAAAAGTGAAACATATGTTACTTCTAACTCGTGATTGATATTGTGATATCCATAATAGTCACTTCCTAAGCCTTGGTTTTCAAACAAATCAATAACATAATCTAACATTTCTGTAAAGCAGTCTTCTTCCAATTCATTCTTAATCATTACATCGACAATTTTTTTTCTCATTGGATGAAGATTTGCAAATTTTTGCAATATACTACGATCTTAATTTAATGTTTTTAAGATTATCTCTTTTTATTTACAATAATTTTAATTTTCTAAGAAAAATTCGTTAGAATTCGAAATCTTTGAAGAATTTATTTTTTTCTTTGAGAAAAATGTGTGTGCAGTATTGCAAAGAATGGAATTGAATCTAAATTTTATTGAGGGAAAAATAATTTATGAAAACATGATCATGTTTAACTAAATGACGCCCTGATTTTCTAATATGGGGTTGTTTGGATTTGGTAAAAAAGAACGTGAATTGACTCCTGATGATTTTTTGGATAAGGTGGAGACTGTAGATTATGTTATTCTTGGCTTAATTACAAATGGAGTGACAAAATATCTTACTATCTTTGAAAGTTTTAAAAAAATACCTAAGAGAAAATTTCAAGAACATTTCAATAAACTTGAAAGAATGGATTTAATCGCTATTGATTCTAGAGACAGTTGGGTAATAAGAAATACCAATCCATCAATAATTTTAAAAACTGAAGGAGTGAAATTGGTTGAGAAAAAATCTAATCTTGAAGAATTAATTGCAATGTATGCCAAATTATAATCCATTTTATTTTGAGTTCAAGAAACTATTCCTGAACTAGTCTAGATTTGGGGATAAATGTTCATTGACTTTGATCGAATTAAAATTTGATATAGGTAGTTAATTTCATTTTTTTAAATAATTACCGTGCTTGGAATCTGTAAAATTTGTCATTCTTTTACTGAAGTAACCCTTACTCGGGTATTTGGAAATAATAATAAAATGAGTCTTGCATACATTTGTAAAAAATGTACAAATTAGATTATCTTTTTTAATACCAAGCGTAATTCTTAATTTTCAGTTTAACGTAATCACTTTATGATTGATTGGAAAAACAAGAAACTTGATAATTGGTGTCAATCTGGAGAAGGTGGCAAAAACAGGTGGATTAGTGAAGATGAGAAAAAATTTAAAAAATTTGAAGACGAAGATAGTAGTTATGGAATTGGGTCTACGTCAATGGAATGATGATTGAATACCATTCCTCAAAACAACTCAAACTTTGTACAAACTGAATGTAACAGATTTTCACGAAACACTCAATAGAATTACCATTTGGTTATTTTTACATGTCAGTTGATCAAGGTCTACTTGAAATCCTTACCAATTATTCTAACGAAAATTCTTTAGAATGTGGTCTTTATCTTGAAGGAAAAACTTACCAAATATCTAATGTCTCGATAATTCATTCACCTACTCCTGTCAATGAACCTACTACTCGTGGAGGTGTATATTTTTCAGACAAATTTGCTTACAAAATGAAAGGTGAAGTAAAAGATCTTTCAATAACCCCCTTATTGACAAATAAAATGCTTGGTCCTAATACTGAGTTTGGCGAACTCAAAATTATTGCAAAACTTGAACTCAAAGATGAAAAAATGAGCGTTGAAATTTTTACAAATTTAACAAATAGTGTTCAAACTCCTGATTCTATTGAACTTAGTATGATAATTGTAAAATTAAATCATGTTTAGTTGATTTCGATATATTTATCGTATGATTCTCTACGTTCCTTATCTGAAAGAACTTCGTATGCTTTATTCAATTCTGACATTTCTTCTTCAGAATTACTTTTTGTTTTATCTGGATGTGTTTTCTTTGCAAGTTCTCTGAATTTACTTTTTATTTCATCTTGAGTTGCATCCTTAGAAACCTCTAATACATCATAATAATTTGGAAGACTGTTATTTGTTGCCGCTTCCCTAAATTCTCGATTCTCTTTTGTATTTTTCCTCTTTCCTAATTCTTCATAATCATCCCCCCAATCAGAATGATATTTTTCAAATGTTTTGTCTTGTTTTGATTCTAGTTTTTCTTCGTCATAAGATGTTTTTCTACGTAAAATAATATCTCTCGCTAAAAATAAAAATATTCCAATTACTACTATACTAAAACCTGAAAACAAAATAATTTTTTCTTCATCTGTGACTTCTAACTCCATATCTAATCCACTATTTTGTGCATTTGCTGTTTGAAATGCACCTAAAACCACTAATGAAATTATAAAAAATTCTACTTTCTTCATTTTTTCTTCACGATAATCTAAAATCTTCTTTTGTAGTATTTAGAACTACATGTGTTATTGTATTCTCCACATTTGGGATGGAAGCTAGGTCCTTTACAAACGTACTTAATTCATTCCTCTCTTTGAATTTTGCTATGACTATTGTATCTGTTGAACCTGTAATGTCATAAACCCCACATACATTTTCAAATTTAGATACCTCATTTTCAATATCTACTATTTTGTCATTTTTAGCAACAATCTCAATAATTGCCGTAAGTGAATATCCAATTCTTTCATGATCAATTAATGTTGTGTATCCTTTGATAATTTTCATTTTTTCCAGTTTTTTAATCCTGGATAATATTGTGACAGTTGACATGCCCAGTCTTAGTGCTAATTGACGTGCAGATAATCTTGCATCAAACATCAAATTTTTTAAAATCTTTTCATCTGTTTCATCCATTCCATCTTATGTTATTGAAAAATTTATTTAAATTTTGGGCAAATATTTGTAAATTTGTTTAATTTTTACCCTCTTTGTAGATGTTGATTTATCAAATTTAATACAAATGGCATATTTGATTATTTGTGGACAAAATTAGAGAATTAGTTGATTCAGGAAAGTCTTTTCTTGAAGACTCTAAATTTGATGATGCATTAGATTTTTTTGAACAGGCATTATTATTGAATCAAAATGATCCTGATTTGTGGAATCATAAGGGAGTAGCATTACGAAGTTTAGGTAGATATGAAGAAGCCATGTATTGTTTTAACAAATCATTAGAAATTGAACCTAGAGACAAACATGCTTCTTAATCTCGATGATTCCCTTTTCTTGAAATAAATTTCAATTTTTGTAGAAATACAATTAAGATTATGATATTACCTAGAGGTTAATTTAAGATCTTTACTATTTTCTTTATGCAAAAATTAATTGTTTTACAAAAATCTGATAATTTACAAAAAGATATGCTGAATGATCACTATATTATTGACAATATTTTATCTAACCCTGTGAGTGATACAATAAAAAAAATTTTAGTTGATGCTTTTGAATGTGCAGAAGATGGGGACTATCTTGAATCATTAAGACTGTATGATTTAGCACTAAAAGATGAACCTAACAATATTGAAGCATTAATTGACAAAGGTGTAACTTTGCAAAATATTGGGAAACACAAACTTGCAATTAGGTCATATAACAAAGCATTATCTATTTCTCCTGATAATGTGGATGCTTTACTTAACAAGGGAAGTGCATTACACTCTGATCAAAAATTCATTGAAGCTATAACGTGCTATGATCTTGCTTTGAAAATTGATAAAAAATGTGCAATGGCTTTGGCATACAAAGGACTTTCGTTAGGTGAGATGGGTCAATTACATGATGCAATCAAGCATTTCAAAAAAGCATTATCTATTGACAAGCACTATGATTTAGCAAATATCTCAAAAAACCTTGCTCAAGATCTACTGAAATCTATTAGTGAACAAAAATCTAAAACACTGTAACATCGCCAGGTGCAGGCTCTCTGGAATCTTGTTTTTCATGAGATTCAAAAAATTCCTTATGTGATGTATTGTGATGTTCTTTGAGTTTTTCTATATTTTCGAATCCCTCATGACACAAATAGCATTTTGGTTTGTGTTCATCAACTAAAGGAAGTACCATAATCTCTATGATGTTATTGGCTACTTATCTTTTGAGACTACAAGGAATGTTTCACAAGTTTCAATGAGACTATGTAGAAAGATGAGCAGAAAAGATAGTCTCAAAGAAATCTGTGAAAGATTAAGGAATATATCATGATTAAACCGCAATTATTCGTGCTAGAACAACTTGTTGGGGATTCAAAAGCATTAGATCGTGCATTAGCTGGAGAAGAATTGTCTTACAATGATGGAATTGAATTGATGAATTATGATAATTTACATTTACTTGGATCTGTTGCAGATATTACTAGAAAAAAATTAGTAGGAAACACTGTCACTTTTGCTGCATCATACTACATGAATTACACCAATGTCTGTGCTGCTAGTTGTCAAATGTGTGCATTTTACAGAAAAGATGGTGCTGATGACGCATATACCTTAACTTCTCAAGAAATTGAACAACGTGTTGGAATTGCAAAACAAATGGGTGCAACTGAAGTCCACATCGTAGGTGGATTCCATCCAAAATTACCTCTAGAATATTATGAGGATATGATGAGGACAATTAAAAAAAGTCACCCTGATCTTAACATTAAAGCATTAACTGCAGCTGAAATTTTCTTTTTATCCAAACTAACAAAAAATTCTACAAAAGAAATTTTATCTCGTCTAAAAGATGCTGGCCTTGATTCAATGCCTGGTGGAGGTGCAGAATTATTTCATCCTGATATAAGAAATAAGATTGTTCGAGGAAAATGTACTGGTCAAGAATGGATTGATGTAATTGAAGAGGCGCATACTATGGGAATTAAAAGTAATGTAACAATGCTTTATGGACATATTGAAAAACCTGAACATATTGTTGATCATCTCATAAAAATTCGTGATTTACAAAAGAAAACAAATGGATTGTTAACATTAATTCCATTGAAATTCAGTTTAGATAATACTGAACTAGAACAAGATAATTTGGTAACTCATGAATGCTCATCAGTTTATGACTTGAAAATTATTGCTTTATCTAGATTGATGCTTGCAAATGTTTTGGATAATATCTCAGTCTATTGGGTGGCACTTGGAAAAAAATTGGCACAGGTTGCTTTATCAAATGGTGGAAATGATCTTGTTGGAACTGCATTTTCTGAAGAAATTTATCGTGCAGCTGGAAAACAGACTACCTCCTCTATTGATGACTTGGCAACAATGGTACAAGAAATAGGACGTAATCCTGCACAACGAAATACTCATTTTGATATAATAAAAAAATTCTAATCTAATTGCTTTTTTATTGATTCTACTTTTTCTTCCATCTTAACGTGTTTGTCTTTTCTTGAATCTATTTTGATAATCACCTCGACTCTATCAATTCCTAAATTATGTACCGTATCTATCATTCTCTTTGATGCATCATTGATCACGTCAATACTGTCTGATTCTAAAACAGTACCCATAGAGTTTATTTCATATCTGATATTCTCTATATTTTTGATTGAATCTATTGCTTTTGCAATGTAAAAACTGGCACTGGTGGTTCTAGTTGCCATTGGATATATGCTGATTTCTGCTTGAATCATTATTATTTTTATTATAATTTAAGATTAAAAACTTTGAATCATTCTACTGGTTTCTTTTCTTGTTTTTTAGCACTATTTTTTTTCCTTCTAGCTCCAAAACTTATTAAAATTAACAAAAACCCAATTCCCATCATAATCCCAGATAGTGTATTGTAATCTTGATTTTCTTGTTGTGCAATCATCAAGTCGATTGTTTCTTCTTCAGACATTCCTGAATGACCCACAGGAATTGAAGAATTCACATTAATGCTGATTAAAATTCCTATACTTAATAACGCGATTCCTCCTACTAGCATTTTTTTATCGACTAGCACCATTTGTGATGTAATTTGAGTATAGTACTAATATTATTATCTGAAAAGTATTTTGAAATTTGTAGATTTTGTGATTTTTTGTTTAGTTATTGATATTTAGTATTTTAATTGAATTCTTCAGGTGGTTTTTGAACAAACACATTACATACAAGTGCATCTGTCTTTGTGTCCCTGTACTGAACATTACATGTGACAAATTTTCCTTTAAGTGCTCTTTCTAAATCCTCTTGAGTTGTTTCGGCATATTGTGGTTCTTCAGGATTATCAATTTTTGCAATAACTATTTTTTCCGTTTTACCGTATTCTTCTTTATTGTCTTTTCTGAAATGACTAACTAGTAATTCAAAAGCATTATTTGTTAGAATGCCCATTACTGGACCGCCAATACCGTCACCCATTAATTGTAAAAATTTTTTGTTCTATAATTACTTGGTGGCAATACTGATTTCAAAGTCTGGAACTAGGTTCTTCTCTTTTGCCATTTCAAAGAGTCTTCTGATTGATTCTTCTCCAGAATCTCCCATATTCACTGTAACCTCATTGACATACATTTTTACAAATTTTTCAATTAAATCTCGTTCTTTTCCTCTAGAATACTGCATTGCATATTCTAATGCATCATCAAAATTCTTTATTCCAAAT
>Ga0207990_1000163_pt1 | contig 39557 bp, 39 predicted proteins | sample ETNtaG_8_FD_185780 | JGI IMG/M metagenome (GOLD analysis project Ga0207990, IMG submission 185780) | Marine microbial and viral communities from oxygen minimum zone, Eastern Pacific Ocean - ETNP201406SV75 (SPAdes) (version 2) | ecosystem: Environmental > Aquatic > Marine > Oceanic ...
TGGAAATATTAATTTGTTGGATGGAATTAGTTTTGTTTTGGTTGTTATGGCAACATTTGCAATGAGTGAAGCATTAACAATTATTCTTAAGGGAAAAGACCCAAGTAGAGCCACTCAACAAATTTCTTTATCTAAATTAGGCTCGATTAGATTAGACAAAGAAGAAAGAAACAAGATGTTAAAGTCAATTCCTCGCTCATCTGTTATTGGTTTTTTAGTAGGTGTTTTGCCAGGTGCAGGAGCAACAATTGCATCTTTCTTAGCATATGGTGTTGAAAGAAATTTTGTTAGCGATGAAGAAAAACAAAAATTTGGAAAAGGTAGTGTTCATGGTTTAGCAGCCCCAGAAACAGCAAATAATGCTGCATGTTCAGGTGCATTTGTCCCATTATTAACTTTGGGAATTCCAGGAAGCGGAACGACAGCAGTAATGTTAGGTGCGCTTTTAGGTTTTGGTATTCAACCAGGTCCAAGACTTTATATGACCCATCCAGAGATTTTTTGGTCAGTTATTATGTCAATGTATATAGGAATGGTCATACTATTAATATTAAATCTTCCATTAATACCTTACATTGCTCGAATACTAGCTGTCCCTAAAAACTTTTTAATACCTTTAATTCTATTTTTTTCAGTTACAGGAATATATTTAATGTCATTTAATAATTTCGATATATTTTTGATGATAGGGATTGCTGTGGTTGCAACTTTTTTAAGACTTTATAAATTTCCAATGCCGCCTCTTATACTTGCATTTGTGCTTGGGGGTTTAATGGAAGAAAATTTAAGGAGATCATTATTGATTAGTGATGGATCTTTTAATTTTTTATGGGATAGACCGCTAACTCTAATTATATTAATCTTAACTGCCTCAATTATAAGTTGGCAGGTTTATAAAAGTTTTAAAAAATAAAATAATATTATTAATTGAGAATTTTTAAATATTTTTGGACTATTTTGTCCCAATCGAAATTAGCAGAATTCTCTTTTGCTGCTTTACCAAATTCAATAAATTTATTTTCTGATAATAAATCAACTATACCTGAGTAGATATCATCTAAATTATTTCCATCAACAATTATACCAGTTTTATCATGAATAATTGCATCTGCAGCACCACCATCTTTACCACCAATAGAGGGTATTCCATATTGAGCTGCTTCAACATAAGCAATACCAAATCCTTCAACTGATTTTTTATAAATAATAGATGGCATCACAAATAGATTTGATTTAGCAACCAATGCATTTTTTAAATCTTGTGAAACATCCTTTAAAAATAAAACTTGTTCTTCTAAATTTAATTCTTTAACTAATTTTTTAATATTCTCTTCCTCTTCACCATAGCCAATACAAGTATAAATTATATTGGGATAGATTTGCTTTAAATTTCTTAAAGCCATAATAATTTTTTCGTGATTTTTTCTTTTATCTAATCTTGCAACAGTGATTAATCTTGGCTTCTTATTATTAAGTAAATTATCTGCTTCGTATAAATTTTTTTTATCGATAGATTTAACTGGATAAACTCCAGGATTTATTACAATAATTTTTTCTGAGTTCACACCATTTTCGATAGCTAGATTTTTTGTATATTCTGAATTCGAAATAACATGATCAACATTGTTTAAAACATTTACAACTCTATTATTTAATCTACTTCCTTTGTTATGATTAATTTCTTTTGAATGTATTAAACAAATTTTCTTTTTATTTGATTTTATCAGCTCTAAACTTTTCCAATGGTCAGCAATTATACATCCAATTTTTTTATTTTTTTTAATAAACTCATTTATTAAATATGCTTTTCTATATTTTCTTAATAATTTTGCTCCACCGATTCTTTCAATGGAAAATGAAACTTTACCATCGAATTCTTGATGATTTTCTTGATAATCTGCAAATACTTTTATTAAGTTATATTTTGAAATTGAATTTGCCAGTCCCCACATTAAATTTTGCATACCTCCTAATTCGGGAGGGAAAGATCTTGTAATAATTAAATACACTGATTTATTTAAACCATTTTATACTGCATCCCATACTAGGAGATTGTATTTCAGGTCCTTTACTAGTTTTTGCAATATTAATCATGGACTCTAAAAGCTCATTTTTACTATCTTTAACTCTTACGCGATTGTTAATTTCATAAATTCTACCTCTGTATTGAAGTTCCAAATTTGAATTAAATCCAAAAAAGTCTGGTGTACAAACAGCATCATATTTTTTTGCTACTGATTGATCTTCATCAATAACGTACGGAAAATTAAAATTATATTTTTTAGCAAATTCAATCATATTTTCAAAAGAATCTTCTGTATGTTCTGTTGGATCATTTGACATAATTGCAATTGAGTTAATATCATAATTTTTCAACTCTTTAGTTGTTTCAACTATATCTTCAATAGTAGCGACAACATAAGGACAGTGGTTACATATAAACATTATGAAAGTTCCATTTTTTCCTTTTACATCATTTAAATCTACAATTTTGTTGTCAGTAGATTTTAGTTTAAAGCTTTCTGCTTTTTTGCCAAATTCACAGATTGGAGTTTTTAAAAGTGTCATGTTAAAAGATTATATAAATTATGTTTTACGATTTGAAAGATAAAAAACCAAATAATTTTGGCGAAAATTGGATAGCTCCAAATGCTGTAGTTATAGGTGATGTTACTTTGGAAAAAAATACAAGTGTTTGGTTCAATGCAACTATAAGGGGGGATATTGAAAACATTCACATTGGAGAAGGGTCAAATATTCAAGATGGAAGTGTACTTCACACAGATCCTGGATATCCACTAAAGATAGGAAAAAATGTAACTGTTGGTCATCTAGTTATGCTTCATGGATGTACAATTGGAGATAATAGTTTAATTGGAATAGGAGCTGTAATCTTAAACAATGCCAAGATCGGAAACAATTGCATCATTGGTGCAAAATCTTTAATAACTGAAAATAAAGAAATTCCTGACAACTCCCTAGTAGTTGGCTCACCCGGAAGAGTTATTAGGAAAGTATCCGAAAAAGAAGTAGAATTAATTAAAGAGAATGCAATTCGTTATCAAGAGAATTGGAAAAAATATTCCAAATCAGTTTTTTAAAATCAGATATGGTTTATTAATAATTTTAATTTTTTTTTTATTTCTTTAAAATCTTCATAGTATGCTGGTTGCATACGGTTTTATTTTCTAAATCTCCTTATAAGACTAGAAGTATCCCATCTATTTCCACCCATATCTTGAACCTCAGCATAGAATTTATCTACAATCTCAGTTATCGGTAATGGTGAATTATTTTTTTTAGCTTCTTCTAATGCGATTTTTAGATCTTTTCTCATCCAATCGACAGCAAAACCAAAATCAAATTTGTCATCAATCATGGTTTTAAATCTATTCTCCATCTGCCATGATTGAGCAGCACCTTTTGATATAACTTCAATTACATCTTCCATTTTAAGTCCTGCTTTTATACCAAAATTAATAGCTTCAGATAAAGCTTGTACTAAACCACCTATACAAATTTGGTTAACCATTTTAGCTAACTGTCCACTACCTGATTTACCTAATAATTTCATTTTTTTGCTATAACAATCAATTATATGATTTGCTTTGTCATAGTCTTCTTGGTCACCTCCAACCATAACAGTTAAAGCACCATTTTCAGCTCCTGCTTGACCACCAGAAACTGGCGCATCTAAAAAACCGAACATATTTTTTTTAGCGTAATCATAAAATTCTTTAGCAATTGTTGCTGAAGCAGTTGTGTTATCGATATAGATGGCACCTTTTTTTATAGATTTAAAAATTCCGCTGTCTCCAAAAGTTACTTCTCTTAAATCGTTATCATTTCCAACACATGTAAAAACAAAATCTGCATCTCCAGCTGCTTTTGCAGGTGTGGCAGCTTTAGAGCCTTTATATTCATTAAGCCATTTATCAACTTTCGATGTTGTTCGATTAAAAACAGCTACATTGTGACCGGCTTTTGATATATAACCAGCCATTGGATATCCCATGACACCAAGACCTATAAACGCAACTTTGCAAGACATAATTCCTTAATGTTAAAAAATTTAAGTTTAAAAGTTATTGTATTTGGGTTTATTTTTACATTTTTTTCAGCATTTGGACAGAGTTTTTTTATCGGAATATTTAACCCTAGTATAAGAGAAGATTTATCAATTACACACGGACAATTCGGTTCAATTTATGCCTCAGCAACATTACTAAGTAGTCTTTTACTAATTTGGATAGGTAAAAAAATTGATGACATGAATGTATTTAAATTTTCTTTATTCGTTATAGTTTTACTTTCTTTTGCATGTTATTTTTTTTCAACAATTAAAATTATATCATTGTTATTTCTTGGAATTTTTTTGCTTAGATTAAGTGGCCAAGGATTAATGACACATACAGCAAGCACTACTATTTCAAGATATTTTGAAAAAACAAGAGGACGAGCGCTAAGTATAGCCTGGTTTGGTTTATCGTTTGCAGAATTTGTTTTACCTGTATTAATGGTTTTTCTTCTTACCAGTATAAGTTGGAGAAATATTTGGTTTTCGATTTCAATATTAGCTTTGGTAATACTTCCATTAATTTCTTTTTTGTTAATAAAAAAATTAAAATTAGAATCTAGAGAAAGCGGATTGAAGAACGATGTAGAAAATACAAAGATTAAACAATGGACTAGATCTGAAGTTATTAAAGATTATAGATTTTATATTATAGCTTTGAATATGCTTGCAATGCCATCTATTGCAACAGGTGTTTTTGTTTATCAATCTTTTATTCTTTCTTCAAAAAACTGGGGACCTTATGTAATAGCTCAATCATTTATGGCTTATTCGATTTTAACTGTAATCACTCTATTTTTTACTGGTATTTTAATTGACAAATTTACAAGTAGAAAATTGTTAATTTATATGAATATACCAATATTGTTAGCTACAATTGTTTTGTTTACATTTAAAAGTCCAGTTTCTTCCTTTGTTTTTTTGGGGTTAATTGGAATTACTAACGCATTGGCCAATGTTCTTGGTTCATCTATTTGGGCTGAAATTTATGGTGTAAAATTTATTGGTGGAATTAAAGCTTTAAGTGCATCAATGATGGTTTTTGCAACTGCATTTGGAACGGCGATTTTTGGAATATTAATTGATGCAGGATACTCAATTAATTCAATAGCTATGTTTAGTGGTATTTATATAGCGATTTCATTACTTATTCTTTTTTTTTTCAGAAAAACGTTAAATCCTACTTATATTTAGAATTTGCTTGATTTTTTACAAACCCCACTATAAATAACCCGCATGGCAAGAGTTACTGTTGAAGATTGTATTGATAAAGTAGATAGTCCTTATGAATTAGTATTGGTTGCAAAAGAAAGAGCAACACAGCTTAATTCAGGAATAGAACCTACCATAGATAGAGACAATGATAAAAATACAGTTATTGCAATAAGAGAGATTGCAGAAGAAAAAATCAAAGTTCCGGACCTTACAGAAACTGCGGTATATAAACTTAGAAAACATGTTGAACAAATTGATGAGACAGCAGAGGATGATGAGGTAATAGGTGATGATTTTGAAAATATTTATAAAGGTGAAGTTTCAAAAAGTGGTGTACCAATATTACCATCTAAAAGAGCAAGAAAAATTCCTGAAAAAATTCAAGTATCACAGGAAGATCTTTCTGAAATAAAAAATTCAAGTGAAGACCAATCAATAGCTACTACACCCACAGAAGAATCATCAGAAAATCAAGATGAGGAAGTTTCTTTAGACAACCTTAAAGAAGAAGAAATAACCAGTTCTGAAGAATCAGATAACGAATCTACAAATAATTAATAAAATAATATATTAATCTTATATTATGAAAAGAAAAGTATCAGTTGCTCCTATGATGGATTGTACAGATCGTCATGAAAGATATTTTTTAAGATTAATCAGTAAAAACATTCTTCTCTACACTGAAATGATCGTTTCTGAAGCAATAGACAGAGGAGATAAAAAAAAACTATTAGCATTTAATATAAACGAAAAACCTTTAGCTTTACAGCTGGGTGGATCTTCACCGAAATTGTTAGCAAATGCTGCAAAATTAGGAGAAGATTTTGGCTACGATGAAATCAATTTGAATCTAGGATGTCCTAGTAAAAAAGTTCAAAAAAATAAATTTGGAGCTTGTTTGATGAAAGAACCAAATCTTGTAGCAGATTGTTTAAACAATATGCAATCAGTAACTAAGTTACCAGTTACTGTAAAAACAAGAATTGGTTACGATGATGTGGAGGATTATGAGAATTTATTCAATTTTATAAATACATTAAAAAATATAGGTATAAAAACTTTTATTGTTCACGCAAGAAAAGCAATTTTACAAAAATTTTCACCAAAACAAAATTTAAATATTCCACCCTTAAAATATGATGTCGTTTACAAATTAAAAGAAGATTTTAAAGATGAGGAGATAATTATTAATGGAGGAATAGCATCAATAGAACAAATAAAAGAACACTTAACTAAAGTAGATGGAGCAATGATAGGTAGAGCTGCTTATCATTCGCCTTATTTTTTGGCAGATGTTGAGAAAGAAATATTTAAAAATGAAAATGTGCCTACAAGACAGGAAGTATTAGAAAAATTAATTCCTTATGTAAAAGAAGAAATAAAAAAAGGAACTAGGATGAATCAAATAATGCGACACACTTTAGGTTTGTTTCATGGTCAAATGGGCTCAAATTTTTGGAAAAGATATTTAAGTGAAAATATGTGCGTCAGAGATGCAGATGTAAAAAAAATTGATCATATTATGGATAAAATTAAAATAGATCAAATAGATCATCTAACAGGACAAATTGATTAATACAATTTTATCTAGCGATTATAGTTATTTTATTTTGATAATGGCACTTACGGCCATTCCAGTTGGTTTTTTTGCTGGACTTTTTGGTATTGGCGGTGGATTAATTACAGTACCATTCTTATTCTATATTTTTAGCTCTCTAGATTTTGATCAGTCTTATATTATGCATTTGGCTGTAGGTACTTCTTTTGCAATAATTGTGCCAACTTCAATAGCATCAGTCCTCACTCACCATAAATTTAATGCAGTAGATGTTGATATTGTTAAAAGCTATGGAATTCATGTAATTATAGGCGTGATATTTGGAGCAATTTTTGCTGCATCTCTAGATACTAAATCTCTGATTCTATTCTTTACAACTGTAATCTATTTACTTGCGATATATTTGTTGTTTATTAAAGAAAAGGAAACTCAAATTAACCTTAAAATAAGGTTTTTAACCAAAATGATTTTTGGATTTGCTGTGGGATTTATTTCTGCTCCTATGGGAATAGGAGGAACAATAATGAATGTGCCAATTTTAAAATTTTTTGGTTACTCAATAAATCGAGCCATTGGAAGTGCTGCAGCTATAGGCTTTTTTATAGCTATTTTTGGAGCTTTAGGATTTTTAATATTAGGATCTTTGCTAAAGGCAAATCTTCCTTTAAGCATTGGATTTATTAATATTCCGGCATTTTTGATTTTTATCCCAATTACAACCATAATGGCCAAAATTGGCGCAAGTACAGTACATAAAATTGAAAAAAATAAGATAAGTAAATTATTTGGATTTTTTTTAGTTATTGTAGCAAGTAAATTTCTGTATGATTATTTTAATATTTAATAAAGCTATAATAGATAGGTAATATTAGATAATATCATTACAAATAGTCAATATTTTGACTAAATCACCAATAGTAAAAACAAAAAAAGGTAGATTTTTCAACGTTTTTTTAGATAAATTGATCTATATCAAAAAATAAGTTCATGTATTATAAGAGCAAATTAAGATTTATGAAAATTCAAACCCGGAGCTGAACTTTTGATGAATTGCTTTAAAAATATAAAAATATTAATTTTTCTTTTTTTATTATTCACGATTAAAGTTTCGTATGCGATTGATTTGAAATCAAAAGTTACGGACGAAGCACATAGTAAATTAGATGGATTTGTTAATAGATTTGCTGAATCAGTAGGTGATTTTGTTGCACAAAATGAAAATATAAAATATTTTGATATAGCAATACAATTACAAGAACATCTTAAACCTTCTATTACCATACACAGCGTGAATAAATTAGTAGAGGATCTTGATAGTGCTATTTTTAATCAAACAAATCTTACTGTTCATGATGGTGATAAAACAATAAATATTGGTTTAGGAAAAAGAAAATTATTTAATAATGAACTCTTAATGCTTGGATCTAATATATTTTTTGATTATCAAATAGATGAGGATCATATGAGAAAAGGTGTTGGACTTGAAGCTATATCAAGTGTTTTTGATTTAAGAGGCAATTATTATGACGCAATAAGTGGCTATAAAAAAGTCAGTGGCGGTAAAGAAAAAGCTTTAACTGGTTATGATTTACAATTTGATTATCATTTTCCACAATTTTCTTCAAAATATTTATATAATGCAAATCTGTTTGGAAATTATTTTGAATGGCAAAACCCTTCAACAGATTATGAAGAAGTAGGAAACAAAATTGGAGCTAATGCAAAAATTGGTAATTTACAATTTGAAGGAGGATATATAAACAGTAATAAATCTAGCAGTGATGGTTATTTTGGAAATGTTAAATTAATAATACCTATTGGAGAAAGAATTAAACAAGCAAAAAATAATAACAAAAATAATAAATATGTAAGTGTAAGGGATAAATTATATATCCCGGTAAAAAGAGAAAATAAAATTAGAGTAGTAAAAATTTCATCAGGAGTTAAAGTAAGTGGTTTTTAAATTTATAACAAATCGTCCGATAATATTTTTTTTCATTGTCTTAAGTATATGTTTTTTTTATGAAAGTTCGGTAAAAGCAGAAACTTGCCACAGAAACGCAGATAATAAAATTGTTTTAGATGATACTTCAGCCAGTCCTGTTTCACATGACTCCGGAAGTAATTACAATAAAGATTGGTGTAATGAAGAACCTTTATTTTATAAAGTAAAATTTTATGCAGTTAAATTTTGCATAGGGGATCCTTATGTAGCAGGTTCAGGAGATACTGGAGCAGATCCTGATTTTACTACATGTGTAAACATTTTTGAAAACTCTTCTGGTAAAGATGTAGTAATAGAACCCGGAAAAAAAACCGATCTATTTGATGAGAATATATTTATACACATGGGAAGTTATTTGTATTCAGTAATTATCTTAAGTAATGAAATTGGGATTAAACATTATGAAACTTATATAGATAATTTAGGTAATGATGCTGCTATAAAAGGTTATAGTTCTCTGACATTGTCTTCTGGTACTGTATGTTGGTCTATTGACAAGACTACTACATATACTACTAAATCAAATGCTACTGTTCATGGAAAAACTATTATATCAACAACACCAGGTACTTCTACTTCATTAGGAATAGAATGCGGGTCCAGTTTAGGATCAAGTTACGATTATACTACTGAAATAATAGATTCTATTGATGACACCTGTGATTCGTCAAACGATTGTGATAGTACATTTAGACCTTATACTGCTTATTCGGCAGAAGCAAAAATTAACGGATCTTACGCGGCAGTATTGTTGAAAGACGATAATTTAACCGTTGGAACAAATAGAAATAATTCTACAAGAATAGCTTATATAATAAACTTTGATAATCCACTTTTAATAACAGAAGATATAGAAAATTTTGAAGTGCAACTTAGCACAACAGAATCAGTAAGTATTGATTTTGGCGCAGCTGCTTCGGCCACAAATGCTGTGAAAATGGGTGCAGATCCTTTCTTTGTTAAATATATTATAAATTAGATTTTCTGATCGTATTCTCCTATTTTTCCAGTTTTTTGAAGTAGGTCGTCAATAAAATAAAATATTTTCTTCTTTCTATCGTCTGAAGTAGGACTTTCGGAAACTACTACCAAAGAAGGTTTATTTGATGAAGCTCTAATTAAACCCCATGATCCATCTTCAAGAGTAAATCTTATTCCATTGACAGTTAAAATATTTGAAATTAGCAATCCATCGATTTTTTCATTATTATTTCTAGAAGTTTTTATTTTTAATATTAAATTATCGACTACATTATATTTTTCTTCATCTTTGCAGTAAGGAGCCATTGTTGGACTTTGATATGTTATTGGTAAATTGTTTAAAAGTTGACTCATACTTTTGTCCTGGTCATTTAAAAGATGACAAACTTGAATTGCAGAATTAATACCGTCATCATAACCATATCCTAAAGGTTCATTAAAGAAGAAATGTCCGCTTTTTTCAAATCCTGCTATAGCATTCTCTTCATTAACTTTTCTTTTAATATACGAATGTCCAGTTTTCCAATAAATAGTTTTACATCCATTCTTTTTTAAAATTTCGTCTTTTTCAAATAACCCTGTCGACTTAACATCAACTATAAATTTTGAATTTTTATTATTATTTGAAATATTTCTTGCAATCAATAAACCAATTTTATCTGCAAAAATTTTATTGCCTTTGTTGTCAATTACTCCAACTCTGTCTCCGTCACCATCAAAACCAAATCCAACATCAGCATGGGTATCTTTTACGCATTCGGCTATTTCTTGTAACATTTTCATATCTTCTGGATTTGGATTGTATTTTGGAAATGTAAAATCTAAATTACAATCTAATTCAATTACTTCACATCCAATATTTCTAAGTATTTCAGGTGCAAATATTCCAGCAGTACCATTACCACACGCAGCTACAACTTTAATTTTTTTACTTATTTTATTTTTTGACAAATAATTAATATATTTATTTTTGTAATTTTCTATTTTTTTATAACTTCCTTTACCTTCTATAAAATTATTATTTAACACAATTTCTTTGAGTTCTTTCATTTCATCAAAACAATGGGTTAAACCTTTTTCAATTCCCATTTTTATTCCTGTCCAGCCATTTTCATTGTGGCTTGCAGTTATCATTGCTACTGCATCTGTATTTAAATCAAATTGAGAAAAATAAATTGTTGGTGATAAACAAAGCCCTATATCTTCAACCCTGCATCCTGTTGAAATAAGTCCATCAATAAAATTTTTTTTTACCTCTTTACTATATGATCGATAGTCATGTCCAACTGTTACTCTTGGTTTTTCTATTTTGTTTACTACTTGAGTTCCAAAACCTTTGCCTACTAACTTAATTCCTTCAGCATTTATATTTTTAGGGTACAGCCATCGAGCGTCATATTCTCTAAAACCCAGAAGATCTATTTTTGCAGGATGTTCCATGTTGATATATGTATATTTTTTTTATTTTTTTATTGATAATAATTTATTATGTTCTATATATGTTCTATTGATTTCTAATTTATATAGTATATTAAGGAAATCTGCATACAACATCTAGTTGTTTTACAAAAAATGTTAATATAAGAGGTTAAATGAACAAAATCTTGTCTCAAGCCATTAAGGAAGCTGTCTCTGAATTTTCACCAACTTTAACAAAACAAAACAAATTAGAGAAAAAGCTAGATTTATTCTCCTTGAATAATGAAACAGAGCTGTTCCAAAACGCAAAAGGTATAACAATTAAAATTAATAGATCTAAAGACGAAAATCTTACAGAATTTGGAAGAGCAACTATGAGCGATAGATATCTTGGTTTCAATGAATCTTACCAAGATCTTTTTGCAAGAGTTGCCAGTCACTATGCTGATAATAATTTACATGCACAAAGATTATATAACTACATAAGCGATCTTTGGTTTATGCCAGCAACTCCTATTCTTTCAAATGGGGGAACAAAAAGAGGTTTGCCTATTTCATGCTTTTTAAATGAAGCAGGAGATAGTCTAACAGAAATTTTAAATCTTTGGAGTGAAAATGTTTGGCTTGCAGCAAAAGGTGGGGGCATTGGCAGTTATTGGGGAAACCTAAGATCAATTGGAGAAAAAATTGGAAGAGTTGGAAAGACTTCAGGAATAATTCCTTTTATAAAAGTTATGGACTCTTTAACTATGGCAATTAGCCAAGGTTCTCTAAGAAGGGGGTCTGCTGCTTGTTATTTACCTATAGATCATCCTGAAATCGAAGAGTTTATTGAAATGAGAAGGCCAACTGGTGGCGACCCTAACAGAAAAGCATTAAACTTACATCATGGTGTTCTTGTATCGGATGCTTTTATGAGGGCAGTTGAATTAGATGAGCAGTGGGCTTTAAAAAGTCCAAAAGATGGATCAGTACAATCAACAGTATCTGCTAGGAATTTGTGGATAAGATTATTGACTGCTAGAATCGAGACTGGTGAACCATATATAATTTTTATAGATACTGTTAACAGGCTTATACCACAACATCATAAGCTAGCTGGATTGACGGTCAAAACTTCTAATCTATGTAGTGAAATTACTCTGCCAACAGGAATTGATAAAGACGGTAAAGATAGAACAGCAGTTTGCTGTTTATCATCATTAAATTTAGAAAAGTATGATGATTGGAAAGATGATAAAAAATTTATCAAAGACGTAATGAAATTTTTAGATAATGTGCTGACTGATTTTATTGAGAAAGCTCCTAAAGAATTTAGTGATGCCGCATATTCAGCTTTAAGAGAAAGAAGTGTTGGTTTAGGAGTAATGGGACTTCATTCTTATTTTCAACAAAAAATGATTCCATTCGAGTCAGTAATGAGCAAAGCTTGGAATAAAAAAATATTTGAACACATTCAAAAAGAAGCTAATCAAGCTTCAAAAGATTTAGCTGAAGAAAGAGGATCATGTCCTGATGCTGCGGATTATGGAATTAAAGAAAGATTTTCGAATAAAACTGCAATAGCTCCAACAGCCTCTATATCAATTATATGTGGCGGGACATCACCAGGGGTAGAGCCTATAGCTGCGAATAGCTACACCCACAAAACACTTTCAGGATCATTTAATGTTAGAAATAAATATCTTCAAAAGATATTAGAGAAATATAATAAAAATGATGAAGAAACATGGTCTAGTATCACAACAACCCAAGGTTCGGTTTCACATTTAGATTTTTTATCCCAAGAAGAAAAAGATGTGTTTAAAACAGCTTTTGAAATCAATCAACAATGGATAGTTGAATTAGGTGCCGATAGAACACCTAATATATCTCAAGCTCAATCAATAAATATTTTTATTCCAGCAGATATACACAAAAAAGAACTTCACCAAATCCATTTTCAAGCTTGGAAAAAAGGTCTTAAAAGCCTTTATTATTGCAGGTCAAAATCTATTCAAAGAGCAGAGAACATCAGCAACGGATCGTCAACTGATGTAAAATTAAACGTATATAAATCAAAGACTGATCAATCAAATGAAGCAGAATACGATGAATGTTTGTCATGTCAGTAGAAAACTTAAAAAAAAAGGAAGAAAAACTAATAACAAAAAAAATGGGCTTATTAGTAAGCAATCCTGTTTACAAGCCTTTTAGATATCCTTGGTGTTATGATGCTTGGCTAACTCAGCAAAGAATTCACTGGTTACCTGAAGAAGTTCCTTTAGGAGACGATGTTAGAGATTGGCAAAAAAATCTAAAACCCGAAGAAAAAAATTTACTAACACAAATTTTTAGATTCTTTACTCAAGCAGATGTTGAGGTAAGCAACTGTTACATAAGACATTATATGAATGTCTTTAAGCCAACCGAAGTATTAATGATGATGTCATCTTTTGCTTCAATGGAAACAGTTCATATTGCGGCTTACTCTCATCTTTTAGATACAATTGGTATGCCAGAAACTGAATATTCAGCTTTTTTAAAATTTAAAGAAATGAAAGATAAATACGATTATATGCAAGGGTTTGATGTTAAGTCTAATCATAATATAGCAAAAACAATTGCCGTGTTCAGTGCATTTACTGAAGGTCTTCAACTTTTTGCAAGCTTTGCAATACTTTTAAATTTTCCAAGACAAAATAAAATGAAAGGAATGGGACAGATTATTACTTGGTCCGTTAGAGATGAAACTTTACATTGCAATTCAATGATAAGGTTGTTTAGAGAATTTATTGAAGAGAAACCTGAAATATGGACTTTGCAATTAAAAAAAGAGATTTATGAAGCATGCAGAACAATAGTTTTACACGAAGACGCGTTTATTGATCTTGCTTTTAAAACGGGACCAATACATGGATTAACCCCACAAGAAATAAAGGATTACATTAGATGGATTGGAAATAGGCGTTTAGTTCAATTAGGGTTGGAACCAATTTATCAAATAGAGAAAAATCCTTTAACGTGGCTGGATACAATGTTAAATGCGGTTGAACATATGAATTTTTTTGAAGGAAGAGCTACAGAGTATTCAAAAGCATCAACAGAAGGCAGTTGGAATGATGCTTTCAGTTAAAGATATTTAAAATTTTAAGAAACTAATTATCTTTGGTTGAGCAATATGACTCTTCTGTATTTCTCTCCTTTGTATTTAGAAAGAGGTCTAATTAGTTTGTTGGAAGAATGTTGTTCCATTATATGAGCTGTCCAGCCAGTTATTCGAGCTATGACAAATATTGGAGTGAAAAAGTCAATATCAAACCCCATCAAATGATAAGTTGGCCCAGTTGGAAAATCCATATTAGGGTAAATATTTTTTCTTTTGATCATGACTTTTTCTACAATATCGTAGATTTTATTAAATTTATTGTCCTTTTTAATTTTAGAAACTTTTAAAAAATATTTTTTCATAGTAGGGACTCTTGAGTCTCCACTTTTATAGACTCTATGACCAAATCCCATAACAACTTGTTTTTTATTTAAAGCATTGTTGATCCATTTTTTAGCATTTTTTGGAGTTCTTATTTTATTCATCATTTCCATTACTTTTTCATTGGCACCACCATGCAAAGGGCCTTTTAAACTAGCAATAGCTCCTGTCACTGCACCATGCATATCAGATAAACTACTTGTTATTGTTCTTGCAGTAAATGTTGAAACATTAAAACCATGTTCAGCATATAAAATTAATGATATATCGAAAGCTTTTACAATCTCTTTTTGAGGAATTTTTCCAAAAAACATGTAAAAAATATTTTCAGAAAATGTTAAATTTTGTTTTGGATTTAATATTTTTTTACCATTACGAATTCGATAAAATGCCGCCAAAACAGTAGGTATTTTTGCAAAGATTCTCATTGCTTTTCTCATATTGGCATCTGATGAATTATCGTTAGTTTCTTTATCTTCTAGAGCAAGAACACTTACCGCTGTTCTTGCAACATCCATTGGATGAGATTTTTTTGGCATGTGCTCGATAATTTTGGCAAGATTTTTTGTGATCCTTCTATTTTTTCTTTCCTCATTCTCAAATTTTCTTAGTTCTAATGTATTAGGAAGATTTCCATGCCAAATAAGGTAAGCAACTTCTTCAAATTCACAATTTTTGCAAAGCTCTTGTACTTGATAACCTCTATACGTTAATGAATTAATATCAGGCATTACTTTAGAAATTGTTGTTTCATCAACAACAATTCCAAGTAACCCTTTTTTTATTTCATCTGCCATACTTACTTATGTCCTTCTGTACTAAAATTGTAAATCTTCTCATCTAGTGAATTATATTTTTCATATTCCACTAATTCATATAATCTTTTTCTAGTTTGCATTTTATCAATAATATTGTTTTGGTGTCCATCTACAAAAATAGCGCGTAAGCCATCTTCCACACTTTTCATAGCTAATCTTTGAGTAGTTATAGGATAAATTACTATATTATATCCCAAATTTTCTAATTCTTTGTAATTTAGAAGTTTTGATTTTCCAAACTCAGTCATATTAGCCAATAAATAGCAATCTAAAGATTTTCTAACTATTTCAAATTCTTTTTCATCTCTTAGAGCTTCAGGAAAAATTATCTCAGCACCTTCATCAACATAGGATTTACAACGATCAATCATTTTATCTAGACCTTCCACACTTCTTGCATCTGATCTACCTATAATTTTAAAGTTTTGATCTCTTTTTGATTTAACACATTCTTTAATTTTATTAACCATTTTTTCTTTTGAAATAAGTTCTTTATTATCAAGATGGCCACATCTTTTTTGTTCTATTTGATCTTCTATATGCACAGCTGCGATGCCAGAATTTTCAAATATTTGTATTGTTTCTTTGCAGGATTTAAATCCTGTATCAATATCAACAATAGTTGGAAGATTGGTTGATCTTCCAATTTGATTAGATCTATAACTAACATCTTTTAGAGTTGTTAAACCAATATCTGGGTAACCTAAATCATTAGACATTACACCACCAGACACATAGATAGCATCATAACCAATTTCTTCAATTAATTTTGCAGTTAATGGGTTGTATGCTCCTGGAACTCTTAAAATTTTTTTAGATTTTAATTTGTTATCTAAATCTTTTCTTTTTTCCTCAGAATTTTTTTTAATAAAGTGCATTAAAATATAGCTTTTTTAGTATTTCTTTTTAAATAAGATTTCTTTACCTCAGTATTTAGCTTATCAAGCTGACCACGTTTTAAGTTTGTTAAATTTTTAACTGTACTTAAAAATCTATCACTTTCTTTTTTTGAAAGAATGTTTTTAGTTAATATTATAAATTTTTTAATATAATTTTCTCTTTTAAAAGGTCTTGCTCCATATGGATGGGCATCTGCCTTGTCTAACTCTTCAGTTATTTGTTTCCCATTTGATAGTGTTATCACTACTTTTGCCCCAAACGATTTTTTTTTTGGATTTGGATCATTGTATTTTCGTGTCCATTTTTTTTCTTCATGTGTTTTAATAGAATGCCATATCTTAATTGTGCTTTTACGATTAGCTCTTGATTTACTATATGATTTTACATGATGCCAGTCAGCATCCTCTAAAGCTACAGCAAATATGTACATTATAGAATGATCTAATGTTTCTCGAGTTGCATTGGGATCCATTTTTTGAGGATCATTTGCACCAGTACCAATAACATAATGCGTATGATGACTTGTATAAATATCAATCTTTTTAATTAGATTTAGATTATCAATTTTTTTGTTAAGTTTTTTTGCAATATCAATTAATGCTTGAGCTTGATACTCTGCTGAATATTCTTTTGTGTAAGTTTCAAGAATAGCTTTTTTTTGTTCATTTTTTTTTGGAAGAGAAACTTTATACAATGCATTTTTTCCATCTAGTATTCTTGCAATTACACTGTCCTCTCCTTCATAAATTGGACTTGGAGCATCTTCACCGCGCATTGCTCTATCGACAGCTTCAATTGCCAATTTTCCTGCATGTGCAGGTGCGTATGCTTTCCAACTTGAAATTTCTCCTTTTCTAGATTGTCTTGTTGAAATTGTAGTGTGTAGAGATTGTTGTATGGCTTGATAAATTGTTTCAGTGTTTAATTTTAACATTGAGCCTAGTCCTGCAGCAACGCTTGGTCCAAGATGTGCAATGTGGTCCACTTTGTGTTTATGAAGGCAGATTCCTTTGACTAAACTTACTTGAACTTCATATGCAGTAATAATTCCTCTTAAAAGATCCAAACCACTTTTTTTATTTTGTTGAGCTACACTTAGAAGCGGAGAAATATTATCACCTGGATGACTATAATCAGCAGCAAGAAAAGTATCATGAAAATCAAGTTCTCTTACTGCAGTACTATTAGTCCATGCCACCCACTCACAATCAAATTTAAGTTTGGAATTAATTCCAAAAATAGTTGCTCCATTTTTTCTAGGATGTTTCAAAGACATTTCTCTTGAAGCAATTACAGGTTTTCTATTCAAAGAAGCAATTGCAACTGAGGTATTGTCTATTATCCTATTAATAACCATTTCTATTGCATTTTTATTTAACTTTGTATTATCTGATGCTATTTCAGCAATTTTCCAAGCCAGCTGTTTTTTTTTTGGCAAGTGAATTTTGGATGGATATACTTTTATTTTATATGTAATCAAAAATCTCCTATATTAAATTATTATAGTAATAATTAAAAAAAAGAATGAAATCAATCTTTTAGATATTGAGTGACAATTTCTTCAATACCAACAAAATCTTTTACCAAATGATCATAATTAATTTCACTAGTATTTTTTTCAGTGTAACCATTATCAAGTAATATTACTGGTATAGATGCTTCTTTAGCTGGAATAGTATCGTTTTCACTGTCGCCAATCATTAATGTTTTTTTTAAATCTCCATTCAAAATTTCAACTACATTTGTTAAATGCTTTGGATTTGGTTTACAAATTTCAAAAGTATTTCCTCCAGCAACATATTCAAAATAATCATATATTTTAATTTTTTTTAGTAGATCAATTGCGAGATGCTCTTGTTTGTTTGTACAAACAGCCATGGAAATTTTTTTTGATCTACACCATTTTAAAAATTCTTCAACTCCATTTACAAGTTTACTTTCTTTAATTATGTTTTTTCCATAGAAATTTATAAACTCTTTAACCATTTCATTTTTGAGTTTTTTATCTTCTATTTTACTAAATTCCATTTTGGCTTGTCCCCAAATTGATTTTCCAATTAAAGCGGCCGCACCTTTCCCAACAATGGCTCTAATTTCATTGGTAGTCTTAGTTTTAAAACCAAATTTTTTCATTACATGATTATGAGCATTCATTAGGTCTGGTGCCGTATCTACAAGAGTCCCATCTAAATCGAATAATATTGTAAATTTTTGAATCATTTATAAAGTATTTTTAAGAAACAATTTGTGAATTAAGATATTGTTTTTCTTAATATAAAGATTTTTTTAAATGAAACAAACAAATTTACAAAAAGTTCAAAATATACTTAGGAGTAAATTTATAAACTCCGGTGTACAAATGGTAGGGCCAGATACAATTTTTTTTTCAAAAGATACCAAAATTGGAAAAAAAGTTGTTATTGATCCTTTTGTAGTAATTGGTCCAAAAGTAAAAATAGGAAATAATGTTAAAATTAACTCCTTTACACAGCTTGAAAATTGCACAATTGAAGATAATGTAAATGTTGGTCCTTATGCAAGAATTAGACCAGGAACAGTTTTAAGAAAAGGATCTAGAGTTGGAAATTTTGTAGAAGTTAAAAAAACCACTATTGGAAAAAAATCTAAGGTTAACCATTTGTCATATATAGGTGATACAATTTTAGGAAACTCAGTTAATATTGGAGCCGGCACAATAACTTGTAATTATGATGGAGTTAGAAAAAACAAAACAATAATTAAAAATAATGTTTTTATTGGTTCTAATTCTTCTTTGGTGGCACCAGTTACCATAAATGAAAAAAGTATAGTAGGCGCAGGATCTGTAATAACAAAAAATGTAAATAAAAAATCATTGGCTTTGGCTAGATCAAGTCAAATTGAAATTAAAAATTATAAAAAAATAAAATAATGTGCGGAATAGTAGGAATTACAAGCAATAAACCAGTTACATCATCTATAATTAATTCTTTAAGAAAATTAGAATATAGAGGATATGATTCAGCGGGAATAGCTACTTTATACAACGGATTAATAGATGAAGTAAAATGTGAAGGTAGGGTAGATAATTTGGAAAAAAATCTTGTAAATAAAAATTTACAAGGGAATGTTGGAATTGGTCATGTGAGATGGGCAACTCATGGTATTCCCAATGAAGTTAATGCACATCCTCATTCTTCTGAAAGAGTTTCAATAGTTCATAATGGCATCATAGAAAATTCTACACTTTTGAAAAAACATTTAATTAGAAAAGGGCATAACTTTAAATCTCAGACAGATACTGAAGTAATTGTTCATTTAATTACAGAATATTTAAAAAAAAATGATTTACAAAATTCAATACTTAAAATGTTAAAAAGAATTCATGGTAGTTTTGCTTTAGGTATAATTTTTAAAGATCAACCAGACTTAATTGTTGGTGCAAGAAGAGGTTCACCTTTAGCAGTAGGTTACGGTCCAAAAGAAAATTACCTTGGATCAGACTCTTACGCACTGAAGTCAATGACTAATAAAATTTCATACTTAAATGATGGCGAATTTTGCGTTTTAAGAAAAGATCATGTTGAGTTTTTTGATGAAAATGGAAACAAAGTTAATAAGAAAATTTTGGAACTTTCTTCAAGTGAAGAAAATTATGATAAAGGTGATTACAAACATTTTATGGAAAAAGAAATTGAAGAGCAGCCAATTACCATAAAAAATTGTGTAAATGAATACGTAGATAAAGTTAATGGAGACATAAATATATACAACTTTCCTTGGAAAAAAGATGAAGTATCTTCAATAGTACTTATTGGTTGTGGTACTGCTTTCCATTCATGTTTAATGGCAAAATACTGGTTTGAACAATTTACATCTTTAGATGTAACAACGGATATAGCTTCAGAATTTAGATATAGGAAAAATAGATTTAAAAAAAGCACTTTGTATATATTTGTATCCCAATCAGGAGAAACCGCAGACACTTATGCAGCTTTAGATTTATGCAAGAAAAATGGCATGAAAACATGCAGCGTAGTTAATGTTGTAGAAAGTTCTATAGCTAGAGATTCAGAATTTGTTCTGCCAATTCATTGCGGCCCTGAAATTGGTGTTGCATCAACAAAAGCATTTTTGGGCCAAATGCTTGTATTATATTTGTTATGTTTGAAAATGGGATCTATAAGAAAAGAAATAGATAGAAAAACTTTTCTAGATAAAATCAAAAATTTATCTTCATTATCTAAACTAGTTAAAAATACTCTGACTACAGAAACTCAAATTCAAGCAATATGCAATTCATTTGCTGATGCTAAAGGATCAATGTTTTTAGGAAGAGGATATTCTTTTCCAATTGCTTTAGAAGGTGCTTTAAAGTTAAAAGAACTTGCATACATTCATGCAGAAGGTTATCCAGCTGGAGAGATGAAACACGGTCCACTTGCATTAATTGAAAATGGAATACCAGTTGTTGTACTAGCACCAAGAGACGAATACTACAAAAAAACTATTTCTAATATGCAAGAAGTAATTGCAAGAGGTGCTAAAGTCTTATTGATTACAAATAAAAGTAAAGATGAAGTTTTTTCAGAAAATATTTGGGAAAAAATTGAAGTCGAAAATACTTCTGAAGATTTGTTGGCTTTCTTAATAACCATTCCTCTTCAAAAATTAGCCTATTATACTGCACTAAAAAAAGGTTATGATATTGATAAGCCAAGAAATTTAGCTAAATCAGTCACTGTTGAATAATTATCAAACTTTGATAGAACACTTTATAGTTGAATATGAAAAAGTGGAAAATAAATAGTTGGAAAAATTATCCAGTAAAACACATCCCTAAATATGAGGATGAAAAAGAACTAAATATGGTTCTTAATAAAATTAAAACTTTTCCTCCGTTAGTGTTTGCTGGAGAAACAAGACATTTAAAAGATCAACTTGCAAATGTTGTAGATGGAAAAGCTTTCCTTTTACAAGCGGGTGATTGTGCAGAAAGTTTTGCAGAGTTTAATCCAGATAATATAAGGGATACATTCAAAGTAATTCTACAAATGTCTTTAGTCTTAACATATTCAGCTTCGTTACCTGTGGTTAAAATTGGAAGAATAGCAGGTCAATTTTCTAAACCAAGAAGTTTTCCTACAGAGAAACAAGGGGATAAGGAATTACCAAGTTACTTAGGAGACAACATCAATGGAATCGAATTTAACGAGAAAGCAAGAAAACCCGATCCCAAAAGATTGTTCAAAGCATACTCGCAAGCAGCATCCACATTAAATTTGTTGAGAGCTTTTTCACATGGAGGTTTTGCTGATTTACAAAACGTTCATTTATGGAATTTAGGGTATATTAAGAAAAGTCCACAACATAAAAAATTTAAAGAATTAGAAGATAAAATTGCTGATGCATTGGCATTCATGGAAGCATGTGGAATTAACTCTGATTTTAACAGAAGATTAAAAACAGTAAACTTTTGGACTTCACATGAAGCATTGTTGTTACCTTTTGAAGAAAGCATGACTAGAGTAGATTCAACTACTGGGGAATGTCACGATACTTCAGCACATTTTGTATGGGTTGGAGATAGAACAAGACAATTAGAAGGAGGTCATGTTGAATTTTGCAGAGGTATTGAAAATCCAATTGGAATTAAATGCGGACCAACATCAAAACCGGATGAGATAGCAAAAATTATTAATGTAATAAATCCAAAAAATAAAAAGGGTAAAATTACATTAATCTCAAGGTTTGGTCATGCAAAGGTAAAGAAATTTTTACCAAAACTAATAAGAGGCATTAAAAAAGAAGGTCTAAATGTTATTTGGTCATGTGACCCTATGCACGGTAATACAATTAAATCTGCTACAGGATTTAAAACAAGACCTTTTAACGATGTTTTAAATGAAGTTAAAAATGTTTTTGATGTTCATCAAAGCGAAGGATCGTTTGCTGGAGGCTTACATATTGAGATGACAGGACAAAATGTTACAGAGTGTACGGGTGGCACTCAAAAAATTTCTGATCAAGATTTATCCAGCAGATACCGAACTCATTGTGATCCAAGATTAAATGCCAACCAAGCTTTGGAACTTGCATTTTTAATTTCTGATGAGATCAAAAAAAATTCTAGTAACCTAAGAAGTGGAATTAGAGCGGTATCTTAAGCGTTTATAAAAGAAATCCAATAACGTATATTTGATTTATGGAAGTAAGTAAAAAAGCTATGTTTATTAAAGATTGGATATTTGATTATGTTAATTCAATGCCCAAGAAAGCACAATCTTTAGTCATCGGTATATCTGGAGGAATTGACTCTTCTGTAACAAGCATATTATGTGCAATGACAGGCTTGAAAACAATTGTTGTATCAATGCCAATTAAACAAATTGCTTCACAACATGATTTAAGTTTAAAACACAAAAAATGGTTAAAAAATAAATTTAATAATGTCGAATCTCATACAATAGATCTTGATGAAGTGTTTAAACCATTTCAATTAAAATTATCAGATTTTGATAGTGAACATGGTTTAGCTAATTCAAGGGCAAGAATAAGAATGACAACTCTTTATCAAATTGCTGCAGCAAATAATGGAATTGTAGTGGGAACAGGAAATAAAGTTGAGGATTTTGGTGTAGGTTTTTATACAAAATATGGTGATGGTGGAGTTGATATTTCACCAATTGCTGACTGCACAAAGACAGATGTTTGGGATCTAGGAAAAGAACTTGGAATCTTGGATGAAATAATTACTGCTCAACCAACCGATGGATTATGGGACGATGGAAGAACGGATGTTGGTCAATTAGGTCTAACATATCAGGAACTTGAAGAAGCGATGACAAATCTCAATTCACCTAATAGATCAAAATACCTTGAAAAAAGAAAATTAAATTTACATAAAATGGGACCAATACCAGTTTGTAAAATTCCAAACTAATTAGATTCACAAATCTAAATAAAATGTATATTTCTAATATTTATGAATAAAGATATTTTTTTATCAAATACTCTTGGGAACAAAAAAGAAAAATTTGTACCAATAAATCAAAATAAAATTGGAATGTATGTCTGTGGACCCACTGTTTATGATGATCCGCACATTGGTAACGCAAGACCGCTCGTTGTTTTTGATATCTTATTTAGAGTTTTAAAATATAAGTTTGGAGACAAATCCGTCACTTATGTAAGGAACATTACTGATATAGACGATAAAATAATTCAATCATCCAATGAAAAGAATATATCTACAAAAGAATTAACAAAAAAAATTACAAATAATTTTCATGATGATTGTGCTTATCTGTATTGCGAAAATCCTACCTTTGAACCTAAAGCAACAGAAAACATTTCTTTAATGATTGAAATGATTAATCAATTACTTCAAAATGGATATGCTTACTCAAATAATCAGCATATATATTTTGAGGTTAAAAAATATAAGGATTACGGAAAATTGTCTAATAAAAATCTAGAAGAATTAATTGCTGGATCACGGGTTAAAGTATCTGAAAATAAAAAAAAACCTGAGGATTTTGTTTTATGGAAACCATCAAAAGATAAAGAACCTTATTGGGAATCTCCTTGGGGAAAGGGTAGACCAGGATGGCATTTAGAATGCTCGGTTATGTCAAAAAAATACCTAGGAAATAAATTTGATATTCATGGGGGAGGCAGAGATTTAATTTTTCCCCACCATGAGAATGAAATTGCGCAATCAAGATGCGCAAATGAAAATGAAATATTTGCAAATTATTGGGTACATAATGGTTTTATTACGGCATCCAATGAAAAAATGGCAAAATCTCAGGGAAATATTTTAAAAATAATTGAATTTAAAAAACAAATTAACGGTCAAGTTTTAAGATTAGCTTTAATGAGCACACATTATAGACAAGCGTTAGATTGGAATAATAAATTAATTAATCAATGTCAAAATACTTTAAATAAATGGTATGAAAGTTACATGGAATTAAATAAACAAGTTTTAATTCCTGATGAATATTTGAATCCTCTGTACGATGATTTAAATACTCCAGGCTATATTGCTAACCTACATAAATTATTTGAAAAATCTCAAAAAGGTGACTTAAAAGATAAAGAAATTTTTATCTCAGCTTGTAATTTTGTTGGATTACTTAAGGATACTAAAAATAAATGGGTAGAATTTAAAAAAAGTAAATCAACTATATCAGAACATGAAATATTAGATAAAATTGATGAAAGAAATAAAGCAAGAGATAAAAAAAATTATAAACTAGCTGATAAAATAAGAAATGAGTTGTTAGATAAGGGCGTATTAATCGAAGATAAAAATGGTAAAACCTTTTGGAAATTAAAATGAGTAAAGAAAAACTATACATATTTGACACAACTTTAAGAGATGGTGCTCAAACACAAGGAGTTGATTTTTCAATTGATGATAAAATAAAAATTGCTGAATCACTTGATAAATTGGGAGTTGATTATATTGAAGGTGGATGGCCTGGGGCAAATCTAACTGACACGGAATTTTTTCAAAAAAATATTAAATTTAATAATTCCAAATTAACCGCATTTGGAATGACTAAGAGATCTGGAAGGAGTGCTGAGAATGATCCTGGATTATCAGCTCTACTTAACAGTAAAGCTTCAGCTATATGTCTTGTTGGAAAATCTTGGGATTACCATGTTGATGTAGCTTTAGGAATTTCGAAAGAAGAAAATTTAGAAAATATTATTGAGAGCACTAAGCATTTTGTTAAAAAAAATAAAGAATTTATGTTTGATGCTGAACATTTTTTTGATGGTTTTAAAAATAATAAAGATTATGCGATATCTTGCGTCAAATCTGCATATGAAAATGGCGCAAGATGGATTGTTCTTTGTGACACTAATGGTGGAACTCTACCTGATGAAGTTGAAAAAATTGTAAGAGAAGTAACAAATCATATTTCAGGTAAAAATCTTGGAATTCACGCTCACAATGATACTGGTAATGCAGTTGCAAATTCTTTAGCTGCAGTATCTGCAGGAGTTAGACAAGTGCAAGGAACGATTAATGGACTCGGAGAAAGATGTGGTAATGCAAACTTAATGTCTGTTATACCTACAATTCATTTGAAAGAATACTACAGTAATAATTTTTCTACCAATATTAAATCTGAAAACATTTGTAAAATAACTCAGGCCTCAAGATTATTAGATGAAATATTAAATAGAAAACCAAATCAACATTTGCCTTATGTTGGTGCATCAGCATTTTCACATAAAGGTGGACTTCATGTTTCAGCAGTTCAAAAGGATCCAAAAACTTACGAACATATCAAACCAGAATTAGTTGGTAACGTAAGAAATATTGTAGTTTCAGATCAATCTGGAAAATCAAATATTATATCTAGACTAAAGTCAATTGGTGTAAATTTTAAAGAAGATGATCTAAAAATAAAAAAACTTCTTGAAGAAGTAAAAGACAGAGAATTTATTGGATATAGTTATGACGGAGCAGATGCATCATTTGAATTGTTAGCTAGAAGAATAATGGGAGAAATACCAAGATACATTTCAATAAAAGAATATGATATTAGTGTAAAAAAAGACAAGTCAGGAAATATAATTTCTTCTGCAAAAGCAGAACTGGAAGTAGATAAAAAATTAATTTTGTGTGAAGGAGAAGGTAATGGTCCCGTTAACGCACTAGATAACGCAATTAGAAATAATGTTGATAAACTTGCTAAATATTCTCAATACTTGAAAGATTTAAAGTTAGTCGATTATAAAGTTAGAATATTAAATACTGGAACAGAAGCAGTAACAAGAGTTTCTATTGAAAGTAAAGATTCAAAAGGAAAAAATTGGTTTACTATTGGTGTATCTGCAAACATTATTGAAGCATCATTTAAAGCTCTTATTGATAGTATAGACTATAAATTGTTTAAAGATAATGCTCCTGCTAGTAATTAATGTCATTTTCTAATATTTCTTTTATTCTTCATAAGCCTCAACTATCTGAAAATATTGGAGCTTGTGCTAGGGCTATAAAAAATTTTGATTTTAATAAATTAATCATAGTTAAACCAAAACCTATTTTTCCTAATGATAAAATTTTAGCAACTTCAGTTGGAGCAAAAGAGATTATTAGAAATAGCAAGGTTTATGAAGATTTAGAATCCATTGTTAACAAATTTGATTATTTGATAGCTACAACTTCAAGATTTAGAAACAAGAACTTAAAGCATTTTAGATTAAATGATTTAAATAAAATTGATTTTAGTAAAAAAATTGGATTTTTATTTGGTTCTGAAGCTTCGGGTTTATCAAATAATGAAATTAGTTATGCTAATTGCACAATGCAAATTTCAACAAATCCTGAATTCAAATCTTTAAATTTATCACATAGTGTTATCATTATTGCGCAAGTTGTTGCCAGTTTAATCGAATTAAAAAAATCAAAATATTCAAAGTCAAAAAAAATTAAATCAGCAAGTAAAAAAGACATTCACTCTATGATCAATTTTTGTATTAGAAATCTTGAAAAGAGAAATTTTTTTAAACCTATTGAAAAGAAACCAATAATGTTGGAAAATTTAAGAAGTATTTTTTATAAAATGGAACTATCAGAAAAGGAAACACGTATTTTATCAAGTGTATTTGCTATCCTTTCAAAGAAAAAGGTTGATTGACAAAATCATGCTTAAGTTTATAAAGCGAACTACCAAATGACAAAAAGATTAAACTCTAAACATAAAGTAGATAGAAGGTTGCGCGTAAACCTATGGGGAAGACCAAAAAGTCCGTTCAATACTAGAGCTTATCCTCCAGGTCAACATGGTCAATCAAAAATGTCAAAACCTTCAGATTATGGAATCCAACTGCAAGCTAAACAAAAATTAAAATCTTATTATGGAAATATGAACGAAAGACAATTTAGAAATGTTTATAGAAAAGCAATTATGAAAAAAGGTGATACAGCTGAAAATTTAATAGGATTATTGGAGAGAAGATTAGATGCGATTATTTATAGATCAAAACTTTCAAATACGATATTCTCATCAAGACAATTAATTAATCATGGTCATGTTAAGGTTAATGGTAAAAAAGTAAATATTTCAAGTTATCAGGTTAAAGAAGAAGATACCATTGAGATCAGAGATAAATCTAAACAATTAGCTTTAATAGATATTGCTCTAGCAAATAAAGAAAGAGAAGTTCCAGAATACTTACAATTAGATGAAAAAAATAAAAAAGTAAAATTTGTAAGAATTCCAAAATTTGAAGAAGTTCCTTATCCTATTGTTATGGACCCAAGTTTGGTAATTGAGTATTATTCTAGATAATTAATTTTTTTTCTTAATATTAATATTTTTGTTTTCAAATAATTTTATAAGCTCACCATTCTCAAACATTTCTTTAACAATATCACAACCTCCAACAAATTCTTTTTTGATGTACAATTGTGGAATAGTTGGCCAGTCGCTAAATTCTTTTATTCCTTGTCTTAAATTTTCATTTTCTAAAACATTAATACCTTTAAAGTTAACCTCTAAAATTTTTAACATATTAGATACAACCATTGAAAAACCACATTGTGGTGAATCTGGTGTACCTTTCATAAAAAGACAAACTTCATTATTTTCAATTTCATTACTAATCAAATCTTTTATTTGTTGATCCATTTCACTCCTTGGTTTTAATTTCTAAAGCGTGTAATTCATTTCCCATTCTTCCTTTTAATGAATTATACACCATTTTGTGCTGTTCAATCATACTTTTTCCTGAAAATTGAGATGAAGTAACAGTTGCTGAGTAATGATTGCCATCACCAGCTAAATCTCGTATTTCAACAGAAGCCTCAGGTAATGCTTCTTTTATTAATTTTTCAATTTCTTTTAAATCCATAGCCATTATTGAACCATATATTCTTTTAACCACTTTGTATTAAAATACATTAATTCATCAACACTTAGAATTCGTTCATCATCTATCATTATATCTTTTTCGACAACAATTCCGAGTTCATCATAATAAACTGAATTATTATTTAATATTTCTTTAACTTTTTTCAAATTATCTTTATTTATTTCAATTATATAACGACCTTGATCTTCACCGAAAAAATATTGAAATTTGTTAACTAAAGTTTTTATTTTGTTAATTTTAACTCCTTTTTTACCCTTAATACACATTTTTGCTAAACCAATAATAATACCTCCTAAAGAAATATCATGAACAGATTTAACCAAACCTTCATCAGTTAATTTTAATATAGTTTCTCCGTTATTCTTTTCATTAAATAAATTAATTTCTGGCGGAGGTCCTTTTTTTTCAGACAATATATTTCTTGCAAAAATACTTTGATCTAAATGACCTTCGGTTTTTCCTACTACAATAATTAAATTATCAACTCCTTTTAGATCCATTGTTACCATTTTTTTATAATTCTTGATTAGTCCAACACCACCAATGGATGGAGTGGGTTTAATTCCTTTATCTTTAGTTTCATTGTAGAAAGAAACATTTCCAGAGACAACCGGATAATCTAGATATTTACTAGCTTCAATAATTCCTTGAACACATTCTACAAATTCGCCCATATTTTTTTCTATTTCCGGATTCCCAAAGTTCAAACAATTAGTGATAGCAATTGGTTCCGCTCCTACTGAAATTAAATTTCTCCAACTTTCACAAACTATTTGTTTTGCACCAGTTAGTGGGTGCGCATAGCAATATATAGCAGAGGAATCAACGGATGCAGCTACAGCTTTATTAGTTCCATGAATTCTTACTACCCCAGAATCTCCTCCCGGTTTTTGAATTGTATCACCCATAACCGTATGATCATATTGTTGCCAAATCCATTCTTTGTCACATACATTGGGGTTCTCTAATATTTTTTTTAATACATCTGTAATTTTTAATTTTTTTAAATTATCTACATTAAATTTTATTTTTTGAGGAAGTTTTGTTTTTTTCCATTTTCGATCATATATAGGGACATTTTCTGCTAAAAAATTAATTGGTATATCAACAACCTTTTTTTCATCAAAATAGATTTCAATTTTTTTACTATCGGTAGTTTTTCCAATTACAGCAAAATCTAAATTCCATTTATCAAATATTTTTTTTGCTTTTTCTTCTTTGCCATTTTCAAGAATAATCAACATTCGTTCTTGGCTTTCGGATAACATTATTTCATAGGGATTCATATTATTCTCTCTACAGGGAACTTCATTTAGGTTTAATTCGATTCCAAGCATTCCTTTTGAAGCCATTTCAACACTAGATGAAGTTAAACCTGCAGCACCCATATCCTGTATTGAAATAATTGATTTATCAGCCATCAATTCCAAACAAGCTTCTAACAATAATTTTTCAGTAAATGGATCTCCAACTTGTACTGTTGGTTTTTTTTCTTCTATTTTCTCGTCAAAAATTGCTGAAGCCATACTCGCACCATGTATTCCGTCTCGACCAGTTTTTGAACCTACATATATAACAGGTTTTCCAATACCAGCAGCCTTAGAATAAAAAATTTTATTTTTATTAACTAAACCCAAAGTCATTGCATTAACTAAAATGTTTCCATTATAAGATTCATCAAAACAAGTTTGGCCTGCAATCGTTGGTACGCCTATACAATTTCCATATCCACCAATTCCATGAACAACACCTCTTAATAAATTTCTAGTTTTTTTATGGTGAGGTGAACCAAAATGAATAGAGTTTAAATTCGCAATAGGTCTAGCACCCATTGTAAAAACATCTCTCATTATTCCACCAACACCTGTCGCAGCACCTTGATAAGGTTCAATAAAAGAAGGGTGATTATGACTTTCAATCTTAAAAACAATAGCATCATCATCACCAATATCAATTACGCCAGCATTCTCCCCAGGTCCTTGAATAACTTTTTTTCCCTTTGTATGCATTTTTTTTAAGTGCAATTTTGAAGATTTATAAGAACAATGTTCATTCCACATTGCTGAAAAAATTCCAAGCTCAGTAATATTAGGCACTCTTTTTAATAACTTATAAAGTTTATCAAATTCTTCTTTTTTAAGTCCATGTTCGATTGCAATTTTTTCGTTAACTTCCATTATTTTAAATTTTCAATTAAATTTTCAAAAAAAATTGATCCATCTTCTCCAGACAAATAAGAGTCAATCATTCTTTCAGGATGAGGCATCATTCCAAGGATATTTTTATTTTTGTTAAATATTCCAGCAATATTATTTATTGAACCATTCAGATTAGATTCTTCTGAAACATTGCCATTTTTACCACAATAATTTACTGCAATTTGATTGTTATCATTAATAGATTTTAGTTCATCATCAGAACAAAAGTAATTACCTTCGTTGTGAGCTATATGAAGTTCAAGAATGTTTTTTTTTATATTTTTAAAATATTTATTTTCCGAATTGTTAATTTTTACAAATACATTTTTGCAAATAAATTCTAAATATTTGTTTCTCAATAAAGCACCAGGAAGAAGGCCTGTTTCAATTAATATTTGAAAGCCATTACAAATTCCAATAACCAATCCTCCAGAATTGGCAAAATTGATTATCGATTTAATTATTTTCGATTTTGCGGCAATACTTCCACATCGTAAATAATCACCATATGAAAATCCGCCAGGAAGAATAATCAAATCACATTTTGGTATCTCATGATCGTTGTGCCAAATCATCTGATTATTAAAACCAAATTTTCTAAGAGCAACGTCCATATCTCTATCACAATTTGAGCCTGGAAATATAATTACTGATGATTTCATTAATAATTAGATAATTTTGTAATCTTCTATAATTAAGTTCGTTAAAAGTTTGCTACACATGTCTTCAACTTTAGATTTTGCTTTCGATTCATCTTTTTCATCAATTTCAATATCAAAGTATTTACCTTGACGAACTCCTGTAACGTTTGAAAAACCCATTCCATTTAACGTTTGTTGAATTGCTTTTCCTTGGGGGTCTAAAACACCTTTTTTAAGTGTTACTATTACTTTAACTTTCATTTATTTTTTTTTAATTTTTACAGCGGTCGGTTTAGTAAATTTTATTGGACTTATGTTAGATTGTTCATGCAATATTCCTAATCTTCTTGCAACTTCTTGATAAACTTTAATTAAATCACCTAAATCATTTCTAAATACATCTTTATCTAATTTTTTATCTGTTAATTCATCCCACAATCTGCAAGTATCTGGGCTAATTTCATCAGCTATTAACCATTTTTCTATTGATCCATTTTCTTTTCTTATTCTTCCAAACTCCAATTTAAAATCAACTAACTTTATTCCTATTCCTCTAAACATTCCTTGAAGAAAATCGTTTACTCTAAAACAGCACTGAGTGATAAAATCTAATTCCATTACACTAGAGTAACCAAAAGCAAGAATATGTTCTCTTGCAATTAAAGGATCTCCTAATTCATCATTTTTGTAGCAGAATTCTAATAATGGATCTTTCAAAACTGTTCCTTCTTCAATACCAAGTCTTTTTGTCAATGATCCAGCAGCTATATTTCTTATAATGAATTCAACAGGAATAATTTCAACTAATTTGATTAATTGTTCTCTCATATTAATTCTTTTAATTAAGTGAGTTTCAATACCTACTTGGTTTAGACTTGACAGGATATGTTCAGAAATCCTGTTATTTAAAATACCTTTGCCTTCTATAGTGGTTTTCTTTAAATTATTGAAAGCAGTAGCATCATCCTTAAAGTGCTGTATCGCAGTTCCTTTTTCGGGACCAACAAAAAGAATTTTTGCTTTTCCTTCGTATAGTTTCTTTCCTTTTTTCATTAATTAAACACTCTTCTAAAGATATAGTTTACATATTTAAAATGCTTAGAGTAATTAAATATATTTTTCATTTTATTAGTAGAAATTTTTCTTTTTATTAATTTGTCTTTTTTTAATAACTCAACCAAATCAATTTTTTTTGTAAAACTTTGATTAGCATATTTTTGGATAATTCTATAAGCTTTTTCTCTTGGAGTTCCTGATTTTGTTAATTCCAACATCATTTCTTGTGAGAAAATTAACCCTTTTGTCATATTTAAATTAGTCAACATTGTTTTTGGATAAATAATCATTTTATCTAAAATATTTGCAAGTCTCACTAAGGCAAAATCTAAAATTATATTTGCATCTGGACCAATATTTCTCTCAACACTAGAATGAGATATATCTCTTTCATGCCACAGAGAAATATTTTCTAGCGCAGGAATCACATAACTTCTAACCATCCTCGAAAGACCAGTTAAATTTTCACAGAGGATAGGATTTTTTTTATGAGGCATTGCAGAAGAACCTTTTTGGTTTTTTGAAAAATATTCTTGAATTTCATAAACTTCTGTTCTCTGTAAATGTCTTATTTCAATAGCAATTTTTTCTATAGATCCAGCAATTATACCAAGCACAGAAAAGTAAAATGCATGTCTATCTCTTGGTATTACTTGAGTTGATATTGGTTCAACTTTAAAACCAAATTTTTTTGCCACATGTTTTTCTACATTGGGATTTACATTGGCAAAAGTTCCAACAGCACCAGAAATCGCACAAGTTGATACTTCGTCAATTGCTTCGATCAGTCTTTTCCTATTTCTTTTAAATTCTTCATAAAATGAAGCAAGTTTTAAACCAAAGGTTGTTGGTTCTGCGTGAATTCCATGGCTTCTTCCAATACACGGAGTAAACTTATGTTTTTTTGCTTGTCTCTTCAATACTTTTAAAATTTGATCAATATCTTTTAGCAGAATTTTTCCAGATTGAACTAGTTGAATGTTGAAACTAGTATCTAAAACATCTGAAGAAGTCATTCCTTGATGAAGGTATCTAGCTTTAATTCCAACCTTCTCAGCGATTGATGTTAAAAATGCAATAACATCATGCTTTACTTTAGCTTCAATATTATGAATTCTATTTACATTAATTTTACCCTTTTTCTTTACAATTGACGCAACTCCCCTTGGAATTTGACCATTTTTTTCCATAGCTCTAGCGGCAGCTATTTCAACATCAAGCCAGATTTTATATTTGTTTTCTTCTGACCAAATTATTGTGAGTTCTTTTCTAGAGTATCTTGCTATCATTAATTATAAGTATGGGGGCCTAGAATAACCTTTAACAGATTCTGTAAAAATTTCATAACCATTTTCTGTAATTCCTACTGTATGTTCAAATTGTGCAGATAAAGATTTGTCTTTAGTTACAGCAGTCCAACCATCACCGAGTACTTTTGTATCATATTTTCCAGCATTGATCATTGGTTCTATTGTAAATGTAAATCCAGGTCTAAGTTCCATTCCTGTATTTTTTTTTCCATAATGAAGAACGTTTGGGGCTTTATGAAAAACATTGCTAATTCCATGTCCACAAAAATCTCTTACAACTGAAAAACCTTTTTCTTCTACATAAGATTGTATTTCATAACCAATGTCACCAAGCCTAATTCCTGGTTTTAAAATATTAATAGCTCGCATCATAGCTTCATAGGTTGCGTCAATTAAATTATTTGCTTTAACAGATGTTTTGCCAACACAAAACATTTTGCTAGTATCACCATAATGATTATCTATTATTGATGTTACATCGACATTTAAAACATCACCCTCATCCAAAATTCTATCAGAGGGAATTCCATGACAAACAACATGGTTTAAAGATGTGCATAATGATTTAATAAAACCTCTATAGAATAAAGGAGCTGAATATCCACCGTTATCTTTAATAAATTCATATCCAAGTTTATCTATATAGTCAGTTGATATTCCTGGTTTAATATGTTCAGTTAACATGTCTAAAGTTTTTGCCGCTAGATTGCCAGCAATTCTCATCTTCTCGAATTTTTCAGAATAACTACTCATTAATAATTTTTAATTTTTTTTTTATTGTAATTTCAGCTGGATCAATTTTACATCTATATGCAAGAAATTGAACTCCAGTTTTTTTTGCAAGCAAATAATTTTTATAATAATCCTTATCTATGTCTTTTGCTATTTTAAAATTATCTATATTTTGTATTTGAACTAAAAATAAAACATATGATTTATAACCTTTTTTAATTGCATCAATCAAAGTTTTTAAATGTTTAGAACCCCTCGATGTCACGGCATCTGGAAATTCTGCTGTGTTAATATTTCTAAATAAAGTAACGTTTTTAACTTCAATAAAGTAATTTTGATTGTTTTTATTAACTAAAAAATCAAACCTTGTATCTTTGTTAAAATAAACTTCTGGTTTAATACTGTCAGAATTCTTAAATTTATTGATTAAATTGTTTGAAAGGCCTTCATACACTATTTTATTCGCTAAAAGCGTGTTAACACCAACCAGATTATTTTTTACTTTAATTATTTCTAGCGTGTATTTTAATTTTCTTTTTGGATCATTATTTTTTGATATCCATACATCATTATTTTTACCTAATAGACCCATCATGGATCCGGTATTAGGACAGTGAGCTGTAATTATCTTGTTTTTTATATTTATATCAGTAAAAAACCTTTTATATCTTTTGATGAGTTTGCCTTTTATTAATCTCTTGCTAAATTTCATATTTGAATAATATATATTTATAAATGGCTAAAAACATACAAGTTAATGCTGCAATTATTATTATTGGTAATGAAATTTTATCTGGAAGAACAAAAGATATAAATACAAGCATAATTGCAATATGGCTAAACTCTCTTGGAGTAAGAGTTCAAGAAGTAAGAATAATATCAGATATTGAAGAAGTAATTATAAGTACAATTAATCAATTAAGAACAAAATATAACTATGTTTTTACAACCGGTGGAATTGGTCCAACACATGATGATATAACAGCGCAGTCAATATCAAAAGCATTTGATGTAGAATATGAAGTACATAAAGAAGCTTATAAAATATTAGAAGATTACTACAAAAATAAAGAATTTACTGAAGGAAGAAAAAAAATGGCTTGGATGCCAGATAAAGCTAAATTGATTTTAAACCCAACAAGTGGAGCTCCGGGTTTTATTATGGATAATGTGTTTTGCTTACCAGGTGTGCCTTCTATTTTAAAATCAATGTTGGGAGGATTAAAAAATGAAATTTCTGGAGGAAGACCAATAATTAGTCACACAATTAACCTTAGAACAGTCGAGAGTAAAATAGCTAAATCATTAGCCTCAGTACAAAATAATAATAAAGATGTTGAAATTGGAAGTTATCCTTTTTTTAGAGCAGGTAAATTAGGAGTTGCTATTGTAATTAGATCAGAAGAACAATCTAAAATTGATATTTGTAATTCTCAAATTTTATATTTTGTAAATCAAAAAAATATACAAATAATAGATAATGAGTAAAATTTTATATTTTGCTTATGGAAGCAATCTAAATCATCATCAAATGAAAAATATTAGATGTTTTGGATCAAGATATTTAAAAGCTTTTTTTTTTAAAGATTACAAATTGATATTCTGTCATCCAAATAAATTAAATAAATTCGGCTATGCGAATATAATAAAAAAAAAAGGATCTAAAGTAGCAGGGGCGATCTGGGAAATCACAAAGGAACATGAGAAAATATTAGATAATTATGAGCAATTTCCTAATATTTACCAAAAGGAATATTTCTATTTAGGAGGAAAAAAAGTTATGTTTTATATTATGAATAAATATATTTTTAAGAATCCACCCAAGAGTTATATCGACGTAATTAACAAAGGTTACGAAGACTGTAATATTGATTTGAGAATTAACTATAGATTTTAAATGATTAAATTTAACTCAAGCCCAAAACCAACTATAGGGGTTGAGATAGAAATTCAATTAGTAGACAACAACAATTTAGATTTAAATAATATATCTTCAAAAGTACTTGCAAATGTGGATAAAGAATTTTCAGATAAAATTAAATGTGAACTTGTAGAATCGATGATAGAAATTAATACAGATATTTGCTCAAATGTTGAAGAAGCAGAAAAAGACATTAAAAATACTATTAATTATCTTGAAGAAATATTAAAAAATTACGAAAGTGAATTAAACTGTAGCAGCCTTCATCCTTTTGCAATAGGCAAGAATCAAATTGTTACCGACAATGATCGTTATAAACGAATAATGAACGATCTTCAGATGGTAGGAAAACGTTTTATTTCGCAAGGACTTCATGTACACATTGGCATAGGAGATGCTGAGAAAGCCATTAAAGTTAATAATGCATTAAGAATATATTTACCTTTACTTCTATCTCTTTCAACTTCTTCGCCATTTTTTGAAGGAGAAGACACTGGGCTTCATTCATATAGAACAAAACTTTTTGAAGCTTTACCGCTAGCAGGAATGCCTGACTATTTAAATAGCTGGAAGCACTTTGAAAATTTAACTGAACATCTTGAGGGCGCTAGTATAATTTATTCTGTTAAAGATCTCTGGTGGGATGTTAGACCACATCCAGGATTTGGAACTGTTGAATTAAGGGTTTGTGATATTCCTATAAATTTTAATGAAATAATAGCTTTAGTTGCTTTAATGCAAGCTCTTGTTGTAACATTAATAAACTCAGATCCATATCCAGATACACATATACAAATACTTCAATCCAATAAATGGCAAGCTGCACGCTATGGTCTAGACGGTGTTTTTGTTGAACCAAAAACTTTTAAAAAATTATCTATGCGAAAAGCAATTGAGAATCTTTATATGTTTGTAGAACCAGCAATTATTTCTTTAGATTCAAAAAAATATTTCAAAACACTAGAAAAAATATTAAATACTGAGGCAGGATCCACAAAGCAGAGAAAAATTTATAATAGTTCTAATAATTTTAAATACATGTTAAGATCTATAAAAGAACAATTTTATCAATAATTATTTCGATTATTAATAACCAAAAAATTTAATTATTAGATAAAATTTTTTTTAATCGCTCCAAATTCATAGAAATATTATTAGGTGTATTTTTTCCTAATGTTTTTTTTATTGATATTTTTTTTACTTTCGGATTCAGTTTTTTTGCAAAACTATAAACCGTTTGACTTGGTCCTCCAACATTAACTATACCTTTTTGGTTAATTAATTTTAATAAAATTTTAGCAAAATCAATATGGAACATAAAGTTTGTTTTAAAATCCACGTAAGCATGATTATGCACAAATGGTTTCTCTGTCATTGACAATCTTAAAATTAGTGAATTTTTATACATTTGAACTGCGCTTTCTCCACCTAGTTTTGACCACGCATAATTATTTAATGGTTTTAAGGGACTTATTTCACGATAGTTTCCTTTTGTTCCTGGGTATACGTAAGCAGTTGATAAATAGATAAGTTTTATATTATTTTCAGAACAGATTTTAGTTATATTAGCAGTACCAATAATATTTAAATCAATACTTTTATTAATATTTTTATTATGAATGGACATTGGCCTAGAAAGTCCTGCAGCATGAATTAGATATTTAGGTTTTTTATTTTTCAAATATTTTTTCATATTTGAAATTTTTAAAACATTAAATTGTTTTTTTGTTGGAAAATATATTTTATGTTTATATTTTAAAGATATAAAAATTTTTCCAAATCTTCCAGACCCACCTGTAAAAATAATTTTTTTACTTTTATTCATAAAATCGCTGCTATTACAAATACTTATCAATAATAAATAGTTTTATTTATTAATAACTTTAATTTTATAACGGATAGAGCATCAACAACAAAGAAAGCTTCTCTATCCATTATTTTTTGATATTAATAAGTTGCTAATGGAGGTTGAAAAATATAGGAATAATGTTAAAAAGCTGAACATTTGGTTAGCACCACTTTAACACCAAATGCTTAAAGCGCCCTTAGCTCAGTTGGATAGAGCAACGGTTTTCTAAACCGTGGGTCAGAGGTTCGAATCCTCTAGGGCGCGCCATTATAAAATCAATATGTAGATAAAATAAAAAAATAAAAACAAAATATAGAATTTTATATTACTGATTAAACTAGAGGTTGTTAATTATTATACTTGATATTTACGGTTGATCAAATATCTGATTAATACATAATAAAAATAATCTAAATTTAGTTTAGATTATTTGTTAACAAATAACTTAAAAATAAAGGAAGAGAAATGTTTAAATATTTAAAACGATTAACTTCTTTAGTTGCTGTGATTGCAGTTATCTTTGCTTTTACCACGGAGTCAATGGCAGCTAAAAAATCAAAGACACTTAAAAACACTCAGAAAAAGGGTTTTGTAAGATGTGGAGTTTCTCAAGGCCTTCCAGGATTTTCTAATGCTGATGCATCAGGAAATTGGACTGGAGTAGACGTTGATGTCTGTAGAGCTGTGGCAGCGGCAGTTTTAGGTGATGCGGGTAAAGTTAAATTCACACCACTTAGTGCTAAAGAAAGATTTACAGCTTTAACAGCTGGAGAAATTGACATCTTATCAAGAAACACTACGTGGACACTTTCTAGAGATGCTGACATAGGTCTTACTTTCGTTGGAGTAAATTTCTACGATGGTCAAGGTTTTATGGTCAGAAAATCATCTGGTATTACATCTACAAGTGATTTCAAAAGCGGACTTTCTGCGTGTGTTAATATAGGAACTACTACCGAGCTAAACATGAGAGACTTTTTCACTGCAAACGGAATTACATACGAACCAGTTGTTTTTGAAAAAGCAGATGAAGTGGTAGCAGCTTATGATTCAGGAAGATGCGACACCTATACAACAGATAAATCTGGTTTAGCAGCACAAAGAACTAAGCTGTCAAATCCGGATGATCATATAGTATTACCAGAAACGATTTCAAAAGAGCCTCTAGGCCCTGTTGTTCGACAAGGTGATGCTGTTTGGGAAGACATTGTTCGTTGGTCATTAAACGTTATGATTGAAGCTGAGGAATATGGTATTAATTCTGCAAATGCTGATGCTAGTAAAACTTCAGAAAACCCACAAATTAAAAGACTTGTAGGTGCTGAAGGTGAATTAGGTGCAGCTTTAGGATTAGATAACGATTGGAGCTTAAGAATTATCAAACAAGTTGGTAATTACGGTGAAAGCTATAAACGTAATATCGCTGATACAGGTATATTACCTGACAGAGGTCCAAATGAATTATGGACAAAAGGCGGTATTCTTTACGTACCACCAGCTAGATAATTACGAATAAATACTTTGAAAAAG
>Ga0207990_1000164_pt1 | contig 39357 bp, 33 predicted proteins | sample ETNtaG_8_FD_185780 | JGI IMG/M metagenome (GOLD analysis project Ga0207990, IMG submission 185780) | Marine microbial and viral communities from oxygen minimum zone, Eastern Pacific Ocean - ETNP201406SV75 (SPAdes) (version 2) | ecosystem: Environmental > Aquatic > Marine > Oceanic ...
GGAGGCGTAAAACGCTACTACATCTACACCCTCAGGCAACTGGGTATTCCTTGAGCCGGTCAAAGACCGGCAGGAATCAGAGCGTCTGAGTCAAGTTTTTTTGAACCCGTGCGAGGATGGGAGAGAGTCCTGTTGCCTATTCATTTACACAATGCACGCGGGGGTTATCGTCCACTTGTGGTCCTTTACGTGTGTGACTTTTCTCCGTTGCTGCTTCCCTGATTTCCTCTTGATCGCCCGTCCACGAGTTTTCTCCAACCACCCAACCATTCCCATCATCTGCACTGGCCGCTACTGAGTCGGACCAACACACCGTATTGATGGCCTTATCTTCGTCACTTAACGAGGCCCATGCGGTAGGCCCGCCCGCACTGTCATCAAAAGTACACACCTTTGGCATCTTGGAGGCCGGTAGATTACTCGTACACGCCCATCGGATCGTTTCCGACGTACCCGTTGGGGTCAACACCAATACCTTGCCACCCGCTAAATCAGCCTCATCCGAAGTAATCAAGGCTTGACTGTCTATATCCTCATTCAAGGTGATATTTACCCGCGTATCAGCTCCTGATCCCGTTCGGGTGATCGTAGCAAGATCAACGGTCGGTTCAGTCCCTGCACTCCCACCACCTGCAGCTTCTGATTCAACCTTACGCGCATACACCTGACCGGCATGCAGGGCCACCGTTATCCTCGTCTTGGTCACATATTTGTTGTATTGCGGCAAAGCAATGGCTCCGAGAATGGCAATGATTCCCACCACTACCAGAAGTTCCATCAGCCCAAAACCTTTTTGTTTCATGGGTGTCCTCCAGTAACTCAGGCCATTGCAGGGGAGATTACAGGCAGGGGGAAGCTGTTACCTGTAATGGAGAGGGGTAAGCTAATTCCAGTATGTGTGGATGGGTCCCGATAACAGGAGTGGGGGCAGTGGATCGTTCCACTTAAATCTGGGATTGATCTCTAGGGATTAGGGTCGAATCTCCATCGAATCACTCTAAAAAGCCCCTTCATATCTTCTGACCCACTCCCCTACTTCGAGTGGGTTCAGCGACAAATCATTTGTCGAAAAGATTGATAGAAAATTTCCCAAAACAATATTTGAGGAAGTTACTAGGCTGGGCCTCAAGCCTGCATGTGCGTGGATCGATCTCGATTATTGGCCTTAAGGGGGTATGGATCGTTCCATTAAAAAGCCGAATCAATCTTCAAACACGACTGGGGCCCCTTCTGGAATTTTGAAGATGAATTATCTTGGACAAGTTAGTTGTATCTGCTGAGAAGACTCAGAATTTCTGTCAGTAAGGAAGGAATTAGCACTGTGCCCAGAATGTGCCCTAAATGTGTCCACTCCAGTCCATTCCAGTCACATACACGCGGGATCGGTGTGCGTATGTGGTTGATTTAACGTTACCTATAGTAGAAAGCACTGCCTTCGGGAGGCAGGGGCCGGAGGTTCAATCCCAGTCGCGCGAACCCGACCAAACAGATGTGGATCGCGTGTTTGCCGATTTCGTGCCCATGCAGCTTGAATGCCTGCGCAACTACACCACCTTGCTGCCGCATGTCGCGGAAATGACGCAGGCGTTTCAAAAAGAGGACATCAAGATTGGCAGTACCACGGGGTTTGTCCGCTCGATGGTCGATATCCTCGAAGCCGATGCGAAAGAACAAAGCTATGTTCCGGATGCCTCTGTTGCCGGTGACGAGGTCGAGAATGGCGCTCGCCCGCAACCGTTTATGGTCTACCGTAACTTGGACCTGATGGTCGTACATCCCATTCAATCGATCGTCAAGGTGGGCGATACAGTCTCTGGCGTTGGCGAAGCTCTTGAAGCGGGCTGCTGGGGGGGGGTGGGTATTGCTCGCTACAGCAATTACATGGATATCGATAGTCTAGACCAAGCTGAAAATCTTCCAGAATGTGAAATTCAAAGGCGTCTTACTGAAACTCGGGAAATCCTCCAGAAGGCCGGCGCTCATTATGTTATTGACACGTTTGACTAACTACCCGAGGTGGTTGACGAAATTAACCTTCGCCTAAAAGACGGCGAATCTCCCTGACACAGACGAGTTGGTAGTCGGGAACCCGCTGCTGAGATCGGTTAGTTGTATATGTTCTCCGGCAATGGTTTAGGTTCAGCAAAATGACAAGCTACCGAATGTCCTTCGCTTAGTTCACGCCATAGAGGGACTTCTCTGCGGCAATGTTCTTCAGCGACAGGGCATCTCGTATGGAATTTGCAGCCAGAGGGCGGGTTGACGGGACTGGGAATTTCTCCCTCCAGTTTCTGCGCTTTCCCACGAATGTCCGGATCAAGAGAGGGAATAGCCGACAACAACGCCTTTGTATATGGGTGACTGGGATTTGAAAATAGTGACCTGGTGGGGGCGGATTCGACCAGAATACCGAGATACATCACCGCTACAGTGTCGCAGATGTGGGCAACGACGCTGAGATCATGACTGATGAAGAGAAATGTGTTCTGGAGTTCCCCGCGCAACGACTCCAGCAGATTAAGGATATCGGCCTGGATAGAAACATCCAGCGCCGCAACGCTTTCGTCGGCCACCACGAATTTGGGATTGCAAACTAAAGCGCGGGCTATAGAGATTCTCTGGCGTTGCCCTCCCGAGAACGCATGGGGAAACCGGCGCAAGTGCTCTAGGTTCAGACGGCACTTTGAAGCGATTTCACGAACACGATCATCTGTTGCAGAGCGGGTATCGGTTATGCCCATCACCTCTAATGGTTCCGCAATAATGTCTCGAACCGTCATCCGTGGGCTAAGTGCCGCATATGGGTCCTGAAATATCAACTGTGCGCGCGCCCGGTAATCCTTGAGTTGTTCTTTGCCAATGTTTCCCAGGTCATACTTGATCTCATCGTCACGGTAGAGAATCTGTCCAGAGGTAATCGGCGCAGCTTTCAAAATCGCACGCCCTAAGGTGGTCTTTCCTGAGCCACTTTCCCCCACCAATCCAAAAAAGGATCCTTTTGGGATTTCTAACGAAACACCGTCTACTGCCCGTACAACCGGTGGTTTTCCAAACAACTGCCTTCCCAGCGGGAAGTGTACGGAAAGATTGCGCACCGAAATATGAGATGTTCCAACCATGTTGTTGTTTTCTAGGTAACGCCTGACCAGTCTTGGGTCAGGGCAAAGCAAGCCGCGCACTGCCCAGAATCCACCGGGTACAGCCCCGGAATCGTTTGATCACAGATACCAGGTTTTGCCTTGGGACAGCGAGTGTGGAATACGCACCCTGGTGGACGTTCCAAGGGACTCGGGATGTCTCCTGCGACTGGCGTCAGGGGCTCGTCCAGCGCATCAAGTCTTGGAAGCGAGTTGAGCAATCCTTGGGTGTACGGGTGAGCGGGCGTTTGAATCACCTGCCGGACTGTGCCTGTTTCCAGGATTTTGCCCAGATACATCACCGCGACACGGTCCGCTGTTTGTGCGATCACGCTGAGATCATGTGTGATGAACAAAATTGCCATGCCAAATTCCGCTACCAAATCCTTCATCAGGTCCAGAACCTGCGCCTGAATGGTCACATCGAGTGCCGTTGTCGGTTCGTCGGCAATCAAAACTTTCGGCTTTGTCGAAAGAGCCATGGCGATCATTGCGCGTTGGCGCATGCCCCCAGAAAGTTCAAAGGCATACTGGTAAAAGCGTTTGTCCGCCTCCGAAATGCCAACCCGGTTCAGCATTTCCACGGACAGTACTTCTGCCTCCTTTTTTGACAACGAGGTGTGGATCAACAACTGCTCGACCATCTGCGATCCGATTGTAATCGCAGGCGCAAAACTTGCCATCGGCTCCTGAAAGATCATCGAAATCGCGCCGCCACGCACGATCTCTAGATCTCGGGAGCTTTTTAGCGACAGTACGTCTACAACTTTGTGTTGTAAGTCCAGATAAATCTCACTTGCAGGTCCATACGCCGCGTTCGATGGATTCAATTGCATCAACGATTTCGCTGTGACGGATTTTCCGGACCCTGACTCTCCCACTAAACCCAGGACCTCACCTGAATCAAGCTCAAAGGAAACATCGTCAACCGCGACAATCCGGCCCTCATCCGTGTCAAATTGCAAATCTAAGTTTTCGACTGTCAGCAATGTCATTTTTTCACGTCTGAGTAGGGATCAGCTGCATCCCGCAAACCATCACCAACGAAGACGAAGGCCAAGACAAAGGCGATGAAGAAAAGGACCGGGATAAAGTACCACTGGTAGTTGAGCAGAATATCGGCCTTGGAAACATTCTGCATTAGTGATCCCAGCGAACTGACGGGATCAATCAGACCTAGGCCAATAAAACTAAGTGCGGTTTCGAGTCGCACCATGTAGGGAAACGTAATCATCAGGTCAACAATTATGTAGCTGGTGAAGCTGGGTAGCAGGTGACGCCTAATGATGTGGCTCGAAGACGCACCACAAAGCTCGGCGGCAAGAACGTATTCCTGGCTTCTTTCGCTCAATAGGTGCGTGCGAATTCGTCGGGCCAAGGTAGGCCAGCCGATCAACCCAAGAATGGATGAAATGACGAAAAATACGGCCTCCGCACTCCATTCTTGAGGCAGGAATGCGGCTAAAGCCATGAACAAAGGCAGTGGGGGCACCGTTCGAATGGCATCTGTGATCATTTGCAGCGTCGAATCGATCCAGCCGCCGTAATAGCCGGAGATACCCCCAATGATTAGTGCCAGCACGAAAGCAATAAACACACCCAAAGCCCCGCACTTAAGAGACGTAAAGATCGCGCGCAGTGTGCGCGAGTAGATGTCCTTACCGCTGGCATCCGTTCCAAAAAGATGGACGCCGCCTTTGTCGACCCCGAACAAATGGGTGTTGAAGGTCAGCGCCTTCAAATTTGCATCAAAATTCTCGCCTGGCAAATCCCATTTCCAGTCAATGTAACTGTATTCCCAGTCTTTCACGAAAAAGCGTACAAATCGCCGGTCTTCACGATCCACCGTAATCACCCATCGGAAATTCGTCTTAATAGATCTTTCGCGCTTGGTTCCATAAATGAAGGGCTGCAAGGAGAATCCATTTTCATCCCAGAACTTTGGAATTTGTGGTGGACCGTTCTCGTATTGCTTGTCACGGCCCGCCATGGTGGGAGCATACGGAGAGAAAAATTCGCTGAAAAAACCAATCAGTATCATCAAGGTCAAGACCCAACCTGCGACCACAGCGGCACGGTTGCTCTTAAACCGTGCGCGGACCAACTGCGCTTGTGAAGCGGTGAAATAGGCTTCCTTGATAGTCTGATCCGTTACTGTCGGATTCAATCTAGATAAAAAGGCCATGCTTTACCCTATTAACCCCAGTCGGACGCGCGGATCCATGAGAGCCAGGATGATATCGGTGATGAAGTTCACGAGAACAATGCAAGCCGTTAAAATGACAAGGATCGCACCAGCGAGCTGCTGATCGTTGGAAAAAGCCAGTGCATCAATCAGCAAAGCACCCATTTCAGTTAACGTCATGATCAGTGCGACCACCGGCAAATCGTTGAAGATACGATTCAGGTCAAACCCCAACGAGTTGATGACCGGCCCGAGTGAATGCCGGGCAGGATAGCGCCACAATAGGGTTCGCCCTGAAATACCCCGCGCAGTTGCAGCAGTCACGTAAAGCTTGCCGATCTCATCGAGCATCAATGCACGTATCGTCTGTAGCGCAAATGCGGTCGCTGCCCAGCCGAGGATGAAAATAGGCAGCCAGGCCCTCGACATAAAATTCATGAACTTCGCGACCGACCATGCCGCATCGCGATACTCCTTGGAAAATAGACCTGCCATCGATTCACCAAACAGCACAGTCGTCGTCAGCATGATCATCAGCGCGAGCAGGAAACTCGGTAATGCAAGACCCAGATAGCTGATAAAACGCACCGAGTTATTGGCCACCGGGTTTCTGGTTGTGGCTGAATAAATGCCAATCGGAATCGCGATCAGATAAGAGAGGAACAGCGCGGCAAGGCAAATGCCGAGACTGATCCAAACCTTGTCGCTCAACAGGTGATTGATGTTGAGCCGAAGAATACAGCTGTCGCCAAATTCCCCTTTGAAAAATACATTTCCAGCCCACGTTCCTGCACGAATCATGAATGGCTTGTCCAGGCCGAGGCGTCTTTCTTCTGCCTGGATGTCTTCGATCGTGATCACTTGGCCCTGGGTGTTCTTAAAGGCAATGTATCGCTCGGCACAGTTGCCGGGCACCAGTTCCATCAACGAGAACACAACCAGAGAGACAATCAGCAGCGTAACCACAGACATCACTGCTCGAATAAGCGTGAACTGTAAGAACTTAACCATAGATGTTGGCAGGTTATACGAAAAAAAGACCGGGCGATCAAATCGCCCGGTCTATACACACTTATTTAACAAAAAGATTTTACTCGTCCAGGTACCACTGCGTCCCCCGATAGGGGTAGGTGCGGTAATACTCGTACGCGTGTGCCTTGAAATCTTTGAAGTTCTTTAGCGCATTGCGATGATAGATCGGCGCTGGCGCCTGGGCAATGCCGATCTTCAGCAGATTTTCGGTCATGTTTTTAGTCATTCGTTCACCCAACTCCTCGAACCTTGGCGAACCAATAGCGGTAGATTGAAACTCCTTGACGTCGTCAATCAACTCCATAACGTACGCTGGCGGTTCCACGCCTTTGGCGCCGTTTGACTCATAATATTCGGCCCAGAGCATGCCGGTGCGGTGTCCGAAATAATTTTCGAACGGTGGTACCCAAAGCTCATTGTTGCCGAGCACAATGGCCAAAGGCTGGCTCGAACGCCACATGCCAACATCGAGCTGATTCGATGACTGAGCAGAACGATACTCGTCCGGCGTGACTTCCTTAACAGTAGTCTTAACGCCAACTTCAGCCCAGTTCTGACCGACCATCTCAACTACTTGACCGGGCATTCCCTGGGTGGAGTACTGCATGTTAACCACCAGTTTCTTACCATTCGGCAGTTCACGGAATCCATCACCGTCCGTATCGGCCATACCGATCTCATCCAGCAGTGAATTGGCCATGGCCGGATCGTACTGGATCATGTAGCTTTCCCACTTACTGTCGACAAATCCTGGAGTCGGAGAGAAACCGATGTACTGCTTCGGTTTACCCAAGCCGAAGAAAGCCGATTCATTGATCTCATCGCGATTAATTGCTACCGACATGGCTTGGCGAAAACGCAGGTCACCGAAGACTTCGCGTACATCCAAATCAGGATGAGTTACGTTGAACGATATGTTCGGCAGGGTGATCTCAGGTCGCAAGTCGACGGTGTAGTCGCCCTTTTCCGCATTTTCTAGCAGTATGGGTGCCGCCGGCAGTTGCAGTGACTGCGCTTTGTAGTCGGCTTCTGCATTGACCAGTTTGAGAATACGAATCTCGTTGTCGTTGATGTACACCTCATCTTGTTCGCTGATGTAAGGCAGTTGATTGCCCTGCGTATCTACAATATGGAAGTAGGGGTTGGCAACGAGATGCCGGCCTTCCGTAGTGTCCGTAATGTAGATATGGCTCTCCAGCGTCGGAATGACATCGGCCGGCAGGTTCGCCACCTTGTCCGGAGAATTCAGCAGGGGCGACGGTGTGTCGGTCCAGTCTGAATTGCCAAAATAGGCCTTGATGACCGCGAGGCCATTTTCAAATCCAGCTTGCTGTGCGAGTTGATCCGCATCAGGGTTGAGCTCTGGGTGGTACGGTGCCAGAAAGTGCTTGGGTTGAAACCCTTGGGCAAACGAAAATGCAAAGTGCGCCAAGAGGCCCGGCTTTGGCGCCGGCAGGTTGAAGACCACCGTTTGTGGATCCACCACATCGACTGTCATGGGCTCGCCGCCCACCAGGACGTAGTCCTTTGGCTTCTCCATGATTAATGGGGAAAGCGCGAGGTGCTCGTACCAGAACTTAACATCGTCGGCCGTAAAAGGAGCACCGTCAGACCACCTGTGGTTCTTGCGCAGGTAGAACGTCAGCTGCGTGAAGTCGTCGTTCCATTTCCAGTCCTTGGCAATGTTCGGCACGATGGTCTGGAGATCATCGGAGAAACGAACAAGGTTCACGTGTCGTACAGATAGGAAGTCGGACGTACCGGCCTCTGTCGCGTTGGACAGTACATCCAGCGTGCCCCCGTACTTACCGATCGAGTGATATGGTGCGTAGACCAAGGGCTCAGACGGCAGCCGATCTTCGACCGAAGGAACAGTGCTGGGGTTGCCCCGAATTTGAGCATTGAGCTTGGCAATATCCGGATTGCCTTGGAAGGTCAACGTACAGCCAGCATTTGTCTCGAATTCGCTGAGTTCAAATTGCTGCGGGTATTTCCCAGGCGCTACGCCCTTCATATCCGCCACCGTGGCAGCAGGACAATCTCCAGCCGAGGCAACATTACCACTGACGAGCAGTAAGAGACCAGCTATCGCCAGACTAGCTCCCGAAAACAATCGATACAGAAATTTACAATAACGCATCATTTCCTCCTTAATAGCATTGTCTATGAAATTCAAACTTTTCACACTCTCTCAACCAGAACCTAGACTGGCGCCACGATATAGTCGCCGTTTTCCCAGAATCTAAAAGGCTTGTCGTTGTTGGATAAACTATGACTCACGAGCCCTCTCTTCATTGCGAGCACCTTACCATAAAAGCGAATCGTTAGATCTGTATCGACATATTCCTTATAGCCTGCACTAAAACGACCGAACAGAGGTACCTCCTAAGCCGGGTAATAGGGATTTTCACAACGTATCGCAGCTGCAAAAGGTGAGTCTCCAATTTCTCTCCGCTTTCTGTCTTCTTCACGCTTTTGGGCTTGTCGCTTTTGTTCTTCCCGGCTTCCAGGAACTCCTTCGACCAACTGTAATAAAGGCTCTGTTCCACTGGCATGTCGAAGACAAGGGCATTCGGCATTGCTATATCAACCGCGCTCGCCTCAGCTCAACGGCAAAGTAGAACGATCTCATCGATCAGATCAGGAGGAGTTTTACCAGTTACTGAAGTACAAAAATGACGTTGATTTGGGGGAACGGCTTTATGAGTGGGAACAGTTTTATAACTTTGCAAAACCGTATGGTGCCCATAAGGGGAAAACCCCTCATGAATCTCCCAGAGAATTAAGTTAGCATGAAAATCAAGTGTCCAGCAGGTGCGTATTTGCTACAATCCCAACGTTATGATTTCATACTAATATGCAGCGAATCTTCGGGCCGGGAGAGTCTTATTCAGTTGAAACCGGTTTTCATTTCTTAGGGAGAAAATTATGAAACGAAGGCAAATTATCAAGATTGGCGCCATGGCGTTGTTAGGGGGCCTGGCAGGCTCCGTGGCGAATGCCGCCGACACCATTACGATCGGCGACATGAACGCCTACACTCGGCTAGCTAACGTAGCCGGGCCCTACAAGCAAGGCCTGGATCTCGGTATCAAAGAGATTAACGCCGCCGGCGGCGTCCTCGGCAAGCAGCTCAAAGTCGTATCACGCGACACCCAAGGCAAACCCGGTGTGGCGATCAAGATCGCCGAGGAAATGATTTCCAGGGACGGCGCCGTAATGATCATCGGCACGACATTCTCACATATCGGTATCGCGCTGTCTTCTTATGCCAAAAAACACAAAGTCGTCTATCTGGCGTCCGGCCCCTTGGCCGATGCCGTGACTTGGGCAAAAGGAAACGCCTATACCTTCCGCTTGCGCTCCAACGTCTACATGCTGTCCTCGATGCTGGCTGTCGAAGCCGTAAAAAAAGACATCAAGCGCTGGGCGACCATCGCGCCGAATTTCGCTTATGGCAAAGAGGCGGTCGCGGCCTTTAAGAAAATCATGAAGGCAAAGCAGCCCGGTGTCGAATTCGTCGCCGAACAATGGCCTGGTTTGTTCAAGATGGATGCCGGCGCCGAAGCGCAGGCGCTTATGAACGCCAAACCGGACGCCATCTTCAACGCCTCCTTCGGCTCCGATCTCGCCAAGTTCGTCCGCGAAGGGCGTTTGCGCGGCCTGTTCAAGGACCGTTTGGTGGTTAGCCTACTGACCGGTGAGCCTGAATATATCGAACCGATGAAAGCCGAAGCACCGGAGGGCTGGCTGGTCACCGGATATCCCTGGTATGACATCGACACGCCGGTCCACAACGCCTTCAAAGCGGCCTACCAGAAGGAGTACAACACCTATCCGCGGCAAAATTCGGTGATCGGCTACACCACGGCCTATACCGTGAAGGCGGCGCTTGAAAAAGCCGGCTCGACTGAGTCCGAGAAACTGCGCCAGGCCATGGTGGGACTTAAGGTAAGTACGCCCGTGGGCCCGATCTATTTCCGTGAAATCGACAACCAATCGACGATGGGCATGTATATCGGTTGGACCAAGTTGAAGGACGGCAAGGGCATCATGGTCAATTCCGCCTATCGCGACGGCGGGAAATTCACGCCGACTGACGAGGAAATCAGGAAAATGCGGCCTGCCGACTAAAGTCCCATTTTCTCCGGGGCGCAGCGCATGAGATTGCCGCGCTCCGGATTTTTTTAGCCTGTTCGGAGCCCACACCGTATGATTGCCAATCTCCAACAAGTGCGGCGGTAAAGAATGGGATTCTACGTCGTCCAGTTCCTCACTGGACTTTCAAGCGCCGCGGCGCTGTTTCTGGTGGCCTCCGGTCTGTCGATCATCTTCGGCGTCACCCGGATCGTGAACTTCGCGCACGGTTCGTTCTACATGCTGGGCGCCTTCATCGCCTATTCGATGGTCGGCGTTTTGAACGGCGTGTTTGGCTTCTGGGTGAGCGTTTTGATATCGGCCGTGGCGGTCGGGCTGATCGGAGTCCTGATCGAATTCCTCATTCTGCGGCGTGTTTATCAGGCCCCTGAACTGTTCCAATTGGTGGCGACGTTCGGACCCATCTTGATCATCCAGGATCTGGCGTTAAATTTCTGGGGGCCGGAGGACCTGTTCGGCCCGATGGCACCGGGCCTGGAAGGCGCCATCATGGTGCTGGACACGCCCTTGCCCGAATACGACCTCGCTCTGATCGCCCTCAGCTTTCTCGTGCTCGGCGGCCTTTGGCTGCTGTTCAACCGGACGCGCTGGGGAACCCTGGTGCGGGCCGCGACCGAGGACCGGGATATGGTCGGTGCCTTGGGCGTCAATCAGGCCTGGCTTTTCACTGGAACCTTTTTCTTAGGCTCGTTCCTGGCCGGACTGGGAGGGGCGGCGCAACTGCCCAAGGGCGGCGCCACCCTGATCATGGACTTCGAGATCTTGGCACCGATTTTCGTTGTCGTCGTTATCGGCGGCATGGGCAGCATTCTGGGCGCCTTCATGGCCGCCCTGCTGATCTCGGAGCTCAATGCCTTCGGTATTCTGGTTTGGCCCGAAAGCACACTGGTGCTGATGTTCCTGGTCATGGCGGTAGTTCTGATCGTGAGGCCCTGGGGATTGTTCGGCAAACCGGAGGCGCTGGGACAACATGGCCAGGTCGGGCCACCCGATCAACCTTACCGGGCCTTGTCACGCCGGGCGAACATGGTGTTTGCCGCGGGTTTGGCGTTACTGTTGCTGCTGCCGATTTTTTCCGGTGATTTCACGCTCGTCCTGGTGATGGACATGGTGATCCTGTCGCTGTTTGCTGCCAGCATTCACTTTCTTATGGGCCCCGGCGGCATGGTGTCTTTCGGGCACGCGGCCTATTTCGGCGGTGGCGCCTACGCCATCGCGTTGCTCACATCATATTTTGAATCGCCGATGGAAATTGCCTTTTTTGTTGGCCCGCTGGCTGCCGGGGTCCTGGCGTTGGGTTTCGGTTGGTTCTGCGTTCGGCGCTCGGGCGTCTATCTGGCGATGTTGACATTGGCCTTCGCGCAAGTCACCTGGTCGGTGGTCTTTCAATGGGGTGCGCTGACTGGCGGCGACGACGGCATCATCGGCATTTGGCCCAGCGATTGGGCCGGCGGCAAAGTAGCGTACTATTACCTGACCCTGTTTTTCGGCCTGGGCGGGATCGTGCTGCTTAGGCGCACACTGTTTACGCCCTTCGGTTACGCCATGCGGGCGTGCCGGGATTCTGCTTTGCGCAGCGCCTCGATCGGTATTGACGTTACCCGCCAGCAATGGCTGGCATTCGCTTTTTCCGGCGCCCTCGCCGGCCTCGCCGGAGCGCTGTTCGTCTACGCCAAGGGCAGTGTCTTTCCCGACGAGATGTCGCTGGCGCGCTCGTTCGACGGCTTGATCATGGTCTTGCTGGGCGGCGTCAAGACATTGACCGGGCCGGTTGCCGGCGCTTCGGTCTTCACCTGGCTCGATGACGTAATATCGCGGCTGGACTATTGGCGGCTGATTCTGGGCAGTCTGATCATCCTGATCGTACTGGCCTTCCCGCAAGGAATTTCGGGCTTTTTCAGGGACCGCTTCGGGCCCTGGTTCGACCAGCGCTGAGCAGCCGAATGACCGCAATGGCGCTTGAAGTCAGGGACTTGCGGAAATCGTTCGGCGGGGTCACCGCCGTCGACGATCTGAACTTCGATCTCCCCGAGGGGCAACTGCTGGCTCTGATCGGACCCAACGGCTCCGGCAAGAGCACCTGCTTCAATGTCCTCAACGGCCAACTCAAGCCTAATGCCGGCTCGGTCAAATTCAAAGGTACCGAACTTGTCGGCCTGACACCGCATGCGATCTGGCGCCACGGCGTCGGCAGAACTTTCCAGATCACCGCCACCTATGCCTCGATGACGGTGCGCGAAAACGTGCAAATGGCCCTACTGAGTTATCACCGGCGCTTGTTTTCGTTGATCTCCATCGCCGCGGACCTTTACCAGGATGAGGCCCTGGATCTCTTGCAGCGTGTCGGCATGGCCGATCAGGAATCGAGGCCGTGCAGTGTCCTGGCCTATGGCGATCTGAAGCGGGTCGAACTGGCGGTCGCCCTAGCCAATCAGCCCGAACTCTTGTTGTTGGATGAGCCGACCGCCGGCATGGCGCCGAAGGAACGTGTCGAACTCATGGCCTTGACCGCCGAGATCGTCGCCGAACGCGGTATTTCCGTGCTCTTCACCGAACACGACATGGATGTTGTCTTCACCCATGCGGGCCGAATTATCGTTCTCGACCGGGGCGCTCTGATTGCTGAGGGAACGCCGGAAGACGTGCGGAACGACGAGCGGGTCCAGCGAATCTATTTGGGTACGCAACATGCTTAAGGTGACGGGACTGTACGCGTACTATGGCCGGGCGCGCATTTTGTCCAAGGTTTCGCTGAGGGTAGACCGGGGCGAGATCTTGGCTTTGCTCGGGCGCAACGGCGCCGGCAAATCGACAACCCTAAAAAGCATTATCGGTCTCGTTCCACCGGCCGAGGGAACGGTCGAATTTCAAGGTGAAGCCATCCAGGGCCAGCGGCCCTACGTCATTTGCCGCAAAGGCCTGGGCTATACGCCGGAGGAGCGGCGCATATTCGCTGGCCTTACGATCAGGGAGAACATGGAGGTTGGACGTCAGCCGACGCGTGAAGGCGCGCCCTACTGGACGCCAGAAAAACTCTTCGAGTTGTTTCCCAACCTGGCTGAACTCAGGGACCGTCCCGGCAGCCAGATCAGTGGCGGCGAGCAGCAAATGCTGACTATTGCCCGGTCGCTGATGGGCAATCCGTCGGTCATCCTGCTTGACGAACCATCGGAAGGCCTGGCGCCGGTCATCGTCGACAAGATGTCCGAAACCATTTTGACCCTGAAGCAGGAAGGCCTATCGATAATTCTTTCGGAGCAGAACCTGAGTTTCGCGGCCCGCGTCGCGGACCGCGCCACGATTATTGAAAAAGGCCAGATTCGCTACGAAGGCACGATGGACGAATTGCAGCAAAACGCCGAAGTTCGCAACGCTTACCTCAGCGTATAGCCTGACCCCCCTCCGGTGTACGGAGTAGATATAATTATTTCTTTAATTACTAAAAGGGGGCACTGACCTACCCGATAATGTAGCCCAGTTGATGTGAGAGCATCTTGAGGGTGAAAACACTCCTTCAAATACACAAGAATAAGTAGTGTGCTGAACGAGTATGTGACAAATACAACTGCGTGAAGACTGCGTGAAAAATTATTCTGCGGTATTTCTCCGAAAAGTCCCTTAAAAGAAGGGTTAAATGGCTGGGGGACCAGGATTCGAACCTGGGTTGGCGGAGTCAGAGTCCGCAGTCCTACCGCTAGACGATCCCCCAGCAATACGGGGATTTTAATTTATTCATCGGCTCAATCCAACAGAATCAGGTGCTTGTACTCTCGCAATGCACCCACCATAGGCAGTAAGGAACATTGCATCGTAGCGTCAGAGGAACGTTATCAAGGCATTTGTGAGTTTTCTTTTTACCAAAAACCCGGGCGATCTTTGCCGCAACGCTCGCAATCATCACGGTAGACTACACCCCCTTTCATTACGAAGTCCAAAGAATCAACTGCCTCTATATCGGCTAGCGGATTGCTCCGTAAGGCCACCAGGTCGGCACGTTTACCTATTTCAAGACTTCCAAAATCCGCAGCCCGGCCCAACAAATCTGCACCACTTAAGGTAGAAGCAAGCAGGGCGTCCTGCGGTGAGTAGCCCACTTCGTGGACCATCAATTTAATCTCCAGTAGGTTATTTCCGGCATGATTTCCGGGTGTTCCAACATCGGTGCCCATCGCAACTGGCACTCCAAGGTTGCGAGCTAACTTAAGATTCTCAATACGAGTAGCCTTCAATGAGGAATAACGCTCTCGAATATGCGCGGGGGTTTGACTGGCAAAAGCCTCGTCATCCAACAAGCCGGGGTGTACACATAGTGTGGGCACCAAATAAGTGCCGGCTTTCGCCATCAATTTGTACGCTTTCTCATCACCAAAGGAGCCATGCTCAATGCTGGCGCAGCCACATTGGACCGAATTAATGATTGCTTCACAGGCATGAGCATGTGAAGCAACATGAGTGAAGTTATCCCTCGCAATATCTACCGCAGCCTGGATCTCATCTGGACGTAACTGAACAGCGTCCGCACGCTCGTTTTTCGATGAAGTCATAGCCCCTGAGGCAAGAATCTTTATAAAGTCTGCTCCATGAGCAAGTTGCTTTCTTGCAGCCTTGCGCACTTCGTCCGGGCCATCTGCTTCTTCGTACATTCCTGGAAAATACGGGGTTGAGGAGGAAGTCATAGAAATGATCTTGCCAGAACAGAATATTTGTGGCCCGGCAATGGATCCCGCATTAACCGCGTCCCGTATAGCAATCTCATGGTAATCCCAACCGCCCACTTCTCGAATCGTCGTAACCCCACACAAGAGGGTTCGATAAGCCGCGCGTGCTGCCCATAGTGCAATGGTTGCCGGTTGCGCGTCAGGCCAGGGTCGGGAGGGATCAGGGTTGTAAGTGTCAACACACAGATGTACGTGCGCATCCACGAAGCCGGGTAACAAATACGACCCTTCCATATCAATCGATTGGCTCTGTGAGGCGGCACCAGGCCCAATCTCAGTGATATGGCCTTTCTCAATCAACAGATGGCCTAGAGTGAACTCTCCTGTTTCGACGTTATAAATATTGGCATTCGTTAGTAGCATAGATTAGGTCCTAAAGGATGGCGGTACGGTCGCTCACGGAGAATTGAACCTTAAGGCGTAACAACAGCACTGCCTGACAAATCGTGAACACACAATACCTAGCCCAACGCCAGTGGAAAATGGCAACGCACAAGGCGGCCGTCGGCCAAAGACTGGGATTCGGGAGAATCCCAGCTACAGCGCTCTTGCTTGTGAACACACCGAGGATGAAATTCACAGCCCGCCGGACGCTCGCGCAGGCTTGGCACTTCTCCTTCGATAGAGGTGAGTTCTCGACGTTTGGCCGGATCAGGTTGTGGCACTGCATCAAGCAGTACTCTCGTATATGGATGCGCTGGGCGCTTAAAGATTGAACGTGTATCCCCCTGTTCCAGTAAGCGGCCGAGATACATTACTGCTATCCGATCACTTACATGCTGAACAACGGGTAAATTGTGGGTAACGATCAGGTAGCTAATACCGAGCTTTTGTTGCAAATCCCGCATTAAGTTAAGTATCTCGCCTTGCACGGAGACATCAAGACCCGCTGTTGGTTCGTCGGCTATGATGAGTTTGGGAGATAAAGTCAGAGCGCGGGCAACGCCAACTCTTCTGGCCTGGCCTCCTGACAATTCATGCGGAAATCGGTTTCTGAAGGAGCGATTTAATCCAACTAGTTCCATCAAGCTATCAGTCTCATCGTCATCAGCTGGCATATCGTGAACCTTGTAGGGTTCGGAGATCTGCGCCCGGACACTTCGTCGACGACTCAACGATGCAACCGGATCCTGAAACATCATCGCAATGTTTCGCCTAACAGGTTTGTAAGCGGCTTCACTCAGGCCGCAAAGTTCGGCACCCTCAAACTCGATACTGCCCGTTTGTGGCCGCACTAGCCCCAAGATCGATCGCCCCAAGGTGGTTTTCCCTGAGCCACTTTCACCGACCAATGCCACAGTCTCGCCCGGCGCTACACCTAAAGAAACATCAAGAACTGCATCTATCCACGGATCTGCCACTCTTTGCAGTAAAGCAGCGAGTGGTGATAGTGCCCTAAATCGAACACCCAGACCCATAATTTTCAAAAGGTCAGTCATTTGATAATAGGTGGCATCGCGCTTCATGGGCGGAAGTTACCGCAGCCATAAGCGGCCGCTGGTAAGCACAAGTATCAAAGTCCTCGGCACATCTTGAGCTAAAGATGCACCCAGCAGGGACCTTTTGCAGGTCAGGCACATCTCCGGGGATAGTGGGCAGATCTTGGGTTAGCTCTCCTAGTCGCGCCGGATCACAGTTGAGCAAGGCACGGGTATATGGATGGGCGGCTCTGTAGAAAATGTCATCGACTGACGCTCTTTCAACGACTTCACCCGCGTACATTACGATCACTTCATCACATAATTCGGCAATCAGCCCGAGGTTATGAGAAACGACGATGATTGAGCCGTCGAAGGTTTTTCTCAGCTCTCTGAACAGATGAATGATCTGTGCTTCCAATGTCACATCAAGTGCGGTAGTTGGCTCATCAGCGATTAACAGTTTCGGGTTCATCATCAGCGCCATAGCGATAGAGATGCGCTGTCGCATACCCCCGCTGAACTGATATGGATACTGGTCAACGCGGTCATCGGCATCTGGGATTCCGACACGATTAAGCATTTCTATTGCATGTTGACGTTTCTCTTTGTATGACAATGATCGTCGATACTGAATGTCTATCATCTGTTGACCAACCGACAATACCGGCGTCTGTGCTGTCATCGGATCCTGAAAAACCATTGCAATATCTTCACCCCGCATTGCACGAAGCTCTTTTTCTTTCATTGCAAGAATATTGCAGCCTTCAAAATAAATCTCGCCGCCGCGGACATTGGCATTGTTCGCCAGTAGCCGCATCACGGCGGATACTACCGTGCTCTTGCCTGAGCCACTTTCACCCACGATACCGACGATTCGCTTTTGCGGGACACTGAGATTAACCCGGCGCAACGCATGAATCGGGCCAGTCGGGGTCGAGAAATCGACAGAAAGATCTTTAATTGAAAGTACCGGTTCCATTCGGTTCAATCCCGGCGCTTTAGGGTTGGATCAAAGATATCCCGCAGCGTCTCACCCATAAAGGTAAACCCGAGCGTCGTGAGAATAAGGGGGACACCGCCCGCTACCAGCAGCCAGGGTGTGTTACGAACATAGGCATAGCCATCTGCCAGCACAGTGCCCCAACTTGCAGTCGGCGGACGTACGCCAAGGCCAAGAAAACTCAACCCTGATTCGATGGTAACCACAACCGGTATATCCATGCTTGCCAGTATCAGCAAGGGACCGATGACATTGGGCAAAATATGAAGATAAAGCATGCGAAACCATCCTGTGCCAATCGACCGTGCGGCAAAGACAAACTCACTCTCTCGTAGAGACATCGTTTGTGCGCGAACTATGCGTGCATAAACAGGGATGGATGTGATCACAATGACCAGAATCACCATATTTAGGCTGGGGCCCGTCAAAGTGATGATGGCAAGAGCGAGCATGATCGTGGGAAAGGATCGCACTGCATCAAAAATTAGGATGAGCAGATTATCCAGCCAACGAGGGCCATATCCTGCGATCATACCGAGCAATAAACCACCCAATAATGCGAGAGAGATTGACCAGGCTGCAACTTTAAGAGCGACCCGACCACCGTACAGCACGCGAGTAAACGTGTCCCGACCCAGGTGGTCCGCTCCGAGCCAGTGCTCACTCGAGGGCGGTGCCAGTCGGGTCTTAATATCGATAGCGTTTGGAGAGTAATCTGTAAGGTATGGGGCAAGTATTGCCCCAAGCCCTAAAAGGACCACAAGCACCAGACCCAACACTCCGAGCGGCTCACGGAAAAATTGCCGATACGCACTAAAGCGGGACTGCGTGATAACTGCAGTATTAGAGATTGGCACGGACACGAGGATCCAGCACTGAGTTGACTATATCTGCTATCAGCGCAGACAGCACGAATAACGCCGTGGTAACCAGGACAGCGCCCTGCACCACGGGGAAATTGCGTATTAACACCATGTCATAAATGAGCTTACCGATACCCGGCCGCGCAAAAACAATTTCTGCGAACAATGCTCCTGACAGCATGTTGCCGATGCCCACACCGAGCAAGGTAACAGTGGGCACGATAGCAATTTTCAGAGCATATCTCGCGACTATGGTGCGCTCTGGTAACCCGTAGGCTCGCGCTGCCCGAACAAAGTTCTCGCCCATTACTTCCAGCATTGATGCCCGAACCAAACGTGCGATGTAGCCGACCCAGCCTAGACCAAGTGCGAAGCCTGGTAAAACAAGATGCTTGAGTTGATCAACGATGTCGCCCGACTCTCCGGCACCTAGCGCTGGGAGAACCTTGAGAGTGACTGCAAAAAGCAACAACGCGTAAAGTGAAACAACAAAGGATGGAATTGCGATAGCACCAACAGTGATCACACCGATAACTCTGTCGAGAATACTGTTTCGCCGCACTGCGGAGAAACAACCTAGAATGATTCCAAGGGTCGCCGACCACCCTATGGCGACACAAACCAGAATCACGGTGTGTGGAAGCTGGCTCTTGACTATATTTAACACCGGCAAGCCACTAAAAACATCTTTACCAAGGTCGCCGTGCAGAACGTTACTCACAAATCGCCCATATTGCACGTAAATAGGTAGATCAATTCCCATACGAGCACGGTATTCTTCCTTCATCTCGACCGTCGCACGCGGCCCAAGTGCTATAGATACCGGATCACCGGGAATCATATGTGTGATAACGAAAAGGATTGACATCGCCACCGCGATAATGACAACAGATAACCCAAGACGCTTTATGAAATACACCCACATGATGAAATTAGCTCATGATTAGATCGCACTCATTCTATCAGTACCCTCAATAACCGATAGCCAATGGCCAACCTACAGTAGGGCCATCTTCATGATTACCTGGAGTCTTTTGCCGGTGCACAAATCAATGAAATTTGTTGTTTGGTATGATGAAAATCCAGAAAACTGGCACTACTACAAAATCGTAGACTGTCAAGCCAATAATATGACACACTAGCCGACTGATATCAGGGTTACAATCCAAAGTACCAACGGAGGAAATACCATGTTGAAAGAAACATTGTCACGCCGTAAGTTTCTACAGGGCTCAGCTGCCTTAGGTGCTACGGCAATGATGAACCCGCGCCTTTCGTTTAGCGCGGAAGGCAGCATTCTTAAAATCCGGAGCTATTCGATTTTTCAGGTCCTCGACCCTGCATTCACACTAGCGGCACCCGAGGGATGGATTGGAGGTGCAATCTTTAATAAGCTCGTTGCATTTAAGTCCGGTACCAAATGGGAAACCGAACTTGATGCAGCGGAATATATTGAGCAGGTTGACGACACGCACATTAATTTCCGGCTGCGCCCTGGCATCATGTTTAGTAATGGGTTCGGCGAGATGACCGCTGAAGATGTCAAGTTTTCTTACGAACGAATTGCCGATCCGGAAATGAAGTCTGCCTACGCGGGTGATTGGGCTACCCTGGAGAAAGTTGAAGTTACCGGAAAGTATTCCGGCACCATCGTTCTGAAAAAACCGTTTGCTCCCCTTTGGTGGAGCACCCTGCCCTATGGATCGGGCGACATCATCTCGAAGAAAGCCACCGAAGCGGCAGGTGGCACTTTTAAGATTGCGGATCTCCCTGCAGTCTCAGGCCCCTATCAGATTAAAGAGTGGGTACAAAAACAAAAGCTCGTGCTGGAGCGCAACCCTTTGTGGAACGGCCCAAAACCTGATTTTGATGAGATTCATTTAATTGTAATTGGAGATGAAAAGTCGGCCGAGTTAGGTTTTGAAGCGGGTGACCTGGACTGGACCTGGGTCAGCGTATCTTCTTTGCCAGCCTACAGAAGTTCGCCTCCAGCAGGGGGAGTGTTATTGGAAAGTCCATCGCTCTACTATGTCTGGCTGGGTATGAATGTCGACAATCCGAAACTAGGGGATATTCGCGTTCGCAAGGCAATTCAACGGTCTATCGACGTTGATGCAATTATGGAAGCGGCGTATTTTGGTGTAGCCAAGCCGTCGACGGGGATCATAGCGCCGGGATTAGTTGGGCACCGAGATGCGAATCTGACACCCTCGAAACCGGACTACGAAGGCGCAAGAAAACTGCTGGCCGAAGCCGGACACACTGGCGGACTGAAGTTTACGCTCGATGTGCTCAACAAGCCGACCTACATGGCAGCAGTTCAGATCATCCAGGCTAATCTTGCTGAGATAGGTATCGACGTGCAAATCAATGTGCACGACTCAGGAACATTCTGGACACTAGGTTCCGAGTCCGATGGAGAGTCCTGGAAGAATATTGAATTGATTTACGCCCGATACTCAATGGCTCCCGATCCGAGTTGGGCGACTATGTGGTTTACCTGCGACCAGGTTGGTGTATGGAATTGGGAACGCGTATGCAATAAAGAGTTTGATGAACTCCATAACAAAGCGTTGGCTGAACTCGATAACGATAAGCGAGACGTCATGTATAAGAAGCTGCAAGACATGATGGAAGAATCAGGCGCGTATCGTTTCATTACCCACGAGGCAACTCCCGCAATTTATCGAGATACCATCATCCCCGGTGTGCGTCCGGATGGCCAACCGTTGTTAAGGCATTTCCGCAAGGCCTAGACAACAGCTAAATTGTCGTTTGTTTTTTAGGGGCCGCGGTGTGATCACCGGGCCCCTTAACTTTTTCTGATTCAGTAATATTAAATCACTCATTAACCTTAAACTATCACCACTAGCGGCAAGCGTTGGCTTGCGTTTAGTCGATCAAATACAAGAAGTTTTGCACTTGACTTATCAATAATCAGGTTTTGTTGAGCGTGTGAATTTTGACGAAGATTATCGATAAATTTCCATACGAGGTTGAAGTAACCGAACATCTGTGGGTCAGCATGCCCGATGGCTGTCGACTTTCAGCCAAACTTTGGTTGCCCGTTGGTGCGGATCAAGAACCCGTGCCCGCGATCCTCGAATACATCCCTTACCGCAAAGGCGACGGTACCGCAAACCGCGACCAAGTCATCCACGCCTATTTTGCCGGGCACGGCTATGCGGGAATCCGTGTCGATATGCGGGGTACGGGAGATTCGGAAGGTATTCAATTTGATGAATACCTTCCGATAGAGCAGGAAGACGGCCAGGCAGTGCTCACCTGGATTGCGTCTCAAAACTGGTGCACGGGCGCAGTCGGGATGATGGGCATATCCTGGGGCGGAGTTGCGGCGCTACAGGCCGCAACCTATCGCCACCCGGCGCTTAAAGCCATCCTTCCGGTGTGCGCAAGTGACGACCGTTACTATGATGATGGCAGTTACTATCTTGGCTGCCTATCCGGCCAGACTATTGGTTGGGGTGCAGTCATGTTTGGAAGAAATGCCCGGCCACCTGATCCTGTGGTGGCAGGTGAGGGTTGGCGCGAACAATGGCTTAGCCGTATGAGCGAGCCGCCATTGTTCTTAGAAACTTGGCTGCGCCATCAACGGCGGGATTCATACTGGCTGCAAGGGACTGTGCAAGGTCAGTACGACAGGATCCAATGCCCCGTCTATGCGGTAACAGGTTGGGCCGATTGCTGGCCCAATACAGTCCTCCGGCTTCTAGAAAACCTCCCGACATCGCTCCCAAAGAAAGGGACGATCGGACCTTGGGGTCATGCCTATCCACACCACGGTATGCCAAAGCCTGCCATCGGCTTTCTTCAGGAAGCATTACGCTGGTGGGACCGATGGCTCAGAGGCATGGACAATGGGATTGATCAGGAATCCAGGCTCAACGCTTACATTCAGGAGCGTGTACCACCAGATGCCGGGCATTCAACTCGCCCAGGCCGCTGGGTAAGCGAACTGCAATGGCCTAATACACGACAGTCAGTTAAACGCTGGTTTATAGGCAATGAGCAGATCAGCGATCAGCCTGTAAGCAGTTCTTCGATCATCATTAAATCTCCGCTTTCATGTGGACTGTGCTCGGGCGAATACATGCCATGGTATACGAGCGGGTTCTCACCACAACTGCCACTGGATCAGCGGGACGATGACGCACGATCTGTTGTTTTCGATGGTCCAATACTTGATAAGCCACTGGAGCTCCTTGGAACGCCTTCGGCGAAACTCTCGCTGACCTCTTCTGCTCCCAGCGGCCTGATCGTAGCCAGACTCTGTGACCTATGGCCCGACGGCGCTTCTACTCTCATATCCTTCGGCATCCTCAATCTTGCTCAGCGCAAGGACCGGGAATCACCATTGCCAGTAGAGCCGGGCACCTGTTACCGGGTCAGGGTACGATTGAACGATACCGGCTATTCGCTAGCTCCCGGCCATCGCTTACGGCTTGCGCTATCAACAAGTTACTGGCCGATAGCCTGGCCCACGCCCGACGAGGGGTGGTTGACGCTTGATCCGAATGAAAGCGCTCTGGAATTGCCGGTATATGAAGACTCCAGCCTCAATGATCAAATTCTCTTTGCAGAGCCGGAACACGCGCCGTATATTCCAACCGAATCCCTGCGGCCCTCGCATCACGAGCGAACTATCACCAAGAATGTTGCGACTGGAGAGAGCGTTTTGTGGCTGGTAAAAGATGCAGGGCGACAGCGCTTCTCGCATAACCAAATCGAGGCTGAGGAAGCCACCACGGAGCGCTATGTCATCGGAGAGACTGATCCACTTTCTGCGCGGGCTGAATATACAGCGCACCAGGTCGTCGCAAGAGGAAACTGGCAAACCCGCACAGAAAGCAGTCTCACTGTCAGCTGCTCGCGTGAGCTTTTTCTGTTGGATGCCAAGTTAACGGCCTACGAGGGTGACAATGAAGTCTACTCACGAAGTTGGGCCACTGAGATCCCCCGGGATGGTTTTTGATTGGAAGCGGGTTTTGACGGCTCCCGTGATCGATAAATCAATTCCTGGCGGAGCGATCAATTTTTAGAGAATTTGGGGGGGGCTATGGCGCGCATCGCAGTGGGTGGCTTTCAACATGAGACCAACACCTTTGCCTCTACCAACGCAACCTTTGCCGATTTCGAGATACATGATGCCTGGCCTGGATTGACGCGAGGCCCAGAGCTTTTTGAGGCTGTTTCGGGCCTTAATCTCGGGCTTCAAGGTTTTATCAATTCGGCCCGCACCGATGAACATGATCTTGTACCGCTACTGTGGTGCTCTGCTGAACCATCCTCCTACGTCACAGAGGATGCCTTCGAGCGGATTATGGCCATGCTGGTCGAGGACCTGGAAAACAAAGGGCCATTCGATGCAGTATTTCTCGATCTTCACGGCGCAATGGTGGCGGAACATACCCAGGACGGTGAAGGAGAAACGCTGGAGCGCGTTCGCCATGTAGTCGGTCTTGATATTCCAGTCGTTAACACACTGGATCTGCACGCCAATATCACCGAGCGCATGGTCGCACTGTCCTCAGCCATGACGATATACCGCACCTATCCGCATGTCGATATGGAGATTACGGGCGAGCGTTGTTACCGGCTCCTGACCCGTCTTTTAGCGGGTGAAACTTTATATAAGGGTTTTGCGCGCTCGCCTTTTCTCGTTCCGCTGTCGGCGCAATGGACCGACGCCCAGCCGAATCGTTCTTTCTATGACCGCATAGTGGGCCAGGAACTGCAGGGCCTGGCGAATTCGGATCTGGCGCTCGGTTTCCCTCCGGCCGATATTCTTGAGTGTGGACCGGCCAGCGTGGCCTATGATCCCGATTCACTGCGGGCGCAGGAAGCAGCCGACCAAATCATGGATGCCTTCATTGCAGCAGAAGGCGATTTTGACAATACCTTGCTGAGTGCCGACCAAGCCGTGCAGCAGGCGATGACTGAAGCGACTGGCCCAGTGGTATTGGCAGACGCTCAGGATAATCCAGGAGCGGGTGGCACCTCCGATACGGTCGGTATATTGGAGGCGCTGGTGCGTAATCGTGCCCAGGGAGCAGCTCTTGGCCTGTTGTGGGATCCGGCTGTTGCAAGGGAGGCGCATGCGCTCGGGGAAAATGCCACCTTTGATGTGGCGCTAGGCGGCAAGTCAGGCCGGCCGGGACAGAGTCCGTTCCGGGGCCGCTTCAAAGTTGAACGGCTTGGCGATGGTGTGTTCGATTGCACTGGCGAGATGTATCGGGGGACACGCACAAATCTCGGGCCTACGGCTGTACTCACGGTAGTTGATGACAACTGCGATGTAAAAGTCGTAATCTCGAGCCAGCGTTTCCAGAATCTAGACCAGGCATGTTTTCGCCATATTGGAATCGAACCAACCGATCAACAAATCCTGGTGGTCAAAAGTACTGTACATTTCCGCGCCGACTATGGCCCGATCGCATCCAGGACCCTGGTTGTGGAATCTCCCGGTGAGCATCCCTGCCGCTTGGCAAATTTGAGTTACCGCCAACTAAGAAAGGGGGTGCGTCTCGGGCCTATGGGGCCAGAGCATTGCCGCGATTAAAAAGAATTTCAGCATCGGACAACGCACTTCCTTTTTGAGGAGCAAGAAAGCTATGGATACGAGCAAATTGCAGATTGTTTACGAATTTCCAAGGGATGTGCGCGAAATTGAGAATACATTCATTCCTCTTGCTGACGGCGTGCGACTGGCAGCCAGGATCTGGATGCCAGAGGATGCTGAAGCTAAACCGGTTCCGGCGATTCTTGAATTTCTGCCATACCGAAAGCGAGACGGTACATCTGAACGGGATGCCCTCACCCACCCTTACTATGCGGGGCACGGCTATGCCTGTGTGCGGGTCGATATGCGAGGTTCCGGAGAATCTGACGGAATTCTTGATGACGAGTACCTGAAAATTGAACAGGACAACGCCCTGGAAGTGTTGCAGTGGATAACCGCCCAGCCCTGGTGCTCAGGCAATACAGGAATAATTGGCATTTCCTGGGGTGGATTCAATGGCCTACAAATTGCGGCCCGTAGGCCGACGTCTTTAAAAGCAATAGTGACCATCGCCTCGACCGATGATCGCTACAGCGATGACATCCATTACATGGGCGGGACAATGATTAATGACAATATGTCCTGGGGTGCGACTATGTTTGCCTTCAACTCAAGACCCCCTGACCCCGCGATCGTCGGCGAGAACTGGCGTGATCTATGGATGGCGCGGCTCCGGGCTAATGACCCCTGGGTTTTGAAGTGGCTTAAGCACCAAAGGCGCGATGAATTCTGGCAACATGCTTCGGTCTGCGAAAACTATGCTGACATCGAGTGCGCAGTTTATGCAGTCGGCGGCTGGGCTGACGGCTATTCCAATGCCGTGCCGCGCCTGCTCGCCAACCTAAAAAGCCCGCGCAAAGGCTTGGTGGGCCCCTGGGCCCACAAGTACCCTCATTTTGCCCTGCCGGGGCCCCGCATTGGCTTTCTGCAGGATACTCTTCGGTGGTGGGACTACTGGTTAAAGGGGCAGGATACGGGCATCATGGATGAGCCACAGTACCGCGTCTGGATGCAGGACAGCATCGAACCTCTGCCCCAGTATCAATTCCGACCGGGTCGGTGGGTGGCAGAAGCTTCCTGGCCCAGCGCCCGAATCAACAGCAAGACGTTGTTCCTTAATCGCGCCACCCTCGAAGAGGTTGCGCGAGCTTCAGAAACATTGAACATTCATACGCCGCAAAACATGGGTGCACGACAAGGCGAGTGGTGTGGCCATGGGCTGGACCCAGACGGGCCCGCAGACCAGCGAGAAGATGACGGCTGTTCGGTAACCTTTGACTCGGCCCCGTTAGATGCGCCACTTGAAATCTTGGGAGCTCCAGTGCTCACTCTGCAGTTGAGTGCCGACAAACCAAATGCGTTTATTGTGGCCCGACTGAACGACGTAGCACCAGATGGCGCTTCTACTCGAGTCACCTATGGCGTGTTGAACCTTACCCATCGTAACGGTCACGAACACCCCGAAGCACTGCTTCCGGGTGAGGCCTATGAGATACACCTTCAGTTAAACGACATCGCCCACGCTTTTAAAGCCGGTCATCAGATTCGGATCAGTTTGTCTAACACGCTGTGGCCACTGTTTTGGCCATCACCCGAACCAGTGACTTTGGAACTGGAGACCGGAAAAAGCTCTCTGGCGCTACCGGTACGCACCAATCACGACGGGGACGAAAAATTGCAGGCGTTCGAACCTGCGCAGAGTGCGCGGCCGGAAGCAGCACAGTTGATTTCGCCAGAACACTTCGAACGCAAAATTGAACGCGACGATGCCGATGGCAAGACCCGCCTTACGGTAATAGCGGATACTGGAATTGCTCACCTTACGGAACTCGGCTGGGAGCATGGCTCAGTCTCGAGGCAATATTATGAAATTACCGACGGCGAACCCAACTCCAATCATGCGCACTTGCACTGGACTATGCACTTTCGACGGCCCGATCATGGGCTGGATGTCCGCACCGAGACCCACTCGATTCTGAAATCCACTGAAACTGAATTTATTTTTTCAGGGTCATTGGAAACTTTCGAAGGTGAAGAAAGCATTTACTCAAAAAAATGGAAAAAGAATTTCCCAAGGCAAATGAATTGATCTGTATTTGTCTTAAGTTGATTATTTTTTTAAATCAATGGCTGGCAAATAGCCTCTTCATTGCTGCCGGAGCCTCAATTGTCGTCATAAACGATGCATTTTAATATGTTACGGTTTGATATATTTCTATACACGATGATAATATTTCAATCTACCCGATCTCAAAAAGCGAGTTCTTGTGGGTAAAGTTATAGTCTCTTTCAAATTAGTGGATTCTTAGCTTACCCAGGCAATATTGAAAAAGCTGTGCTGACCAGGCAAGATCTTTAGTTTTCAATCAGTGACAACAGCTACACTTTCCTTAGGATCAATTATTAAAGATAAGAAGGTCTCATGAAAAAAATTATTTTTCTTCTGTTTTTGTTTTGTTTATTAACTCCTATCGGCTTTGCTCAAACTACTGCTGGAGTTATCCAAACCCAAATGAGTTTGGATGCCAATTTTGAAATTGACGTTAAAAAGGCTCAGGTGATTGACAATGTGTTAACCGTTGTTTTTGTTTTTAGAAACACTTCTGGAACCACAGCTACAATCAGCATGCTTCCTTCGGAAATGTATTACATTGATTCCACTCAAAACAAAAAATACCACATCTTAAAAGATGAAAACGGAGCTTTCATCATGGCTCCTTCTTTATATTTTGGAAAATTAGAATTTCAAGTAGAAGCAGGCAAATTGAAACTGGCTTGGATTAAAATGCCAGCACCAGATGCAGGCGTAGAAACTATCAATATTAATCTGCCTGGATCCCTTCCTTTTGAAAAGCTTAAGATTTCTAGATGAAGTTTCTGATTCCCATCATTCTTTTCACTTTGTTTCTCATTCCTCAAACTCAAGCTTGGGATGCAGATAAACCTTTTGATTCTGGTGCTGCAGCGGCTGCACAATCTGCTCTAAAGGCATTAGGTAAAAACAAGGGAGCGTTAAAAATCAGTTCTACCAACCCTTTATCTCTCCAATCAGAGTCTCTATCTATCAAAGGCCTATCAGGCTTAACCCTTAAAGCTGATGTTCAAGAACTCAACAAAGCCATAGACAATTTAAAAGCCGAAGTCACTCAAACCAAAATCAAAATTGATTTATCTGGTGATGTTCTTTTTGATTTTGACAAAGCTGACTTAAAACCAGAGGCCTTAGAGAGTTTAAATTCACTAGCCACCATAGTGAAACAAAAAGCCACAAAGGTAGAAATCTTCGGCCACACAGATTCCAAAGGCAGTGATGTCTACAATCAAAAACTTTCAGAAAAACGATCCTTGAGTGTAAAAGCCTGGCTTCTTACAAATACAGGTTTCTCAAAAGACCTCATTCACACCAAAGGCCTAGGGGAAACCCAACCTCGAGCCCCAAATAAAAAAGAAGATGGCTCTGACAATCCTGAAGGCAGAGCTCAAAATAGAAGAGTAGAAATTTTGGTCTTTGTCCAAAGTTGATTTTCCGTAGCCCCTGCCGCTGACACCAGAACCCTTAGGCAAGTATTCCGGCACAAGGAGACTCGAACCGGATCACTCGAAGGAACGGCGGCCCTCGGCGACCAGACGGAGAAATCTTCAGAGTTGGGCACGAACGCGCTATGCTAGCGCCATGATCGACGATCCTGTCCAGTTCAGCCAGCGCATGCACCAGCTGCCACCTTACCTCTTCGGCAGCATTAACCGTCTCAAGGACGAGAAGCGCCGCGACGGCATCGACATTATCGACATGGCGATGGGCAACCCGACGGACCCTACGCCGGACCCGATCATCACCAAGCTCTGCGAGGTGGCCCAGGACTCGCGCAACCACCGCTACTCCTCAGCCGCCGGCATCTACAACCTTCGTCGAGAGGTCGCGAAGTTCTATCGCAAGCATTGGGAGATCGACGTCGACCCCGAGTCCGAAGTCATCGCGACTATCGGATCGAAGGAGGGCATCAGCCACCTCTGCCTCGCTCTCCTCGGACCCGGCGACACGGTCTTTGTTCCCGCTCCCTCCTATCCGATTCACGCCTACGGTGTCGTGATCGCGGGCGGCCAGTCCATCGCTGTCCCGGTCCAGGACAACGACAAGTTCCTGCAACAGATCGACGATACCTGCCGGACGCAAAACCCGCAGCCAAAGGCCCTCTTCCTTAATTACCCGCACAACCCGACCTGCCACTGTGTCGAGCCGGAGTTCTTCACCGAGGTCGTGAAACTGGCGAAGAAGCACGGCCTGATCGTCGTCCACGACTTTGCCTACGGACAGATTACCTTCGACGGCTACCGGGCTCCGAGTTTTCTGGCAACGCCGGGCGCCAAGGACGTCGGCTGCGAATTCACGACGATGTCCAAGTCCTTCAACATGGCGGGTTGGCGCATCGGATACTGCGTCGGCAACCGGAAGATCATCGACGCGCTCGCCGCAATCAAGGGCTACTACGACTACGGCATCTTCCAGGCAATCCAGATCGCGTCGATCATCGGTCTACGCGAGTGCGACGAGTTCACGGTCGCGCAGGCAAAGAAGTACGAGGAGCGCCGCAACGCTCTGCTCGAGGGGATGGAGCGCCTCAGCTGGACGGGCACCGAACCTCCGCGTGGCGGCATGTTCGTCTGGGCCCGCATTCCGCAGGAATTCCAGGAGATGGGCTCGATGGAGTTCGCGCGGCGCCTCATGGAGGACGCCGAGGTCGCCGTCGCTCCGGGCGTCGGCTTTGGTCCTCAGGGTGAAGGTCATCTGCGACTCGCCCTGATCGAAAACCGACAGCGCCTCCAGCAAGCGGTACGACAGATCGGACGCGCGTTCACACGCTTGCGCGCGGGCGCCGCTTCCTGACGAGTGCCGCCGCCGGAATCTGTCAGGGGACCTCGTCGAGTGTATAGGCAGAATAAACGCCCTTTTTGCCCGGGTCCAGCGGTAGCTTGCCGCCCACTGCCCACCGCAGGCCGGACAGGTTTCGATCGATTCGGCACAGGGCCTGCTCAACGTTGCCGGGACCATCGGCTGCCTAGGTAGAATCTGAATTAATTTCGCTGTTGCGAAAAGCAACGGTGGATTGCCCGCCCATTATTCTCACCTCGCTGCTGACCTCCGGCGTGCTGGCAACAACCTCCCCACGGCGGATAACAAATAGCCGGTTTGCCCGAATACGTATTGCCTCGATGGGGTCGGCCGCCTGCAGAATAACCATGTCTGCGTTACACCCTGGCGCGAGCCCGTAGTCCTCTAACTGCAGCGCACGCGCCGCATTAACCGTTACCGCGTCAAACATGCTCCTGGCCTCGTCAATGCCCGTCATTTGTCCCACATGTAGCCCCATGTGGGCCACCTCAAGCATGTCATGGCTACCAAACGAGTACCACGGATCAAGCACACAGTCATGGCCAAATGCCACATTGATGCCTTGTTCCAGCATTTCCTTAACCCGGGTCAGCCCCCGCCTTTTGGGGTAGGTTTCCATACGCCCCTGAATAGTGATATTGATCAGTGGATTGGCAACAGCAGAAACTTCTGCCTCTTCGATCAGTGCCATCAGTTTCCCGGCATAGTAATTATCCATCGAGTGCATCGAAGTCAGATGCGAGCCGCAAACCCGGCCCTGCATTCCCAACCGCTGGGTCTCAAACGCGAGGGTTTCAATATGGCACGAATGAGGGTCATCAGTTTCGTCACAATGCATGTCAACCAGCAGGCCTCGCTCGGCGGCTATTTCACACAAAGCCTTAACGGACCGGGTGCCCTCTGCCATCGTTCGCTCAAAATGAGGGATGCCACCGACCACATCAACACCCAGGTCCAGTGCTTTAGTCAATAAAGCCTCTGCCTGCGGGTAACGGTAGTAGCCGTCCTGAGGGAACGCAACCAGCTGAATGTCCAGGTAAGGGCGCATTTCTTCGCGAACCTCGAGCAATGCCTGAACCGCCAGCAGTGTCGGCTCACAAATATCGATGTGAGCCCGAATCGCCAGATTGCCCTTGGCTACAGCCCACCGACATAACAGCCGAGCCCGGCGCTGGATGTCCGCAAAATCGAGATGCGGTTTGAGCTCACCCCAGAGCGCTATGCCCTCGAGCAGGGTGCCGCTCTGGTTGACCCGTGGCCGCCCGTAAGTCAGCGTCGCATCCATGTGGAAATGACTGTCTATAAACGGTGGTGTCACAAGGCAACCGTTTGCCGAGATCTCCTTCACCGCCGTAGCATCAAGAGATGGTGCAACCTCTATGATCCTGCCATCCTTGCAGGCAATGTCCTGCTCTTCTTTACTGTCCTTGAGCCGGCACTGCCGTACGATCAGATCAAACATATTCCAGCACTCCGTTTGTGTAACAGTTGAGGTCCGCTATGACTAAGGCCAATAAGCCCCCAAGACACTGATTGTCATGCTGGCTCGGGTGGTAATAGCCCGCAGAATCCGAGTAACCAACACCCGTCAATATACGCAAGAACTGGCTGGACAATCACGATCCACCTGTCAGTAACAACGCCTGTCGCTGGCCGTTCACTTCGATCTTGCCGCCGCGCTGGCGAATTGCTACTTCGCGCCCATCGAGCAGGGTTTGTGCCTGACTCGCCGGCACACCAGTGCGGAAGGTTGACGAATCGCTATACACCAGCCAACGGCCATTCCCTAGAGCGACCCCGATACCCCTATCGACTTTGATAGGCCGAATATCCCGCCAATCGATGCCTTTAAGTATCTGTGTCAGTTTGCGATAGGTTTTTCCTGCCGGCTTGATCTCAAGTGGCGCCTGGCGGGCAGCCTTGCGGTACAGGGAATTGGTGGCAAACGCAGAGATTTGCTTGCGCTCACCGCCTTTTTCGGTTGGCGGATCATACAAAGTGTGCCAGAACACGCGCTCAATACCGTAAGCCAGAGCCAGTATCACTGTTCGGGCGAGAATCTCTGCCTGCCATTCGGGGCTGAGAAAAGACTCCTTACCTGCCGCGGGCACACTGGTCTCGGTCAGCCACACCGGCTTACCCCGGGCCAATTCCTGCACCCGGCGCAGGGTCAGTTCCACAGCTCCGGCATCACGCCCAGTGTGGTAGGCATGGACGGACAGAATGTCGATAGCGGCAAGTAACCCGGGCACGGCTAATAGATCACGCAGGTAGCGATAGCCGAACTCTTTAGTCACACGGTAGAGGCCGCCGTTGAGAACGCGTGCCCCGGGGTCGGCGCTTTTGATGGCGCGTGCGGTCAAGATGACTATTTCGGCGAACTGCTCAGGCGTACAGAAATTGCTCCGTTTGCTGACCCGGGGGCTGCCCGAATTCTTAAGGTCAGGCTCGTTGTCGACCTCCCAGAAACGCACGCCCCGAAGCAACCCAGGCATGTCGTTGAGTCCATCACCATCGTAGCGTTCCACTGCAGCGCGAACGAATTCGACATAGCGCTCCCTGGCGTCACCCTGCAACACATAGCGGCTGGTGAAGTCCCGGGATTTGTTGCCCGGCCACGGGCCAATCATCACCACCGCCTCAAGCCCGACACGCTGTACTGCCTGCAACCACAGGTCGGCCCGGGCAAACGAGCGAGCCTCGCGCTCCCAGCGGTCCCAACTCAGGCGCGGAAAGGCCACGGTGTGGCCGCGGGTCCAGCGGGCACCTACTTGCGCCGCCGCCTGCCCTTGCTGATCCAGCAAACGGCGTAGTACCTCGAGTTTGACCCCGCGGCGCTCGAACTTTTCCGGAAACGAGATCGCCTCATTGATACCGAATACTTCGATTACGGGGCCACGGGGCCGGTATGCGCCGGTGAGTTGCTGGGCAACAGCAACCAGGCACTGGCACCACAGCCCCAAGGCCAGGACAGTTACCAGCGCTATCCTGGTGACGGGGCACCAACAGCCCCGGGTAAGATGATTATTAATGGCCACAGTCAGGGTGTTAGGTGGCGACGCTTCTGCTTGCAGTTGAATCTTACATCTCGATTTCGACCAACGCCCCGGCAGGCAAGTCAAAAGAATCGACGATAGTCATCACAGGGCCTTTTCGCACTGCCTGGTAATCAACTTTATAAGTACCTGCCTGTAAAGGTATAGGGCCCCAACCCTTTTGCAACTTAACCGAGGCCTCAACCTCACCCGCTTCATTAAGGCGCGAGAACTCCACCATATAAGGGGGCTCAGCCCCATCCGCATAACTAAAACCAACGCCGGTATTTACTGGAAACTTTGCCAACTGACCGGCTTTGATGGTGACAGCCCCTAATGGAGAGTCTGTCGCGCCATGCTTCGACTGGCGATAGACCAATTGATACTCCCCTTCTGGAACGATCTGCGGCTTGAACTCAAAATTGCTGACTTTGAAAGCCACCTGGCCATCGGCATCCAATAACTGCCACCATCTTCGGCGAATCTCCGGCACCCAGTCGGCCCGTACCAACTGCAAACCGGTCGCCACGGTTAATTCGTTCAACTGATCCATCTGGACATCAATTGGGCCGAGGTTTACCGGTGTTGTTCGATGCTCATTTTGATACCAGATCAGGTCATATCGACCCACGGGAACCACCTGTGCCGCCAGATCACGAAACCAAACCCCGGGCCTCTTTCCCGGGTTGTCGTCTGCCGCCTTCAGACCCCACCAATAAGGGGTTTGGACCCATTGGGGCATTGTCAGGCGCACGCCGGTTACAACGGGAACTTCTACTACCTCGCCGGACTTAACCTGCACAATCTGCCCGGTAATAACTTGCGCTGCCCGATGTTCGTTCTGATGCCACACCAACTGGTAAGCTCCTGCTGGTACTTTCTGTGGTGCGACACCCTGGCGCGCAAACTTGTAGAGAATCTCACCAGATTCGACGTCTGATAAGGCCCAGTATCTGGGTTCCTCTACCCATGCCGCGGGCAACAGTTGAACCGTCCCCGGACCTTTGGCTTTAATTTTTATAGAGGTAGACGATGAAGCGACTTCTTGCACAACCGGCTCTGGCTCAGGCGCTTTTTCTATTTTCACCTGCTCGACTACGCTCTGCTTGACGGTCTTTAGCGCATCAAGCAACTCGCCGGCAGTGTCGGCAGTAAAATAGGCGCCGCCACCGGCATCGGCGATGCAGGACAACTTCTCTACCTGGTGATCCATCAAGCCGAAACCGACCACGTGCATGACGAACTTGATGCCGCTGGCTTTCAATTTCTGGGTCAGGGCACAAGGATCCTTGCCACAGCTCTCCAGGCCGTCGCTTACCAACACGATGGTAGATTCCCCCTCCTCTTGGCGCAGCCGGTCAATGGTCAGTTGGATGGAATCGGTGATAGGTGTCTTACCGCGGGCCGAGATGAACCGAATCCGTTCCTGGGCGCGGGCCTTATTGGCCGCATCCATAGGGCCAAGCGCAATTATTTCTTCGATGTCGGCGCAGTCTCCCCTTCTGCGATGGCCGTAGACAGTGACCCCCGAGCGAACATTTGCCGGGGTCTCTTCTAGCAGTCTGGCCAGGGTTTCCTTGGCGATGGTAATCCGCGGCTTGCCCTCGACCCGCTGCCACATTGAGCCTGAAGCATCGAGAATGTAATAGAGAACGTTGTCATTGGCCTGGGCAATGCTGGGCGTAAAGGTCCCAATCAGGAGGGCCAAAACAATGGGTAAAGTGATACGGCTGCGCAACATGACGTTATCCTCGTTTTATTAACAACCGGCATTAACAAGGCCGGGGTCTGTCCTTTGCTTGTTCGGCTGCTGACTGCTGACGTCGCAAGCGTTGTCTTAGTTTAACCCTACAATAGCTCCGGTAGATTATCCACCTTCGGCGTAGCCTCTATCCAAGCTAAACCGCCTGAACTTTCCAGGCTAGTTCGTTATGCCGAGCCTGGACTGCCCAGGTAAAGACGTCAACGATTTCTGCAGTTGCAAACGTCGCAGTACTGATACCCTACGCTACGCTCTCGGCGCCACGCATTTTCCCGAAGGTGAACAAACAGCCGGCAAGTAGTGCCGCGCACAGCAACTGGGTAAAGGTGAGGTTTGCCAGGATAATGCCGCTGTCGGCGCGCAGGAACTCGAGCACGAACCGGCCCAGTGCGTAGCCGGCAACAGCCGCGACTGCAAGGTATCCGGGCGGCATGTCCCGAGAAGTTATGGTCCGCAACAGCCACCAGAGTACGACTAGGTACGCAAGCTCGTACAGTTGTGTTGGATGTACCGGTAGTGACTCGGCAGTGCTGGCGTCGATAAGGCCCAGGTACACATGCTGGGCGTGGGCCGGGCTGCCCGTGGGAAACGCGATTGCCGGCCAAAACCAATCACTCGAGAGCCAGGGCAGAGTCTGAACCTGTGCAACTGAAGTAGATCGCCCAGCCTCAAGTTGTTGTGTGACATCGCCCCAGCAACACCCGGCCAGGAAGCAGCCAACCCGAACGCACGCCAGCCACAGAATTGCCGGTAGGGCCAGCAGGTCCAGCATGCATCGGTAGCCCAACCTGGCCACCCGGCAATAAACGAACAGAGCCGGCGCCGCGACGAGCGCCAGCCCGAGCAGGCGCGAACGCCCGGAGAAAACACCCGAACCCGCCGCGAACATCGATTCCCCGGGACTGACCACGGGCAACAGTCGGGCGCCGGCAATACTAAGGAGAAAAATCAGCGGCACTGCGAGATCTACGTGCGAAGGCTCGATACCAGCGGCAACCGCCCGTGTTCGCGCATACCCCCAGGCCAGCAGCAGCCCGACCACCAGCATCACGCCGTATGGCGTCACCAAGGCATCAACAGTTGTTGGCCACATGGCAATCAGAAAATATGTTCGATTCCAAACGCTTCCAGCAGATCGCCCACGTCGTTGTAGTTTTCCTGCGGCAAGCGCTGAAACTGCATCCTTTCTCCGATATATAGTTCCGGATTGTCGGGATTCTGCCGGATCATGCGCTCGAGCTGGCCAGACGCCGCCTTGAGGGCGTCATCGAATTCAGGGCTGCCGTCTTTGGCACTAGGCAAGTCGAGACCCTCAAGGACATCAGGGCTAATCATGTCGAGAGACACCTCGTTGGGAGCATGTGAGCGCACTCGCAATACGAACCAAACCCCGTCCGACCCTGCCCGTTTATTGATTATGCTTTGCGCCTGGTATCTGGGTTCCCAGGTCATCAAACGTACATCGTCGATATCCGTCAGCCAGGCTTTGTAGGTCTGTAATTTGCCGTCAACTTGCAGCCTGTCGGCGGCAAGCGCCTCGACCGGCGTCATCCGGCGGCAATGCGAGATCCGGCCGTCAGTTTCCTGCGGCGCTTCGGCGGTGACTCCCTGGGCACCATCGACCCCACTATCCGCCGTCAAGGTGCTCCCGCTCATTGCCGTGCTGGCTGATCCAGATTTTTTTTCCACGGCAGGCTCATCCACACACTTGGTTGAGAATACACTGGCCAGCCAGGTACGTTTGTCGTAGGGATCGAGTATCAAAAAATCAGCCTCTTCACTATCTTCCGCTTCCCCGGGCTCGCCGATCCATATTCCGCTTAATTTCGGATCGATTTCGCTCAACTCAGGATCGCCCACCGGAAACGGCAGGCAAGCCATTACCCCAAGCAGCATAGGTAACAGCAGCAAGGCTAGCAGCGCCCCGGCGCCGGAGCGGCGGGCACCTGTCTTTAACCGACCATCAGCAAACGCCTTCAACAGGCATCTACCAGGCCTGCTGTTGCTAATCCGATTATTCATGGTTTGTTCGCTATCAGTTTAATTGGCAAAAGGGCATGAGCCTCTGCGACTGAAGCCCACTATCGCATAGTCTAATTGCTCGTGCAGTGGGAAAATCGTGGTAGATAGCGGCTGATTTGCTGTACTCCAGGCTCGGATTCCGCCGCTGATGGGTAGCTCGTCGACGGCTCTACCACCGGCGGGCTAAACGGGGGGAAACAAGGAATGACCCGCAACTACCCCCTAACCACAATCAGGCGCAGGGAATAATGGCTGCGGAGTTTCTGATGACCCAGGCGCGAGCAAGTGCTGAAACGGGCTACAAAGACCCGGTCTTAAAGCAGTTCTAGCCCTGCAACTGAAACCGTCGGCCGCAGGGAATCAGCGCTTGGAATATTGCGGGCGCTTGCGGGCCTTGTGCAGGCCGACCTTTTTTCGCTCGACCTCGCGGGAATCGCGGGTAACGAACCCTGCTTTTCGCAGCACCCCACGCAAGGTCTCGTCGTAGTGCAGCAGAGCGCGGGTGATGCCGTGCCGGATAGCACCAGCCTGGCCGGTACTGCCACCACCTTTTACGCTGACGGTAATATCGACTTTATCCAGCAAGTCGGCAACCCCAAGGGGCTGGCGCACCACCATGCGCGCAGTTTCCCGACCGAAATACTGGTCGAGCGGGCGCTGGTTTACATTGATGCTACCGGTTCCGCGCTCGAGATAAACGCGGGCGACGGAAGACTTCCTGCGCCCGGTGCCGTAATAAATCTGTGCAGTTGCTGCCATCTTTATCGTTATTCCTTCAAGCTCGATCAAACCTCGAGCGTTTTTGGTTGTTGCGCCACATGCTTGTGCTCAGCGCCAGAGTAGACCCGTAACTTAGCAAACATCGCCCGGCCCAGCGGGTTCTTTGGCAACATGCCTTTCACGGCCGACTCGATGATCCGTTCGGGATGCTCCTCAATTTGCCGGGCAAACGTGATCTCCTTGAGGCCACCCGGGTATCCCGAATGCCGATAGTAGGTCTTGGCCTCCGCCTTGTTGCCAGTCACCCGAATCTTGCCGGCATTGATAACGATGATGTGATCGCCGGTATCAACGTGCGGCGTGTATTCGGGCTTGTGTTTGCCGCGTAAACGCCGGGCCACCTCGGTCGCTAAGCGGCCCAGCACCTTGTCGGTGGCATCAACTACGTACCAGTCACGGCGAACGGATTCAGGCTTGGCGGAAAATGTTTTCATGAAAAGCTTTTTGCCCCAACAAGTGAGGCGCGGATGGTACAAGAACACCGATGCACTGACAAGCCAGTCGAGCGGGCGAGGCCCCGTCACCGTCCTGAAAAAACGGGCATGATGCGGGCAGAAAACACAGCTCAAAGCGCCGCGCTTATACCGCCAAAGGCCGATGGAGGAGTCTTGCTTGCCTTGGGGCCGGTATCTACTGTTTCACTGCTGTGCCCGCAGATCCACAAAACTTCGGCAGTTATTACTAATTTCGCGCATTAGCGTTATCTAATATTATAAAGACGTCAACACCATGCTCGATAATCTTTTCTGACGTTTTCCGCCAGTACCTTATTTCAGACCCTCCGAGATTTGCCGTAATAGGGTCATCGGCCGCCGGTTACCGCCGGTGTGCGTGATTGTCCTGCATCGAAAACGCAACCTGCGAGGGCCGTCGATTAATTGATTCCAGCTGCCGTCCGTTGCCACCGCTCGCCTCTCTAGCAGTTAAGGTCGTTAATTGAGCAGCGCCGATGCCTGCGGATCGAGCAATTCGACCCAATGGCGTACCGGCACAGACGCCTCCCCAGCGAGGTGGACCAGGCAGCCTATATTGGCGCTGGCGATGACCTGCGGCTCATGTTGCTGCAAGTGCCCCAACTTATTATCGAGTAGTTGTCCCGACAACGCCGGCTGCAACAGTGAATAAGTTCCAGCGGAACCACAACAAAGGTGGCTATCGACCACCGGCACCAATTCCGCACCAGCGGCTGTCAGTATTGCTTCTACCTTGCCACGGATAGCCTGCCCATGCTGCAGCGAACAGGGCGAGTGAAATGCAACCCGGATCCCGGGCGGCGCCTGCAGTGAATCATACTCACCTTCATGGATTACTTCGGCTATGTCACGGGTTAATTCCGATATCTGCCGGGCCTTTTCCGCGTAATTGTCATCCTCGGCCAGCAACTCGGCGTATTCGCGCACCGTGACTCCGCAGCCGCTCGCCGTCATAACGATAGCCTCGATGCCCGCCTCAACATGCGGCCACCAGGCATCAATATTCCGGCGCATGGCTTGGCGCGCCTCTTCGCTGGCCCCAAGGTGCAAACTCAAGGCGCCGCAACAACCAGTACCTGGTACGTTCTTCACTGACAGTCCGATCCGGTCGAGCACGCGGCAGGCTGCCGCATTGATGGCCGGATCCATCGCCGGTTGCACGCAGCCTTCCAGCATAAGCACTTGCCGTGGGTGCCGTGGCGCTGGGCGGTCTCCAGTCGGTCGCCTCGGCGGTACCTGCCGCGCCAGGATATGTGGCAGCACTGCCCTGACTGTTCGCGCCGCACCCAGCATCGGCGCG
>Ga0207990_1000165_pt1 | contig 39175 bp, 28 predicted proteins | sample ETNtaG_8_FD_185780 | JGI IMG/M metagenome (GOLD analysis project Ga0207990, IMG submission 185780) | Marine microbial and viral communities from oxygen minimum zone, Eastern Pacific Ocean - ETNP201406SV75 (SPAdes) (version 2) | ecosystem: Environmental > Aquatic > Marine > Oceanic ...
CACACGGCCGGGGTACAACTCGCTGCCGATGGGGTCCCCATGAACGTCATCCAGAGCCTCCTCGGCCATGCCAGCGTCGCCACCACCGGGATCTACACAGAACTGGCCGGTGGCGAGCTGGTAGGCGTGCTCAACAGGTCCGAGGCCAACACACTCCTACGCGAGGCCCTCGACGGAGCCGTCCCATGAACTCCCTCCGGGCGAAGTTGCTCGTGGCCACACCCCTCATGGAGGATCCGAACTTCCACCGGACGGTGGTCCTGCTCATCGAGCACAACGAGGATGGGGCGCTGGGCATCGTCCTGAACCGTCCTCGACTGGTCGGTGGCGCCGAGGTGGTTCCACACTGGGGCGACCTTCTCCGCTCCCCGGGGTTCCTCCACGAGGGCGGACCGGTTTCGGAGGGTTCCGTGATCGGCGTCGCACTCGGACCCGACGGCGCGGGCGACGGCCTGGCGCCGCTTTTCGACAGGATCGGCATCCTCGACCTCCATCGGCAGCCCGACGAGGTACCCGGCGTCGAGGCCGTCAGACTGTTCGCCGGCTATGCGGGCTGGACGGGTGGCCAACTCGAAGGAGAGCTCACCTTCGGCTCCTGGTTCGTCCTGGAGGCAGAGCCCGCCGACGTCCTCACCGACGACCCGGAGGGGCTCTGGGGACGCGTTCTGGCCAGGCAGGAAGGCCTGGTCGGTCGGGTGGCCGACTATCCGGAAGACCCCTCGATGAACTGAGAGGCTCGACTCAGGCGAGGATCTCGACTGGCGTGCCCAGTGGAAGCGAGAGGCGGAACAGTTGTTCGATCACCTCGTCGGCGACCCGGATGCATCCGAGGGAGGCCGCCTCTCCCAGCAACTCGGGCTGGTTGGTCCCGTGGACTGCCACCGCCGGCTCTCCCCCGTCGATGATGTCGAGGACCTCCGAGAAGGCCGAGGTGCCGAACAGGCCAGCACCCCTCTCGGTGTCCGGGTCCACCTCGACCTGGATCTGGTTCACGTAGAAGAGTCCAGTGGGGGTGGGTGTCTCGGGTGCGCCGATCGTGGCCTCAGCGGTGACGAGCACCTCGCTGCCGTCGTAGACGGTGAGGCGTCGTCTCCCCAACTCCACCACGATCCTGGTCGTCACAGTGGAGAGGACGACGTCCGAGCGGCGGACCCAGCCGGTCCTGCCGTTGGGGCGGACCGGCAGGTGCACCTCGACCCAGTCGGGGTCGGACGTATCGGCTGCCAGCAGCACCCTCTGACCGTCGAACGGACCGGGGTTCGGGAACAGCCACCACTGCTCGCCTCCGCCCGGCCGGCGGAACGCTTCGAGGAGTGCGACGTCGGGAGCCGCTGTGACGACCACGGCAGAGGGCACCGGTTCGATGGTGCTTGTGGCGGTGCTTGTGGTGGTCTCCGGGGGCGCTGTGGTCGCGGTGCCGGTGGTTGTCTCCGGGGGCGCTGTGGTCGCGGTGCCGGTGGTTGTCTCCGGGGGCGCTGTGGTCGCGGTGCTTGTGGTGGTCTCCGGGGGCGCTGTGGTCGCGGTGCCGGTGGTTGGTGGCAGCGTCCCCTGCCTGGGCAGCGTCGCAGTTGTCGCCCCCAGGTGCCTCATCGCCGGAAGGTCATCGGCACTGCCACACGAGGAGAGGATGACGCATAGGACCGCCATGAGACAGATGCCCGTTGGGCGCATCAGCACCTCCTACCCGACCGGACCCCGATGGCGGCGGGGTCTGCGCTCGCTACGGCCTGTAGGCGCAGGCAGAAGCACACGGGGGAACGGCTCGACATCCCGCGGCAGCTCGAACTCCTTCTCCAGGAAGGCGGTCATCACTCCGGCCAGCGCCATCGAGTCGTCGAGCGCCTGGTGGGCGTCACCTAGCGGAACCCCGAGGGCCTTGGCGAGCAGGCCGAGACGACCGGGCAACCCATGCTCGCGAGCAACCTCCAGCGTGTCGATTGCCTTCAGGCCCATCGGTCCGATTCCCATCCGCTTCCATTCGGACTCGAGGAAGCGGATGTCGAACGGCGCATTGTGCGCGACGGGCACGTAGTCCGAGAGCTCGGCGGCCAGGTCCCCGGCAATCTCCGCGAATGCCGGTGCCGACTCCAGCCATTCGGGAAGGACGCCGTGGATGTCGACCCGCCCGAGATCCCTCGTCCCGGCGTCCACGAGCGTGGTCCACTCCCCCACCACCTCGCCCGTCGAGGAGATTCGAACTACGGCCACCTCGATAACCCGTGCCCGGTCGGCATCCAGGCCGGTCGTCTCGACGTCGAAGCAGGCGAAGCCCGCAGGGACCTCCGATGGGGTCTGGATGGCAATCACGGGCGTGACCGTACCCTCCGACCGATCGCGCCCGTTTCCTGTGTGGGCCGTACGCTCCCCGGGTGCCCGACGTGGAGCAGCCAGCCGCATCCGAGCGGGCCAATGTGCAACGCCGGACCCTTGGGGTCCTGATGATCGCCATCCTCCCGGCCGGTGCGGCAATGAGCGCCGGCTACTCCTCTGCAGCAGTGCTCGGAGAGGACATCACCGGCAGCGCATGGCAGGGCGGCATGGCGGCTGTGGCGATGACGACGGGTGCAGCCCTCGCTGCCGTCCCCCTGGCCCGCCTCATGGCGGCACGGGGTCGGCGGCCGGGCATCACGGTGGGCTACCTGATCGCCGGCGCCGGTGCGGCGCTCGCTGCAGTGTCGGCGCTGGTCGAGTGGTACCCCCTGCTGGTACTGGGGATCCTCGGGATCGGCACCGGCAATGCCACGAACCTGGCCGCCAGGTATGCCGCCGCCGACCTGACCGACTCCGACGGACGGGCGAAGGCGATCGGCGGTCTGGTCTGGGCATCGACCTTCGGCACCGTGCTCGGCCCCACCCTCGGGCTCGGACCGGCCCAATGGGCAGCTGACGTGTCCGGCCTCCCACCCCTGTTCGGCCCCTATCTGCTATGCCTCGTGCTGTTCGGTGGAGCGGCTCTCATCATCTGGAGGTACCTGGTCCCGGACCCCCTGGTTCTGGCCGGCGGGGTCGGCCTGTCGGTCGAGTCCCGACCCAACTTCCTCGCCTCCATACGACTGCTGGCCGCTTCATCCTCCGGGCGCATTGCCGTTCTCGGCATGGTGGCCGGCCACGTCGTCATGGTGGGGGTCATGACCATGACCCCGCTCCACATGAAAGACGGTAACCACGACCTCCAGATCATCGGATTCGTCATCTCGCTCCACATCATCGGCATGTACGCCTTCTCGCCAGTGGCCGGCTGGTTGTCCGACCGCCTCGGATCCCGACAGGTTCTGGCCATCGGCGGCCTGCTCCTCTGCGTAGGTGCCGAGTTCTCCTCCCGCACCGAACCGCACCACTCCATCGGGATCTACACCGGGCTCTTCCTGATCGGCCTGGGATGGAGCTGCGGAATCATCGCCGGTTCGGCGATGCTCACCGACAGCTTTCCCGCCGAGACCCGGGTCCAGATGCAGGGCCTCGCCGACCTGGTGATGACGGCATCGGGAGCCCTCGCCGGCGTGGTCTCGGGGGTCGTCGTCACCTGGGTGGGCTTCCGGGCCCTCGGGCACTGGAGCGGAGTGCTGGGGTTGGCCCCCACCGTTGCCGTACTCCTCCTGAGCCTCGACCGCTCACGCTGGGCGGCATCCAGCCCGGGTGGCAACTAGTCGAAGGCAGCCGACGTCGCTGCTAGAAGGCGAAGTAGATGAAGGGTGCGACACCGTCAGGGCCGAGCAGGTCGATGCCCAGGATCGCCACGAGGACAACCGCTGCCTGAACCAGCACAGGGGCACGTCCCAGCGAGGCCCAGAAACCGTCCGCCCGGCCACGTGGAGCGAACTGCATGACGAGCCCGAGCACGAGCAGGGCAGCCACGCCACCGTCCAACGACGGGGCCGAGGTCCATGAACCCCCGAGTGCACCGAAGACCTCCAGCGCCCGATCCAGGTCCACTGCACGGAAGAACACCCACCCGATGCACACCAGATGGAACGTGCCGACCACGCGCAGCCAGTGGCCGAGGGAACCCGGTGGAGCTGGCGCCCCCCGACGGTCCCGCAGGAGTCGTGCGACGACAAGGCCGAGACCGTGGATCAGCCCCCAGATGAGGAACGTCCACCCGGCGCCGTGCCAGAGCCCGCCCAGCACCATCGTGATGAGCAGGTTCCTGTAGGTCCGCCCCCTCCCCCGCCGGTTGCCCCCCATCCCGATGTACAGGTAGTCGCGGAGCCAGGTGGACAGGCTGATGTGCCAGCGCCGCCAGAAGTCCTGGAGGGATGCCGCACGGTAGGGCTGGTTGAAGTTGTCGGGGAACCGGAAGCCCAGCAGCAGGGCGATGCCTATGGCGATGTCGCTGTAGCCGCTGAAGTCACCGTAGATCTGGAGTGCATAGCCGTAGACGGCCAGGAGGGTCTCGAGCCCGGTGGCTCCGCCCGGGTCGGCGAAGACCCCGTCCACGAGCCGCGTGGCCAGGACATCGGCCAGCACCACCTTCTTGAACAGGCCACCGAGGATCAGATGCATCGAACGGCCCGTGTCGAGGGATGCCCGTTCGTTGGTCGCCAACTGTGCAAGGAAGTCCCTGGCCCGGACGATCGGGCCGGCCACGAGTTGTGGGAAGAAGGCCACGAAGAGGGCGAAGTCGCCCAGGTCACGTGTCGGGCGCAGGACCCCCCTGTAGATGTCGAGCGAGTACGACATCGTCTGGAAGGTGTAGAAGCTGATGCCGACCGGGAGGATGATCCCGAGCGGACGGGCGGACACGGTCATGCCCAGGTCCGCCATCACGTTCACGAACTCGGTCACGAAGAAGTCGGCGTACTTGAAGATGCCGAGCATGCCCAGGTTCGTGGCGAGGCTGAGTACCAGGAAGGCCTTTCGGCGTCGCTGATCCGATGAGGCATGGATGGCGATGCCCGTCCCGTAGTCCACGAGGGTCGAGATCCAGATCAATGTCAGGAAGCGCCAGTCCCACCAGGCGTAGAAGACGTAGCTGGCGATGAGCATGGTGGTCTTCCAGGCCCGGGGGCGCTTCAGGAGCACCGTGTGGGCAGCGAGGACGAGCGTCAGGAAGACGGCGAAGGTGATCGTCGGAAACAGCATGGAGGGCCCGAGTCTGCCACCCGCCGGCCTCCGACCCCGCGGTCCAGGGAGCGGACGCCCTCATGTCCCGGTGGGGACGGGTGGGGCCGGTACGATCCGCCGACGATGGTGGCGCAAACACGACCCCCCGATGATCTGCCCGAGGGCAGCCTCGACGCGCTGATCGACTCGTCGGGAATCCGCCGCATCCACATCCTCGCCTGGCGCGACCTGGACGATCCCGAGGCCGGTGGATCAGAGATCCATGCCCATGAGGTCGCCCGCCGTTGGGCCGATGCGGGCCTCGAGGTCACGTTCCGCACCTCCCACGCCGCCGGCCACCGGACCTCGACCCGCCGGGCCGGCTACAGGGTGGTCCGCCGGGCCGGCCGCTACCTCGTCTTTCCGCGGGCGGTCGCTGCGGAGATGCTCGGCACCCACGGGCGACGCGACGCTCTCGTCGAGATCTGGAACGGCGTACCCTTCTTCTCGCCGCTCTGGGCCGCCAACCCCCGCATGGTCTTCCTCCACCACCACCATGAACTGCTGTGGCCCATGGTCCTCTCACCCGGCCTGGCCCGCCTCGGATCGTTCCTCGAGCGCCGGATCGCACCGCCCTGCTACCAGAACACTGCGATCGTCACCCTTTCCGAGTCGTCACGGGCCTCCCTCGTAGGCGACCTTCGCCTGCCGGACCATGGCGTTCACGTAGTGGAACCGGGCATCCATCCCCGCTTCACTCCCGGAGGCGATCGCAGCCCGACGCCGCTGGTGGTCGCTGCCGGCCGGCTGATGCCCTCGAAGCGCTTCGACACCCTCATCCGGACGGTCGCTGAGACCCGACGCAGCGTCCCCGAGACCCGCCTCGAGATCCTCGGCGAGGGTTACGCCGACGAGGACCTGTCGGCTGTCGTCGCTGAACTGGGTGCCGAATCCTGGGTCGCCCTGCGGGGCCACGTCGACGACGACGAACTCGTCTCCGCCTACCGTCGAGCCTGGGTGGTGGCCAGCGCCTCCGCCAGCGAAGGCTGGGGCATGACCCTCACCGAAGCAGCCGCCTGCGGAACCCCGGCCGTCGCCACACGGATTCCCGGCCATGAGGACGCCGTCGAGCACGGTGTGTCCGGCCTTCTCGCCGACGAGGATCCACAGTTGGCCGGACACCTCGCCGACCTGCTTGCCGACGATGATCGGCGCACGACGTTCGGCAAGGCAGCACTCGCACGCTCCTCGCGCTACGGCTGGGATCGGACTGCGACCGAGGCCTTCAGGGTCCTTGCCTCGACGGTGCCACAGGGCCGGTGAGTCCACGGTCGCGTCTTCTCGGCGCACGCCTGTTCCGGCCACTGGACTCCGCCCGGGGGCAGGTGGGCCTGCTCGTCATGCTGGCCTACCTGCCGCTCCTGCTCACCCACCGGGGCATGGTGGCAGCCGACACGAAGCCCTACCTGACGCTGGATCCCGGAGGCCTGCTCGCAGGGGCCTCGTCCATGTGGCAGCCGAACTTCGCCATGGGAACCGTCACCCATCAGAACCTCGGGTTCCTCTGGCCGACCGGTCCCTTCTTCGCTGTGGGCGACCTCGTGGGCCTCTCCGGCTGGATCGTCCAACGCCTCTGGCTGGGCTCGATCCTGTTGGCCGCCGGCCTCGGACTGCGCTGGTTCCTCCGCACCATCGGCTGGCGTGGTGCCCCGGTGCTCGTCGCCTCGCTCGCCTACATGCTCAGCCCGTACGTCCTGGACTACATCGCCCGCATCTCGGTCATCCTGCTGCCGTGGGCAGGCCTCCCCTGGATGCTGGCGCTGACGGTTCGGGCGCTGCGAACGTCCGGTTGGCGTCATCCGGCGATGTTCGCCCTCGTCACCCTCACCATCGGCGGCGTCAACGCCACCTCCCTGCTGCTGGTCGGCCTCGGACCGGTGCTCTGGATCGCCTGGAGCGTCGCCGAGGGAACCGTTTCCCGACGACAGGCCGTCGGTGTTGTCAGCCGAATCGGCCTCCTCCTGCTCGGGACCTCCGCCTGGTGGATCATCGGGCTCCGAACCCAGGCCACCTACGGCCTTCCCACGCTGCGGCTGACGGAGACCTACGAGGTGATCGCCGACGCCGCCACCGCTCCCGAACTGTTCCGGGGACTCGGCTACTGGTTCTTCTACGGCCAGGACAAGCTCGGCGCCTGGATCGAACCGGCGTACGCCTACACCCGTTGGGCGCTTCCGCTCTCATTCGCACTCCCGCTGTGCAGCCTGCTTGCCGCATCCGTGACACGTTTCCGTTTCCGGAGCCATCTGCTGCTCCTGTTCGGCGTCGGGATGCTCGCCGCCGTTGCGGCCCACCCGTTCGATTCGCCCTCGCCGCTCGGACGGGTGTTCCGTGAGTGGACTGCCACGGATGCCGGCCTGGCGATGCGCAGCACGCCCCGCGCACTGCCTCTCGTAGTGCTGGCCACAGCCGTCTTCCTGGGAGCCGGGGCGGAAGCCCTGGGTCGGCGCCTTCCACGGTTCCGTCAGCCGATTGCCGCCGTCCTGTGCCTGGCGATCCTGGCCAACTTCTCCCCCCTGTGGCGGGGTCAACTACTCGGCGACAACCTCGAGCGGCCTGAGGAGGTTCCCGCCTACTGGCCGTCGCTGGCTGCATCCCTCGACGCGGCCTCGGATCCGCATGGCACACGTGTCCTCGAGTTGCCGGGGAGCGACTTCGCCGCACATCGCTGGGGAAACACCGTCGATCCGATCCTGCCGGGCCTGATGGAACGTGGGCATGTCGCACGTGAGTTGGTACCACTCGGAACGCCCGCATCCGCATCCCTCATCGTCGCGATGGACTCCGAGATCCAGGAGGGGCGCTTCGATTCCGATTCGCTGGCTCCACTCGCCCACCTGATGGGTGTCGGCGACATCGTCTTCCGCGGCGACCTGCAGTACGAGCGCTATCGCACCCCCCGGCCACCTGACCTGTGGGCCGACCTCCTGGCCGCCGAAGGTCTTCTCACACCCAGGCTCTACGGCGAAGGCCTGTTGAACGTGGCCGGCCCCCAACGGACGCTCGTGGACGAGCACACGCTCGATCGGCCATCCGGAGCGGCAGTCCCGCCGGCCGCCGCTGTGTTCGGCCTGGAGGAAGCATCGACGATCCTCCGCAGCGCCGATCCGACACGCCCGATCGTCGTCGCCGGAGATGCCGAGGGTCTTGTGGCCGTTGCCGGCGAGGGCTTCCTCGAGGCGGGTCGCCCTGTGTTCTTCAGCGCCACCCTCACCGACTCGCCGGAGGTGGCCAACCAGGCGGGCGCACTGCTGCTGTTGACGGACAGCAACCGGAAGCGGGGACAGCGCTGGGGCACAATCCGTGAGACACAGGGCTACACGGAGCGGGCCGACGAGGTGCCCCTTGCAGCGGACCCCACCGATCAGCGCCTGCAGGCCTTCCCCGACCTTCCGGGCAGCCAGACCGTCGCCTTCCAGGAGGGCGTCCGGGCGTCGGCAACGGCGTACGGGAACCCCGTTACGTTCATCCCCTCGGCCCGGCCGTTTCATGCCGTCGACGGCGATCCGCTCACCGCATGGTCCGTATCGGCATTTGCCGACGCCCGGGGCGAACAACTCCTCCTCGAGTTCGACGAGTCGGTGCCGGTTGCGAGCGTGGAACTCGAGCAGGCGGTCACCTATGGGCAGAACCGGGTCATCACCGATCTCCGCATCCACCATGCCGACGGCAGCGTCGACGTTGCCCTCGGCGAAGAGTCGCTCCTGTCGGGGCAGGTGGTGCCACTGGGCATCGAGTCGACCTCGTTCCTCAGACTCGAGATTCTGGCCACCAGCGACGGCGACCCGAAGTGGTATTTCGGCTTCAGCGGTGTCGGGTTCTCCGAGGTTCGAGTCCCCGGCCTGTCCGCCGAGGAGACGGTGGCGCTCCCCACCGACCTGACAGACCTGCTCGAAGGGGACCGGGGACAGGAGTTGGCGGTGCTCCTCACCCGGCTCCGATCAGATCCCCTCGATCCGGTCCGGTCGGACGGAGAGGAGCACCTGGACCGCACCTTCGTCCTGCCGTGGGACCGAACCTTCGAACTGACCGGTGAATCCAGGCTCGCGGCCGATGCATCTCCGGCGACAGTCGCAGCGCTGCTCGGCTCAGACGGCTGGCCTCAGACTGCTTCAGCCACCTCGTCGCTCGCGGGATCCGTCCGCTCGAGCGCCTTCGCCGCCATCGACGGAGACGAAGGGACCGCATGGCAGGCGACCCTGGGCCGGCAGGACGGGCAGGAGTTCACCGTCTCGTTCCGGGAGCCTCGCCGGGTGGAGTCCTTCATCCTCCGGTTCCGGGACGACGACAGCCATTCGATCCCGACCGTGGTCTCGATCAGCGGGGATCGGGAAGCACTCGGTACCTACCGTCTCGAGGCACTGCCTCCATCGGTCGAGGGAGAGAGGCGGCTGGATATCGACGTTCCCGATTCCGAGGTCTCGGAGCTCACGGTTCGCATCGAGTCCGTCCGGTCGAAGGTGACCATGGACTGGTATTCAGGGCTCCCCGTCGAGCTGCCGGTAGGACTCGTGGAGATCGACGGCCTTCCGGTGCCGGTGATCGACCTGTTCCTCCAGGATTCCTGTCGCGACGACCTGCTCCTGTTGGACGGTGAACCTGTAGCGGTCCGGGTAGTCGGTCCGGTCGAGGATGCCGTCGCACGGAAGCCGCTTTCCATCGTGCCATGTGGCCCGCCGGTACGGCTCGAAGCCGGCGAGCACCACCTCGAGGCGACTCCGGGCCGGCTCACGGGAATCGACATCGACCGCCTGGTCCTGCGGTCGGGGACGGCCGTCTCGCCGGTGGTGTCGGAACTCCTTCCGCACGTTGCAGTGCTCGACTGGAACCGGACGAGCCGCGACCTGGTGATCTCCGCTTCGGACTCCCCCTTCTGGCTCGTTCTCGGTGAGAGCTTCTCGGAGGGTTGGCAGCTCTCCTCCGATGACGCCGATGTCGATCCGGCACCCGTGCTGATCGACGGCTTCGCCAACGGTTGGCTCATCGACCCCGCCGGCCATGAGGGTGGCCTGGCCCTGCACCTCGAATGGACGCCGCAGCGCCTCGTTCGCATCGGGCTTGCCGTCTCGCTGCTCACCGCACTCGCCTGCCTGTTCCTGGTGCGTATGGGCCGCGGAGGCGACGAAGAGGACGGAGCGCACGTACACCTCGTCGATCCGCGTGGGGGCATGCCTGTGATGGGCAATCGGGCTGCCGTCGGAGTCGGGCTCGCCGTAGCCGTTGCAGCCTGGTTGAACCTCCCGGCCTGGCCCCTGGCCGCTCCCCTGCTCGGCGTTTCGGTGGGCCTCGTACTGGTAGGCCTCTGCTGGCGCCGGACCCTGCCCCTCCTGGCGACCGGCCTCATGGCTGCCGCTGCGCTGATGATCGTGATTGACCAGGTCCGCTACCGCTACCCGCGCGACTTCATCTGGCCGACGTTCTTCGACCGCTACCACGTCCTGGGTGTACTGGCGGTCCTCTGCGTCCTTGCCGAGGCGCTGCGCTCCCTGCTGGCGCGTCGCGTGGTTCGGGGCGCCGGGACAACCACCGCTGCTCAGTAGCGGTCGACGGTACCGGTGACCAGCCAGGTCAACAGGATCGACGCCGTCGCGATCACCGGAACCGCTGTGACGACCAGGCGTGCAACATCCTCGGGAAGGCGTTCGACCTCCCGCACCAGCCTCCGCGGCGCCCCTGCGACGGCCATCATGACCAGGAGCGGCGCCGAGTAGCGGGCCATCTGCTGGCCGATCGTGTCGTAGGCCACATGGTCTGTGAAGTACACGTAGCTCGAACCGAACAGCACCAGGACCATGCCGGCCGACCCGAGGCCGACCGTCCAGCGGTCGGGTCCCCGCAGGGCGGCGAAGTCGTCACCGTCGAGTCGAAGCAGGGCCACCAGCAACAGGACCAGGAACAGCCACGACAGGGCCGCCGGAAGGCCGGAAGTGAAGAACCCGTAGTTGCGGAACCAGCCCTGCACGTAGTGGTGGAGTTCAGTGAACCACGCTTCCACCGAAGCCCACAGGAAGCCCGGGATGTCTCCCAGCAGTCGATCGCGCTGCACATCGGGTTGGAAGGCCAATTCTCCGTAGCCCATTGTGGAAGTCGCGGCCTGGTACTTCGTGGAGGAATTGAGAAGGGTGACGAGGAGTCCCAGGCCGAGTGCTCCACCGCCGACCCTTGCGGCGAAAAGCCCCTCCGGTGTCCGACGGCGAAGGCCGGCCACAGGGAGCAGGGCGAGGACGAGGAAGTACGGGGGCTTTGCGAGCGCCAGCAGGAGGGTTGCCGACACGAACAGCCACAGCGGAGGGTCATCACCGGCTCGTATCCGCGTCCACAGCGCCACGACCAGGAACAGGGCGCCGACTGTGAGGGCGTCCGGCGAGATCGTCGCCCCGAGCGCCAGGTGCATCGGGAGCAGGGCGACGGCGGCAAGCGTCCAGCGGAACGCCGAAGCAGTCCGAACCGCAAGCGCTGCGAGGGCCAGATAGGCCGCCAGGTTGCCGAGGCGACCGGCCCAGAGGGCGACGACCGCCGGAACATCGGTCCTGCGGGGAATGACCATCGCCGCAGCGGCCGGCAGGTAGGCGGTAGGCGGCGACGCACGTGTCGGTCGGAGGTCGACGTTCACCATTCGCCCGTCGGGTCGGCTGCCGAGCAGGTCGCCGACAGAGCCGAGGGTCCATGCCGGGTTGCCGGCCACCCAACTGCCCGCCACGAAGTTCGAATCCTCGACGTAGGTGGCCGGAACCGGTGTCGCGGCGAACCCCGTCTCCTCGACCTGCTCGGGGACGTCGTCGGCGTACCGGGTGTCGGAACTCGGGAAGAGAGAGCCGTTGGCCATGTCGGCTGTTCTGTGGAAATGCGTGTGCTCGTCGTACCCGGTCCAGGCGGGGGCGAAGAACACGATCAACAGGCCGAGGGGTATGCCGACGAGGAGGAGCAGACGCTGCGGTCTCACCCGGCCAGCGTACTTAGTCGCCCCGATGCGGCCCGATGCGCCCCGATGCTCAGCCGACTCCACTGCACCCGGGAAGGCGGCCAACCTCCAACTACAGTCGCCGTCTGTGAGCAAGCCGTCCGTCCTCCTCCTGCACGGCTTCGGAACCTCCTATGCCAGCACCTGGGTCGGCAACGGCTGGACGGCGCTGCTGGAGGACGCCGGCCGCCAGGTGGTCGGCGTGGACCTCCTGGGCCACGGCACGGCACCCAGGCCACACGACCCGGAGGCCTACCGCAATCTGGAGGACCACGTCCTTGAGGCAATGCCCGAGGACCCCCTTGACGCCATCGGCTTCTCGTACGGGGCACGCACGCTCCTGGTCCTGGCCGCACGACATCCCGGTCGCTTCAACCGCCTGGTGGTGGCGGGGGTCGGTGCCCGGCTCATGGAACCCGACGACTGGAGGACAGAGGCGGTCGTCGAGGCTGTGCGGACCGGTGAAGCGCCCCACCCGCAACTCGGCTACTTCGCGCGCCTTCCCGAGGCTGGCGACACCGATCGCGAAGCCCTGGTGGCATTCCTCGAGCGCCCGGACCGGGGGCCGCTCACCCCTGAGCTGCTGGCTGCGGTCGATGTACCGGTCCTGGTAGTGCTCGGCGAGCGGGACGAGGCCGGGCCGGCGGAACCGCTGGTCGATGCGCTGCCCGACGCCGAGTTGGTGGTGCTTCAGGGCGTGGACCACTTCGCCACGCCGAAGGACTTCGGCTTCATCGACGCCGCACTCGGCTTCATCGACGCTCTGCCCTTCTGAGTGCCTGCAGCGCCCGTCCGGAACTCAGCGCAGCGGTGCTGCAGTCGGGGCGATCGGCGAAGGCAGACGGGTGGTGCCCGTGAGGTGGCGGTCCACCTCGGCGGCGCACGAACGACCCTCGGCGATGGCCCACACGATCAGCGACTGCCCCCTTCCCATGTCACCACACACGAACACCCCGTCCACGTTGGTGGCAAATGCGGCATCACGCGCCACGTTCCCGCGGGCGTCGAGGTCCACGCCGAGGCTCTCCGTCAGGGGTCCCTGTTCGGGTCCCGTGAAGCCCATGGCGAGGAACACCAGGTCTGCGGGGAACACCTCGTCGCTGCCTTCGACGGGTTCGAATGACATCCTGCCGTCGGTGAACACCTGCTCGACCCGATGCGTCAGAAGTCCGGTCAGGTGGCCGTCTTCACCCAGGAACTCGGCCGTGTTGATGGCGAAGACGCGCTCCCCACCCTCCTCGTGGGCGGATGAGACCCGGTAGAGCATCGGCCATGTGGGCCAGGGGTTGGAGGCGGGCCGGTCGGCGGGAGGCCGCGGCATGATCTCGAACTGGTGAACCGATGCTGCCCCCTGCCTGTGGGCAGTTCCCAGGCAGTCAGCGCCGGTGTCGCCCCCGCCGATGATCACGACGTTCCTGCCGTTGGCATCGATCGGGCTCCGGTCGATGTCGCCCTCCTGGAGCCGGTTGCCCCAGGGCAGGTATTCCATTGCCTGGTGGACGCCCCGGAGGTCGCGGCCCGGGATCGGAAGGTCCCGCCATTGTGTGGAGCCGCATGCAAGGACGACTGCGTCATAGTCCGTCCGCAGGTCTTCGACCGGCAGGTCGGTGCCGACCTGCACGTTGGTGCGGAACTCGGTTCCCTCGGCCTCCATCTGGGCCAGCCGGCGATCCAGATGGCGCTTCTCCATCTTGAACTCGGGGATCCCGTAGCGCAGGAGCCCCCCGATACGGTCGGCCCGTTCGAACACGACGACTTCATGTCCGGCACGCGTCAACTGCTGGGCGGCAGCGAGGCCGGCAGGACCCGATCCGATCACCGACACCCGGCGACCCGTGCGCTCCTGGGGAGGTTGCGGCGAGATCCAGCCCTCTTCCCAGGCACGGTCCACGATGTTGACCTCGACCTGCTTGATGGCGACCGGCGGTTCGTCGATGCCCAGCACGCATGCGGCCTCACAGGGGGCCGGGCAGAGGCGGCCCGTGAATTCCGGGAAGTTGTTCGTGGCATGCAGGCGTTCGGAGCCCTGGCGCCAGTGTTCCCGGTAAACCAGGTCGTTCCAGTCCGGAATGAGGTTGCCGAGGGGACAACCGTCGTTGCAGAACGGGATCCCACAGTCCATGCAACGGCTGGCCTGCTTCCGGAGCTCCTCGGCCGGGAAGGGTTCGTAGACCTCTTTCCAGTCACGGAGTCGAACCGGGACCGGCCGACGCTCCGGCAGGAGGCGGTCGTGCTTGAGGAAGCCGCGTGGATCACCCATGTCCGGCTCCTCAGGCCCTCGTGGAGGCCATGATCGCCTCCGCCTCATCGCGGCCACCGGCTCGGGCGGCGGCGGCCGCCTCGAGAACACGCCGGTAGTCGATCGGCATGACCTTCCAGAATGCAGCGACTGCCTCGGGCCAGGCATCCAGCAGCCTCTGGGCCACCTCGGAGCCGGTTTCCTCCCGATGCCGGACCAGAACCTCCCGCAACCACTCGGCGTCGTCCCGCTCCAGGTCCTCGAGCAGCACCATCTCCGGGTTGACCCTTCGGGTGAACGAGCGGTCCTCGTCGAGGACGAAGGCGATGCCCCCTGACATCCCGGCGGCGAAGTTGCGTCCGGTCGGGCCCAGCACGATGGCCCGACCGCCGGTCATGTACTCGCAGCCGTGGTCGCCGATGCCCTCGACCACCGCCAGGGCACCGGAGTTGCGCACGCAGAAGCGCTCACCGACCACGCCGCGGATGAACGCCTCGCCGCCCGTGGCCCCGTAGAGGATCACGTTGCCGGCGATGACCTGCTCCTCGGCACGGAACGGCGAGTCCTCGGGTGGTCGGACGGTGAGACGCCCGCCCGAGAGCCCCTTGCCGAGGTAGTCGTTGGCGTCGCCGACCAGGCGCAATGTGATGCCCCGGGGAACGAACGCACCGAAGCTGTTGCCGGCCGAACCGTCCAGGTCGATCGTGATGGTGTCGTTCGGCAGTCCGTCCCCGCCGAACCGCCGGGTCAGCTCGTAGCCGAGCATCGTCCCGGTCGAGCGGTCGACGTTGCCGATGCTGGTTCGGATGGTGACCGGTGAACCGTCGTCCAGGGCCGGGGCAGCCTCGGCGATCAAGGCCCGGTCGAGGACCTGTTCGAGCCCGTGGTCCTGGCCGATGGCCTGATGTCGGACGGCTCCCTCCGGAAGGTCGGGCACGTGCAGGATCGGCGTGAGGTCGAGCCCGTCGGCCTTCCAGTGGGCAACCGCCTCGGTGACGTCCAGGCTCTCGACCTGTCCGATGGCCTCCTGGAGCGACCGGAATCCGAGTTGGGCGAGCAGTTCGCGCACCTCCTCGGCGATGTATTCGAAGAAGTTGACGACGAACTCGGGCTGTCCGCTGAACTTCTTGCGCAACTCGGGGTTCTGCGTGGCGATTCCGACCGGGCACGTGTCGAGGTGGCAGACGCGCATCATGACGCAGCCCGAAGCCACCAACGGGGCGGTGGCGAAACCGAACTCGTCGCCACCGAGGAGCGCTGCGATCATGACGTCGCGGCCTGTCTTGAGTTGGCCGTCGACCTGGACAACGATCCGGTCGCGCAGGCCGTTGAGAAGCAGGGTCTGCTGGGTCTCGGCGAGGCCCAGCTCCCAGGGTGCGCCGGCGTGCTTGATCGACGACAGCGGGGAGGCGCCGGTGCCCCCGTCGTGCCCGGAGATGAGGACCACATCGGCGTGGCCCTTTGCGACGCCCGCAGCGACGGTGCCGACACCGACCTCGGCCACCAGCTTCACGTGGACGCGGGCATCGGGGTTGGCGTTCTTGAGGTCGAAGATGAGCTGCGCCAGGTCCTCGATCGAATAGATGTCGTGGTGGGGCGGCGGCGAGATCAGGCCGACGCCGGGGGTGGAGTGGCGGGTCCTTGCGATCCAGGGGTACACCTTGTGGCCGGGCAGTTGACCGCCCTCACCGGGCTTGGCGCCCTGGGCCATCTTGATCTGCAGGTCGTCGCTGTTGACCAGGTACTCGCTCGTCACCCCGAAGCGGCCTGACGCAACCTGCTTGACGGCCGAGCGTCGCAGGTCGCCGTTCTCGTCGGGCTCGAACCGGTCGGGGTCCTCGCCGCCCTCGCCGGTGTTCGACTTTCCGCCGATGCGGTTCATGGCGATGGCGAGCGTCTCATGGGCCTCAGCCGAAATCGACCCGTAGGACATGGCACCCGTGGCGAAGCGCCGAACGATCTCCGAAATGGGCTCGACCTCGTCGATCGGAACGGGCGGGCGCCGGTCGGTGTTGAACCGGAAGAGGCCGCGCAGGGTCGCCAGGTTCTCGGCCTGCCCGTCGACCCTGGCCGTGTACTGCTTGAAGACGTCGTAGCGGCCCTCCCGTGTGGCGTGCTGCAGCCGGAATACGGTTTCGGGGTTGAACAGGTGGTACTCGCCCTCCCGGCGCCACTGGTACTCACCGCCCACCTCGAGGGTGCGGTGGGCCCGCTCCTCGGGATTGTCGGGGAAGGCCAGTGCATGGCGGACGGCGACCTCGGTGGCCAGTACGTCGAAGCCGACGCCCCCCAGTCGGCTTACCGTCCCGGTGAAGCAGGCGTCCACCACGTCTGCACCCAGCCCGATGGCCTCGAAGATCTGTGCACCCGTGTAGGAGGCGACCGTGGAGATCCCCATCTTGGACATCACCTTGAGGATTCCCTTGTCGCAGGCCTTCACGTAGTTCCGTCGTGCCCTATCCGGATCGAGGTCGCGGGACAGACCGTTGAGCCCTTCGGCGATCATCCCGTCGACGGCCTCGAAGGCGACGTACGGACACACGGCGGAAGCGCCGTATCCGAGGAGCAGTGCCACGTGGTGCACCTCGCGGGAATCGCCGCTCTCGACGAGCAGGCCTACCCGTGAACGGGACTTCTCCCGGATCAGGTGCTGGTGGACGGCGCCGACGGCGAGCAGGGACGGAATGGGTGCGTTGGTGGAATCAATGCCACGGTCGCTCACGACGAGAAGGCTCGCCCCTTCCGCTATAGCGGTCGAGGCCTCCACGCGCAGCCGGTCGAGGGCGGTTGCCAACCCGGCTCCCCCCTCGGCCACGGGGTACCTGGCGTCGAGGACCACCGTCCGGAAGTGGCCGGGTCCGCCGTCAGCGTCGATGTGGACGATGCGGGCCAGTTCCACCTCTGTCAGGACCGGATGCGGGATCTGGATCTGGCGGCAGGAATCGGGCGTGGGGTCGAGCAGGTTGCCCTCCGGACCGATGGTTCCGCAGACAGCGGTGATCAACTCCTCACGCATAGCGTCCAGCGGCGGGTTCGTGACCTGGGCGAAGAGTTGTGAGAAGTAGTCGTAGAGCTGCCTGGAACGGTTGGAGAGGGCGGCTATCGGCGTGTCGGTACCCATCGAACCGATTGCCTCCTTGGCGTCGCGGGCCATCGGCGCCACGAGCAACTTCAGGTCCTCGTGGGTGATTCCGAAGGCCTGCTGGCGTTGGAGGGCGGTCCCCTCGGCGAGGAGGTGGCGTTCGCGATCCGGAAGGTCCTCCAGTCGGACAAGGTTGTGCTCCAACCAGGCGCCGTACGGGCGGGCGGCGGCCAGCTCCGCCTTGATCTCGTGGTCGCGGACGATGCGTCCCCTGGCTGTGTCGATGAGGAACATGCGTCCCGGCTGGAGTCGGCCCTTCTCTACGACACTCGAGGTCGGAACGTCGACGACGCCGACCTCGCTTGCCATCACGACGAGGTCGTCGTCGGTCACCCAGTAGCGGCTGGGACGCAGGCCGTTGCGGTCGAGGACCGCCCCGATCATGGTGCCGTCGGTGAAGGCGATCGACGCTGGACCGTCCCACGGTTCCATCAGGGAGGCGTGGTACCGGTAGAAGGCACGCCGTTCCTCGTCCATGGAGTCGTGGTTCTCCCAGGGCTCCGGGATCATCATCATCACGGCCTCGGGCAGCGGGTAGCCGCCGAGGATGAGGAGTTCGAGCGTCTCGTCGAAGGTCGCTGTGTCGCTTGCTCCCGGGGTGCAGATCGGGAACAGGCGCTCGAGGTCGCCGGGTAGGAGTTCGGTCGCAATGAGGGCCTCACGGGACCGCATCTTGTTGCGGTTGCCCTGCACCGTGTTGATCTCGCCGTTGTGGGCGATCATCCGGTACGGGTGGGCCAGCGGCCATGCGGGGAAGGTGTTGGTCGAGAATCGGGAGTGGACGAGGGCGAGGGCGCTCTCAACCCGGCCATCGGTGAGGTCCGGATAGAACTCCGCCAACTGCGGCGTGGTGAGCATCCCCTTGTAGACGATGGTCCGGGAAGACAGTGATGGGAAGTAGGCGCCGGCATGGGCCTCGCTGGCGGCGCCCATTCCCGGACCCCCGGAGCCATTTCCGGAGTCACCCCCGGAAGATACGTGGATCTCGTGCTCGACACGCTTGCGCAGGACGTAGGCGAGGCGGTCGAGCGCTATGCCGCCGGGCCGACCGCTCGGACCCTCGGGCCCCGCCATGAACAGTTGTCGAAAGATCGGCTCGGTGCGCTTCGCCGCCGACCCGATCATCGAGTCATCGATCGGCACCTCACGCCACCCCAGAACCTCGATGCCCTCCTCGGCGGCCAGTTGGCCGATCCGGTCGACGACCAACTCTGCATGTTCGGGATTGCCCGGCAGGAACGCGATCCCGGTGGCGTAGTGGCCCTCCGACGGGAGTTCGAAGTCGACGACCTGGCGGTAGAAGCCGTCGGGTACCTGGAGGAGGATGCCGGCACCATCGCCCGTGTTCTTTTCCGCACCGAGGGCCCCGCGGTGCTGGAGCTTGCAGAGGGCGCCTATGCCCAGCGCCACGATGTCATGGCTGCGCCGACCCCGCAGGTGGCAGACGAAGTTGACCCCACAGGCATCGTGTTCGAACCGGGGGTCGTAAAGGCCCTGCGCGGCGGGAATGCCTGTCTCGAGGAAGGTGGGCGGTTGCTTCGTCATCGGTCTGGGAAGTGTCCTCCGGACCATCGGGTGGGTGTACAAGGTCGCCCGGAGCACCATCGGTCGGAGCGGTCCCTCGAAGAGGGCTGTCGGGTCGCTGCCCGGTGGGACCACGCTGTCTCGGAACATGCATGACGGACATCGGCGGCTTGGACGGCCCTGTCGGTCGCATCGGAGGCCGCATCGTCGCGGCATGGGTTCCCACCCACGCGTCCCAACGACCAATATACGGCATGGACACCGACGCAACCCACCAGGCAGAGGACCTCTGCGCCTTCATCGATGCCTCTCCCTCCCCCTTCCATGCCGTGGCGACTGCAGCCACCCGGCTCGAGGCCGCCGGCTTCGTCGAGGGATCACCCGACGACGGAGCGGGTCCCCGCTATCTGCGGTCCTCCGGCAGCCTGGTCGCCTGGATCGCCGGACCCGGGCGGACAACCGGATTCCGGGTGCTGATGGCCCACACCGACAGCCCCAACCTGCGCCTCATGCCCAACCCGGACCGTTCCAGTCACGGAATTCGGCAACTCGGCATCGAGGTCTACGGCGGGGCGCTGCTCAACTCCTGGCTGGACAGGGATCTGGGGTGTTCTGGCCGGCTTGCGGTCCGCAATGCCGGCGGCATGGAGGAGGTGCTGGTCCGGCTCGACCGGCCGATCGCCCGGGTGCCCCAACTGGCGATCCACCTCGATCGGGGGGTCAACGAAAAGGGGCTGGTCCTCGATCCGCACACCAGCCTCTCCCCCGTCACCGGGCTGGGCGACCTGGAACACGGAGCCTTTCTCGCCACTGTCGCCACCTCGGCCGGGGTGGACACCGCCGATGTCCTCGGGTTCGACCTCATGCTCCATGACCTCGCCCCGTCGACGTTGGCGGGCACGGCCGACGATCTCGTGAGTGCCTCCCGGATCGACAACCTGCTCTCCTGCCATGCCGCAGTCGAAGCAATCTGTGGGGCCGTCGGCGAAGCCGGCGGCCCGACGCCCGTGGTCGTCCTCTACGACCACGAGGAGGTCGGCAGCACTTCGGCAACCGGGGCCGGTTCACCCATGTTGAGTTCGCTACTGGATCGACTCCTCGGCGACGCGTCGCTGAAGTCCACCGACTCCCTTGCCTGTTCGGTCGACGGTGCCCACGCGGTCCACCCGAACTATCCAGACCGGCACGACGCCGGACATCTCGTCCACCTCGGTGGCGGCCCCGTCCTCAAGTTCAATGCCTCCCAGCGCTACGCGACGGACGCTCCGGGTGCGGCACGGGTCCGGTTGGCGGCAGAGAGGTGCGGGGTGCCGCTGCAGTCGTACAGCCAGCGGGCCGACCTTCCCTGCGGGTCCACGGTCGGTCCGATCACCGCAGCCGTCACCGGGCTCACCACCGTCGACCTGGGTGCCCCCCAGCTGGCGATGCACAGCGCACGGGAACTCTGCGCCTGCAGCGACGTTCCCCAACTCAGGAGGCTGCTCGGGGAACTCCTCCGCTCGTGACGTCAGGCGCCGATCGGGCGCTGATCCCGTCGCTCGCGCAGTTGGCGCAAACGGCCCTTCGGCGCCACGTGCCGGATGCTGCGGTACGGAACGATCAGCATCAGGACCATGGGGAATATCTCGAGCCGGCCCACCAGCATCAGGGTCGCCAGGAGGAGACGGGCCGGGGTGCTGTAGCCGTCCACGAACGATGCGGTCGGGCCGGCTTCCCCGAACGCCGGCCCCATGTTTCCGAGAGCCTCGATGACGCCCGTGAAGGCCGTGACCAGGTCGGTTCCGAGTGCGGCGACGAGCATGGTGCCGATGACGGCGAACATGCCGAAGACGACCATGAACCCGGCAATGCGCTCTACCAGGGACTCCGGGACGGTCCTATCGCCGTAGCGGACGTGGAGGACCGCCCGGGGCCTGCGCATGGCCCTGAGTGCCCGGTAGGCGTGTGCCACGCCGATCCTGAGGCGGATGACCTTGATGCCTCCGGAGGTGGAGCCGGTGCAACCGCCCACGACCAGCAGCAGTAGGAGCATTACCTGCGGTCCCGCTGCCCATACGGCGAAGTCGCCGTCGGAACCGGCACCGGTGGCGTTGCCGAAGCCCCCGCTGGTCCCCAGGGTCACCACGTTGAATGCGGACATGCGAAGTGCCCGTGCCCAGGCCATTCCGTCGGCCGCCAGCAGCACAGCCACCACGAGGGTCCAACCTCCGATCAACCCGAGGTACCACCGGAACTCGGGGTCACCGAGGTGGGCGAACCGTCGGGTCCGGTACGAGCGGGCGTGGAGCGTGAAGCTGGCCGCCCCCATGATCATCACGGCCATCACCACCAACTCGACCGGCACGCTGTTCCAGTACCCGATCGAGGCATTCCGGGTGGAGAAGCCACCCGTCGAGATGGCGCTGAGGGCATGGGCGACGGCATCGAAGGGGTTCATTCCGGCCGCGAGGAGGAGGACGGCACCGATGACCGTGAGGACCCCGTAGACCTTCCAGAACTGACGGGCGGTGTCGACGACCTTCGGCGCCAGGCGATCGGCTCCTTCGCCGGGCGCCTCGGCGTCGATGAGGCCCAGGCCGCTTGCCCGGAGTGAGGGCAGGACTGCCACGACCAGCACGACGATTCCCATGCCCCCCAACCACTGGGTGAGCTGCCGGTACAGCAGGATGCCGGAGCCCTGTGCCTCGATCGGGTTGTGGACCCCGAATACCGTGGATCCTGTGCAGGAGTAGCCCGACACCGATTCGAAGAACGCATCGGCGAGTACGACAAGGGCGCCGGCTCCGTCCCGGACAAAGGTTCCGGCGAGGACATAGGGCAGGGCTCCGACCACCGAGACGAGTACCCAGGTCGCCCCGACGGCCGTGAACACCATCGAGCGGTCGAGTACCCCGGTACGGGTCCAGCGCCGCATGCAGACGCCGAGGGCTCCCGTCATCGCGGCGGCCACGAACATGGCCGGTGCCTCGTCGCCGTCGATCACCTCGACCAACGCAGACAGCGCCATCGCCAGGGCCACGAAGATGAGCGCATTGCCACCGACGTGGGCCGTGGTCGATGTCCAACGACGGTTCGCCGGGCTCATCGGTCACGCTCCTTGGCGAGAGCGGTCCATCGCCGCCTCAGCCGCAGACGGTTCTCTATGCCGGTAGCGGCCGTACCGATCGCCACGAGGGCCGGATACAGGGCCAGCCGTCCGATGAGCATGGCCGGCACCAGCGCCAGGCGTACCGGCCGCGACCATGACGCCGCTTCGAGGAGCGTGCCGTCGAGGGCCCGAACCGGGCCGGCCGTAGCCGCAGCGTGTACTCCGGCAGCGAGGGCTGTCGCCAGGTCCAGCCCCAGTATCCCCACGGCTCCGGTCGTTCCGACGACAATGGCCACGAACAGGAACTGTTGGAGCACGATGCGGCCCACGCTGGCCTCGCTCAGGACCACTCCTCCGATTCGGATGCGGGCGACCAGGCTGGGGTGGAGCTGACGCATGAGCTCGCGGCGTGCCAACTTGACGAGGCCGAGCATCCGGAAGAGTTGGAAGCCACCTCCTGCCGAACCGGTCATGGGCCCGACGGCTGCGGCCAGCAGCAGCAGGACGGGCGCTGCCGTTGCCCAGGGGCCGACCGCCTCCATCGGGAATCCGGTGGTGGTGACAGCCGAGAGCAGGGTGAAGAGGGTCTCCCGCCATTCCTCTGGGCCGCCGGCCTCCGACCACCAGCCGAGCAGCAGGGTGCCGGCCGACAGGAGGAGAAGGTAGGTGCGGAACTCGGCCGAACGGCGGATGCCCTGCCACTGCAGGGTGACAAGCCTCCACAGGATGACCATGCTGGCGCCGGCCACGAACATGCCGAGGATGGCAACCCACTGGACCGCAGGGTCGGCGAGCGGCTGGCCGGGACCCACGAAGCCTCCGGTCGAGGCCGTTGACGCGGCGAGCAGCACCGACCCGAGGGGTCCGGCGCCGGCGACCAGATAGCCGATGCCGAGGAGGAGCGTGAAGCCCGCATAGAGCCGCAGCACGTTCCCGGCTGCCCTGCCGCCTGACGGGGCGAGGGGCCTACGCCCGGTCCCGGTACGCCGATCGGCGAGTTCCCGGTCGACACTCAACGCCGGCAGGATCGCCACACCGAGAAGCAGGGCGGTCAGGCCGCCCACCCACTGGCTGCCAGCCCGGAACAGCAGCATTCCCCTGCCCAGAGCGTCGACATCGAGGGAGGTCAGGGCTGTCGTGCTGAAGCCGGCGGCCGATTCGAACAGTGCGTCTCGGGGATCGGTGAGGGTGCCGGTCAGGAGGTAGAGGAGGGTGCCTACCAGCACCATGCCCAGGAAGGCGACTGTGACGCCTGTGAGGATGTCGGCCGTCTCGTGGCGCCGTGGGCTCCGCACCCGCCGGAACAGCCACGCAGAAGCGAGGCCGGTCACAACACTGCCCGACAACAGGCTCCATGCGTCTGCTCCGGAGGCAACTAGGTCGAACAGGCCGGAGGCCAGGCCGAGGGTCGAGGCGCCGAGTCCGCCGACGGCGGCCCCGGTGGCAACCGCAGAGGAGAGGGAGCCCCAGTCCGGATTGCTGGTGCGACGGAACAGGGTGCGCATCGTGGCGGCGCTTCCGGCGCTACACGGTCACCCGAAGAGGGCGGTGACGCCGTCCACGGAGTCGGGGCGGGCGATCACGACCACATGGTCCTGGTCGCGCAACGTGCTGCGCCCCCGTGCTATCTGGGGCTTGCCGTCCCGGACGATGGCACCGACGAGCGCCCCCTTGGGAACATCGAGGTCGGCAAGGGTCGCCCCGTTGCAGGCACTGCTGTCCGAAACGGCGAACTCCAGGACTTCGACGTCACCGTGGAGGAACGTGGCCACAGCGGCGACCGTCTCTTCACCCCCGCGGATGAACCGCAGCACGCTGTTGGCCGATGCGGTCCGTGGGCTGACGGCGGCATCGACCTGCTGGGCTTCGATGAGGTCGAGGAGTTCGAGGCGATGGATGACCGCTATGGTCTCCGGGCCACCCCTTTCACTTCCGCGTCGTCGGGCCCTGGATACGCCTGCCGACTTGGCGTATAGGCAGGCCAGGACGTTGGAGTGGTCCTCCCCCGTGAGGGCGATGACCACGTCCTGACGGGAAACGCCGGCCTCCACCAGTAGGTCGGCGTCCGTGATATCGCCCTGGTAGACGACGGCCTGGCCGAATCGGGCGCTCAACTCACCCGCCCGCTCGAGCCGTCGTTCGATGATGCCGACGTCGAGGCCACGGGAGATGAGCGATTCGGCCAGCAGTTCGGCGGTGCGTCCACCACCGAGTAGGAGCGCCCGGGTGGGCATTTCGCGGGCCAGTCCGAGGCGCTTGGTCACATCACGCAGGGCGCGACGCTTGCACACGACGCGCAGCAGGTCCCCCTCGCGCAGGGTGACGTCCTCGCGCGGAATGATGGTCTCCTCCTCCTCTTCGCCTTCCGCGTCGCGGGTGATGCTCGCCACGATGAAGTCCCAGTCGGGTTCGAGTTCCCGACCCAGGGCATGGAGTGACACGCCGACCAGCGGAGCCTCGCCGGGTAGCCGTGCACCCAGCACGATCACCTCACCGTCGCCCATCTGGGCCAGGTCGAGGGCACCCGGGTACTCCATCAGGCGAAGCACCTCTTCGGCGACCTCCCGGTCGGGGTCGATCACCAGGTGGTCCTCTGCTCCCTTGAAGAGGGCGTCGACCGCGGGCGATCGGAGGTGTCGTGATTCGATGCGGACGATCGTCTTTCCGACCCCGGCCAGTCGGGCGAGGAGTGCTGAAACCAGGTTGACCTCGTCGTTCTTGGTCACGGCGACCAGCAGGTCGGTGTGGTCGAGTCCGGCCATCGCAAGCATCTCGGGGTCTGTGCCGCTGCCCTCGAGGACCTGGACGTCGAGCTTGAGGCCGACGGCCCGGCACCTGGCTGGATCGACCTCGATCAGGGCGATGTCATGCTTCTGGCTGCTGAGGCGGTCGGCCACGTAGGTGCCGACCTCGCCGGCGCCCACCACGATGATGCGCACCGCCTAATCCTCGCCCATCGGGGGCCGCGAATGGGCCATCCTCGGACGGGTGATTCCTGCATCTGTCACCAGGAGATCGAGGGGCACGTCCCAGGGCCTGGAGTCGAGGCGTTCGACCAGTTGGAATGAGTGGCAGATGCCGATCAGCACGGGAGGTGGCGGGAATCCCCGGCGATCGGCGAAGGTGCGGTCGTAGTAGCCGGCTCCGTGCCCCACACGATGCCCCAGGGAGTCAGCGGCCACGACGGGGACCACGACGACATCGAGGTCCCGGGTGTCGACTTCGATCCCCTCCCCCGGTTGCCTGGTCCCGTGCGGGCCATCCACGATCGGGCCGGTGGGTACCAGGAAGCGGAGTGGCTCGCCGGGTGTGGTGACGGGTAGGGCGACCTCGAGGCGGTCGACATCACACAGCGTCGACGGGTCCACCTCACCGCGGACACCGAGGTACGCCCCGATCCGGAGGCTGCCGTCGAGTTCCGGGAGGGCCAGGAGGCGACGGACGACGACCTCGGAGGCCCTCCGAACCCCCTCCGGAGACTGGGCACGGCGACGTACCAGCATCTCTGTCCGTGCAATGTCCGGTTCCACACCATGATGCTGCCCTGTCCGGAGCGCGAGTTCCAGCACCTGAGACACTTGTCACGTCAGGCGCCTGAATCCCGGAGGATGTTTGAACCTGGGGCACAGGATCACTAGCGTCCCCACGGTCCCGGCCTGGGTGGTATGCCCCTGGTGTCGGGTGGCCCTGCATCCTCCCGCATCCGCCGGGTGGCAAGCCGCGGCCCCGAGCCCAACCATCGAGGAGACAGTTTCGTGGAGTCGATCCCATACCTGGCAGGAGCCTCGGCCGTCCTCGGCCTCCTGCTCGCCGGGTACTTCTACACCAACGTGAAGGCGGCCGATCCGGGCAACGACCGGATGGTCTACCTGATGACCGAGATCCAGAAGGGCGCCCGTGCGTTCCTGAAGCAGGAGTACATCTGGGTCTCCGGCTTCGTCGTGGTGATGGCGCTCCTGATCGGCGTGCTGATCGTGCCAACCGCCGCCATCACCTACGTGACCGGCGCCGTGCTGTCGGCCGTCGCCGGCTATGTCGGCATGACCGTGGCCACGATGGCAAACGCACGGACCACCCAGGCGGCCAAGGACGGGCCCGGCAAGGCACTGCCGATCGCCTTCCGTGGTGGTGCTGTCATGGGCTTCAGCGTTGCGGGCCTGGCCCTTGCCGGCCTGATGTTCGTCTACATCCTGTTCGTGCTCGTCCTCGAGGTCGACCAGGCATTCGAGGTCCTGACCGCCTACGGCCTCGGCGCCAGCTCTATCGCCCTGTTCAGCAGGGTCGGTGGTGGCATCTACACCAAGGCCGCCGACGTCGGTGCCGACCTGGTCGGCAAGGTGGAGGCCGGCATCCCCGAGGACGACCCCCGCAACCCGGCCACCATCGCCGACAACGTGGGCGACAACGTGGGCGACGTGGCCGGCATGGGTGCCGACCTGTTCGAGTCGTACGCCGGGTCGATCCTCGCCCCGATCTCCCTGGTGGCGTTCGCCCTGGGGCTCTCCGCCGAAGCCGCCACCCAGAAGGTGACGATCTCCCTGCTCGTGTTCCCGATGGCGATCGCCTTCGTCGGGATGATCGCCTCGATCCTCGGTTCGTTCTTCGTCAAGGGCGGTGACTCCACAGATTCGAAGGCACTTTCCAGGGCGCTCCACATGGGCACCAACGTGGCCATGGCCCTCACCGTGGTAGCCACCGTCGTGCTCGCCGGATGGATGTTCGGCGGCGACGCCTTCGACAACCCGTACGGCCTTGCCATCTCGGTTGTCGGCGGCCTGGTCGCCGGATGGGCGCTCGGCAAGACCGCCGAGTACTACACCTCGGACCACTTCGGGCCCGTACAGAAGATCGCCAGGCAGACCGAGACCGGTCCGGCCACGACGATCCTGAGTGGCCTTTCCGCAGGCCTCGTGTCGGTCGCCGCGTCGGTGGCGCTGCTCGCAGTCGGAGTGGGCATCGCCTACTGGGGCGGCGAGATGGCCTTCGACACGATCGGCTCCCTGGACGGTGGCCTCTACGGCATTGCCGTGGCCGCCATCGGCATGCTGTCCACCACCGGCATCGTGGTCTCGGTCGACGCCTACGGGCCGATCGCCGACAACGCCGGCGGGATCGCCGAGATGGCCGGACTGGACCCGGAGGTCCGCGAGGTCACCGACGCCCTCGACTCCTTGGGCAATACCACGGCCGCGATCGCCAAGGGCTTCGCCGTCGGTTCGGCGGCGCTCACCGCCCTGGCCCTGTTCAAGAGCTTCGAGTTCGCCGTGATCGCTGCAGGTGGGAGCCTGTCGCTCAACATCGGCGAGGTCGACGTGTTCATCGGCCTCTTCGTCGGTGCCATGTTGCCGTTCCTGTTTGCCGCTCTGACGATCGACGCCGTCGGCCGTGCCGCCTTCCAGATGATCGAAGAGGTCCGCCGGCAGTTCCGCGAGATCCCCGGCCTGCGCGAGGGCAGGGAGGGGGTCAACCCCGACTCGGCACGGTGCGTGGCCATCTCCACGCAGGCCTCGCTGAAGGAGATGATCATCCCCGGGTCGCTGGCAGTCGTGATTCCGCTGGTCTTCGGCTTCGTCAACGTCGATGCACTGGGTGGCTTCCTCGCCGGCGCCCTGGTCACAGGCTTCTGCCTCGCCATCTTCATGGCCAACGCCGGTGGCGCCTGGGACAACGCCAAGAAGTACATCGAGGCGGGCAACCACGGCGGCAAGGGTTCCGACTGCCACAAGGCTGCAGTGGTCGGCGACACCGTGGGTGACCCGTTCAAGGACACCTCGGGCCCGGCCATGAACATCCTCATCAAGGTCATGACCATCGTGAGCCTGGTGTTCGCCTCGGCCTTCGTCGGCTGAGCACTCCTCGGCCGGGGCTCAGACGCCCAGCAGTCGGGAAAGCAGGGAAAAGCGTCTCTGGCCGGCCAGCCTGCCGGGGATTCGCGGCTCGGCCCAGGCCACGGCGAACAGAGCCGGGATCGCCAGGAGGATGCCTCCCAATACGTCGGCCGGCCAGTGTTCGAGTCGGCTGATGCGCAGCCAGCAGGCGAGGACCACGAGGGCCCAGCAGGCCCCGGCCAGGCGTCGCCCGGCAGGACCGGGGAGGTGGCGCCGTGCCAGGAGGGCCAACGTCCCGAAGACCAGGACGACGAAGACAGCGTGCCCGCTCGGGTAGCCACCGGACCCGAATGAATAGTCGGTCCAACTCAACGAGGGGGTCGGGCGCGGACGCTGGACGAGGTCGGCGACACGGGTAAGGCCCGTTGCCGCACCGGCGACGGCCAGGACCGCCGCCGGATATCGGCCCCATGTCCGCCACACCAGTGCCAGGAGGACCACAAACATCGCCGGGGCTGCCAGATCGGTCAGGAGGGCATCGAGCAGTCCGGCCACGGGGTCGAGGAACCCCGGCGTCTTGTCGTGTGCCCACCGGGAGAGGCCCACCTCCCCGGGGAGCGGACCGTCGCCACGCACAGCGAGGGTCAGCACCAACCCGAGGCACGCGCTGGCGACGCCGATCGTCCCGCCCAGCCTTACACGGGCCGACGCGTCCACCTCAGGCGGGGAGGACGAGGAGCGGGTCCTTGGGCTCGCCGCCCACCCGGACCTCGAAGTGAAGGTGGGTACCCGTTGACCATCCTGTGGATCCGCACTCGCCGATCGGGTCCCCTGCCTCTACGGAGTGGCCCTTCGAGACCGAGAGCTTGGACTGGTGGGCGTAGACGGTGACGACGTAGCCCTCGTGCTCGATCAGCACCACGTTGCCGTAACCGTCCCGCCAGCCGGCGAATATGACGGACCCTGCCTTGGCTGACCAGATCGGCTGTCCGCCCACGCAGTCGATGTCGAGCCCGTTGTGCTGGCGGATGGACCCGAAGATCGGATGCGTGCGGAGCCCGAAACCGGAGGTGATGCGGCCTTCGACCGGAAAGATGAAGCCGGAGGCCGACTTCTCCGTCAACTTCGGGGCTGAACGCCGGAGTTCTTCCGCTATGAGGTTGTCTATGAGGATCGCCATCCGGTACTCCTCGCGTTCGAATTCCCGGATCTCCTGCTCGTGGGCTGCGATGCGCTTTGCCAACTCCTCCTGGGCCGCCTCCTGGGCCGCGATCCGCCGGGCCAGCAGCAGCACCGACGATTCGAGCTCGCGTTCCTGTTCCTCGGCGTCGATGATCGCTCCGTCGGCAGAGCGTGCGATGTCCTCGCTGTCGGACTCGAGTGCACGCAGTCGTTCGAGCAGGTCGCCCCGATCCCCCGTCACCACGTCCAGGATCGCTGCCATCCGCAGGCCGGTGGACAGCTCCTCCGCTTCGAGCAGGGTGCCTGCCCGCATCGCTCCGACGTATGCGTCGACTGCCAGGCGTTGGAGTTGTGCCCTGAGCTCGACGATCTCGTCGGCAACCTGTTCGGCTTCGACCCAGCGGAGCGTCGCTTCGGCCTCTGCCGCCTCGATGGCCTGACGGGCGGCGGCGATCTTGGCCTTTTGCAGGGCGACGTAGTCGTCCAGTGCCTGAAGTGCGTCGGCCACCTCGATGTCCTCGGCCTTGACGAGCTCGAGTTCCTCGGCTGTCGAGGCTGCCCGGTCCTTCGCATCCTCCCGCTTGTCCCGCGCTTCCCGGATGTCGTCGGTGTCCGGGACGGCAGCGGCGCTGCCCGCCAGGACGGAGAAGGCGACCGCCGCGAATACCATCCGATAGAGCGCTCTGCGACCCGACATCGGCCGAACCGTACCCCTCCCTGACGTCGTCCGGGGTCCTCCTCCCCGTGGCCTCCGTGGCAGACTCGGTGCCTGTGGGGGACCTGGGAGCAATGACACCTGATAACCGGCCGCTGGAGGGCGTGCGCGTCATCGACCTCGCTGACGAGCGGGGCGAGTTGTGTGGCCGCCTCCTGGCCGACCTCGGAGCTGACGTCCTGCGGGTCGAGCCTCCCGGGGGCGCCGTATCCCGACGACTGCCGCCCTTCGCCCCCGACGGCACGTCGCTGTACTTCGCCTACCGGAATACGAACAAGCGGGGCACTGTCCTGGACCTGGAGGATGCCGGCGACCGGCGGCGTTTGTGCGAGCTGGTGGCGTCGGCCGACGTGTTCGTCGAGTCCCATGGCCCCGGCTACCTGGCCTCGCTGCGGCTCGGACCTGAGGTGCTCCTGGACCTCAACCCGGACCTGGTCGTGGCCTCGCTGACCGACTTCGGCCAGGACGGTCCCGACAGCGGCCTGGCGTCAACCGACGACGTGGTCGTGGCCCGCTCGGGATGGCTGTCCCTCTCGGGCATTCCGGAGAAGCCGCCCCTCCTCATTCCCGGAGAGGTCGCCCACGATTCCCTCGGGGTCCTCGGCGCCTATGCGGTGGTCCTGGCGCTCCTCCACAGGGATCGTGGCGCCGGCGGCCAGCACCTCGACGTCTCCGCCCTCGAGGTGCTCGCACAGATGAACACCTGGGCGATCCCCAATGCGGACTACAGCCTGCGCCATGGCGGCACGCCGCAGGTCCTGCGTTCCGGTGACAGTCCGATGTATCCCAACATCCCCTGTGCCGACGGCATGGTGCGCCAGGTCGTGCTCGCACCCCGTCAGTGGCGGGCGCTCTGGGAGTGGATGGGCTCGCCCGAGGCCTTCGCCGACGAGTACTGGGAGAGTACCTTCAGTCGCCTCCTGAACATGGACGTGCTGAACCCGCTGTTCTGGGAACACTGGACCGATCGTCCGAAGGTCGAGGGTTCTGCCGAGGCCCAACGGCGTGGCATCGTCGCCCTTCCCATGCTCTCCCCCGCCGAGGTGCTGGACAGTGAGCACTTCGCCGCCCGGGACAGTTTCCTCGACGTGGAGGTCGCTCCCGGCGTCGTCGGCCCCGTCATGGCCGGGTTCGGCGAGATCGACGGCGAACGCTCCGGCTATGCCTTCCGCTCGCCGGCTCCCGGCGAGCACGAAGCCGACTTCGCCGGTTCTGGTCCGTCTGATCCGGTCGAGGTGGCCGAACCTGCTCTCCTACCGCTCGCCGGGCTCCGGGTCGTCGACTTCGGACACGGTGGGGTCGGCGTGGAGTGCGGCCGGATGCTCGCCGAATACGGCGCCGACGTGGTGAAGGTCGAGAGCCGGACCTACCCCGACTTCATCCGACTGGTCCTGGGAAGCGAGATGACGCCGGCGTTCGCCTCTTCGAGTCGGAGCAAGCGCGGGTTCGGGGCCGACCTGAAGCACCCGGACGGGGTCGCTGTCGTGCGCGAACTGGTCAAGCGGGCGGATGTCGTGATCGAGAACAACTCGACCGGCACGATGGCCAACCTCGGCCTGGCCTACGACGACCTCCACGCGCTCAATCCCGGGCTGGTCATGGTCAGCAGCCAACTCATGGGGAGCCGGGGGCCCTTCGCCGACTGGAATGGCTACGGGCCCACCATCCAGAGCGTGGGCGGGCTGAGTTGGTTGTGGAAGTTCGACGACGGCGACCCACCACCGGGCAGCCCGGCCATCCACCCCGACCACCTGGCAGGCAGGGTCTGCGCCCTCTTCGCCGCTGCAGCCCTGTTCGCCCGCAACCGGAGCCGGGGTGGTGCCCACATCGAGATCGCACAGGTCGAGGCACTCATGGCCACGCTCGGCGACCTCTTCCTTGCCGAGGGGCTGGCACCGGGTTCGGTGCGTCCGATGGGCAACGACTCCCTCCGCGGGGCGCCGTGGGGGGTGTTCCCCTGCGCCGGCGACGAACGCTGGTGCGTCATCTGCGTGCGCGACGACGCAGACTGGGTGTCGCTGCGGGAGGCGATGGACGATCCGGCGTGGGCTGTCGACGATCGCTTCGACTCGACCGACGGCCGCCTGGCCCACCGTAGGGAGGTCAACGCCGGCGTGGCTGACTGGACGACCGGACGCTCACAGGAGGACACCGTGGCCGCCTGCGAACTGCACGGTGTTCCGGCCGCTCCAGTCGCCAGCACGGTCGACCAGTTCGCCGATACCCACCTCCTCGAGCGGGGCTTCTTCCCGGAGGTCGACCAACCGCCGCTCGGCCCCCTCACCCTGGACGGCCCCTGTTTCCGCGGCACGGTGATGACGACGCCGTTCCTCGGGCCTGCCCCCGGGCTGGGAGAGCACACCCGCGACATCTGCATCGACGAATTGGGCATGGACCCCGACGAGGTCGAGCACTTGATCGAGTCAGGCGCCCTCGAGGTCGACACCTCTGCCGAGGGCGGGGAGCCAGACCCAGACGGGTGACTCGACCCGGCGCACGACTTCCGGTCGGGACGATCGTCGGGCTGCTGATGTTGGCGGAACCCCTCTGGCATAGGCTCCCGGGCGACGACAGGAGGGCTGCGATGTCGACAACCGGGGTGTCCGAGGTCTTCGACCCCGACCGCTGGGAACCCGTGGAGGGCTTCGACCTGTCGGACATCACCTACCACCGCGGCCGTACTGGTGCCGACCGGGGGACGGTCCGCATCGCCTTCGACCGGCCCGAGGTACGCAACGCATTCCGGCCCCGAACGGTCGACGAGCTCTTCCGTACGCTCGACCACGCCCGTATGTCCACCGACGTCGGCACGATCCTTCTCACTGGCAACGGACCCTCGCCGAAGGACGGTGGCTGGGCCTTCTGCTCGGGCGGTGACCAGCGCATCCGGGGCAGCGACGGGTACCGCTATGCCGAGGGCGATACCGCCGAGAGCGTGGATCCGGCGCTCACGGGACGTCTCCACATCCTCGAGGTGCAGCGCCTCATCCGGTTCATGGGCAAGGTCGTGATCGCCGTGGTGCCCGGGTGGGCGGTCGGTGGTGGACACAGCCTCCATGTGGTGTGCGACCTCACCCTGGCAAGCCGCCAACACGCCCGCTTCAAGCAGACGGACGCCGACGTGGCCAGCTTCGACGGCGGCTTCGGCTCGGCCTACCTGGCACGCCAGATCGGCCAGAAGTTCGCCAGGGAGGTCTTCTTCCTGGGCCGGGAGTACACGGCCGAGCAGGCCCACAACATGGGCATGGTGAACGGGGTGGTCGACCATGACGACCTCGAGGCGGTGGCGCTGGACTGGGCGACGGCGATCAACGCCAAGAGCCCCACCGCCCAGCGCATGCTCAAGTTCGCCTTCAACCTGATCGACGACGGGTTGATCGGCCAGCAGGTGTTCGCCGGTGAGGCCACCCGCCTTGCATACGGCACCGACGAGGCGACCGAGGGCCGGGACGCCTTCCTCGAGAAGCGCCCCCCCGACTGGTCGGACTTTCCCCATCACTTCTGATCCGGCCATTTCTCATCACGTGCGGCGCCTCCTCGTCGTCTGCACGACGCCACAGGAGGAGCGAAGGCCCCGGTCGAAGTGATCTTCGAGGGGCAGCCGACCCTTCCGTCCCGGGCGTCGAAGTGGTTTCGCCACAGGCTCTGGACGCCGGGTCGACGATGTGCCGGCGGCGGTGACGCCGCTCGCCACCGGCCTCTGCTGGGCAGAGCTAGCGCCGGGGGCGTTCTCCGATGATGCTGGCGCGCTCCATGACGCGGATCTCGGGCCAGTAGTCGGAACTCGCCAGGTGCTGGACCGCCCGATTGTCCCAGAAGGCGACGGAGTCGGGTTCCCAGGTGAAGCGGCACTGGTACTCGGGGGTGTCGCTCATGCGGCAGATCCGGTCGAGTTGAGCCACGGACTCCTCACGGGTCCGGCCCACGAAGCGGTTGACGAAGGTCCGGTTCAGGTACAGGTACCGGCGACCGGTGACCTCGTGGGTACAGACGGCCGGATGGGTGGCCTCCGGGTAACGCTGACGCATCTCCGCCTTGCGGTCCTCGGGCACGTTGCGGCCGAACGCCTGGACGAAGTCGTGGATCGCCTCGAGGTCGTCGAGGTCGGCTTTCGTGTCTGGGTGCAGGACATCGTAGGCGGCGTACATGTCCGCGAACAGCGTGTCGCCCCCGACCTCCGGGACCTGGACGGCACGCAGGACAGCGGCCTTCGAGGGGGCCTCCCGCCATGTGACGTCGTGGTGCCACTGGTTCTCGTAGCCGGTCGTGTCGGCGTCCTTCTCGAAGCGCACCAACTCCGGTTGGTCGGTGTTCGACGGGATGAACGGGTGGACCTCGAGTTCACCGAAGTTGCGGGCGAAGGCCACATGCCGGGCCGAGGTGAATGCCTGCCCGCGGAAGAAGATCACCTTGTAGGCGGCCAACGCAGCGGCGAGATCGTCGATGACGGCCTGCGAAAGGTCCACCGTGAGGTCGATGCCGCTCAACTCTGCACCGATCGTCGCTCCCATCATCCGGGCGTCGAAGTGCTCCCAGGTCAGCGCCGTGAGCCGGGCACGCTCGTCGGCCAGGTGGGTCGCCGGGCCGATGTAGGTGTCGAAGTCAGTTCGGGGGCGGCGGTGAAGGGCCAGCCCGCTGGACGGGTCCCGGTCGGAGACAATCTCGGTGTCGCTCACGGTCCAGAGGGTAGGCGCGTGTGCAGAGTCGTCCACAGTCCTGGTTGCGGTCGCAGACCACACGGGCGAGAATCATTCTCACCATGGATGCCCCTGCCGATTCCCTGCGACTCGATCAGGTCACCGTTCGCCGAGGCGGTCGCATCGCCCTCGAGTCGATATCGACCACCTTCGAACCCGGGACCTCCACGGCCCTGGTCGGTCCCAACGGTTCGGGCAAGACCACGCTCCTCGAGGTGCTGGCGGGACTCCGGGCACCGGATTCGGGCCACATCTCCACTCCTCCGCCACGGGTGGCCCTCGTGACCCAGGACCACCAGCATCGCTGGCTACCGCTCACCGTCGCCGAGGTGGTGCACATGGGCCGCTTCGATCGGTCACCACTCCCCCGTCGGCTGTCGGCCGACGACCGGGCAGCCGTCGAAGATGCCGTCGCCCGGATGGAGGTCGGCGACCTGCTCCCGAGACAGGTCAGCGGGCTCTCGGGTGGCCAGCGACAACGGGTCCTCGTGGCGCAGGCGCTCGCCCGCCGCTCTCAGTTGCTGTTGCTCGACGAGCCGATCACCGGCCTCGACCTCGCCAGCCAGGAACGCATCCTCGAGGTGCTCGATCAGGAGACCGCTGCCGGCAGGACCGTGGTTGTAACCACGCACAACCTCGACGAGGCCCGCCACTGCGACCGGGTGCTGGTGCTCGACCGCAGGCTTGTCGCCATGGGCACGCCCGATGAGGTCCTGCGACCCTCCGTTCTCCGGGAGGCCTACGGCGGCCGGTTGCTGGGCGACCACGCCGGCCACGAGCACGCCCACGACCTCATCGTCGTCGACGACCACGGCCACGGCAGCCACGGCTGACGCCGGCGCCTGGGCACTTCTACGAGTCGGGGCCGACCTCCCGGGCGGCGTCTGCCTCCGCTACGCAGGCCCTCACGCCGTCCCAGATGATCGCGGTGGCATCCCTGGAGTGCTCGGCATCGATCGGGCCGAGATACCTCGTGCGCATCGCCAGGAGGGTGCGGTTCCAGGGGCGGACATATGGCCGCCCCCGCCCCTTGGGCCAGAGTTCCTCCGTTCCTGCCGCTCCGACTACGACGACCGGCAGGCCCGTGTCGATCGCAAGGCGGCCGACCCCCGGATGCGGCCGACCCACCCTCGTCTCGTCCCATTCCTCCGGTCCGACAAGGCGCCCCTCTGGCATGATCGCCACCGGGCTTCCGGCCTCCAGCACCTCGGACGCCACCTGGAGTGCCTCGGTGCCCTCTACCGGAATGCACCGCAGGTCCTTCAGCAGGCGGCCGATGCCCTTCTTTTCGAAGTAACTTGCCGCCGCCAGGCAACGGATCGGCTGTCCCCACTCGTGGAAGGCGGCCGCAGCGAAGAGCAGGTCTGCCATGCTCCGGTGGTTGGCGGCATGGATCACGGGCCCGGCCGCGGGTACGCCCGGTGGGCCCACGTCGTAGCGGGCGGCGACCTGCAGCGCCGCGTGTACCTGGCGGAGCCGCCGCCGGAAGACCTCGTCGAGCCGTGCCTCGTCCACGGCACAGCAGGCTACGAGGCGATCTCTCCCATACCGGAACCCCAGAGCAGCGGGTTCCGCTCGGTTGCGGCTGGGTCCCCAGGGACCGCCCCGGGAAGGTAGAGGGCCAGGTCGAGGCGCTGCTCGTCTCGTTCGGGCTCGATCACCGTCGTCCCGTCGGCAACGTAGATCACCGTCATCGCCGGTCGATCCCGGTCGGTCGGGTTTGGACCTGCCGAGTGGAGGGTCCATCCTTCGTGGAAGGTGGCGTCGCCCGCCTGCATCGCCCCATGCGCCGAGGTAGGCAGGGCCCCTTCGGCGATGAGGAGGGCGAAGTAGCCCTCCGACTCGTCGGAGATTGCCGGACCCCGCATGTCACCACGGAGGTGGGTGCCGTCGGCGAAGACCATCGAACCAACCTCCGGCGGGATATCGGCCATTGCCATCCACATGGTGATCGCCGAGCCGCCGTCTACCGGCCAGTAGTAGGCGTCCTGGTGCCATGGCGTGGCACCACCGCCGGCCCGCTTGACCAGGGCCTGGTCGTGGTACAGCCGCACACCGTCGACGCCGAGCAACTCGGCGGCCACCCTCGCGAAGCGGGCGGCGAACACGAAGCGACGGATCGCTTCGTCGTGCCAGCAGAGGCCGATCGCCTGGTGGAATGCCCGGTCGTACGTGCCCTGCTCCCCCGGGGGAACGTTGCGGTTCCAGGCAAGCAGGTCGGCTGCCTCGACGATGGAAGGCGCGAACTCGGCTACCTCGTCAGCAGAGGCCAGGCTGCGTACGGCGACATGCCCCTGCTCCCGGAAGCACCGAATCTCGTCCGGGGTCGCTGCCCGGTCCGGCTGGAGTTCCACAGGATCGACGTTAGCCCCCACCCCCCGTAGGGAAGGGATTGACAATCCAACGGAACGTGAGGTTCACCCGCTCCCCCACGGGCCGCGCCGTCCGGGTGAGGCAGTGCTCCCAGAGTGCCTGGGTCGGGCCCCTCATCACCAGCAGGTCGCCGTGTTCGAGGTCGAGGGCGATCGGGTCGTGGCTGCGATCCCTGCGCCGGAGGCGGAAGCGCCGGGTGGCGCCAAGGGACAACGAGGCGATGACGGGACGCTGCCCCAGTTCCGGCTCGTCGTCCGAGTGCCAGCCGACGGCGTCATCGCCAGTGCGATACCGATTCACGAGCACCGAGTCGAATGCCGTGCCGGCGGCATCAGCGCAACGGTTGCGCAGGTCCGCGAGGCGCTGGGTCCACGGCAGCGGCTCGAGCAGTCGCCCCGAATACGTATAGGTGCAGCCCGGGTCGCCGTACCAGGCCTCGAGCCGGGGAATGGGTCGTCGCTGCCCGAACACCGTGATCTCACCCTGCGCCCAGGGTGTCTCGACCAGCAGTCCGGTCATGTGCTCGTCAGCGTCGGCCAGGAAGCCTCGGTTCACCTCCACCTCGAGGTCGGGTGCAGGCGGTACGGGGCTGTGGAACAGCGCCCGATCAGCCACGTCGACCCGCATGGCATCCGAGGAATGCGTCCTCCCGCTGCCTGCCGCTGTTGCCGGCCCAGAGGCACACCGGTCCCGGAGTCCCCGCAGGAGCCCGCACCTCGAAGCGGTGGTCGGCGCCTGTGCGGCCGTAAGCGGTGGGCTCGCCGTCTAGGTTCAGGAAGATCTCCAGGCCCCCTTCCGGAGAGTCGGCATCGTAGGCCCATCCCCCGAGGACCTGTTCCCCGCCAACGGCGTCGAACTGGAGCACTTCGAGTCCTCCGATTGGACCGTCGCCCGGCGATCGTGTCTGTTGTCGGGCTGCCATCGAACCGCCGGTGAGGCATTGCGGCAGGGGCGCGAAGGTCCATCCTTCCTGCTCGTACTCCTCGAGCACCGCCCGCAGGATCTCCAACGTCTGCCACTTCCGGTCGTGGAACAGAATGACCATCCCGTCGCGTTCCCACTTCTCGATGTGGGCCAGGGCCTCCTCGACCGGAGGGTTGGACCATTCGGCCGGATCGGCGTCCCACCCCACCAGGGTCAGGTTCATCCTCTCGAGGGTGCGTTCGACCGCCTGGTCGGTGACCCCGTATGGGGGGCGCAAACACGTAGGCGTGAAGCCGGTCCGTCGCTCGAGCGTCCCGTTCGCCCGAACCAGTGCGTCTTCGAGGTCCTCGGGCGTGAGGGTCGGCAACTGACTGTGGGCCCATGAGTGGCTTCCGACCGCATGGCCGCGGTCGAGGAGGTCCTGGACCTCCTCGTCGTCCCAGAACACACGGAGGGTCCGGCCGGTCGGGAAGAATGTGGCTCGGGCGCCGTACTCCTCGAGGATGCGGAGGACGATCGGGGTGAACAGGGGATTCGGGCCGTCATCGAAGGTCAGGTACATGACCTTCGGTTCCTGCGGCGTGCTCAGCGCGAACGTGCCTTGTGCGAGGAGCAGCGATGCCGCCCCAAAGAGCAGGACGAGGAGGCGTCTCCCCATCAGGGCTCAGGTGGTGCCGAAGATGCGGTCGCCGGCGTCGCCCAGGCCGGGAACGATGTATCCGACCTCGTTGAGGTGGTCGTCGAGGGCGGCCGTCCAGACGGGAACGTCGGGGTGGGCCCGGTGCAGTTGGGCGACCCCCTCCGGAGCCGCCAGGAGGCAGAGGAAGCGAACGTCGGCCGGTCCGTCCGCCTTGACCCGGTCGAGGGCGGCCGACGCCGAGTTGCCGGTGGCGAGCATCGGGTCGACGACGATCACCGTCCGTCCCTCGATGGGCGGGAACTTGCAGTAGTACTCGATCGCCTCGAGCGTCTCGTGGTCGCGGTAGAGGCCGACATGGCCGACCCGTGCCGAAGGGATCACCCGGAGTACGCCGTCGAGCAGGCCGTTGCCCGCGCGCAGGATCGAGATGACTACGGGCTCCGCCACGAGGACGGGCGCATCCATCTCGGTCAAGGGCGTGGTGATGCGCTCATCGCGGGTGGCAAGGTCGCGGGTGACCTCGTAGGTGAGCAGGAAGCTGATCTCGGTGAGGAGCTGCCGGAACCGTTCGCTGGGCGTCTCGACCCGGCGCATCTCGGTGAGCTTGTGCGTTACCAGGGGATGCTCGATGACATGCAGGGTCGGGTTCTGTGCGGAGGACATGCCGCCACCCTAGGCTCACGCGCGACAGTGCCGGGCTGCATCGGACGGGTCCGCGACAGCTTTCCGAGAATCCCTATTCTCAGGAAACAACATCTA
>Ga0207990_1000166_pt1 | contig 39086 bp, 45 predicted proteins | sample ETNtaG_8_FD_185780 | JGI IMG/M metagenome (GOLD analysis project Ga0207990, IMG submission 185780) | Marine microbial and viral communities from oxygen minimum zone, Eastern Pacific Ocean - ETNP201406SV75 (SPAdes) (version 2) | ecosystem: Environmental > Aquatic > Marine > Oceanic ...
GTTTACGTATGCTCTTTCGCCATGCTGTGCCAAATCGAGACCAATCTCCTCTTCTTTTGGAGTGACTCTGATTCCGCCCGGCCAAACGGCATCCATTACTTTGAGGATTACAATTGTAACACCAAAGGCATAGCCTATTGATATTGCAGCACCGATGATGCTGATTGCTTGCTGTTCCATTCCTTCTGCAGTACCAGTCCATGCTCCGATACCGTCTCCAGTATCCCAAACGTGTGGACTAGCTAATGTACCAGTCAAAACTGCACCTGTAAGACCACCCATTCCGTGTACTCCCCATACATCTAATGCGTCGTCCCATTTGCGTGCACTCTTGAATGCTATTGCTGCATAACAAATTGTACCAGCTGCAATACCGATTATAATCGCAGCCATTGGACCTACCCAACCTGAAGCTGGTGTGATTGCTACCAATCCTGCTACTGCTCCTGATGCAGCTCCTACGACACTTGGTTTTCCTGTATGTGCCCAAGACATGAGCACCCAAGTGACTGCAGCCATACCAGTTGCTGTATTTGTAACAGTCCATGCGCTGACGGTAATGCCGTCTACCATTACTTCACTACCTGCGTTGAAACCAAACCATCCAAACCAGAGTATTCCTGCTCCGAGGACTACCATTGGAATATTGTGTGGCTCCATTGGCACTTTGCCATATCCAAGACGTCTGCCAAGGACTAAGGCTCCGGCCAATGCCGCAAATCCTGAAGAAATGTGTACTACAGTACCACCTGCAAAGTCTAATGCGTATGATGGCGATAGTTCTGGATCGAGGTCTATTGCACCTCCTCCTATGTAACCGCCTCCCCAGACCCAATGTGCAATTGGGTCATAAACGAAGGTTCCCCATAAGAGTACGAATATCATCAATGCGCTGAATTTGATTCTGTCAATCAAACCACCAATAATTAGAACTGGTGTAATGATTGCGAAGGTTGCTTGGAACATTGCAAAGAGTTGGTGAGGTACTGTACCTGGCCAACCTTGACTACAATAGTCTCCGTCCTTCATTTCATTCATTTGGTAAGCATTAGACCATGTATCTGCACATGGACCTACTTCACCGAGAGGTGCCCATGCTGATACCATGTTGAAACCAACATAGTCTAGATTACCCATGAATAAGTTTGCATCAGAATCAACTCCGCCAAATGCTAGTGAATATCCCCATAGGACCCATTGTACTGACATTAAACCCATTACAATTAGGGTCATACCAAGTACGTTGACGATGTTCTTTGATCTGGCTAATCCGCCATAAAAGAAACCGACTCCGGGTGACATGAAGAGTACTAATGATGTTGCGGTAAGCATCCATGCTGTATCACCTGTGTCTATAAGACAAGGTAAATCAGGGACGCCATCGTCATCACTATCATACCAACATTCGTTAGGATTACCAGTGTAAATTCCACTGGTTCCTGCGACGTATCCGTCCATACCGTCATCAACACTTTGTGCGAATGCTTGTGACATTGCACCAGTTGCTGTGATAGATACTGCGGCTACAAGTAATAGAGCATACTTGTAGTTTCTAGAATTCATTAAATTTTAACCAAATTGAATATTATTAAAGGGTTGAAGATGTTAAAATCTTTCAAAAAGTAAATTATTATATTCTAGTATATTGTGATAGTAACATAAAATATGTATATTATGTTAAAAGTGAGAACAAATGAAGCCTAAAACAAAACCAAAATTAGCAATTTTTGATACATTCAAAACTAGAGATAAGGATTTGACAGGAGAAGCAAAAAGACAAAGAGCGATCATTTCAATTCTTGGAAATAAGGTGAATCCAGCTGAACGAACAAGAACTGGAATTTCTCAAAAAATAGCAAAAAAACAAGAAATTTCTTGGAAGAATATCTATTCAGGAATATTCAGAGATCTAGATGAGATCTTACTACCTTTGGAAATAGCAGAAGAAGATGGAAGATTACCATTAAAGAGAGGTCCAAAAGCACTTCAAGAAAAAGGAATTCCATATTATCATTTAACAAAAAAAGGGGTCCTAGTAGGATTAGCGATCAACGGAATTGAGACAATGGGACCACAATTAAAAGAATTTTTTTCAAAATCTGATCCAATAGAAAGAGAATTTGAGAAAATTTTAACTAAATTTATGACTACAAGTCCAATTTTTACGTATTCAATTTTCCAGAAATATGTAAAAGCATTTTGTGAAAATAAAATTAATGAATTACTTCCTTTTGATATCTCAAAATTAAAAGACATTTCAGATGAAAATTTAATTATTCAAAAAGAGATTCTTTTAGCCTTTGTAAAACTATCAAATCAAGAAAAAAAGGATGTAGCAGTATTTTTAGAGAAAATTGCTTAGAAATTGAGATCGCCAAACATTAAAATCGGTTGAACATTGAGATTGATCAAAATGGGTGGTTCTAAGAATGTCTATGCTTCTGTAAAAGCATACAGTAAAAGAGGAAAATTACTTACAAAATCAGATTTTCAAACTCTCGCTGAAGCAAGAGATTTAGAAGAGTTGATGACTAGAATCAAGAATACGGTGTATGCAGAGGCCGTATCAGATGTTCAAAAACCATATACTTCTCAAAACATAGAATCTGCATTAAGAAGTAAATTAGCAGATATTCATTATTCTATTGCAAAAACATCAGGTAATTCAGGAGTTTTAGATGCATATTATATGAAATTTATTGTTTCAAATTTAAAATTAATTTTAAAAGGAAAAATTTTAAACAAATCTCAAGAAGATCTAGAAGTTCACATAAATCTTCATGCTGAAGAATTAATCAAACAAAGAGATGTTGTCATTAAAGCATTAGTTGCAAAGGATTTTGAAGAAGCTGTTGCAAGCTTAAATTCAGTTAAATTTGCAGATGAAATTGCCAAGGCTTCAGCCCTATACAACGAGAAAAAGAACATTCAGGTATTTGATACATATTTTGATAAAATATTATTCCAATATTTGGCAGGTGCAATGAAAAATTATGCAGATAAAGATGCAGTAAAAATAGTTGCAATGGATATCGACTTTTATAATATTTTAAGTGTAATTAGAGGAAAATTCTGGGGATTACAAGAAGACCAAATTCAAGATTTAATTATTTCAACAAATCCACCTGCAAAAGAATTGCTTGGAAGAATGATATCTGCTGCAACAATTAGAGATGCATTTAATGAATTATCCAGTACAAAATACAAAAGTTTGGTCCCACAAGTTGAAAATGAATTAGATGCTATTGCAGAATTTGAAAGAGCATTTGAGATGTTCATTTATCGCACTTGTATTACATCATTTACAAAAATGTTCAGTTTTGCAACTATTGTTGGAATTACAAAATTAACATCATTTGAAGTTAGAAATCTAGCAGCTATTGCTTTTGCAATTGAACAAAAAATACCAACAAAAACTACAATGTCAAAATTAATCCTAGAAGAAGAATAGGAATTCTGTAATGTTTGATCTTTCAAAGAAAAAAAATAATGTTTCTTTAGAAGTTTTAATTAGATTAATTTGGGTTAGTTCATTTCTAGCCATGATTCTGACTTTACCATCATTAGGATTATTTTTAGGGATTTACTATTTTACGGGAGAATTAATTATTGGAGCAATAATTGGGTTTGGAGTTCATTTTGTTACTTTAGCATTTTCAAACAAAATTTCCAAATTTTTAACCAAAATTATGAGCTAAACTATAAGGGGTTAAACTACGAGATAATTTATCATGATGGGAGATAGGGATTTCAGAACAATAATTCAAAATGCATTAGGTTCCATAGGAAGAGAATTAGAATTAGAGATAGATTCAAAAAATTTCCAAACTATTCATTTACAAGAAGTAGTTCAATGTTTAAGACGTTCATATTTTGATAGAATTGATCCTATGGAAATTGAAAGGAGAGGATTTAATGAGCTTCTTTCAGGACTACTAAGAAAATTAGAGTACGGTAGTGAACCAAAAGAATTTGAAATTGAGGATATCAAACTAAAAGGACAAACTGATATGATAGTAGATGATGTTATCATGTTATTTAGATCAGCACAAAGTGAATTAGAAAATCCTCTTGCAAGTGATGTTCTATATCTTAATGCATGTTTATGGATATATGATAAAACAGAAGGAATTGTTGTTTATATTACTGGAGATAGAAAAGAAACAACATTTTCCTTAACACGAAATAAAAAAATGTTTGAAGAAGTAATTAGAAGAGTAAGAGTACTAAACAATCTCCTTAAAGAACAAAAAGCTCCAATTTTAGAACCATCACTAGAATGTTCTGAGTGTCAATATTATGAAAAATGCTTTATGAAAAAGAAAAACAGTAAACAGCTCGATCTAGGAGAAATGTTAGGAATGGGCAAATTCCTCAAAGATGATAAAGATTAGTAAAATAAATGAAAAATATTATAAAGAAATGTTAGGAATGGGCAAATTTGTCAATGAAGATTAGTAAAATAAATGAAAAATATTTCAAAGGAAAATCCTTTGATTGGTTAATCTAGTGGTTCTGGGTGTCCTTTACCACGAAGTGCAAAAGTTACTACTGCTAATGCAATCATAACTCCTGCTGCTGCGCCAAATGCGGCCATTCCTGCTTCTGCCATTTGATAAAAAACAATCTTACGGGCTTTTATAAGATATGTCAATAATTTTTCTCTAAAAACAAACTATCACAATTTTAATTTTTTATGATACTATTGTAGTTTATCTAAAAAATTCAAAAGGAACAGTATTTTCTTGTCCACTTGTCATTGAACTTAGATTAAAGTATACAGTACCAGTAACCCACCAACTTGCACTACCTGATTCACCATTATCATATTCAGATTCTAATGCATCCCATAGTTCTCCAGAAGTAGCAGTATTTGCTATAGTTATTTTCTTTTTTAGAAGAATTGAATTTTCACCCATTAATGTATAATAATTTGAACCAAATTCCACCATTCCTTCAGGCCTACTTCCAATAGTTCCACCAGCAAGCTGTTCATGACTAGAAAAACCAGTTTCAAATAAATTGAAATCCATAGTTTGTACAATTACAGCACGTGGGTTTGGATTAAATATTTCAAATGCAATTTCAATTGTTGCTGAACGTTCCGATATTTTTAAAACAGAAATATCTGCTAATTCAACTGTAACTAATTTGATAGTTTGAGTATTTTCATCAGTATTAGTATTTCCTTGACCTGGAGCTGTCATTGTAGGACCAAGCATAACAATTCCACCTAATATTCCAACAATTGTTAAAACTGCAGCAAAAACAAAAATTTTAGGATTCATACTTAACTTGACCTCAGTTATATCAAATATTAGATAGTTATTATACCATTCCAGAGGGGGGAAATTGTGCAATATTTTCAAGCAGTTCAACAAGGAAAGCAAAGAGCAAGTAAATCACAAATGAAAATGTTCGAAGTAGCTGGATTTGGAATGTTAACTTTAACAACAAAAAAAATTGAAGGTAAATTCTATCCAGTTGGAGAAGAAGAATTTACAGCTGTAATTAATTCCGAAGATGGACATGTAGCAGTAATCGTAGATAAAGATGGATTTACAAAAGCCCAATCAAAAGCGGTAGAAAAAGAAGAAGCAATTTCCATATTTAAAAAATTACGAGATTCAGGAATTTCTGAATATCCAAAAAATGAAATACAAATTTGGTCTCAAGCAAGACCAACAATTCAAAACGAAGTTTAATTATTTTTTGGAAGGTAAAATTATTTCGGTTCCAACGTTACCGCCTTTAATTGCTTTTTCAATAATTTTTGGATCGGCTTTTAGAATTCTAGTTTTAATTTTAGAACGTTCTATAATTTTTAGAGCAACAATATCCATTAAATCATATCCTCCAGCAACAGAATCTTCATGAACTAAAATATTTTTTAAATTTTTAAGTTCAATACTCTTGAATTTTTTTGCTTTTTTGAATTTATTTGGATCCATGTCATAAACACCATCAACATCAGTAGCATTAAGAAATTGTTCAGCTTGAATTTTTTCAGCAATTAATGCAGATGTTCCATTTGTACTCTGACCTGGATGTAAACCTCCAGCAACAACAATCAAACCATCATTAACTGCATGTTTAACTTCCTGTAAAGTAGTTGGTGGGTGAGAATATGCTTTATTTTTTAGAGCGTAAATCAATAATTTTGCATTAAGTCTTGAAATTTCAATTCCTAATTCATCTAAAGTAGATTCATCAACATTAAAATTTCTTGCATGTGAAATGTAATGTCTTGCTACAACTCCACCTCCAGCAACAACAATTGGTTGACAAATTTTACTGATTTTTATCAAAAAATCGGCATAATTTTGTATGATTTTGGCATTATCCATTCCAAAAACTTTTCCAGATAGTTTTATGACAATTCTTTTTTTCATTTTAGATCACCTAGTATCGATTTTGCGGCAATTTCAACTTTTTTCCTGTGTTTTTCATGGGTATAGATTCTAAGTATATTCATAAAGCCAGAAATGGCTGAAACTACAGGTATTTCAGAAATAGGTATCTCTTTTGCAGAAGATTTTCCATTTTCATTAGAAATCAAAACTATAGATTTTGATTCATTTTTTGATGGTGCAAGGGGAATAGAGGGAGTAACTGAACTATCTACAAATATGTCATTTTCATCAATTTTAGATTTCTTAGAAAGTTCAATTCGGAGTTCATTAGTTCGAGTTTTTTTCAAATTTGTTTGATTTGTAAGTATTCTCTCAAATGCACATTTGAGTAATTTTCTATTTTGATAATCTTCAGCTAATTGTCTAGCTTGTTTTAGTTTAGAAGATTTTGAAGAAATAATAGAAGATAAGACAAATTCATCTGTTAATTTTACATATTCATTAAGATTAAAAGATGTAAAACCAAATTCTTCATCAGATAATCTTAATGCTTGAATAAGCATTACTTCTGCAGCACGTACAGTTTTGTGAAAATATACAGCTTTAAACATTTGATATCTAGAATGCATCATTGATTCAAAAGAATACAATGCTGAACGTTCCAATGCAATTTTTTTCTTATGTATACTAAGTGATTGTGTTATTCTTTTATGATCAACTTTTGCATGTTCAGATCCTGTAAAATAACCATCTCTAAGTAAATAATCCATCATATCTGCACTCAAAGCTCCAGAAATAATTTCATTCAAATATTGAAATTTTGATTCTCCAAATGCAATTTGTGTAATTAGTTTTTTGTTAAATCCAGTTTTTGATAATATATCACCAATTTCAGAATTTAAAATAATTTTTTTTCCATAATCCTCATGTGAAATTTTTTTTTCCTGAATAACTTCTTCAAATAAATGAGAAAAAGGTCCATGACCAATATCATGTAACAAACCTGCAAGACGTAAAATCTGAACATCATCAGAATTTAAAAATCCTTTCTCATTTAATGCAAAACCAGCCTCAGTTGCAATATGCATAACTCCAAGTGAATGTTCAAACCTACTATGTTGAGCTGAAGGATAAGTCAAATGTGCACCAGAAAGCTGTTTGATACGCCTTAATCTTTGAAAAAGTGGACTATCAATTATTGGGAGTTCATAATCATAAACACGAATAAAATCATGTATTGGATCTATGATATCTAAATAAATTTTTTTCATAATCCTAATTTCTTTGAAAATGCTTTTAGAATTTCTTCATGAATTTCTAACTTAGGTTTAGATGCATCAATAATTTTCCAACGTTTTTTCTTTGCAGTACTACGATAAATTTCAGATATTTTTCTTGAAAATTGTTCATTTTTTTCAAACTTATCTCTTTTCATAATTTTTCCTTTTTCATTTCGTGGAGATCTTGAAAAAGATTCTTTTTGTGTAACGTCCAATAAGATTACAAGATCAGATTTAGGTAAACCATCATCAAGACTCTCAAGCCATTTTTGTTTCAAACCGTTTGCTAATCCATAAACTAAGTTTGAATGATAGTATCGATTCATAATTAAAACAGAATTTTTTTCTTCAGATGCTAAAATTTCATTTAGTTTTTCCCATCTATTGGCTGCTAAAAGACAATGAATCACTTGAGGAGCAAATTTTCGTTTTCCATCTAAGTATTTTCTAATTTCTTTACCAATTGGTGTATTATAATCAGGAAAATGAAATAGCTTAGTTTTGATTTTTTGTTTTTTCAAAGATTTTTTCAATAGAACTGATTGAGTTAGTTTTCCTGCTTGATCTCCGCCTTCAATTACAATAATCATAAGTTATCAAAATAAAGAAGTTAATTGATTAAAAATCTATCAAGTCTGGAACTCATCTGTAAAAATCATGACTACTAAATTTTATTGTGAAATCAGAATAATTACCCAAAAATCAGGCATAAATTTAAGATTTAATACGCATGTGAAAAAATTGAATCTATGTCTTGTACACATACTTTCAAAGGAGATGGAGATCACATGAAATGTTCAAAATGTGGACATGTACGAAAATTTAGTAAAACATCTATCAAACCAAAGATACTCGTTATTGGATTAATTATATCGGTAATGGTAGTAGGGGGAATATTGACTTTTTCATATTTTCCTAAAATTTAGTTTTATCTTTTAATTAATCAAGATTTATATCTAAAAATGAAGCACATTAACAAAATGGGATTGATAAAAGAAGTAATCAAAGAAATTGGAAATAAATCAAGGGAATTTTATGAATTTGTTTTGCCACCAATAGACATGCATCTAACAGATGAAAGTCTTAAAATCATTATTGATATTCCAGGATTTTCTAAAAAAGATATAGAATTAAGCTTATGTGGAGATATACTTTCAATTAAAGCTGAAAAAATTATTGATGATGAAGATTTAAAGACATTAATTTCAAATCAAAGACCCAATAGAATTAATAAAAAAATTAGATTACCAATTGAAGTTAAAGAAGGTGAAGAAAGAATAGAATCTGCAAAATATGAAAATGGTGTTTTAGTATTAATTATTCCTGTAACAAAAAAATCAAAAAATATTTCAATTGAATAATCTAATATTTTCGTAATAATCCTGAAATTCCCATTACAATTCCAGAACTTATCATTCCAAGTAATCCAAGAAATTCATCTGATTGAAATAAAAATGCAGAACCAAGAAAAATAGCAGAAGAAAATATACTTCCACTAATCAGAACTACAGGTTTACGTTTTTTCATATAAATTTGAACTTCATCCATTAATTTTTCCATATCAGAACCAACTCTTAATGTAGAATTAATTGATTTAAGAAAAGTATCAAAAGAAATTTTTAATTCTTCAACATATGCCCCTGTGATTAAATTTTCTTGTTGAAGAATATTTTTTAGAACTTTTACAAATTTAAAATCAACATCATGTGTTTTGTAAATCCCTTCAATTATTGAAGCCATTCTTAAGTATAATGCTAAATTTTTTGGTAAAATAAATGGGAATTTACTCATAGTTTGATTTGCAAGTTCCATTAAGCTTTGTACTTCCATATCATCAGGTTTATCACCATGCATTGAACGAATTGATAATTCTATTCCTTTCTCTATTACTGACCGATTATAACCAGGAGTTAACATTTTGAGATCATTCATAGCAGAAACAACTCGTGGAGGATTTTTTTCTACCAAGGCAAGATATAATCGAATTAAATTAATTCTTGTTTTATTATTAATTCGTCCAACCATTCCATAGTCATATAAAATTAATTTTCCATCATCAGTTACAGATATGTTTCCAGGGTGGGGATCTGCATGAAAAATTGAATGTTTAAGGAGCATTGTAAAAAAGACCTGATGAACATCAATAACTAATTGTTCTCGATCAATTTTTTTCTCCTCTAAAGCATCGATGTCAGTGACTTTAATTCCAGGTAAATATTCCATTGTTAAAACATTTTTTGAAGAAAAATCATCAAAAACTGAAGGTACAATAACTTTGTTATTTTTTGCCATATCTTTTTTGATTTCTTTAAGATTTTTAGATTCATTGGTATAATCCATTTCTTCATGAATAGTTTCAATAAATTGTGTAAGCATAGTTTTTGCTGAATATCTTAGATTTGCATCAACAAATCTTAATGCAAGAGGTAAAATTTTTTTTAGAATTTTTAGATCTTTTTCTACAATTTTTTCAATTCCAGGTCTTTTTACTTTAATGACAATTTGTTGACCAGAAATAGAACCTCGATAAACCTGTCCTAATGATGCACCAGAAATAGAAACAGGATCAATATTATCAAATTTTTCATCAATTAATCCAATATCTTTTTCAATTATTGGTTTAACTTGATCAAAGGGTGCTGCAGGAACACTGTCTTGAAGTTTTGATAATTCTTTCAAATAAGGTTGTGGTAAAATATCAGCTCTAGAAGAAAGCCATTGTCCTAATTTTATGTAAACGGGTCCTAAAGAAATAAAAGTTTCAAGTACCTTACTAGCATTTTTTTCAAATTGATTTGAATTAATTTTATTTTTATTTTGATTAATCCATTTTTTTCTATCTTTACGTAATGCCAAAACAGATGGTAAAAGTTTGATTAAAATTTTTACAGTTCTAAAAGTATACATAAAATCACTCTAAATATTTTTTAATTTTTTTAGTTGTTGAATATCCTAAGTACCCAGAAATTAATGAAGATGTTAAAATATTAGATAAAGATATTTTTTTAGATTTTTTATTAGAAAACTTTTTTCCAATAACCACACCTGTAAATATTCCACATGCAATTCCAATCAAAATTTCAGGGGCATCACATACCAAATGTCCAAGTGGATTAACTCTAGGATCAACTTTATCTGTATGAACAAGAAATTTATCATCATATTCTCGAATATGCAAATTACCATATCGATATTGTTTTTTTGCTCCATTTTTTTGGCCTAGCAAAGTCTCTTTTGCATCCTCAAGCATAAATTCACGTAATTCCTTTGGAACTTCAATTTCGTCACTAGGCATAATATGAATATCTAATAATTGCTTATAATCCTAGATCTAAATAGAATTTGAGCATAATTACTTATTTTATTAATTTTTAATTTATGTTAGAATTAGATTTAAAGAAAAATTAATTTTTTAAATTATCTTTAGTAAATATCAAAAAACTTGCAGCAAATGAAATCAACATTATAACTCCTGAGATATATGCATAATTAAATCCAACATCAGGGTGATCTTGTTGATGATAGTAGTTAATCAAAAAAGTGATAACTAAAAAAATAACACCAATAAAAGTTAATTTTCTATGATTTAACAATAATTATTAAATAATGAATTAGTATATGAATTTAGAAAAAAATAAAAATATATTTTATTAATTAAGGATTAGATTTAATTTGAGATAATTTAATAATTATTTGTTCAAATTCTAATTTATTTTCATTAATTACTTGATTAATTATATTAATTTCATCATTTATCCGAGAAATATTATCATCATCAGAATTTTTAATTTGATTTTCTAAATTTTTTAAAATTTCTTTATTATATTGATTAATTTTTTCTAATTCATTTTTGTATTTTTGTAAATTTTCATATTGATTAGAGATTTCTACATTTTTTGAATTTAAAATAAAACTAACTGTAATGATTACACTACTCATGATTAATGCAATAATTAATAATGTAATAATTAATCTTAATTTCATTTTATTTCATTAATACTTTTTAGATTTAAAATTAATTAATAATTTGTTAATTATCCGACTTTTTACGCCTACGAATTATAAATATTGAAAAACCAATAATCAAAATTATTGGAATAATAATCATTGTAAGATCTAATGAATCCCTTTCAAGATTAGATGATTCATTAACTAAAATTGTGGTATCATAAGTAAGAAAAATTTCATCTCTAATACTATCTTTGTATCTTACAGTAATTGTAATATCATGTTCACCATATTGTGGTTCACCATCAAATTCTATAGGAACATTAAATGGGACAGGTGCATCAGTTTCAATTTCATCAATAAATTGAGTATTTGATTTAATATTAGAATCCCCATTAGAATCAAGAGTTACAAAACCAAATAATCCATCTTCATTTCCTTCATTAATTATTTCACCTATTACCATTTGTGTATCAGATAATTCAATTACATTTACATTGAAAACAGTAAGATCAATTAAACCTCTAATGTAAAAATCAAGAATTTTTGAGATTGTTTCTTTATCACCATGCGTATTATAATATGAAATAGATAAAGGAATTCGTAAAGTATCACCCTTTAAAGACTCAGGCACATACACATCTACAACAAAAGATTGATAGGATTTTGCAGGAATATTTCCAATGTCCCAACTGGATTCTAAGATCAAAACATTTTCAATATTTGTGATTGATGCAGTATTTGATGAAAGCGATGTTTGTACATTATCTATCATTACATCAACTGCTGAAATTGGAGCAGTTCCATCATTTACAATTTCAATAATGATATTATTTGATGTTAATGATGTTAGAAATAATTCTGATGATCTTACATTAATTGTACTGTCTCCAGTTACTTTAAAATCAAAATTAGAAGATGATGATCTTACACCAGATTCACGTAATCTTGAATAATCAACTTTAACTGCTCCAGAATATTGTTGAATTTTTGTATTTTTATCTAAATTTACATAAAAAGTTAAATGAAAATTCTCACCAGCTAAAGAATTAGTGTTAGCGTTAGCTTCAATTGCAGTACCCAGACCATCTGAACCTGAAAATCCAAACGGTAGAGATAATTTACCATCAATTCCAGTTATATCCTGAGATCCTACATTTGCAAATTCAATTGTAAATGGGACATTACTATCTCCACCATCAACTTCTATCTTATTGTCTAATGTACCAAAATATGCATCAAGGAATTTAACATCTCCAAATTTTCGCTCAAAAGGAGAGTCTCCAAAGTCTCCCGTAATGGTTTGAGCATATGAATCATCAAATGCAAATGGAATTAGTAACAAAGCTGCAAATGACAATAGTATTTTTGAAATCATTATACAGCAATCTCCATTGTTGAAGGCTCTTCTCCTTGAAATGCCCTACCATCTTTAATTGTAATAACTTTGTCAACTTTTCCAAAATGTTCTCTATCGTGAGTAACAATAACAAAAGTTTGATTGAGTTTTTTTGCCATTGATTTCATTAAATCAACTATTAATTGTGAAGTAACTGAATCAAGATTACCTGTAGGTTCATCAGCTAAAACAATTGAAGGTTTATTGATCAAACCTCTTGCTATAGCTACTCTTTGAGCCTGTCCACCAGAAATTTTATTTGCACGTTTATGAATTTGAGTTTCTAATCCAACTGCTTTTAGTAAATCTAGAGCTTGTTTTTCAGAAGTTAAATCAGTACCAGCAATTTGTTTTGGTAAGAGTATGTTTTCTAAAACTGAAAGATCTGTTAAAAGATTAGAGAATTGAAAAATAAATCCTAATTTCTTATTTCTAAATGATGAGATCTGACTATCATTAAGAGTTGTAGTATTAATTTCATCAATCAAAATATTGCCATTAGTTGGACTATCTAAAAGTCCAATCATATTCAATAATGTAGATTTTCCTGAACCAGAACTTCCAACAATTAAAACAACTTCGCCTTGTTCAATTGAAAAAGATACATCATCAAGAGCTTTCACTTTGTTATCACCATCACCATAAATTTTGGTTAAATGATTGACTTCAAGTACTCTAGACAGTTCTCATTGCCTCCACAGGTAGTAATTTTGTAGCCCTATACGATGGATATAACGACGCAATGATAGCCAAAACAAATGAAGTCAAAGCAGTTTGTATAATTTTTTCCCAATTGTAAGTTACTTCAAGTGGTAAACTATTGTTAAATGACATTTTTGTTTCCTTTGCATAAAAAGTATATCCTAATCCAGTGGCAGTTCCAACTCCAGCACCAATTGCCCCAATTATCATACCTTGAAAAATAAAAATTATCAAAATATCTTTTCTTTTAGCACCAATTGCTCTCATTACACCAATTTCTCTAGTTTTTCCATTTACTAACATCATTTGAATTGTAACAATTGCAAATGCAGAAGACATCATACCAAAATAACCAATCATGTTAATCATGGCTATACCTGATCTAAAACCAGCAAGTTGTTCTTCAGCTGACTCCTCTATAGTCTCTGCCAAAAAATCATCATTTGGAAATGATAACAAAAAGAATTCTTTTACTTCTAATGCTTTAGTAGGATCTTTTAATTTTACCATAATTGATCCTGTTTGACCTTCTCTATTTGTCATATCACGTAATGTATCAATATGTATAACTGCACTATAGTCAAATCCCTGACCACCAGGTGATTTTGCAATTCCAGATACAGTAAATCTTTTTGTTTGGTCTTCACCCCATCTATCAACAATAGTCACTTTGACATTATCACCAACAATAGCACCTCCAAGATTATTTGCAACAGTATTTCCTAACACAATAGAATTTCTTGAGAAAACATAAGTTCCTTCTGCAACAGTTTCATGTACAGTTGATGCTCTAATATCATTAAATGGATCAACACCAACTACAGGAATTCTAGTTTTTTCAATTAATTTTCCATTTTTTGTAATTTCCATTTCTGCCGTCGATGAAAGCCGCGGTGTCGCCGCTTCAACATATGAGATTCTTTCAAACCAACTTACAATAGATGAATCAGATTTATCGATATAGTCATCTTCATTGGTTACAAGAATATCTCCATTTCGATATTCACTGATATCTCTTACAATTGCATCAAAAAGTCCTTGAAAAATAACGAAATTAACATGAATTACTAAAATTCCAATGGTAACAGCTAAAACTGCACCAATTAGACTACCTCTTTTATTGAATAACATTCTTTTTGCTAATTTCAAACGGTAATCCATAAAATAAAGAAAATAGTCTAATATTTAACATATATTATTATTAATATCTAATTACAGACAATTTTATATGATATTAGTTATTTTTATATTTTATTGAGGTTCTATAAGTGACATAATGGACAATTTTGATATTAAAATTCTTAGTAAATTACTTAACAATTGTAGAGAATCAGACAGACAAATAGGAATGGACATAGGGATGTCGGGAGGAGCAGTTAATGCAAGAATACGTAGAATGCAAAAAATTGAACTCATTGAGAAATTTTTCATTAAAGTTGAACCACCGGTGTTAGGTTACGGTGTTTTGTATTTTGTAATCTCTGGAGAAAACATAAATGAAATTTTAGAACAAGTTAGTCTAGTAGGAGAACCACATTTTGTTGCACCTTGTGTTGGAGGAATTACAGTTTGTAGTATTATTGTAAAAGAGAATTTAGAGCAAAAAATTGAACTTGCAAAAAAACTAATGAAAGATTTTAAAGTTTTATCAATTTTTGAAGCAGAGAATCCAGGATTTAATACAAATCTCACAAAAACGGATTTAGAAATTTTAGATGAACTAATAAAAGATCCAAGACAAAAAATTGAAACAATTGCAAAGAATACAAAAATGTCAACAAAAACAATCATGAGATGTATTGAAAAATTACAGAAAAATGAAGGAATTCAATTTACTACAATTTATGATCCTAAAAAAATTAAAAAATTTATTCCATATGCAATAATTACTTGGATTAAAAGTGATTTAAAAGGAACATTAGAAAAAATGAATGAAGAATTTTCTAATTCATATTTACAAATTCCATTTATTGCAAAAAATCAAATTGTTTTATTTATGTATAGTAATAATATTTACAAAATGGATGAACTAACACAAAAAGTGAGAAATATAAAAAATATTAAATCTGCAGATTTGTTTATTCCTAAAAAAATTTCATTTTATGATAAATGGTTGAAGAAAACAATATTTGATTTTAAAAAATCATCCAAATTACATTTAACATATCAAACAAATTAAATAATAATAGTTCTTAAAATTGATATGAAGAAAGAAAAAATCTATGAAGGAAAAATTTTAGGCCTCAGCGTATATACTGGAAAAATAGAAGGTAGAAAAGTTAAACGAGAAGTAATAGAGCACAGAGGTGCTGCAGCCATACTTGCTTTTGATGAAAAAGATAAAGTCATTTTGGTTAAACAACATAGATTTCCACATGGATATGTTTTAGAGATACCTGCTGGAACATTAGAAAAAAAGGAAGCACCAATAAAATGTGCATTTAGAGAATTGCAAGAAGAAACTGGATATAGTGCAAAAAAAATGAGTCCATTGATAACATATTATCCATCAATTGGGTATAACGCAGAGGTAATTCACTGCTTTTTAGCCTCAGGATTAAAAAAAATGGGAGAATTAAAGCTAGATGAGGATGAAATTCTTTCAGTTGTAAAAATGGATTTAAAAAAAGTGATTACAATGATTAAAAATGGTAAGATTCAAGATTCAAAAACAATCTGTGCGATTTTAACATATGCAACAAAAAAGAAATTGAATTAATTATTCATTATAAATTGGTTGAACAAGATCTGCAAGATCTCCCCATGATTGTGCAATTCTTTCAAACATATAGATTAAATCAAGAAAATCAATTGGAATTTGTTTTTTACTTTCTAAAGTGGTTCGAAGTAAAGCAAGTTTTTTTTCATATTCTTTATGTAAAGATATAGATTCGATAGCTAAAAGTCTATCAGGTTTTGTAAATGCATCAATAGATTTGTCAGCTATTAAATTAAAATCTCTTACAACATTATAGATTTTTGTTGCATATTGTTTTGATAATGATGAATTAAAAATTAAAGTTGAAAGTTCAACAATTACATCACCAGCATTTTCAAGTATATTTGCTGCAACTCTATAATCTAAAATATCAATATTTTCTAAATTAAATGTATTTGCTAATCTTGTATCAACAAGAGTACTACGAATTAAACGAACAAGTAAAAAATATTGTCTATTTACTTCTATATCACGATTTGATAATGATTTCAAATTAGATTTATCATCAGAAATTAATGCATTTGTGATATCATCATACATACCAAGTGCAATTGAATTCATTCTTTTGAGAATTTTTTCTGGATTTAATGTAGTAGAATCTAAAAGGAATTGCATATTGATATGTGATGCATCCTCTTCAATTATTTCCATACCAACTAATCTTCGCATAGAATTACGAATTTGTTCTCTGTCCTCACCGGATATTGTTAATTTTGAATTAATTTCTATTACATCATAACCTAATAGATAAGCACCAGTAATGTCTGCTACAATATTTTCCTCTTTATGTAATGGATAAGAAATTACAAGTTCTTTTGTTGGTCGTATTTCTTTATTTGTAGATATTGAAACACTGTCATTACCAGTTTCAATTTCAACTTGGATACCTTTATCCAAATTATTTGCATCAACCCATTCCTTTGGTAATGAAACTAGTATACTACTTCCAATTTTTTGTAGGCGTCGAATAAATTTAGTCAATTTATACTAATTTAATTAATTTAAGCCATATTCTTATATTTTGTGTAAAGTTTAAACTCAAATTAGTGGAATCCATAGCATTTTGCCCTGCACACGTTACAGGTTTTTTCAAGGCCCATATTGAAAAGAATGAAACTATTTTAGAAAATTTAGGTTCAACAGGAGCTGGATTTTCAATTAAACAAGGAGTTACCACCAGAGTAAAAATTGATATTAAAAATAAAGAAAGAGTAAATTTTAAAATAATTACAAAAGGATACAAATCAGATAAAACAGATATTTCAGAATATGTATTACATGAATTCTTAAAATTAGGTAAATTTTCAAATTTATTTTTTAATATTGAACATGAAATAACAATTCCAGTAGGATATGGATTAGGATCAAGTAGTGCAGTTGCACTATCACTATCCTTTGCATTAGATCAAGCTCTTAAAACAAAATTAGATAAAACAATAATTGGTCAAATTGCACATAATGCAGAAGTAAATTGTAAAACAGGTTTAGGAGATGTATTAGCATCATATTATGGAGGATTTGAAATTAGAGATAAACCAGGAGCACCAGGTATTGGGCATGTTGAAAAAATTACTTTAAATAAAATTTCTATAATTATGATATGTTTCTCTCCGATTTCTACAAATAAATTCATCAAAGAAAGATTACCACAAATAAATGGTCTTGGAGGAAAAATGGTTAATAAATTGTTGAAATCAAAAAATTATGAACATTTTCAAGAAATGTCTTTAGAATTTGCAAAATATGTAGATGTTATGACACCAAGAATGCAAAAAATAGTAAATGAATTATCTAAAAAAAATATTAAATGTGGAATTGCATTATTTGGTGAAACAATTTTTTCAATGATTCCAAAAGAAAATGAAAACAAAGTTTTAGAAATTTTAGAAAAATATTCTGATGGAATAATTATAAAATCAGAATTAGATAATGCAGGAGCAAGAGTTCTTTACAATTAATAAAAAATATGACTATAATTCCTAAATCACATCCCAGACTAAATTCTCTTTTAATTCGTGAAAAATTAGTTAATGGGTTTGATAATAATTTAGTTGCTAAAGAAGGGCTTTTAGCTCATGGAAGAGGAGAAGCTTTTGATTATCTTATAGGTGAAAAAACCTCAAAATCTGCCAAGGAGGCTATAAAAGCAGCAGCATTTATGCTAAAAAATGCAGAAAATTCCGTAATTTCCGTAAATGGTAATTTTGCAGCTTTATGTCCTAAAGAAATAATTCAATTAGCAAAAAATACAGATTCAAAAATTGAAGTAAATTTATTTTATTCCAGTGAAAAACGGAAAAAAGCAATAACTAAAATTCTAAAAAAATCAGGTGCAAAAGAAATTTTAGGATTAAATAAAAAATCGTCTATAAAATTATTAGGAATTGATAGTGCAAGAAGAATTGTTGATAAAAATGGAATATTTTCAGCAGATGTTGTTTTAGTTCCTTTAGAAGACGGTGATAGAACAATTGCCTTAAAAAAAGCAAAAAAGAAAATTGTCACATTTGATTTAAACCCACTTTCCAGAACTGCTGAAACTGCAGATATCACAATAGTGGATAATGTAACACGTTCTATGAAATTACTTGTTATTGAATCAAAAAAGAAATTAAAAAAATCGCCCACATTCAATAATAATAAAAATCTCAAAATAGCAATTTTAGAAATTAAAAAGAATTTAGAAAGGAGGGCAAAAGATGCATAAAACTATCAAAAATATTACAGAGATGAAAGGTAAAGAAAAAATTACTGTTTTAACAGGATATGATTCTACCATGGTAACGTTATGTGATCAAGTTGATGTAATTCTTGTAGGAGATAGTGCAGGGATGGTAATGCTAGGATATGAAGATACTACTTCAGTAACAATGGAAGATATGATTAGATTTACAACTGCAACAAAAAATGCAAGAAAAAATTCATTAATCGTGTCAGATTTACCAATTAATTCTTATCAAAATGAGGAAGATGCAATTACAAATTCATCAAAACTTATTCAGGCAGGGGCAGATGCAGTAAAATTAGAAGGTGGAGAAGAAGTTGCAAAAATAATAAGAGCAATTACTAAATCAGGAATACCAGTTATGGGTCATTTAGGATTACTTCCACAAACTGCTGAAAAATATACAGTGCAAGGAAAAACAAAAGAAGATGCAATTAGATTAATCAAAGATGCAAAAATAATAACAGAATCAGGTGTATTTACCATAGTTTTAGAAATGATTACAAGTGAAGTTGCAAAAATAATAACAGAAAAGGTTACTGTACCAACAATAGGAATTGGTTCAGGAAAAGATTGTGATGGACAAGTTTTGGTGGTTCATGATATGTTAGGAATGTTTGAAAAAATAAAACCAAAATTTGCAAAAAGATATCTATCTTTATCTGAAGAAATAAGAAATGCAGTAAAATCATATGTAACAGAAGTTAAAGAAGAAAATTTTCCATCACAAGAAAATGAATTTTTAATGGAAAAAACTGAATATAATAAATTGAGGAAAGAAATTGTCTAAAAAAAAATCAGAACATCCTTCATTAGATATAGTTGAATCAAAAGGAACAGAACTTTCTGGGAAAAAGATTGTGTTATGTGTTGCAGGAAGTGTTGCAGCATACAAATCAATTGAACTTGCAAGATTACTAATGAGACATGGTGCAAAAGTAACATGTGTAATGAGTTCTGCTTCAACAAAAATGATTCAACCGGATTATATGAAATGGGCTACAGGAAATGATGTAATTACAAAACTAACGGGTAAATTAGAACATATCAGAATTGCAGATTATAAAAGATCAGATTTGATTATTGTATATCCAGCTACTGCAAATACATTAGGAAAACTTGCAAATGGGATTGATGATACGCCGATTTCAACAGTACTTACTGTAGGATTTGGTTCAAAAACGCCGATTTTAATGGCTTTGGCAATGCATGCATCAATGTATGAAAATGCTGCAGTTAAAAAAAATATTTTATTTCTAAAAAACAAAATTGATTTTATATCACCAAACATGATAGAAGGGAAAGCAAAAGCATCAGAACCAGAAGAAGTACTTGATGTTGTTTTAAGAAAATTTGGGTTATCATCTAAATTACATGGGAAGAAAATTTTGATGACTGCAGGACCAACAATTGAACAAATAGATCCTATTCGAGCAATTACAAATCAAAGTTCAGGCAAAACAGGAGTGAGTTTAGCAACAGAATTAGTTTCTGCAGGTGCAAAAGTTACTTTTGTTTATGGACCAGGAAATGAAAAACCACCAAAAGGTGCAAAGATCATCAATGTTGTATCAAGTAAAGAAATGTATGATGTGGTAAAAAAAGAATTAAAAAACAAATTTGATATTGTAATCATGGTTGCAGCAATATCAGATTATATTCCTAAAAATCCAAGTAAGAAAAAAATTAAAAGTTCAAAGACAAATTTTTCAATTAGCCTCAAAAAATCTCCTAAAATAATAAATCAAATAAAAAAATGGCAAAAAAATGTATTATTAGTTGGTTTTAAAGCTGAAACAAATGTTACAAATACTCAGTTAATTAAATTAGCTAAAAAAAAATTAATAGAATCATCATCAGATATGATTATAGCAAATGATATTGGAACAGCAAGATATAAAAAAAATTCTCAAAAAAATCAGATTATAATTGTAGATTCAGAAAAAAATACTGTTTCTAGTTGGATGGATAAAGAAAAAATTGCAAAAATTATAAAAAAACAAATTGAAATAAAACTAAAATGAAAAGTATTCATTCAGAATACAAACAACGAAATATGAAAATTTGGAATGAAGTTGCACCTAGATATCATAAAAGATGGGCTAGTGTAAATAAAGGACCATTTCAAAGTACTAAAAAATTAATTGAATTAATAAAAATTAACAAAAATAACAAAGTGCTAGATGTTGCATGTGGAACTGGTGTGGTAACAAAAGAAATTCAAAAAAAAGTTGGGAAACTGGGATACACCATAGGAATTGATACATCAACTACAGCAATAAAAATTGCAAAAAAGTGGAATAATAAAAAGAAAAATTTAGATTTCATAAACATTGATGCAGAAAATTTTACTTTTTCAAAAAAGTTTGATATAGTTACTTGTCAATATGCTCTATTTTTTTTTCCTAATGCACAAAAAGCACTAAAAAATATGAAAAAAAGTCTCAAAAAAACAGGTAAAATAGGAATATCAGTTCATGGAAGTAAAAATAATGTTCCATTTTTTAGCAGTATTTTAGATTCTGCTACAAAATACATACCAGATTATGTACCTCCAGGCACACCAAATTTAGATAGATTTGGTACAAAATCTGCATTAAGAACAGAAATTAGAAAAGCAGGATTTTCAAAAATCGTTGTAAAAGAATTTGTTTTCAATTATAGTCCAGGAAAATTTGAAGATTATTGGAAAAATTATATCAAATACATTGCTAAACCCCTAAAAGAAAAATTAAATGCATTAGAATATTCAAACCGTAAAGAATTCAAAAAGTCAGTAAAAGAAAAAACCATTCAATATACAAATAAAAATGGAAAAATCACATTCCCATGGCAAATTCTAATTTTAACTGCACAAAATGATTGAATATTAGAATTCCATCTTAATCAAAATTGATAAACATAGTTGAATTAGATACCATTATCATCTCTATGGCTTTAATAGACATGTTTTCTTTTTTTGAAATATCTAACATTTCATCATAATGTTCTTCATTCAAATGTTTTAGAAATTCTTCTTCTTTGATGTTATTACGCTTAAAATTACAAGATGGAATAATACAATTGAAATTCAATAATTTCACTTTAGAAATCTAGTAAAAAAGTTTGGTCATTTTTTTAAAAATTAAATAAAAATAATAACTATCGTCTAATTTCAACTAACTACTCAAAGGAAGAAGTAGAAGAAGTTTGTGACGAAAGTCCAGTTGAAGATGGTACAGATGGGAATTTATCTCCTATCTGTTGCTCAGCTACTGCAGATGCTTCTTGAAGAATCTTATCTGTTTCTTCATTTGAAACATCAGACTCCATATTGAATGAGTCTCCTGCAAGTGAATCCATCATAAGTCCATTAAGTGTCTGGGTCATACTATTCAATTCTGAATCAGCTTCTGGCATGAATCTTCCAAGTGATGACTTCAATCCCTTCATTGTAGACATCGCAGGTCCAATTGCTACCATAGCATCACCAAGATCATGAATAGTTGTCAGTCTTAGTTGAACTTGTTCTAAAGACATTCTTGCATTGCCTAGCATCTTTGTAACTTTACGAATTTCAGCTAATTCGTTAGACAAAACTCTACTTGTGCTAGTATCATGTTGTTGCATTGCAGTCACGACTCTTTGAAAGAGTTGCGCATCTCTTTCTTGCAGTTTTGTTAACATAGAGTCCATTTTCGAAATTTGGACTTGTAGTTTGTTTACTGCAGTTTGAATACGTGGTTTTAATGCACCTTGAGGCTTTACTGCATCTCGTAGTTTGCCAGTTACACTTTGGGTCTCTTGTCGAGCCCATGTACTGTCGAAGTTTGGCATAATAATGAATTAAGAAATTTAGTCTTAATCAACAGTGTAAATTTAGATCATCTTTTGAGTAAATTTAGCTAACAAACTATTATGGATGATTGATAAATTGGTTTAATGGTAAAAATTGTTGTTTTTGATTCAGGGTTAGGCTCACTTTCAATAATTAAAGAAATTCAAAAAATTGTAAAAACAGATATCATTTATTTTGCTGATCAAAAAAATTATCCATATGGAATAAAATCACAAATTCAATTAACTACAATTATTAAAAAAACAATTAATCTATTAGAAAAAAAATTTATGCCAGACATTATTGTTGTTGCATCAAATACACCAAGCCTAATGATGAATTTAGCAACAGAGAAAATTATAGATGTTAAACCTCCTTTAAAATTAGCACAAAAAAAATCAAAATCAAAAAAAATTGGAATTTTAGCAACAAAATCTGCAATAAACAGTAAAGGACTTACTAATTATATCAAGGAAAATAATATTTCAAAATCTTATAAAATTTTTAAAATAAATGGATCAAATCTTGTAGATTTAGTAGAATCTGGAAAATTTCTTAATAATAAAAAATATTGTCAAAAAATTATTAAAAAAAGTTTAGAACAAATTATTACTTTAGAAAAGATTGATACAATTACATTATCTAGTACTCATTTATTATTTTTAAAATCATTATTAAAAAAAGAATTTCCACAAATACAGTTTATTGATTCAGGAAATATTGTTGCAAAAAATATTTTTTTAAAAATTAAAAATAAACAATCAAAAAGAAATTCATTAAAAATTTTTACTTCAGGTAATGTAAATGATTTTAAAAATAAATTAGATGCAATTGGTATTAAAAATAAAATAAAATTTTTATCTATTTGACTTTAGCTTTTCTAAAACCATGACTAAATGTTTTATCATATAATTTTGAATATTCATATGATTTTGGTTTTATTACATCACCAATTATAACAATAGCAGTCATTGTAATTTTTTCAGCTTTAACTTTATTTGTAATATCTGTAAGTGTTCCAATAATTATTTTTTGATCCTTTCTACTTGCTCTATAAACTACTGCAACAGGTGTAGTTTTTTTATATCCACCAGCAATTGCTTCAGTTGTAATTTTAGTTAATAGATGAACACTGAGATAAAAAATTAAAGTCGATTGATGTTTTGCAAGTTCAGAAATTTGTTCTCTTTTTGGAACTTTAGTTCGAGATTCTGCTCTTGTAATTATCATTGTTTGTGTAACACCAGGCAGTGTTAATTGAGTGCCAAGTGCTGCAGCTGAAGCCAAAAATGATGTAACACCAGGCACAACTGTTGATTCTATTCCTTTATTTTCTAAATTATCAATCTGTTCCCTAATTGCACCATATATTGCAGGATCACCATCATGTAGTCTAACAACAAGTTTGTCTTTTTTTGCATTTTTGTATAATAGATCAAAAATTTCTTCTCTAACTAATTTAGCTGCATCATAGATTTTCCCTTTTTTACATAATTTCAATATTGGATCAGGAATTAATGAACCAGAATAAACTACAACATCAGCTTTTTGAATTAATTTTTTAGCTTTTACTGTAATTAATTCAGGATCACCAGGACCACAACCAACAAAAAATACGTTAGACACGTTTTACCACCAAAATAGAAAAGTATTTTGTAGTTAATGATTTATCATTTACTTCTCCTAAAGTCATTGTTCTTATGATTTCACTTTCTGTTCCTAAATCTTGTCCAATTGCAAAAAGAGAATTATCAGGAAATCCAGATTCTTTTAAAACTTCAATTACTTTATCAAAATATCTACCATCTTTAAGGAAGATCATTGATTCAGAATGCTTTGCAATTTCTTTAACACTAGATAGATCATAACAAGATGGAATGATTGCAACTTTTTCTGCACCTTCTGCAATACTAACACCAACCTTTGAAGCAAATGAAAATATGGATACAATTCCTGGAATTACACTAATATCCATATCAGGATATTTTTCTTTTAAATCTCTGTGCATGTAAATCCAAGTACTATAGAGATATGGATCACCCACTGTAAGATATACAACATTCTTTCCTTTCAAAACAGTTTCAGCCATTATTTTGGCATTTTTTTTCCAAGATGCTTGTAGAATATCTTTATCTTTAGTCATTGGAAAAATCAGTTTTATTATTTCTTGATTTAGTGATTTATCAATTATGGGTGAAACAACAGATAATGCAATACTAGGTCTATTTTCATTTGATGCTGGACACATGATAATATCAGCATTTTGAATTGCTTTTACTGCTTTAACTGTAAGAAGTTCCACATCTCCAGGACCCACACCAATTCCAATTAAACTAGGCATAATGTTTACGCCTTTTTACCCAATTAAAAATCTAGATTAAATTTTAGTAGCAGATATTATAGTAACTGGGTTTCTTGCCAACATCATAGTACCAGTAGTAGTTTTTCTACTTTTAGAAATAGTTACTTGAGTAATATCAATAGAGTTAAACTTCAATTTATCAAGAATTTGTAATACTGAATAAAGTGTTTCAATAAGTATAGTTCCAATTACAATTCTGCCTCCAGATTTTAATTTATTTTCAGAAAGCTTAACTATTTCTGCTGTATCTCCACCTGTTCCTCCAATAAAAATAACATCAGCTTCTTCAAGATCTAATATTTTTTCTTTAGCATTACCAAAAATTACAGATACATTTGAAAGATTAAATTTTTTTAAATTCTTTTTAGTTAATTCAATAGCATTTTTATCATAATCAATTGCCAATACTTTACCATTTGATTCAATTTGAAATGATGCTTCAACAGAAATTGAACCACTTCCACAACCAATATCATAAATAGTTTGACCCGTCTTTAATCTTGCTTTACTAAGTTGAATTGTTCTTACTTCTTCTTTAGTAATTGGAACTTTTTCTGCACGTTCAAAAAATTCATCTGGTATTCCAGGTGTTTTATAATTCCACATAAATTATCTTCCTATTTTTTATAATTAAATTATAAATTAATTCCTGTAGGAATGTCACCAAGATGAGTTAATGTATAACTAACAATCCATGTAAACAAATACAAAAATACATAGCTACCAATACCTTGTGTAACAATTTTCTTTCTATCAGAAGATGGCAATTGCATTTTCATTCCTTTTGCAACTATTATTGATGCAAAAAATAGCATTATCATAAATCCAATTGATGCCCATCTTCTCTCTTCACCTTCAATTCCTTCAAAAACAAAAGTTGCTGCAGCACCTGCAATTATACCTAAAGCAATACGCATCCAAAATAATTTAGCCAATTTTTTATCTTTATCACTTTTTTCTGCTACACTAATTGGAGGATCAGTAGTAGGTTCCTTTGAAGCATCTGAAATAGGTTCAGATTTTTCGATTTCAGGAGTATCAATCGTATCTACAATTTTGGATTTAGAGTCCTCAGATCCAGGCGTAGGTTCAGATTTTTTCTTTTTAAATTTGGCCAAAGTAAATTTCTAGCGTGTCTCAAGCAAACCATGTTTAATATCTTTGGTCAGATATGGGCACGAGATAGCAAGGGTATAATTTTAGACATAAAAGGTGATAATTATGGCATTAGCAGGAATAGAATTAAGATATTTAGTAGATCAGATTTCTGAACAAGTTCAGGGTTACTATATCAGCAATATTTATGGAATCAACAAAGATAGTATTCTCTTCAAACTTCATCATACTGAAAAAAGCGATCTCTTTATGATGATCTCAACATCAGGTGTTTGGTTAACTAAAGTAAAAATTGAACAGATGGAACCAAACAGATTACTCAAAAGATTAAGAAGTGATCTGTTAAGATTAAAATTAAGAAAAATTGAACAGATAGGTGCAGAAAGAATTGCATATTTTATTTTTGAAGGATTTGGAAAAGAATTAATTTTAGTAGGTGAATTTTTTGGAGATGGAAACATTTTACTTTGTAACAAAGATATGAAAATTTTAGCATTACAACATTCTATAGAAGTTAGACATAGAAAACTTAGTGTTGGGTTAGATTATGTACAACCACCAGAAAATAATTTAGATATTTTTAATCTAACAGAATCAAATTTTGATGAATTAAAAACTACAGATTTAATTTCTGCAAAATGGTTTGGAAGAACTTTAGGTTTACCAAAAAAATATGTTGAATCTGTATTTCAAATTGCAAATGTTGATTCTAAAAAAATTGGAAATTTGTTGACATCAGAAGAAATAACCAAAATTTATGAAACAACAAAAAAAATTGTTTCAGATGTAGTATCAGGAAATCACGATCCAATAATAATTGAAAATGAAAAAATTGAAGTTCTTCCAGTAAAATTAGGTAAATTAGAAGGTAATATTACAAATGTCAGTAGTTTTATTGATGGATTAGATACAGTTTTTACAAAAAAAATAGTTGAAAAAGGTAAGTCAATTCAATCTAGTGGATCTGATAAAAAAATTAAAGATTTGAAAACTCAAATTTCTGAACAAGAAAAAGCAATTCAAACTGTAAAAGAGAAATCAAAAAACATTACAAATGTAGCAAATTCTCTTTTTGAAATGGTTTCAAAAGGAATAATTTCAATAAAAGATATTTCTGCACAAGAAATTTTAGCAGTTAATAATTCAAAATTAATTAATGAAAAAGGAATTTCAATAATTATTGTAGAAGATGAAAAAATTAAAATAAATACAGATTCTCCACTTCAATCAATTGCATCTGTTTTATTTAATCATGCAAAAAAACAATCAGGTGCTATCAATTCAATTCTAGCAATTAAAGAAAAAACAGAAAAGAAATTAGAAAAATTTCAAAATAAAACAGAAACTGAAAGAAACATAGATGTTATTACAGAAATTAGAAAGAAAAACTGGTATGAAAGATATAGATGGTTTATGACTACTGACGGATATCTTGTAATTGGAGGTAGGGATGCAGCATCAAATTCGGCTGTAATTAGAAAACATTTGGATAAAAATGATAAAGTGTTCCACGGGGATATTTTTGGTTCACCTTTTTTAATTATAAAAGATGCAGAAAATGCACCAGATACAACAATGAATGAAGTTGCTCATGCAACTGTTTGTTTTAGTAGAGCATGGAGAGAAGGATTGTATGGAGTTAGTGCCTACTGGGTACATCCAGAACAAGTAAAAAAATCAGCTCCAAGTGGAGAATTCTTACCTAAAGGATCATTTACAATAGAAGGAACACGAAATTTTATCAAATCAGAGACTCTAAAATTGGCTGTTGGAATTATGATAGATGAAGATAAGAATTATGTTTTAACATGTGGTCCTCCAGAACCAATTAAAAAAAATTCAATATGCTATGCAATAGTTGAACCAGGAGGAGGAGAAATGGCTGAGTGTGCAAAAAAAGTAAGACTAGAATTTTTAAAAATATTTGAAGACATTACAAAAAAATTCAATATTGATGAATTTGTTCGCGCATTACCTCCAGGTAAAAGTCAAATTAAAGAAGTTAGTATGGGAGATTTAGAAAAACAGAGTATTATTGATGAACAGATAGAGTAGATGAATCAGTATCAAGTGACATTTTAATTCCATTTTTAATTGATAAAAATTCTTCATCACTAATAGTAATTAATGGAATATTAGCTAATGCACACCCAGTAGCAACTGTAAGATCTGCTTTTTTACAAATCATTGCAAGTGGTGCAGCATTATTTGATTTTATAGAATAGATAGTGTATGCACCTACACTACTGCCAACACCTGATGGAAATACAAGAATAGTATCTTTAATTGCTTTTTCAAAAAGAGGATGTTTTTTATCACTAATAATTCCAGTTTTTTTATCAACTGTTCCCAAAAAATTAATTGGATCATTTGATTTTAAAACAATACCTTCTACTTTTCCTGAAACTAAAATTTTATTCATCTTGTTTCATCTTCAACGATTTGTGTTAATGATTTTAAATTAACATCCACACCATTAGAATTTTTAAGATAAAATGCACCCTTGATACTATTAGTAGTAACTGCATCAACATCATCTTTAGATATCAATGGAGTTAGACATGTACAACAATCAGCAAGAATTTCACATCCAGCACGCTCAAGTTCTGTAATGTAGCCAATTTTTTGTGCCTGTTCCTTTACAGTTCGAGGTAAGAAAACCATACATCTTTTTTGAAAAGAACGACCTTTTAGTTTAGCAGTAAGATCAGAAATTTCATCTAAACCTAATTGAGGACTACCAAGTGTAATTAAATCGCCTTTTTCTGCAGTATTGAGCTCGTCATGGACATTTTGCATTTCTTTTTCATCAAAATCTATTTTTTCAGTATTTGAGTCACCTTCACCAAAAATAAATTTAGCACAAGTTCCAGATGTTCCCATTCCGCCACACATTGCTTTAGATTGTCTTTGATCCATTTCTCCAAGACCAGAAATGTTTACAGATGTATCACCTAATTTTCCAGCATAAAATCCTAACATGCCATATGTTAATTCATTTGGATTTTTGACTTTCATTCGTATTGTAATATTTGGAGTATCTTCTTTTCTTAATGAAGAATAAGGGCTTTTACCAACAATAGCACTAGCTAATGCACTAAATGCACTTTCTTTGTTTGTTTTTAAATTATCATATGAATTTGCATGGATGGCAGCATTACTTTCAGCAAATGCAACTTGTGTTCCATTTTTAGGAATATCAAAAATTTCATACGGAATACAAGAAAATGATGGAATAACACCCATTGTTTCATATGAATTTCTAATTGATAATTGCTTTGAAATAAAATTTTCATCTAATTTGTAATTCGATACATTATCAATATCAAATCCCATTGGATTCAAAGTTGTTTTTACTGTAACACGAGCATCTTTACTAATGCTAGATAGAAGTTCTTCTCCAGCATCACCAATTGTATTATAATTTACACCAGAAAGATGAGCCCATTCAATAGGAATTAATTTTTCAGCATCAGTTGCTTCGCCTGTTGCAACTAAAATTCTATATGCCATTTGCATAGTTTCTCCTTGTTCACCTTTTAGTGCAGATTCTTCTTCTCTAGTTAATTCCAATGGTAAATTATCATTATTACAGTTATAATACTTGTGCGTAGATTTCAGTTGAAAATGAAAAAAATTCTTTCTGGAATGACAGATACCATGAATTCGGTAAAACCACCTAGAATTACAGCATTAAGAGACCTACATGATGCTGAGACAGGTCCATTTAGTATTTTAATTGGAACAATACTTTCTGCAAGAACTAAAGATGAAACAACTACAAAAGCAGTAAAAGCATTATTTTTAAAATATAAAAATCCAGAGGATCTTGCAAATGCAAAAATCAAAGATGTAGAAAAAATAATTAGATCAATTGGATTTTTTCATGTAAAGTCTAAAAGAATTATAGAAGTTGCAAAAATAATTCATAAAAAATACAAAGATAAAGTTCCAGAGGATCTTGATACATTAGTTCAATTACCAGGAGTTGGAAGAAAAACTGCTAATTGTGTTTTAGTGTATGCATTTGAAAAACCAGCTATACCTGTTGATATTCATGTTCATAGAATTTCAAATAGATTAGGTTTAGTAGAAACAAAAAATCCTGAAGATACAGAACAAGAATTAATGAAAAAAATAGATAAAAAATATTGGATTGAAATAAATGATACATTTGTAATGTATGGCCAAAATATATGTAAACCAATTTCACCGATGTGTAATGTTTGTAAAATTAAAAAAATATGTAAATTTTATAAAACTAAGAACGTTTCTTAGTTAAAAATAATACTCCAACTAAAACTCCAATTCCTGCTGCAACATAAAATGGAAAATATGCAAACATATTCTTTGCAGGGTCACCTGATAAAAATTCTATAATCATAACTCCAGAATTTATTGCAGGCGGATCAGTACTTCCTTGCATTCCGTGAACTGAATAAGATTCAATTTCAAATTTTCCAATATCCAAATTTGTTACAACTATCCTTGCCCCGTTGTTTACAGTTAAACCTGCTCTATCAGTAAAGGATATGATAGATTTTGCAGCAGGATACCAACCTCGATCTAAATCTCTATGAACAATAATGTAACCTTCAACGGGTGTTTGTACTGCAACCCAGAATTTATTGTCAGGTTGTGGACCCATTCCAACTTCAATAAATTCATCATTATTTTCTTTATCATATATTCTAAAAACAGCATGTCCTTCAGGATTTGCATAGAGCAAATTATTATCAATAGTTACTTGCCAACTTATACTATGATTATTATCAAGAGTGACAATTGGTGCATTTCGTAATACTGTGTTGAATTCTTTAGCAGGAATTTCAATTGTTTCTATAATCAAAGATGGATTTTTTAATTCTTGGGCAAACGCTGGAGTAATTAAAAATCCAAGAAATAAAATTATTAAAAATAGATATTTCATAACTTAAGAAAAATTTGTTTGAATAAATATCTAATCAACAAAAGGTTTTGGATTATCTAAAATCACCTTTGCTACTTCAGGTCTTAAAATAAATTCAGATGGTGCTTGTCCATTTTGAATCATTTCTCGGAGGGCAGTTCCACTAATTTGCTCTTTTACATCATTATCATGTGGACATGCTTTTGGAGTTGTGTATGTAAGACATTTTTTACAATAGAAGAATGGGGGGAAAAAGACTGGAGAAATTTCTAACTCGGGGTAATCATCAAAGATTTTTTGTGCTGCAAATGGATCATAAAATTTTCCTACACCTGCATGATCACGTCCTATAATGATATGTGTACAACCATAATTTTGTCTCATAATTGCATGATGTATTGCCTCTTTTGGACCTGCATACTTCATTTGTGTATGTAATGTTCCAAGTTTGCATCTATTTTCAGGATAGTACAATTCTATCATTGTTTCATAACATTTTACAATTACTTCATCTACAAAATCACCAGATTTTTTCTTACCAATTACTGGGTTTACAAATACACCATCACGAGTAGTTATGGATGTCTTTTGTAACATTTCATGTGCCACATGAGGTGGATTTCTTGTTTGAAAAGCACAAATTGTTTTCCAACCAGCTTTTACAAAAGATTCTCGTGTTTGAATTGGAGTTAATCTATTTTTTCTTATTTCAGTGTCATTTGGTCTTTGAATATAATCAATTTTTCCACTAACCAAGAAATCTTTCATGGACATTGTATAGGCAACACCAGGATGTGATGAATCAGTAGTGCCGTAAACTCCTTGAGCTGCTTTTTCTTTATCAAAAGTAAATGTTTCATTAACATGTAACACTGCAATTCCAACACCATCTGGATTTTGTAATAAAACATCTCCTGCTTCTTTCATTTTAGAAGCAGTTTCTTCATCTACATCAAGTACAATTGGAATAGTCCATGCTAAATCATTCACAAGTCTTCCACGAGATACAACACTTTCAAAGTCTTGTTGTCCCAAAAATCCTTCTAAAGGACTAAAAATTCCATCTGCAATGTTTTCCACATCATTTGCTAAATCTTCAGTTATAGTAATTGAAAATAATCCTACAGGATCTAGTTTAGTTATTCTGTTAATTAGAACTCCACCATGAGCTTTTATTGAATTATTTTCAGACATATTGAATCAACTATTTATGGTCTATATGAAGGCCACACTCTTTGTTACCTTCTTGTTCCCACCACCACCTACCTGCACGAATATCCTCACCAGGTTTTATTGCTCTAGTACAAGGTTCACATCCTATACTTGGGAATCCTTTATCCAGAAGAGTATTGTATGGTAAATTATTATTTTTAATATATTCTTGAATTTGATCCCAAGTCCAATCAACTATTGGATTAATTTTTAAAATTCCACCATGTCCATGATCTAGTTGAAATATCATTACATCTTCACGATTTTTTGTCTGATCACGCCTTAATCCTGTTATCCATCCATCTAAAGTATTCAACATTCTATTCATTGGATTTACTTTACGAATTTCACAACAAAGTTCTCTATTATCTATACTATCATAGAAAAGATTCATTCCTTTTTCTTTTACCATTCCTTCAACTTCTTTTGTATCAGGAAACAATACTTCAATTGAAATATTGTATTTTTTTCTAACAATATCCATAATATCATAAGTTTCTTGTGGAAGTCTTCCAGTATCAAGAGTAAAAAATCTAAAGTTGGGATTAATTTTTAACATAATATCCATTACAACTGCATCTTCTGCTCCAAAACTTGATGCTTTAGCAACCTTAGGATGCAAATTTTCAGATACCCATTGTAAAGCTTCTTCAGTAGTTTTAATTCTAGAATTAAGATCGTCTACCTGTTCTTGTGTAAATTTTGTCACATATTCATTTAAAATATTTCTTTTATATTGATTACCCAAAAATTATGCTAAATTATAAACAAGTAGAATTCAAAAAATGAAAGATGAATGAAATATCATATGTAGTAGTATTTCCAAATATATTTTCTAAAAATAAAATTCCACAATTAATTAAAAATATTAAAAAAATTCTTAAGATAAAAAATCAAAAATATAACTCAGTAAAACGGGATGGAGATATTATTTTAGTAGATGCAAATGATCCTGTTTTTGCATCATCTGTCATAAATTTACTTTTTGGTATTAAAAAAATTGCCATTGCAAGACAAGTGAAAAATAATTTTCAAAATATTATTTCAGAAATTACATCTATTGGAGGTAATTTATTATTAAAAGGAGAAAAATTTTTAGTTAAAGTTGAAGGAACATCAAAAGGATTTCTTGTTAAAGATATAGAAATTGCTGCTACATCAAACATAATAGAAAAAAAATCAAATTTAGGTGCTCATCCTGGAACTGATGAAAATTTTGATAAATTATTATACACATATTTAACAAAAAATTATGCATACATTACTATTTTTTCAGATACAGGTAAAGGTGGAATTCCATATCAAACACAAAGTCAAAAAACAATTTGTGCAATTTATGATGAAATATCTGCAGTTTCTTGTTATGAAACAATTAAGCAAGGGTATGATACAAAGATCATAATTTGTTATAGACAAAAATCGGAATTAATGAATTTATCAAAAATAATTAATCAAATTATTCCAAGATTAGTACAAGAAAAAATTGAATTAGAATTTTATCACTTAAAAATAAAATCAAATGGAATTAAAAATTATCTAATTTACGTAAATTCAATATTAGAAATTATGTTAAATTCTTCAAATAATCGAATATCTTTGGCTTTATCACCATTAATTTTTTCTACAAATTTTATTGATAATGCATTAAATCAAGTATATTCTAAAAAGAAAATTCCAATTATTCCACTTACAGGAGTAGATGATGAGTTATTCATAGAAGCAAAAGAGATAGGATTAGAGCGAAATATCAAAAAATTAGAAAAAATGATCAACATTAATTCAAATGAAATTCCTAATTATTCTAAAACCGAAGTTGAATCTGCGATAAGAACAAAACAAGAAATTCTTCTTAAATTAGGACCAAATAACGTTCATGATATTTTAGATTCATTAAATGAAAATCATTGAAAATTTAAACAGCATGTTTAACTAAAAATTGTGTTCAAAATAGGAGAATTTATCTATCCATGGGGAAGTGGTCATTATTCTCGAATGATGAGACTAAATGATGCATTGTCAGATCAGATCAAAGATGAAATAGATGTTCATTTTTCAAGTAAAGATCATGTTTATGAAAAATTGTTAAAAAAATTTCCAGATAAAAAAGAAAAAATTCATGAAATTTTAATGCCAACTCCAATTGATGGAAAATTTGGTCCTAGTATTTCAAAATCATTAATGAATATACTATTACCAATTGCAGATAATCCTTCATTAATAAAACAAATTGTAAATTATTTGAGAGAAGAAAGAAAACTTTACAACAAAGAAAAATTTGATTTGGTAATAAATGATGGAGACATGGGATCAAATATTTTAGCAAATAATAGAAACATTCCAAGTTTATTTGTAACAAATCAATTTAGACCAAAATTATACAATTCAAGATCGTATCTTTATCCATCACTAATTTTTATAGCAAAGCAAATTAACAAAGCATCAAAAATTCTTGTTGCAGATTCTCCTCCCCCATACACCATGTGTGAATATAATTTAAATTTCATAAAAGAGGCTGAAGAAAAAGTGGTTTATGTAGGACATTTTACAAACAGTAAAAAAATTAAAAATGAAAATGAGACTGCTTTAGAAAAATTGGTAAAAAATAATGATTTTGGTTACTGGATGCGAACAGGGAATAAATCTACAAATGATGGAACAGGTCAAAGATATGAAGAAGTATTTCATCAAAATGAAATGACTAATGAAAAAAGAATTATTTCGCATGCAAGAAATGAATCAAGTATTGATTCAGTTTTAGGTAAAGATGGCAAGAAATATTCAATTTTAGATGCTTTAGAAAAAAAAATTGATTGGATTCAAATTGATATTGGATTTCTTTCAGAACAAGAAAAAGATACAATTTTGGATTTATGTGGATATGCAGTTGTTAATGGTTCACATACTGTTATGGGTGAAATAATGGGAGGAAAATCAAAACCAATTATTGGAATTCCAATTTATGATGAACATACGAATAATATCAAATGGGCTGAAGAGAAAAATCTTGGAGTTTTAGCTATCAAAACCAAACATGTGGTAAGTGCAATTTCAAGAATTAAAGAAAATTATGATGAATTTGAAGATAATTTGAATGATTTTTCAAAGAATTTTGTTCCTAATGGTGCTGAAAATTCAGCAAAAATTGCATCTCAAATATTAGAAGAAAAGAGATAATAGATTATTTTTAGAAATTTTATCATCTGGCACGCGGGATTTCGATGGGCGAACGGACCGCAAGGGATGATGAAAAAATCCGCGTGTCAGATAAAATATCGATCAGCAAAGAACGTGCGAACGCTTTTATGGAAAAAATTAATCTGAATCTTATTGGTTGTTTGTCCTGAATGTACAGCAAGAGCAAAAAAGAAAATTCTAACTAAATACGAAGAAGAAGTCCCAGAAGAAGATAGAGATAGACAAGATCTTTACAAATTATACGATGAAGTTGAAATTCCAATGGAAATGGATAAAAATACAAAAAATTTCATTTGTAAAAAATGTGGATTATATGCATCAAGAGAGCAAATTTCAGATATCAGATACAAATTAAATCAAAAGGAGAGAACACGTGATGATAAAAGTGATGACTATCTTGAATGGTGGAATAAAAGTAAAAAAGATAAAAATCTAGATAGTTAGTGGTGATTCAAAAATGGTAAAAAAGAAAGACGAGATTCCTGATTGGGTTACTGATGAAATTCAAAATGCTAAATTTGAAAAACCAAAGAAACTAAAAATTTCAGGATATGTTTTAGAAATGTATCAAGAAGACAATAAAATAGATACTCAATTGTATGAGCCTGTAGAGGATGGAAGACAAATAGTTACAATGGATTTATCAGAGAAAATTAAAATTTCAGAATTAGAAAAAGGGCTTGTTTACGAATTTAATTTTGAACAACATAAGGCACCATTGAGTAAAAAAGTTTCAGAATTTTTGGAAAAAGAAAAAGAAATTGAAATGAATGCAATTTATGATTTTAAATTAAAGTCAATTAAATTGATAGATAAAAGTGATTCCAGTCAAGCATCTAAAGATGATACCGAAGAATAAAACTAGTCAACTTTTGTAGAATCTAATTGTTTATTGAAAGATTTTCCCAAAATTGGATTAATCAGATAAGGAAATGTGTGTTTTAACCATACTGCAATTCGAACTACTGAGGGGGTAATAATTTCAAGTCTAGATGAATTTGCAGCTTTTACTATTGCTTTTGCAACTGTTTTAGAATTAAGAGATGTTGGTGAGTATTTTGGCATTTTTTCAAAAGAGGGATGTTCAAAAAAATCAGTTTTCACCATTATTGGACTAACAACTGTTATTCCAACTCCAGTACCACTAAGTTCATGTTTAAGACCTTCAGAAAATCCTAACATTGCAAATTTTGATGCACAGTATGAAGCAATTCCAGGTAATCCAAAACTTGCAGCAACAGATGCCACATTGACGATATGACCAGATTTTTTCTTTAGCATTAGTGGTAGAAAATTTTTGGTACAGTAAATCATACCAAAATAGTTAGTTTCCATTTGAGATTCTATATCACTTATTGAAAGATTAGACACGGAACCATATATTGCAAAACCGGCATTGTTTACCAAAATATCAACAGAATCAAATTTTTGATGGACAGTTTGTGACATTATTTCTACTTGATTTTTTTTTGAAACATCGCATGGACAAACTAATGTAGTTACGTTGAATTGTTTTAATTCATTTTCTACTTGTTCAAGTTTATCCTTTCTCCTTGCAACTAAAATAATATTTGAACCTAATTTTGCAAATTCTATTGCTGTTTGTTTTCCAATTCCTGATGACGCTCCAGTGATCAATACTACTTTGTTTTTAAAATCCACAAATGAAAAAAACCATTTAATGATAAAGTGGTTTCTATTTTTTTTGTGTTTTTGGGATTTTACTCAAGGCTAATTTTACTAAAAGTAACCATGTAATTGCTATTGGAACATAATATGTTGCAATTCTCCATCCAATTACTTCATCCCAGCCAAGAATTCCTTCAGTGATAGTAAAATCAAATGGGTTAAGATTATTCAGATAAGCTACAATTCCGAATTCGGCTAAACCTGAACCGCCAATTGTTATAGGCAAATTTCCAATTGCATTGGCACCCATAACTGCCATTATTGAATCAAATGCATTAATTATGTAACCAGTTCCCATTGCAATAATCATAAATGATATTCCATAAAATGCCCAAGAAACTACTGAAAGTAAAAATGAAACGGTAAATATTTTTTTAGATTCAGGTGTTTTAATATTTTCTCTAATCATAGTACATGTTTCCTCCATCCAATCATTTGTTTGATTAATAATTTTAGTTCCTTTTTCTTTTCCTAATTTTTTAACTAATGATTCTAAAATATTTGGAACCTGAAAAGTATGTTTAGAAGATAACAAAAACATAACCATCCACAATGTAGTTATCGAAATACTGGTAGCTAAAATTACTATTCCTACTACATATGCTCCATTCAATAATGCAATAATTCCTGCTAACATAGACAGTAATCCTGCTGCAAGTACCTCAGTTACAATATCAACAAGTGCAATCCACGTAGCTTTTGAAAGTTCTATACCTTTTTTCTTTAAGTAATAAATTACAATAAATTCTGCTCCAATAAACATAGGTGTTGTAAATTTAATAAATTCACTACCAACTCTAACACCCACTAATTTAAGAAAAGAATCAGTATTGCCAAGATATTTTCTTGCAATATATGCAAATTTGACTCCCTGCAATCCTAATTTAATCATCATAGCAGTAATTGCACCTACAAATGGAAAAATTCCAATTGCCAGAATATCTTCTACTTTAATATCAAATTGAATTGCAATTAGAATAATTGGAATTAAAGTAACAGGTATAGCTACTATTCTCCAATTCATTTGATATTTTTTTTAAGGAATCAAATATGAAAGTTGATGAAATATTAGTCATGCCTAGAAATAAACGTAAAAATGACCAAATTGAGATTCAAATGAGTTTATTCTAGTATCAAAATTAAAATGATTATTGCGTGAATTTGGCTGAGAATTTCTTCCAGTCATATCTAGTTTGAAATATAAGCAAAGAAAAGAAATCTACACAGATTGAAAACAATTTTTGTTACTGGAACAGCTGGTTCAGGAAAATCATCACTAGTATCAAAATTACATGAATATTATACAAGGAATAGTGCATTTGCTGCTACGTTAAATTTAGATCCTGGTGTTGAAAGTATGCCTTACAATTGTGATGTAGACGTAAGGGATTATGTGGATTATGTTTCAATAATGCAAGAATACAATCTTGGACCAAATGGTGGATTAGTTATGGCAAATGATTTGATTGCATCAAAAATTGATGATATACAAAATGAAGTTAATGGCATAAATCCAGACTATCTTATTGTCGATACTCCAGGTCAAATTGAATTATTTGCATATCGATCTAGTGGTAAATTTATCATAGATCAAATTACATCAGATGAAAAAGCAAGCATTTTTCTTTTTGATGGTTCAATAATTACTACTCCAGTAAAT
>Ga0207990_1000167_pt1 | contig 39066 bp, 37 predicted proteins | sample ETNtaG_8_FD_185780 | JGI IMG/M metagenome (GOLD analysis project Ga0207990, IMG submission 185780) | Marine microbial and viral communities from oxygen minimum zone, Eastern Pacific Ocean - ETNP201406SV75 (SPAdes) (version 2) | ecosystem: Environmental > Aquatic > Marine > Oceanic ...
CGTAAAATTGCGGCGACGTTAGCCTCTACCGGTACCCCGGCATTTTTTGTGCATCCCGGTGAAGCGGGTCACGGAGATTTGGGAATGATTGATGACAACGATATTATTATTCTTGTTTCCTATTCTGGAGAGGCCGAAGAAATCTCTCAGCTGCTACCTAGCATTCACAGTATGGGTGCGAAGATTATTAGCATGACAGGCAATAGCAAGTCCACGCTTGCCTTGGCGAGCAATGTTCACCTCGATGTTAGCGTTAAACAAGAGGCTTGCCCACACAACTTAACACCAACATCTAGCACTACGGTCGCCCTGGTGATGGGTGACGCGTTAGCAATAACCTTGTTAAATGCGCGCGGCTTCACCCCACAAGATTTTGCCAGATCTCACCCTTCTGGCGCATTGGGCCGACGATTACTCACACTTGTCTCAACCATTATGAAGTCTGGCAGTGATGCGCCGATTGTGGCCCCGGATGCTCTACTGCTCGATACCCTTATGGTGATGAGTGAAAAAGCATTAGGCATGGTGCTCATTGCAGAAAGCGACAATACTCTGCTTGGGATTTTTACCGACGGCGACTTACGTCGTGTATTGGAAACCAATTCCAGCATTACGGATCTTTCAATTGGCGACGTCATGACCAAACAATGTAAATCTATTGCCCCTGAAAAACCAGCAATAGCAGCTGTTGAGATGATGGATGAACACAACCTAAACTCCCTGCCCGTTATTAACGCCAATAATAAGATCGTTGGTGCAATCAATATGCACACATTGATGCAGGCAAAAATCGTTTAATATTGCGCGCGATATCAACTCCTAGATCAAACAAACCAACACAAGAAAATGGATATAAAAACATTACTACTCGGCATTCAAGATACCGAAATTTCGATAAATATTAGCGGGCTTTCGCTCAATACCAATAACCTCATAGAGGGGGATGCGTTTGTTGCCCTTCAAGGTGAAAACAGTCATGGTTGCGACCATGTAGAACAAGCTATTGATAAAGGCTGCATCGTTATTTTGAGCGAGGGTCGCGATATTGAGTGCGCAGTACCATGTATTCGTATTGACCACCTGGGCTCGCATCTAGCGACACTTGCACAAAGATTCTATCAACAAGCTCAATTGGTTAAATTAATTGGCGTCACAGGCACCAACGGCAAAACCTCAGTCAGCTTATTCATCTCACAATTACTTGAAGCTCTCAATGTTAAAACGGGCGTCATTGGCACACTTGGCATCAGCGGCTCTGAAGAAAAAAACGCCAACACAACACCGGATATCATAACGCTATATAGAGCACTTGAGCGATACCACCAGGAAGGTATAGGAGTGGCTGTAATAGAAGTCTCCTCCCACGCATTAATCCAAAATAGAGTGGCGGGATTGACATTTGAACAAGCCATTTTTACTAATTTAACGCAAGATCACCTCGACTACCACAAGACCATGGAAGACTATCGAGAAGCAAAAGGCAAGTTGTTTGCAGATGAAAATACGAAATGCGTTATTGTTAATCGAGACGATGAAAATCACGATTATTTCTTTAAAATGGCCCCTGATAAAAAACAAGTTTCCTTTTCTATTGATGATTTCCAATACTGCAATAAAAGCGAGCAAGGATTTCTCTGCAGGTTTGATCAGTTTATTTTTGAATTACCATTGCTGGGTCGTTTTAATATTTCAAATGCGCTTGCAGCCCTCACCAGCTTGAGAGAGCTAGGGTATAGCGACGACGATATCATGCCCCAACTAACAAGAATCACGGCGCCACTGGGTAGAATGCAAAAAATCACAGATCATAACATTTGGATTGATTACGCCCACACGCCAGACGCGCTTGCTAATGCAATCAACACCCTTCGCGAACACTTTCCTGAATTCAAGTTAAGAGTGCTTTTCGGTTGTGGTGGTAATAGAGATGCCGACAAAAGAGCAAAGATGGGCAAAATTGCCAGCGAACTGGCCGACAGTGTTATCTTGACCAGTGACAATCCCAGGAACGAAGATAGTCAGGCGATTATTGATGACATTCAGAGTGGCCTAAAAGAGGGTTTTGAAGCCGACATCATTGTGGATAGAGAGCTCGCCATTCAAACAGCCATCACCACCTTAAGTGAGGATGAGTGCCTGTTAATCGCTGGCAAAGGTCACGAAACCACGCAAACGATTGGAACGCAAATATTGCCTTTTAACGACTTCGAAGTTTCAAAGAATGCTCTGCTCTGACACCCAAACCATTGCAGACATCACTGGCGGCAGCTCGAGTGTCAATGTTGAGTTTGAGGGAGTTTACACCGATACTAGAGAAGATGGAAAAGGCAAACTATTCATCGCCCTAGAAGGCGATTCATTTGATGGACATGACTTTGTCCAACACGCTGAAGACTCTGGCGCTAAAGCCATTATTACGCACAAAAAGCTGTCCACAAATCTACCAACAATCACTGTTGGCAACACCGAAGAAGCCTACAGAGGAATCGCCAGTTGGCATCGGCAATTGTTCTCACCCATTGTTATTGCAATCACTGGCAGCAACGGCAAAACCAGCACCAAGAACATGCTGGCAAACATCCTCTCCACTGGTGCGCCGACACTTTTCACCCAAGGCAATTTAAACAACCATCTAGGTGTACCAAAAACTCTACTCAACATAGAAAAAGAACATGAGTACTGCGTTATTGAAATGGGCGCGAATCATGTTAACGAAATATCACTACTCTGCCACCTTGCCAAACCAAAATTTGCGATTATCACCAACGCCAACAATGCCCACTTGGGCGAGTTTGGCTCTCTAGATAATCTTGTCAAAGCCAAAGGTGAAATTCTTGGCGCTCTACCAACAACTGGGGTTGCATTTATCAATGCAGACTCGCCACACAAATCCATTTGGAAGAAAATTGCCAGCAATCGAAACTGTGTATTATTCGGCGATAATACTGCAATCTTTGTTAGTAATACAGTCGAACAAAAAGGCCTGTTGAAATTTACCCTTCATTGCAACAACGAAACGTCGGAAGTAACTTTGCGCATGATTGGAAAACATCAAGTGAAAAATGCACTTGCTGCCACGGCCTGCGCCGCACATCTTGGTATTGATATCAATAATATAAAAAAAGGGCTTGAATCTACAATGCCAGAACAGGGCCGGTTGAATCTATTGTACTGCTGTGATTTCACCATTCTAAACGACAGCTATAACGCCAACCCACACTCAATGAAAGCGGCCATCGATACCCTTGCCGCCAATACAGGCGAAACAATTGCGGTGCTCGGCTCAATGGCTGAATTAGGCAGTGGGTCAAGCGAGCTTCATCAAGAAATAGGTGACTATCTAAGAGCAAGCTCTATCACTAAGATGTACACAATTGGCAATGATGCTAAGCATTATCAGGGGAATCAATTTGACGATATCGAATCACTGTATCAACACTTATGCAAACATCACCAGGGCGCAACAATACTAATCAAAGGCTCTCGTTCGATGCAGTTGGACAAATTGGTAAATCTTTTCACAAAAACAGCAAACTCTGCTTGACCTTTGTTTGAAAGATGGCGATAATTAGCCGCTTTATATTTGTGTTTCATAAATGCATCCGCATTATTGTGATGTTAAGATATAAATTTTTGGCGAAAAGAGTAAAGATACCAGGCAATTTTCCGAAGACAGTATTACCAATACGGCTGAGGAGAATTAACGAAGTAGCTTTGGCTTTTGAACGACAAATATGCGCTCGTGGCTCAACTGGATAGAGTACTCGGCTACGAACCGAGCGGTTACAGGTTCAAGTCCTGTCGAGCGCACCAACCCTAAGTTTATTCTACGACTCGGCCCTATTTTGATAGAATAACCATCTGATGATGACACTTCCCAATATTCTCACCCTCTCAAGAATTGGATTAATCCCAGTCTTTATGGTGTTGTTCTATTTGCAGCCTAATTATTTAGAGGGCGAACCCCTGCCTTGGATCAATAACTCTTTGGTGGCAATCTTTATACTCATCAGCCTAACGGATTTCTTTGACGGCCTGCTGGCGAGACGACTCAATCAAATATCAGAGTTGGGCACTTTTCTTGATCCGGTTGCCGACAAACTCATGGTGTGCGTTGCCCTTATTTTACTGACCGACTATTACGCCACATGGTTTGTCACTATACCGTCCGTCATTATTATCTCCAGAGAGATATTGGTCTCTGCACTAAGAGAATGGATGGCGGAAGTTGGCAAAAGAGCGCATATCTCTGTATCGTGGATTGGCAAAACAAAAACATTTATGCAGATGCTTGCCATCTTGTTTTTGCTTTACCACCAACCACTTCTGACGTTCTCCCAGGACGATATTTTGTACGCTGGTTTAGCGCTTTTATTTGCAGCGACCGTGCTTACTTTGTGGTCTGGATTTAATTATCTGGTTGCAGGCCTAAAAACATTTGACACGTAGGAAAAACACACTATAATTTCACATCTATGCGGGAATAGCTCAGCTGGTAGAGCATCACGTTGCCAACGTGAATGTCGCGAGTTCGAATCTCGTTTCCCGCTCCAAATTGAAAACTGTAAAATGGCCTGTCTGTACAGGCTATTTTGTTTCTCAAAGTTACTGGCCGGATAGCAAAGCGGTTATGCAGGGGCCTGCAAAGCCTTATAGACCAGTTCGACTCTGGTTCCGGCCTCCATTTTCAAGAAATCCGAATTGCTCGGGTTTTTTCTGCAAATCACCATTTTCTTTTCAAAATCTTCGCGTCAAAGTGTAATAAAATTAATGCACTTTCATAAGAGATTTTCCTATGCACGTCATTAAAGCCCTAGAAAAACGCAAATCAACTCGAGCTTTTCTCGACAAGCTCGTTTCAGAAGAACAAATCAACACCATACTCGATGCCGCAAGATATGCGCCATCTGGAGTCAATACCCAACCATGGAGTGTTGTGGTGATTAGCGGTGAGAGTAAAAAAAATCTGCAAACGAAAATAGAGATGGCATTTCGCTCAGGCGATAAAGGAAAGCGAGATTACCAATACTACCCAATTGAGTGGGAGGAGCCCTACAAATCAAGGCGTAAAGAGTGTGGTTTATTAATGTATTCAACACTGGGCATTAAGCGCGAAGACAAAGAGCGTCAAATGGACCAATGGGCGGCCAATTACCGTGCTTTTGATGCGCCAGTCATGTTGCTATTTTTTATGAATTCTGGCATGCAATCCGGCAGCTTTATGGATTGCGGCATGTTTATTCAGTCGGTCATGCTAGGGGCTCTTGATTTGGGTCTTAGTACTTGTCCACAGGCGGCCCTTGCCGACTATCAGCACATCATAAAGTCGGAGCTGGATTTCGGGCACGATAAATTACTGCTTTGCGGCATGGCGGTGGGTTATGAAGACACCAAGGCGCTAGTCAACAGCTATCGCACACCAAGGGAGGAAGTGGGCTCGTTTACCGAGTACTTTCGTTAATTAACTGGATTGGCGCCAACTTAATAGACTAGTTGCATTCTTTAAAAACCAGTGCGCGGCATTTTTCGCATTTCTTCATGTCCAGTTTTTGGTAGATGCCTTGGATGGCCAGCTCTTTTGATTCGAAAAAATTATCTTCACCCATTTGCTCAACAAAGTGCACTTTTTGTAAAAACTCAGCAACAGATGCCTTGACCGAAACAAAGTAGAGACTGCCGCCCAATTCTTTCAAACGACGATTCTCAGCCAATAGACCTTCAACGCCAGCCAGGTCGATAAAGTTGACCGCATTTGCAACGATAAGAATGTGATAAATTCTTTGATTATCAACAATTTGGTTGATTTGTTTTTGAATGTGGTTAATCGAGCCAAAATAAATGGACATATCGATACGAATTATTTTTAATTGAGGGCACTGAGTTAAGGGAGTGGTTCGTATGGATCTTAACTTACGCACACTCTCCTCATGGCCACTTTCAAAGGCCAGAGTATGCACTTCAGGGGCTGCTGTTTTAGCGATAAACAACATCAGCGAGAGCAGCACACCCAAATAGATCGCAAACTCCAGCTCCAACAATAAAGTCGAGAGAAAGGTGACGAGAAAAATCGAGGTTTCTGATTTGGAAAATTTATATGTTTTTTTGATGTGCTTAAAGTCAATCAAATTATAAGCCACTAATAAAATAACACCCGCCATTGCAGCCAGTGGTAAATACTTCATCAATGGTGCAACCAAAAGCACAATAAGAACCAATATCAATGCCGCAAAAATAGCAGAAAGTGGCGTTTTCGCGCCCGCCTCATAATTTACACCAGTACGAGTGAATGAGCCAGAGGATGCATAACTTGAGAAAAAACTACCAACAATGTTTGACAGACCTTGGCCGACAAATTCCTGACTAGGTTTAATCCTTTGGTATGACTTGGTAGCCACCGAGCGACTTATTGATACCGCCTCGATTAAACCCAAAAGCGCAATAGCAAATGCTTCCGGTGCTAGAGATTTCAAAGTGTTTAGTGAAAAGTTTGGCATGGAAAGAGGTGGCAAAAGGGCTGGTATTTCACCGACGGTTTTAATGGCAGTCGTTTGTCCGCTCAAAAGGACAGCAACAATGCCTCCAACAAACATTCCTATCAATAAGTTAGGGTATCTTGGCTTATAAAGCTTAACCAAAATAGCGCTAAAAAGCGTACTTAAGCCCACAGCAAGAACAAGAATCGAATCCCAAGATCTAAGGGCAGCTATCCCTTCTCTCGGCCCATCTCTGAGTCCGGCAACACTTTCGAAAATCGCATTCCAAGTATCGTAGAAACTCAAACCCCTAAAGACCTCAATACCCAGTATGTGCGGTATTTGACTCGTAGCAATCAACAAGGCTGCACCGGCGGTAAAACCTATCACCACATTGTGCGAAACAAAGTTAACCAACATACCAAACTTCGCCAAACCAAACGCTAGTTGATAAACGCCCGCCAAAAAAGTCAGAGTTAATGCCATCGCAACAAATTCTTCACTGCCAATCACCGCGTGTTGACTCACTGCCGAAAAAACAACAATTGAAATTGCCGTTGTAGGGCCAGAAACAAGATGATGAGATGAGCCAAACAAGGCCGCGATAATAGGCACCACCATGGCGGTATACAAGCCGTATTCTGGTGGCAAACCAGCAATAGTCGCAAATGCCACGCCTTGAGGGAGGACGATAATAGCGCCCGTCAAACCGGCAAAGAGGTCTGCCTTCAATGTCTCTCTGGTGATTAATCTAAACCAAACCAAAAAGGGGAATAATTTCACCAGCCTGTGCATTTGCTACTACTCGAATATAAATGGATTATTTGATTATGTAATATTTTACTACGAATTCAATATCGACCTAAGCACCACAAGAGACCATCTTATGCACCAACTGAACGCTCGTTGGTTTTTTAAAACCAGCCCTGTACTAACGCCATAAAAGTAACTGTGCCCGCAACGATACTCAACAACGCATTGCGTCGCCAAAGATGGGTACCAATAGTCACAATAAGTGCAATTGCGGCATAAAACCCTTCTGCGGAAAGATAATCGACAGATTTCAGCATATAGACTACCAAGATAGTCATCACCATCGGTGGTGTGTACTTTGCAATAAATTGCAATAATGGGTGCTGTCCACGGCCGCTAAAGAGCACAAATGGGGGTAGCCTTGTGGCAAATGTCGCCGCCGACATAATGGCTATCACAATGAATAAATACTCAATATTCATCACGCACCTTTTGATTGGTTGCGCGTAGAAGCATCATCATAATAAGGGAAAGAGAAATGGCGAATAACAGCATGTGTTGTGCAAATAGCAATAACGCAATGGCTGATGCAATCAGGGCAATAATAAAGGGCAGCGGTTTTCTTACTTTTATCCATTGCTCAATAAGTAACACCGTAAAAAGTGCTGTCGCGGCAAACTCCATCCCTTGCGTATTAAACACAAGTTTCGTTCCCGCCCAAGCGCCCAAAGTGCAGCCCAAAATCCAATAGCTCTGGGAGAAAATTGTCATCAGAAAATAAAATTGTGGCTTGTCAGCCCCTTCTGGCACCTCAATTGTACTCATTAGAGAATACACCTCGTCTGTTAGGCCAAATATCAAATACAACTTCCTTAACCCCCAGTCGCCAAAACTGTTGAGCAACGCCAAACCGTAAAATATATGCCGCGAATTGAGAAAAAAAGTAGCGATGGCAATTTCGACAAAACCTGCGCCAGCGGCAAGCAAGCCAACAGCCATAAACTGAGCTGCTCCTGCATAAATACAAATTCCCATCAGGGTTGCAAAATACCATGGATAGCCAAGCTCTTGAAAAAGCAGGCCAAAGGCGATACCCAAAGGTAAGTAGCCAAAAAATATAGGTAGTGTGGTTTTGAGTGCGGCTCGAATCATTAGCGGCAATTATAAATACAGCTCAAGGTGAATGGTCACTATTAATTATCGCCCAACTGCATTTCTATAGTATGTTCAATATATAGAATATATTTCTATAAACATAGGATTAATTTAAAACAATAGTGTTATATTTTCTATTTATTGTCATTATTTAGAAAAAAATACTATAATCACCCTACTTTTTGAGGCGACATACGCTTCATAACAATTAAACAACAAGGACTTGCGTCATGAGCCCATTACCAGAACACAGACTTAGCCATCTAAGACAGCTAGAAGCTGAAAGCATCCATATCTTTAGAGAGGTAGCCGCCGAGTTCAACAACCCTGTCATGATGTACTCCATTGGCAAGGATTCATCTGTGATGTTGCACTTGGCGAAAAAAGCATTTTTCCCTGCAGTGCCGCCCTTTCCATTATTGCACGTTGATACAACTTGGAAGTTCCGTGAAATGATCGAGTTTCGCGACAAAGTGGCAAAAGAATCTGGCATGGAATTGCTGACTCACATCAACCCTGAAGGCGTGGCAATGAATATCAGCCCGTTTACTCATGGCTCCAAAGTGCATACCGATGTGATGAAAACACAAGGCCTCAAGCAAGCACTGGATGAGCACGGCTTTGATGCTGCCTTTGGTGGTGCAAGACGCGACGAAGAAGCGTCGCGTGCAAAAGAGCGTATTTTTTCATTCCGCTCAGAGAAGCACCGCTGGGATCCAAAAAATCAACGACCTGAACTGTGGAGCCTCTACAACGCTCGCATTAAAAAAGGCGAAAGCATCCGTGTTTTTCCAATTTCAAACTGGACAGAGCTTGATATTTGGCAGTATATCTATTTAGAGCAAATCGAACTTGTGCCACTTTACTATGCCGCACCAAGACCAGTAGTTGAGCGCGACGGTATCAAGATTATGGTCGACGATGATCGTATGGAGCTTGAGCCAGGCGAAGAACCAAGTGAAGAATGGGTCCGTTTCCGCACACTCGGTTGTTACCCATTAACAGGCGCTGTTGAATCAAAGGCCACCACATTAACAGATATTATTCAAGAAATGCTTCTTACCAAAACCTCCGAACGCCAAGGTCGCTTAATCGACTCTGACCAAGCGGGCTCAATGGAAGCCAAAAAAGCAGAGGGGTATTTCTAATGAGTTACACTGACGATCTAATTCAAGAAGACATTCATGCTTACTTAGATCAGCATGAGCACAAAACTTTACTAAGACTTCTGACGTGTGGCAGTGTTGATGACGGAAAATCCACCCTTATCGGACGCTTACTGCACGACTCAAAATTGGTTTATGAAGACCAGTTAGCGGCCATTAAAAACAGTCATGATGGCGCCAAAAATGGCGAAGAATTTGACTTGGCTCTACTCGTTGATGGCCTTGTGGCAGAACGTGAACAAGGTATTACCATCGATGTTGCTTACCGCTACTTCTCAACTTCGAAACGCAAATTTATTATTGCCGACACTCCTGGACACGAGCAATACACTCGCAACATGGTCACAGGCGCGTCAAACTCAGACCTTGCGATTATCTTAATCGATGCTCGAAAAGGCCTAATAACGCAAACCAAACGTCACTCATACCTAGTATCTTTACTGGGTCTGGAGCATGTTGTCGTGGCAGTTAACAAGATGGATTTGGTGGATTATGACCAAGCTACGTACGAGCAAATCAAAAGCGACTACAAAACCTTTGCCGAGCAACTCAATATTGGCAAGATTGATTTCATCCCTCTGTCAGCCCTAAAAGGCGACAACGTTGTTAATCCATCTGAAAATGTGGACTGGTACAAAGGCCCAGCTTTGCTGCCGTTTCTTGAAGAAGTTGAACAAACAATTGACCAGGTTGCTGATGGTTTTCAATTACCAGTGCAGTACGTTAATCGTCCTAATGCCGATTTCCGTGGTTACTGTGGCACCTTGAATCAAGGAAGTGTCGCGCCTGGTGATCCGATTACAGTTTTGCCGAGTGGTTTGAGCACGACAGTAGAGCGCGTTATTACCGCCGATGGTGATTTAGACCGCGCATACAAAGGCATGGCTATTACCCTAACCCTTGCCAAAGAGATTGACATCTCTAGAGGCGATCTATTGGTTCACTCACAAGATAATTTTTCCATCACCAACCAACAAAAATTACGATCTCACCTAGTGTGGATGGATCAAACACCACTTACCCTTGATAAAGATTACGAGCTTAAGTTGGGTACACGTCGTGTCAATGCACGCGTTGATATCATTCATCATCGTGTCGATATTAACACGCTTGAACATGTTGATGCCGAATCATTAGAGCTTAACGAAATTGGACTATTGGATGTACAACTTGATGCATTACTTCCAATCGAACAATTCACCCACAACAAAGGTTTGGGCGCTTTTATTCTGATTGATAAAATCACCAATGCTACTGTTGCCGCAGGCATGATCAGCTCACAACAAGCTGACATGGTTGATCATCACCGAGCTGAATTCCATATTGCTGACGCCAATAAAGAACTTGAGGGAAAAAGTGCGGAACAAATTGTTGAGTGGGCGCTAGCGCTGGAAGGCAAAGCCATTGTTACAACAAACTTTGGTCCGCAAGAAGCGGTTTTATTACACATGGTTAATCAAGTTGCGCCAGAGACTGAGGTGCTGTGGATTGACTCAGGCTACAACATGCCGCAAACCTATAAATTTGCCGATGCAGTTACAAAACAGCTGGGGCTTAATCTAACGGTATACACACCACTGGTCAGTGCTGCACGACGCGACGCTGTTATGGGTGGCATCCCAATGATTGACGATCCTGCACACGAAGAGTTCTCACACCAATTCAAGATAGAGCCCTTCTTGCGCGCAATGAGAGAATCTGACGCAGATGTTTGGCTAACAGCCGTTAGGCGTGAGCAAACAGCTGTTCGCCAAGAAATGGACACGGTTGCCCTTGGGCCAAATGATGTTATCAAAGTATCTCCACTGCTTGATTGGACTTTAGAAGACATGCAAGTTTATCTTGAGAAAAACGGTTTGCCAGATGAGACACGCTACTTCGACCCAACTAAGGTCGAGGCCGGTCGTGAATGTGGGCTACACACATTGGGTGATTAACTAAATAAATCTCTCCATAAAAAAGCCCGATTCAATCGGGCTTTTTTATTTAGCAGCACTTCTGCTTGGCCTTTAATACAGTTTTCTTGTCACCAACACAGCAACTAGAGCTGTCACGTTCATTTTTTTGTGCGTCAGCGCCATACATTGGAATATTGCTTAACGTGTGAAAATTCTCCCACGGGATGCCTTGCGGGTCAAGTGTCCAATACTTGTCAGACTCAGCATAACAACAATTCGCACCTTTTTCAGCAATATTTTCAATATCGCATTGGTTGAGTCTTGCAGATATTTCCTCAAGTTCAGTATCGCTTTCAACCTCCAAACCTAGATGATTAACGCCATTTTCCCGTCCGCGATTGGATATCGCAAAATTCACCAAGGGGTCATCCAGCCGCCACTTGGCATAATCATCACGCTGAACCGTTGGTTCGGCGCCAAACAAGCCAGAATAAAAACCAATATTTTTATCTAAATCGTCAACCGATATATGAATATGCATTCTTTTCATTATTAACTCCCATTAATCACAACAATCAGTCACTTTCAAAAAAAACGATTTATGGCTTATTGCTGCCAAAAATCGGTGTCAGTTTGTAGATAAATCGAAAATTTCCAATTTTTTGTGTTTATTGTAGTGCTTTTAGCCTCAAACGAAGGGCGTTAAGCTTAATAAAGCCCGCTGCGTCTTTTTGATCGTAAGCGCCTTCGTCGTCTTCAAAAGTAGCAATTTTCTCGCTAAATAACGAGTTATCAGACTTACGACCAACAACAGAAACATTGCCTTTGTAAAGCTTAACGCGAACAACACCACTGACGGTTTCTTGCGAAGCATCAATTGCTGCCTGCATCATTTCACGCTCTGGCGCAAACCAAAAACCATTGTAAATAAGCTTGGCGTATTTAGGCATCAACTCGTCTTTAAGGTGCGCCGCTTCACGATCAAGCGTAATTGATTCGATAGCTCGGTGCGCTCTAAGCATAATAGTGCCTGCAGGTGTTTCATAACAACCGCGTGACTTCATCCCAACAAAGCGATTCTCAACCAAATCTAGTCGGCCAATACCGTGTGATCCGGCGCGACGATTAAGATCTTCCATCACCGTTGCTGGTGACATAGTCTCGCCATTAATAGCGACGATATCGCCTTTTTCATAAGTGATTTCGATATATTCTGGTGCATCAGGTGCATCTTCCGGAGATACCGACCAACGCCACATATCATCCTCTGCCTCGACCCACGGGTCTTCTAAAATATCGCCCTCGTAAGAGATGTGCAATAAATTGGCATCCATAGAGTATGGCGATTTCTTCGATTGCTTATGATAATCAATTGGAATATTATGCTTTTTTGCATACTCCATTAAGCTTGAACGAGAGGATAAATCCCATTCACGCCAAGGCGCAATCACCTTGATATCAGCATTCAGTGCGTAGGCATTTAACTCGAAGCGCACCTGGTCATTACCCTTGCCAGTAGCACCGTGTGAAATCGCATCGGCACCCACTTCGGCGGCAATTTCTACCAAGCGCTTTGAAATTAGAGGACGTGCAATTGAAGTACCTAAAAGATATTCGCCCTCGTAAATGGCATTCGCTCTAAACATTGGGAAAACAAAATCGCGTGCAAACTCTTCGCGCAGATCTTCAATATAGATTTCTTTAATGCCCATTGCTACGGCTTTTGCACGCGCTGGCTCTACTTCCTCGCCCTGACCGATATCGGCCGTAAAAGTGACAACCTCACAATCGTAAGTTTCTGTTAACCACTTTGCAATAATACTGGTGTCTAAACCGCCTGAATAGGCCAATACAACTTTATTCATTTTCTGTTAATTCTTGATGTTTATAGTTAAATGTTTGCTCGTAAAGTACAGTTGCATCATCAAGAAGCACTTGCACCTTCCATTCACCTATCCATGTGTGCCAAAGATTTTTGGACGACCAAACGCGCCAGCGTGGCCCTCTAATTTCAAAACGCACATCAGCCATAACCTTGTCGTCGTAAATCCAACGATGAGTAATGCGCTCGCCTTCTAAGTTGCGGATGTTGGTAAAGAAGTAGATTTTACCTAAAGAGTTGTCGAGTTCTTCAATAATATCAATGGGCACTCTGTCTTCGACATTAAGGGCAAACACGGCCTCAGAGATGTTTTCTTGCGGCCAATCGTGCGCTAAAACTGAAAATGTGAGAAAGAATCCAAGAATTGCTATTGCGATTTTTTTCATTTAATCCACCCAGTTAATGACGTGCTCAAATAATTGATCTTCGCTAACTTCGTTGTCCCTGTATGTGCGCCCCCGCACAGAAATACCAGCCAGATGCACGCTATTTTTATCGGCGCTTAGCAAAGGGTGCCAGCTGAACAGGTCTTTGCCTTCATATAGTAACCGATATGCGCAGGTAGAGGGCAGCCAATTAAACTTTTTACCCCAGTCTGGCTTGATTGTCAGGCAATCAGGAACGTAAGTTTGTCGATCTTCATAGTGAGGACACGTACAGGTTTCTTCGTCAAGATAGTGACAAGCAACATCGGTGAAATGGATTTCACTATTGTCTTCATCTTCCAACTTGTGCAAACAGCAACGTCCGCAACCATCACAAAGAGATTCCCACTCGCTCGGGGTCATCTCATTTAGGGTTTTAGTTTGCCAAAAAGGTATTGTGTTTTTACTCACTACTGAGAGGGTTGCGAAAGAATATATCTGAGAATCGCCTTACCATCTTCATTGCCAGAGCGCGCAGATTCGCTCGCCCAAAAATAGGCTTTTTGACGATCCATTTCAATGCCGACACCTTGAAGATACATCATTGCTAGGGTGTTTTGAGATTCAGCCGAGCCTGCCTCTGCCGCTCTAGACATCGACAGAAATACTTGCAGATCATTAGCACTCGATCCTGCACCAAGTCCACCAATATCGGCAACCTCTCCTTTGTGGTCGGTGATTCCCAAGGACTGCATCTGGTTAAAGACCTGCTGATTAAGATTTAATGATTGTGCAATCACGCCGAGATCTGAGCTTGTGTCTTCACCAACCTCAACCTTGGTATTTGCACCGTTAACTTCTGGCGTTGCGTTTGGCGCAGCCTCCAGTCCGCCCACATTGGCTTTGGTCGACTCAATGATTAACTCTTTTTGTTGCAGGGAAATAATTTGCGAAACCCCTGTGCCAATCTTGGCGCCGGTAACTATTGACTTCAATTGCTTAGATACTTCGCCCGTCTGCTTTAATATTTTTTCGTTTGATTTAATACTGCTCTTGGCTTTAACAGTCTCACTTTCACTCGTAGGCTCTAGTTTCAATGGCTCAACCTCAATGCTTGGTTGTGAAGTGGTGGCATCCGTCTTAAAAGCTTGTGGCACTTTCTTGGCTGATTTGGAGAAAGAACTTGGCAACATTTTACCTTGCGTTTGTTCTGGCTTAATTTTTGACTCTATAATTGCAATTTCAACGGCACTTGGCTCAATGGCTTTAGAAGGGCTATTGTTGGCAGCAATGCTGGCTTTCTCGGTGTTTTTAATTTCAACCTTCTTCGCTGGTTTAGTTTTTACTACCCCTACCCATTCAGTTTTGTCAGGTTCGACTGGCTCTGAAACAACAGCTTTTGCCACCTCTTTGGCTGGCTTCACTTCGACCTTAACGACCGGCTTGCTTTCAGCCTTCCCTGTGCTTGAGGCTGCACTCGGGTTTTGCTTGATATGCTCCAATAGCACCTGCGCAGAGGTGTTTTTCTGGGCAATGGATTTTTCCAGCCAAAGCAAGGCATCGCCAATATTGCCTTCGTCAAAATGCTGCTTACCCAAAGCATACTGAGCAGAATCGTATCCACCTTCTGCGGCTCGTTGTAAGTAAAGTCTAGCAATTGTGTCGTCCTGTTCAACTACCTCCCCTTGTTGGTAGATAATATAAAGAGCGTATTGTGCGACCTGATTTTCTTGTGCAGCTAAATCTAAAAGCATGGCAATGGCCTTTTGCGGATTATTTTCAACCCCATGACCATCCAAAAGTAGTTTAGCCAAGCGATACTCTGCGTCCAAGTTGCCTTGTTCGGCGGACTTTTGGTACCAAGTCATACTAGTTTCAATATTTTTCTCAACCCCCGAGCCTAATTGATACCTCATTCCCAAGGAGTACTGAGCCTCGGCGTGACCTTGTTTGGCCGCCTTTTCAAACCAATGAACAGCTGCAGAAGCGTCTTTATTAATTCCCGAACCCAGCAAATATCTAAGCGCTAAAGAATATTGCGCTCGAGCATGTCCTTGGGAGGCTGCCATTTGATAAAGAGCAACCGCTCTTTGCAGGTCGGTAGCAACACCGTCGCCTTTCAAGTGCATGGTTGCCAGCTGATATTGCGCCTTGACTTGCCCACCCTCGGCCGCACGACCAAACCAATAAAGTGTTTTGCCGCTGTCTCGATCTATTTGTGCGCTAGAGCGATATAGTTGGCCTGTTAAAAATTGGGCATCGACATTATTTTGCTGAGCGGCCAACTCTGAGAACTTCAGTGCCAAGGCGTCGTCTTGCTCAATAAGTTTACCTTGGTAATGCATTTCACCCAGCGCCGCCTGTGCGCCCGCATGGCCTTGCTCTGAAGATAATTGATAATACTCAACTGCTGCCGCATTCTCGCCTTCGCGTAAATAAAATCCAGCCAATTCAAACTGAGAATCGGCACCATACTGGCTGGCTGAAATTTCGTATAAATTCCTGGCCAGGTCTTTGTTGGTTGCAGTACCCGTACCCGTGTCGTACATTTTTGCCACAATCAGCTGCGCAGTTGCATGACCTGAATCGGCCGCTTTTTTATACCATTCAAAGGCTTGAGTGTCGTTAGCTGAGGTGCCTTCGCCATTACGATACATTACACCAAGGCTAAATTGTGCCTCAACAAACCCTTGTTCTGCTGCTTTTTGATACCACACAAAAGCACTTGAAAAGTCTTTCTCGACACCAACACCATGATAAAAGCCGTTGGCAACATTAAACTGTGCGCTCGCATGGCCTTTTTCAGCGACGCGTGAATACCAGTAGAAAGCCAACGCGTAGTCTTGCTCAACATTGATACCGTTGTGGTACATATTGGCCAAACTAAATTGAGATCTAGCATCGCCCTCACGAGCAAATTGCTCTAACTGCTGCTGCAGCGTTGCGGCGGAGTTATTTGAATTGGAATTGTCCAGATTTTCAGCGGCCAACGCACTGAAACCGATGAGAGCAATAAGAAGTGGAAGCAGTCTCAACATATTATGAGGTAACGTGCAAAAATGGCATCAGTTCCGATTATAAACACATTTCCAACAATAATCTCTCAATTCCGATAGCCACACCGGAGCAAAACGGTAGTGGTGTTGATAAATCAGATAAAAACTGCTCATCAAGTGTTATTGGTGACTTTCCAAGTACTTTACGCTTCTCAAGTTCGATCTGAAAACGCTTACGATAATCCGCAGATTTTTGTAATTCTTGGTAGCCATTGGCAACCTCTACCCCGTGAAGATACATTTCAAAGCGATGCGCCACTCCGCAACCCACTTGAGCAAGTGCCGCTTGTTGTTTTGGATAGTTATAAATAAAGCATATTGGATACTGACGCAATTTTGGTTCCACAAAATGCACAAACAAAAGCATTTGTAGGTCCTCAATCCAGTGAAAATCAATACTCAGGTCCCGCTCTTTTGCGAAGGCCTTAAGGGTGTCAAAATCTGCTTTTATAATATCAATCCCTGCGTAACGAGTAAATGCCTCGCTGTATGACATCTTAATCACTGGCCTGGAGTCACTAAGGGTACAAACCAATTCAGAAACTTCATCCATCAATCGGTGCATATCGAAATCAAGCCGATAATATTCCAACATGCTAAATTCGTTGAAATTACGCTCGCCGTACTCATTGTCTCGATAAACCGAACAAATTTGAAAAATATCGCCACTGCCTCTTGCTAGCAGTCGTTTCATTTCGATTTCTGGAGAGGTATGAAAGTACAAGGTGTTAGTCCTACCAATATCCTCATTAACACGGGCACTGATGCTATCAATATGTACATCAGCAATTGACGATGAAACCAGGGCGGGCGTTGTTACCTCAGTAACACCACGTTCATAAAAAAACTCTCTTATTTTTTTTATTAATTCAGCTTTTTTCTTGAGTGATTGTTTTAAAGGTAGCGGCATACTTTAAGTTTCAAGAGCGGCATCATAAATGACAGATTGTTTTATGTACAAGGCCATATCTTTACATTGCTAATTAAAATTCTAATTATTACGGAAAATAATGCGAAGCCCAGTACTCCTATGCGATCAATATTTGACAATAAAAATTGGGGTTTTAGAAAGTAATTAAGCGCGACCTGCGTACTCGTTGGTCCTGGTATCAACCCTCACCTTCTCACCAATAGCGATAAACAACGGCACTTGTACAACCACACCGGTATTCATTGTTGCTGGCTTGCCGCCAGTACCCGCAGTGTCGCCTTTAAGGCCCGGATCGGTATCAGCAACTTCCAGTATCACATGATTTGGAGGAGTGACTGAGATCGGATTGTTGTTCCACAGAGTGACCACACAGCTATCTTGCTCAACGAGGTAGTTAATGGCGCCAGACATAGCCGTCTCATCAAGTGCATACTGATCGTAAGAATCCGGGTCCATAAAGTGCCACGATTCACCATCGTTATACAGATATTGCATATCCAATTCCATCACATCCGCACCCTCTAAAGACTCGCCAGATTTAAATGTCTTTTCAAGTGTTTTGCCAGTGATTAGATCTTTAAATTTCACGCGGTTAAAGGCCTGCCCCTTTCCTGGCTTAACAATTTCATTGTTAACGATTGAACAAGGGTGGTCATCCAGCATTAATTTAAGGCCATTTTTAAACTGACTTGTACCGTAATGTGCCATTTTTCTCCTGAGTTTATTAATGTTGAAGTAAATTCAACTAATATTTATTCTAACTATATTCTATCTTTGTGTAGAATACGCAAGCTCACATTTTAACCTTTATTTTTATCCAATTTTATGCACATCCACGAGCACCAAGCAAAACAGATATTCTCACAAAATGGTATTCAAGTGCCTGAGTTCGTTGTTATTTCTAGTGTAAACGAAACAAAAGATGCCTGCCAGCAACTTGGCGGCTCAGTTTGGGTTGTTAAGGCACAGGTTCATGCTGGCGGCAGAGGAAAAGGGGGTGGTGTTGTTGTCTGTTTCAACATTGAGGACACGATAAACGCCAGTGAAAAATTATTAGGTGGAAGGCTGATTACACCTCAAACAGACGCCAAAGGACTGCCGATAAGCCAAGTGATTATCGAAGCGGGGCAAGATATCCAGAAGGAGCTCTACTTAGGTTTGCTTGTTGATCGAGCAACATCAAGTATTACCGTACTCGCTTCAACTGAAGGCGGCATGGACATCGAAGAGGTGGCTGCCAACACGCCTGATAAAATAATAAAATACGCAATCGATCCACTAGGAACTCTCGAAGAAAGTGCGTGCAATGAAATCGCCAATCAATTGCAGTTAAACCCAAACCTCCACCCACAGTTTGTAACAACCCTCACTGGGCTTTACAACATCTTTAGTGAAAATGATGGCAACCTCATCGAAATCAATCCGCTGATAATCACTGCCGCTGGAGAAATCATTGCACTCGATGGTAAAATCGACTTTGATGACAATGCCTTGTACCGCAACGAAGCTATTGTTGCCTTACGTGACGCGTCTCAAGAAGACGAAAAAGAGAGAGATGCCAGCGAATCTCAACTAAACTATATTTCTCTTGATGGCACTGTTGGCTGCATGGTCAATGGCGCCGGCCTTGCCATGGCTACGATGGATCTCATCGAATACCACGGCGGCTCCCCCGCCAACTTTCTTGATGTCGGCGGCACTGCTACGGCGAATCGCGTTGCCAAAGCCTTTGAAATCATTCAAGGCGGTGCTGACGTAAAGGCAATATTGGTCAATATTTTTGGCGGCATTGTCCGTTGCGACCTCATTGCCGAAGGCATCCTCCAGGCCATCGAAAGAGTCGGCCTAACGCTGCCAATAGTTGTCAGGCTAGAGGGCACAAACGCCACTCAGGGCTTGGAGATACTCAACAACAGTGACCTCAACATATCAACTGAATCCGACCTAACTAAAGCTGCAAAGCAAGTCGTGGCAATGGCAAAAAATGGAGTCTCATTATGAGCGTATTAATCAACAAAGACACCAAAGTAATCTGTCAAGGCTTTACCGGCAAGCAAGGCACTTTTCACTCAGAACAATCGATTGCTTACGGTACTCAATTTGTTGGCGGCGTTACCCCTGGCAAAGGCGGACAAATCCACTTGGATCGCCCCGTCTTTAGTACGGTTAGAGATGCAATGGACGAAGTTGGCGCTAACGCCTCTATGATTTACGTGCCACCAAAATTTGCATTTGCCTCTATCAAGGAGGCTATTGAAGCAGAAATGCCCGTTATTGCCTGCATTACCGAAGGAATTCCAGTCCTTGATATGGTCAAAATAAAAGCCATGTTGAAAGGCTCTAAATCCAGACTGATTGGCCCAAATTGCCCGGGCGTTATCACCCCTGGAGAGTGCAAGCTTGGCATTATGCCTGGCAACATCCACCAAAGTGGTGTCGTCGGTATTGTTTCCCGATCTGGCACACTCACATATGAAGCCGTTCATCAAACAACACTCGCAGGCCTTGGCCAAACAACTTGCATTGGCATTGGCGGCGACCCAGTAAGTGGCACTAATTTTATTGATTGCCTTAAACTCTTTGAAGCCGATGAAGCCACAAAGTCAATCATCATGGTGGGTGAGATTGGTGGTAACGCCGAGGAAGAGGCCGCCGAGTACATTTCATCCAACGTCTCAAAACCTGTTGTATCCTACATTGCTGGCTTAACAGCTCCAAAAGGCAAGCGCATGGGGCACGCTGGCGCTGTGATCAGTGGTGGTAGCGGTGGCGCGCAAGACAAAATTAATACTTTGGAGCGCTGTGGGGTCGCTGTTGCGCCGTCTCCAGCATTGATGGGCTCAACCCTCCTGGAAATCCTGCGCTAAATCAAGGCTAAAGCAAACTTCCCAAGTTTTTGTAAAAAACATCAAAGCTTGGGAGTTTTAATGCGGACTCTCTTTGTTTTTCTCCCCACATCGGCTGGGGGAAATAACAGTCGCCTGCAAATCGCGCCATGACGTGCCAATGGACCTGCGGCAGCATATTCCCAAAAGAGGCAATATTGATTTTATCGGGTGAGAAGTAGCAATCCATCTGCCTCTCAATAATATCAATCACCCGAAAAATTTCAGTTTTTTCCGCTTCGCTGCACTGAAAAAACTCCTTCACCTCTCTTTGGCAGAAAACTTTTAGCCAGGGTATTTCGGCTTCTTCCACCTCGATACGTATTAACTCATTCGAGAAAATGATCATTGTTTTTCGAGCAACATCGCATCACCGTAACTAAAGAAACGGTATTTTTTATCGATGGCGTGATTATAAATGTCAAACATTTTCTCTCGAGAGATAAAAGCACTGACCAGCATCAATAGTGAGGATTTCGGCAAATGAAAATTGGTGATCATAACGTCCACCAACTTAAACTCAAAGCCTGGGTAAATAAAAATATCGGTATCACCCTGGGTTTTACAAACCTCACCCTTTAATGCCATCGATTCAAGAGTACGCACTGCTGTCGTTCCCACCGCAACTATTCTGCCACCCTTGGCGCGCGTTTGTTTAATTTTTTCGGCAGCCTCAACGCCTACTTGATAAACTTCGCTGTGCATGTGGTGATCTTTAATGTTTTCCACTTTGACCGGCTGAAAAGTACCAGCGCCAACATGTAGCGTGACAAACGTATGCTCAATCCCTTGCGTATGCAAGTGAGTAAGCAATGCTTCATCAAAATGCAGACCTGCAGTTGGTGCTGCCACTGCACCATCGTTCTGCGCATAAACCGTTTGATAACGACTAAGATCTTCTTTTTTATCTCTGCGCTCAATGTAGGGCGGCAATGGAACATGACCCACTTCATTGAGACAATCAAGGATTGCCGTGCCCGAAAAAGACAACGTATAAAGACCTGAAGATTTGTCAACAACTTCAGCTCGTTGGCCATTTTCCAAAACAACAAAGCTACCAATTTTCGGGGCTCTACTGGCTTTAATCATTGCCAGAGCTTGGGTGTCGCTAAGCAGCCGCTCAATCAGTATTTCAACCTTACCGCCGGACTCTTTTTTCCCGAACAATCTTGCGGGAATAACCCGAGTATCGTTAAGAACCAACAAATCGCCTGCGCGCAAAAATTCGTCTAATTCAGAAAATTCAGCATCAACTATGTCATCGCCAGCGATCAATAATTTTGAATCGGTGCGCTTCTCACAGGGGAATTGGGCAATTAACGATTTTGGCAGATCGAAATCAAAATCACTTAATTTCATACTCTCTGACGTATTCTAATAATTGATAAGCAGCACTAACGATAGCGCGAGGAGTAATGGTTGCGCCTGTAAACTGGTCAAAGCTTCCGCCATCCCTTTTTACCTTCCACAGCGACTGATCTAAATTAGACAATGACAAACCCGAAAAAACCTTAATCCAATCCGATTTACGCGTTTCAATTTTGTCGCCTAGGCCCGGCGTTTCTTTATGGCCAATCACTCGAACACCAAGCAACTCCCCTTCTATATCAATGCCAGTCAATAATCGAATATTGCCGTTATAGCCCTTTGGATAGGTGTGCTCTATCAAATGAGCAAATACTTCGCCATTTTTCTCTGCAGGGAAAATTCGTATGGTTTGCTCGATACCGTGCAGCTTAATGCCTCTCTTAAACTGATCAGAGACAATATCATTATCGTAGTTAGCAACGATTTCATTCAGTCTTTTGATGAGCAACTGTTCTTCGTTAAAAGCGATTTTCTCCTTGGTGGTTTGTTCCGCTAAGCTGACAAAAAATACGCAAATCAGGGTAAAGATAAGCATCAAAGCGCCTGATTTTAGGATGGTGGAATTCTTCATTTTCCAAACACCTTCGGTTGCGTGTAGTAGTCAATCAGCGGCACAGTGATGTTCATTAACAGCACCGCAAAAGCAACGGCATCCGGATAGCCACCAAACACTCGAATAATAATAATAATAGCGCCGATTGCAAAACCATAAATCAACCTTCCCAGCGGCGTTGTACTGGCAGAAACAGGATCGGTGGCAATGAAGAATGCAGCCAACATTGTGGCGCCATTAATCAAATGAAAAATGGGTGATGAGAAATTGGCCGGATCAATCAAATACAAAATGCTCGACATCAGCACCAAACCGGCAATCAAAGAAAGTGGGATATGCCAAAAAACAATTCGACGCAGCAACAAATAAACCCCGCCCAGTAGGAAACCAAGATTAATCCACATTTGACTAACGTTTTCGAACGTTAGTGCACCGATACTATGACCTAGCATCAATTGGGTTTTGGCGTAATCTAAGTTTGTCGCACCGGTTAAAGCATCAACATCAGAAAATTCAAATATCGCCAATACACCCTGAAACTCGGCCGGCCACTGTGTCATTTGCAGTGGGTAAGAAATCAACAAGAAGGCGTAGCCAAGCATGGCGGGGTTAAACGGATTGTTACCAAGACCACCAAAGAGTTGTTTGCCAAAGACAATGGCAAACAATACACCCAAAACAACAATCCACCAAGGGGCAATGCTTGGAATGGCTATCGCCAATAAAACAGCAGTAAGAACAGCAGAGCCATCACGTAGGGATGGTGCAACCTGCATCCCACGCATTCTCAACACCAAAGCCTCCGCGGCTAACGCCGTAGCTATTGCCATTGAGATTTGCACCAACACTGAAAAACCAAAGAAGTACACTTGCGCAGCAACACCTAGGACAAGTGCGTAGATCACTTGACGCATGACTTGATTAGTGCTCATCACCTTATCTCGCATCTTCTGACTCCTTTGCAGTTTTGGCTGCATTCACGCGCTCTTGTGCTGCCGCAATGGCCTCTTTTTGCGCTTTGTCTTTTACCATTTTTTCCTTTAACGCTTTTTTCTTCGCCTCCATCATTTCCGCGCGCTCTTGTTTATTTCTCTCGAGGCGAAATTCACGGAATTCAAAACGCTCTCTGGCGTTATCTGTTTGCTCTTTTTCTTTTGCTTGTTGTTTGTTTAGCGCCTTGGCAAACTGGTAATAATCAACCAATGGAATGTTGCTCGGACAGACGTGCGAACAACAACCGCATTCTATACAATCCAACAAATTATAATCCAAGGCCTTTTCGATATTCGAGCCCTTAGAATACCAATACAATTGTTGCGGCAATAACTCCACCGGGCAAACAGTGCTGCACATGCCGCAACGTATACACTCTTGTGTGGGGGTTTTCTCAATCGGTTTATTGACAAAAATACAATTGGTATTCTTGCTGATGGAGTAATTTGTACCCTCAAGATCAACACCCATCATCATTCCAGCCATACGGATGTCGTTTTCCCCTTGCTCAATATCGGCAAAACTGAGAATATAATCGTAACTTGCGCCCAACCTTACTTGGAGGTTTTTTGGCTCTTTGACCGCACTGCCCGTCACCGTCACAACACGAGAGATAAGCGGCCTGTTTTCAACCACAGCATCAAAAATAGCGACCAAAGTGCCGACATTTTGGCAAAGTACACCAACATCGGAAGCGAAACTACCCGAAGGAATTTCTATTCCTAACAGCGATTTCACTAATATTTTTTCAGCACCTGAAGTGTACTTAGTTGGTATTGCCTCAATGGTAATTCGTTCGTTCTTGCAAAATTTTCGCAAAAGCTCAATGGATTCTTTTTTGTCGTCCTCAATTGCGATGATAGCTTTTTCAGCGCCACAAATATGCAACAACACCTCGACACCGCGAATAACTTTAGTCGGATAGGCCTGCATTAAAGCGTCGTCGCACATAATGCCAGGCTCACATTCTGTGGCGTTGACGATTAAAGTATGACAGCCTTCAGCAAATTGAACCTTGGTGTGTGTCGGAAATCCTGCGCCACCCATACCGACAATGCCTGAGGCGCGAATTTTGTTATAAATGGTGTCTGGCGTACAAAAATCGTAATTCTCAGTACAAGCTACAGAGTTGTCCATCCACTCGTCTTCACCGTCAGACTCAATGGTGACGCAAAGCGCTTCAAGACCTGATTTATGAGCCATGACTTGATTGTTAATTGCGACAACAGTGCCGGAAATTGAAGCGTGTACTGGTGCACAACGATCGTCATCAATTGTGGCGATTACTTGGCCTGTCAATACATGATCGCCCACACTCACGCATGGCTTTGCTTGCTCGCCAATTCTTTGCTGCATAGGCAATACCACCCTATCTGGCAAAGGGATACGAATAAGGTCAATCTCCTTAGCAGGAAATGGATTTTGAAGTACGAGACCGCCTTTAAATGCAAACTTAGACACGAGCCAACTCCGCAACATCGGGGACAAAAGTATTCAGTGTAGGCTGCACTTCCACCATATCAATACAATCGACTGGGCAAACCGGTAAACACAAATCACAGCCAGTACATTCGGCAGCAATCACCTGTGTCATTACTTTAGAAGATCCAACAAAAGCATCCACTGGGCAGGCTTGAATGCAAAGTGTGCAGCCGATGCAAACCTGCTCATCAACCACTGCAATACGTTTTGGCTTGGTTTCACCATGCTCAGCATTAAGCATCAAAGTCTCCACATCCAGTAGTTCCGCTAAAGCATCAACGCCATCTTGACCGCCCGGAGGGCATTGATTAATTTCAGCTTCGCCACTGGCAATAGCCTCAGCGTAAGGACGGCAGCCAGGAAAATCGCACTGACCGCACTGAGTTTGCGGCAAGATGGCATCAATTTGATCGACCAAGGGATTACCCCCTACCTTGTAACGAATCGCAGCGTAGCCAAGCACCAAGCCCAAGACAAGCGCCAGAATTGAAAGTATGGAAACCGCATCAAACATCAAACTAAACCAATAAAGCCCATAAAGGCCATTGACATCAGTCCTGCTGTAATCAGTGCAATCGGCACGCCTCTGAATACTTCAGGAACATTAGCAGATTCGATTCGCTCGCGAATGCCTGAAAACAACACCAGAACAAACGAAAAACCGACTGCGGCACCAAAGCCGTAAACACCTGACTGAAGAAAACTATTACTCTCACCAACGTTCAGCAAGGCCACGCCTAGCACTGCGCAATTGGTTGTAATAAGGGGTAAAAATACGCCGAGCGATTGGTGTAATACTGGTGAAGTTTTATTAACAACAAGCTCTGTAAAGCCCACAACCGCAGCAATAGTGACGATAAAGGCAATGGTTCTGAGATATTCGATCTCAAATGGGATTAACAAGTAAGTGTTAATCAGATAGCTAGTGATACTGGCTAAGGTGAGTACAAAGGTGGTGGCAAAACCCATGCCGATTGCGGTGTCCATTTTGTTAGAGACACCCATAAAAGGGCACAAACCCAAAAATTTGACCAAGACAAAATTGTTGACCAGTATGGTGCTAACAAGGATTAATACATACTCATTCATGAGGCGAATTTTAAACTAAATACCTTCTCCATTGCCAACCTACATCAGCCTCTGCCAAAAGAAATTTTATTCCAAGCGCGTTCGTGGTAATAATAAAGAAAAACCTTTGTTACCACTTCAATAGAGCCAATAGAGGCTGCCATTTTCAGACTGCCGGTAATTAAGTAGGAAATAATCACCGTATCCATTGTGGCTATAATTCGCCAAGAGACCGTTTTCCAAACCGATCTAGAAGTCTTATCCTTCATCGCATTACCTCTTCGAGTGTGGTTTTACTAAAACTTCTGCTTCATGCCGTCGTTATTTGCCGCCACTTGGTAGCAAATACTAAAGCCATGAGTATAGTCGCTCTCATTAGAGCCCTGATATTGCTCTTGCAAGTCGTAAGTATTAACACCCGATCTCAGCATGAATTGCAACTGATCAAGGTGAGCATTAATGCCTCGAATTTCGCCACTATAACCCCATCTTTTGCGAATCAATGTCGCCTGAGAATAACCACGGCCATCATCAAAACTAACAAAATCTAGTGCAATTAATGGAATCTTATGCAAACTCCCTTGCAACAACTCAACGTCATCTGCCGGGGTGACAACAACACCTTTGCCAGACTCAATATTGCTATCAACATCGGCAACCCATTCGTCCACACTTAGTAGCTCGATAGCTTCTCCTTTCCCGTTGACAACACTAATAATTTCGCTATCTTCAACCATAGATCTTCTCCTTAAATGGGGCAATACCAATACGTTTAAAGACATCAACAAAGTTTTCGCCTTCCTCTCTATTGTCTAGGTAAATATTGACAATATCTTCAATCGCATCAACCACTTCAGCGCCTGCAATGGAGCGTCCAAGCTTTCTACCGATGACAGTTTCTTGCAGCGTTTCACCAGCCAGTGTGATTTGATAAAACTCTTGCTCGTTCTTTTTTAAACCAAGAAGCCCGATGTCGGAAATGTGATGGTGGGCACAAGAATTTTCACAGCCTGAAATATTGATATTTATTGGTCCAATATCGTATAACTTATCCATATCATCAAAGCGCTGCTGAACTTGCTGTGCGATTGGAATTGAAACGGCTTTGGCCAAATCGCAATAATCTGCGCCTGGGCATGCCACAACATGAGCTAAAGTGCCATTGTGTGGGCTGGCCAAATCACTTTTTTCCAGCTCTTGCCATAATGCATGCACCTGATCTTGTCTAACGTATGGAAATACAAGATTTTGGCGTTTTGTCGTTCTTAATTCCGAATTAGAGTACTTATCTGCCAAATCGGCAATCATTCTCATTTGCTCAGAAGTCGCATCACCTGGCGCTGTACCGAGCTGTGTTAGGGAAATATTGACAACGCTATAACCCGCTACTTTATGAGCTCTAACATTGTTCGTTTTCCAAATGCTGTAATTGATATCGAGCGTATCTTTAAAGTCGGCCAAATCAATTGACTCTATTGGCAATGCAAAATCTTTTTTGAGTTTTTCCAACTCATCCATATTGAGTTTTAGCTCAGGATCGTCTTTGCCGTACTGCCAGTCTTCATCGACCATTCTTGCGAATTCAGCCGCGCCATGTTCACGAACCAGGAACTTAATACGCAGACGCTTTAGATTGTCTCGTCGTCCTTTCAGATTGTAAACCCTAAGAACCGACTCAAGATAACTAATAATGTCCTCAACTGGAACAAATGGGTGGATTTCCGGCCCTACCATTGGCGCAGCACCAAGGCCGCCACCAACATAACTTGCAAAACCTAATTCGCCCGTATCGTTTCTAACGATTTTCAGCCCAAGATCGTGAATTTGCAGCGCAGTTTCATCCAACTTCGCACCATTGATAGCCATTTTAAACTTACTCGGCAGCCACGAAAATTCTGGATGAATATTAAACCAACGTCGAATAAGTTCACAATAGGGTCTCGCGTCCTCCACTTCGTCTTTAGTTAGGCCAGAGAAAGGGTCGGCGGTAATATTTCGCATTGCTTTGCCACTGGTCTGAATAGCATGAACGCCAACAGCCGAAAGATCACGCAATAAATTGGCTATTTCTGGCAACTCAATCCAGTTATATTGAATATTTTGTCGAGTGGTAAAGTGACCAAAGCCACGGTCGTATTTGTCGGCAACATCTGCCAACACCCTAAGCTGCTCAGTATTAAGAATACCGTAAGGAATAGCCAAGCGCAACATATGCGCGTGCAGTTGCAAATAAAGACCATTTCTTAATCTGATACTTCTGAATTTAGCCGCGTCTAAATCACCCGCCAAATGGCGATCTAACTGCTTCTCAAATTGATCAACACGCTCAACCAAGAAAGCCGTGTCATCCGCGTTGTATTGGTACATAGGATTTACTCCAATAAGATATACCAACGATTATAGTATCATATGCTATATATTACAGATTTATAGAAAAAATAATACTTATATACTGGTATACTCGCAAATTATAGAAAAAATTTTCATTATTAGCTTTTTTTCGGAATAGAATATGGATGCAATCGATAGAAAACTACTGGACTTGTTGCAAAAAAATGCCGAGATGACGGTACAACAACTCTCTAAAGAAGTGCACTTGTCCACCACACCTTGTTGGAAGCGAATCAACCAACTTAAAAAACTGGGCTTCATTAACAAAACAGTCTCTTTACTTGATCGCAAACGCGTAGGGCTAAATGTCACTGCTATTGTCTTTGTTACTATCAACACTCACGATCAAGAGAAAATTAAAATTTTCGCAGAAACAATTAAAGACTTCCCTGAAGTTCTTGAGTGCTACCGCATGAGCGGTGAAATCGACTATTTACTGAAAGTGATTGTCGGCGATATTGACAGCTATGATAGCTTTTATAAGCGCTTAATCGAAAAAGTGCCGTTTCTCAAAGTGACTTCAAATTTCGCCATTGAAGAAATCAAATTCACCACAGAATTACCACTGGATAATTAGTAATTACCCCAGATACAGTTTGGTCATTCCGATCGCACAAACAATTAGTAGCCCAGCACCCAGCCAGCGCTTAAATTGCTGATCTTTTTCCATTAGTATCGAATGCGCTTTAAGGCCAAAATAATGCCCAACGCCCGCTGCTGGCAAGAACATCAGTGCATATTGCCAATCAATATGCTGCCCGACTGCGACGAAGGCACCCATTTTTATACTCACCAAGAAAAACCACAGGACAAACAAAGTATTTCTCAATTGCTCTTTGACAACGTTGTGCATATAGACCGCAACAATGAGTGGTGCGCCAGTGAGAGAGGTGCCAGAAATATAGCCACCAAGGGTTAGCAACAGATTGTCAAGCCAGCGCTTATTTGAAGTAATGCTATAATTAAACAACCAAGTTAAGGCGTAAAAAGCGGTAATCGAATAGACGATGACCGTCATGACGCTGCCAGGCAAGCTTAAAAGGCCAATAACGCCAACTATTTTGGCAGGCAAAATCCAAATCAGGGATTTCTTGAAAAAGACCCAGTCTACTTGTTTGAGCGCTCGAGAGAGTGACAGGCCTGAGAAAAACAACAAATGAAGGCCAATAATCGGCAACCAATCAATCGGTGATCCGCCCACCAACAACATAAAAGGCAGGCCCAACGCTGCACCACCAAAACCCAGCCCTGTACGAACAAAGCCCGTCCAGCAATATATTAATAAAACAAACGCGAACTGTATCGCTGAAAATTCCATCTACCCTCAAAGAATCGTAATCACAAAAAGTCGTCATTATACCCAGCAGTCTAAGTTTAACTTAAGCCACAATGGACATAGTTTATACTCAATAGCAAAACACAATTACATAAGCATTGTATGAGTGATAACAGCATCATTAACTCTCTCGATAATCACCCTAAGCTAGAATCGCTCTACCAAAAAGACCGGCTAGCATTTTCGGTGGCGCTAAATGAAGCTATTGAGCTCAAGCCAGAGTCCGAGACCCTAAAAACTTGGCAAGCAAGACTTAAACATAGCGCCAATAACAATACCTCGCGCACAGATAACAGGCTGTTACTCGTTATTGTTATTGCGCTTTTAGCTGGCGTTATTGCTAAATTTCCGGTTATTTTTTCACTCTCAGACGATTGGTTCTATCCAAGATTTTTACCGATCATTCTTATTACACCGATCATTCTTTATTTTGTCGATTTCAAAAATGGCGGCTTGAGAAATCGCTGTTTGCTGGCTGGTGTTGCTTTTTGCGCACTAATCTCCTGGCAGATGCCAGAGAATATCAGCTCCGACTCCATCACCATGTCGCAAATTCATATGCCTTTGTTTATGCTCTCTCTCCTTGGGTTTGCCTTTGTTGGCTCCAATTGGAGGGCAACAAGCAAACGTATTGAATACCTTGGCTATCTCGGTGAAGTGTTTATTTTGACGGTGTTAATTGGACTTGGAGGGGCGGTGCTTACCGGAATCAGCATTGGCTTATTTGAGCTGATTGGTATCGATATCTCGCAGTTTTATATGGATTACGTCATTATTTTTGGCCTGGTGGCAGCGCCCACAGTTGCTAGTTACGTATATGACTTTATTCTAAACCGAGAGAGTAATTTTGCCAATACTTTGTCCAGTATTTTTATTCCTCTTTTCTTTATAACGATCGTCGCCTATCTGGTGGCAACTATCTATCAAGGAAAAACGCCTTACAACGACCGTGAATTTCTTATTATTTTTAACGGTTTGTTACTTGTTACTTGGGCTATGTCTGTCTTTTATATTATCGGGCACAACCCTCTAAAAGATTCAAAGTTAATGAATGTTATCCATATCGGCTTGCTGGCTTCGACGCTTGTTGTTAATGCTATAGCACTCAGCGCCATACTCTATCGCTGGGCTGAATTGGGTACAACACCAAACCGAGTAGCGGTGACGGGAGCCAACATACTTATAGTTATTCACCTAATACGGATAACTTACCAATGCGTCCAAAACAACTTCTTAGGCAACAACCAACAATCGATAGAAAGCACTATTGCAAGCTTTCTACCAATCTATTCTCTGTGGTCTGTTGCGGTGGTAGTGGTATTACCGATTGCCTTTAACTTTAGCTAGAACCAACTAAAGCACTGCGGCTAATTTTTTAGCACTGCTCTCAGCTACGGTCAAATCACTCGCCTCAACCATCACCCGAATCAAAGGTTCGGTACCAGAAGCTCTGATCAAAACACGACCTTCAACGCCTAACTCCGACTCAACAACTTTTAAAGTTTTGTTTAGCTCGTCATGGCCTTCTAAGTCAATCTTGTCCGCTGTTTTGACATTAATCAAAACTTGTGGATATTTGATCATCTCGTTTTTAAGATCGTGGAGTGCCTTGTCAGACTTGCACACAACTTCCAACACTTGCAATGCAGAAATAATACCGTCACCCGAAGTGGTCTTATCGAGACAAATAATATGCCCTGAACCTTCGCCACCTAATGTGGCGCCATTCAGTTTCATTTGCTCCATGACAAAGCGGTCACCTACATTGGCCTCAACAAACTGAATGCCCAAGCTAGCAAGTGCATGACGCATGCCCAAATTAGACATTTGCGTGCCAATCACTGTATCGGATGGCAATGTGCCACTTGCATGCCAAGCTTTAGCAATTATAAAAACCAATTCGTCGCCATCAACCAATTCACCTTGATGATCGACCATTACCATGCGGTCGCCATCGCCATCAAAGGCAATGCCAAGATCTGCTTCGTGCTTAAGTACTTCTTGTTGCAAATGCTTAGTGTCTGTTGCACCACAATTTAGGTTGATGTTGTAACCGTCTGGTTTATTATTAATCATAATAACTTCAGCGCCCAATTCGGCAAACACATTCTGCGCAATATGATAAGTTGCGCCGTTGGCGCAATCAACAACCATTGTCACCCCCGAAAGATCAATCGAACGATCAAAAGTTGATTTGCAGAATTCAATGTATCGTCCAAGCGCCTGATCATGCCTAACCGCCTTGCCAATATTTGTTGTGTCAACACTGACCATTGGCTCTTCTAGTTTTTTCTCAATGGCTTTTTGGTCTTTATCGCTTAACTTTAGGCCGCTCTTGGAGAAGAATTTAACACCATTGTCCTCAAAATGATTGTGCGACGCGCTAATAACAACACCAGCCGTTGCTGCGTACGCCTGGGTTAAATAAGCGATGCCCGGTGTTGGCATCGGCCCCAGGAGACCAACATTGACGCCCGCAGATAAAAAACCCGCCTCTAGAGCGGATTCAAACAAATAACCAGAAACACGTGTGTCTTTGCCAATAATAACACTGGCTTGGCCTTTTTTAGACAAGACCGAGCCTACTGCCCAGCCTAGTTTTAGCAGGAAGTCCGCGGTAATTGGTGCGACGCCAACGCGGCCCCTAATACCATCAGTACCAAAATATTTACTCAAAACTACTCCCTAAAATTCTTAATTTGCTGCCACACAGTCAACGCATCTTTTGTCTCAGCGACATCGTGTGCGCGAATAATATTGGCGCCATTTTCCACGGCAACCAAAGCTGCAGTCACGCTGCCAATCATACGTTCATTGACCGCCTTATCGCCAAGCAATGCGCCAATCATCGACTTGCGGGACAAGCCCGCCAAAATTGAAACACCGAATTCGTGAAATTCCGACAGGTTTTTTAACAAAGCAATATTGTGACCTAAATTTTTACCAAAGCCAAAGCCAGGGTCTAGTGTAATCGATTCTGGTTTAATACCAACCGAAGCACAAGCTGAGATTCGCTCTATAAAAAAAGCCTTTACATCTGCAACCACGTCTTCGTAAGTAGGGTTTTCTTGCATTGTTCTTGGCGTACCTTGCATATGCATCAAACACACGCTCACACCAAGAGATCCTGCCATTTCAAGGGCGCCGTCGGCTTGCAACGCGCAGACATCATTAATAATGCTGGCGCCAGCCTCAACCGATCTTTGCATAACTATGGGTTTTGAGGTGTCGATAGATATAGGTACATTGATCTTACCGCTTAATGCCTCGATCACTGGAAGAACGCGTCCCAACTCATCCTCAGCGCTCACTGCTGGCGAACCAGGGCGAGTAGATTCACCCCCAATATCGATAATATCAGCGCCTTGTTCGACCATTAGTTGGGCTTGCTCGATAGCGCTCTCGGCATCAAAAAAACGACCACCATCAGAAAACGAATCTGGCGTGGTATTTAACACGCCCATGATCATTACCTGTTGCTCGCTCACGCCAACCTCGGTTTAAGCAAATTGTTCTGGCGAGCCGCCAGTTATCGGCTCTTCCTTTACGGGCTTAACTTCTGGTGCCACTTCACCAGTACCAAGTTCAGAAGACGCTTCGTCAGAATCCACTACAGCAGCCGGTTCGCGCAATGGCTTTCTTGCCATCAAGTCATCAATTTGACCGACGTCGATGGTTTCAAGCTCAACCAAAGCTTTGGCCATAGCGTCCAAAATATCTCGATTTTCTTCAAGAATTTTGTAAGCTACAGAGTAGTTAGAGTCAATAATTTTACGAATCTCTTCGTCAACTTTATTAAAAGTTTCCTCAGAAATATGTTTATGTTGAGTCACCTGGCGACCCAAGAACACTTCACCCTCTTCCTCCCCATAAGCCATCGGCCCCATCGCTGAGGACATACCCCAAAGTTTAACCATTTTATGAGCAATTTCTGTTGCGCGTTCAATGTCATTACTGGCACCTGTTGTTACCGCATCTTCGCCATAAACGATTTCTTCTGCAATTCGACCCCCAAATAAAGAGGCCACTTGGCAGTTAAGTTTGCGCTTGGAAATACTGTAACTGTCTTTTTCAGGTAAGAACATCGTAACACCTAGTGCTCTACCCCTTGGAATAATGCTGACTTTATAAACTGGATCGTGTTCCGCCACCAAGCGACCAACAATTGCATGGCCAGCCTCATGATACGCCGTCATTTCTTTTTCGGCTTCGTCCATCACCATGCCTTTACGCTCTGCGCCCATCATGATCTTGTCTTTAGCCTTTTCAAACTCTTGCATACCCACCAAACTCTTGTTTTGCCCGGCAGCAATCAAAGCGGCCTCGTTAGCAAGATTGGCAAGATCAGCACCCGAGAACCCTGGTGTACCTCTAGCAATGTCCATCGTCTTGACGTTCTTCGCAACTGGCAATTTACGCATATGCACTTTCAAAATAGCGTCACGGCCATTAATGTCAGGCAAGCCAACAGTCACCGTGCGATCGAATCGACCAGGTCGTAGTAAAGCAGGGTCTAATACATCTGGTCTATTGGTTGCGGCTACAACAATAATGCCTTCTGAGCCTTCAAAGCCATCCATTTCAACCAGCATTTGGTTGAGTGTTTGCTCGCGCTCATCATGGCCGCCACCCATGCCAGCACCACGCTGACGACCGACGGCGTCAATTTCATCAATAAAGATAATACAAGGGGCGTTCTTCTTCGCTTGTTCAAACATGTCACGCACACGAGATGCGCCGACACCAACAAACATTTCGACAAAGTCAGAACCAGAAATGAAGAAAAACGGCACGTCTGCCTCACCTGCAACCGCTTTCGCCAATAATGTTTTACCCGTGCCCGGAGGGCCTACCATTAATACACCTTTTGGAATCTTGCCGCCCACTTTTGTAAATTTAGAAGGGTCGGATAAAAAGTCGACCAATTCGCTGACCTCCTCTCTAGCTTCATCAACACCAGCGACATCATCAAAAGTAACATGTGACTCGTCTTTGGTAATTAATCGTGCCTTTGATTTACCGAACGACATTGGGTTTTTGCCACCCATACCGCCACCAGCGCCGCGCATTGTGTACAAAATAACACCAATTAACAATAAGATTGGCGCCAATGAAATAATCAGTTGTTTGAAAAAGCTGTCCTGCTCAGGTGGTGTTGCAATAACCGCAACGCCATTATTTAACAAGTCGCCCATCAAGCCTAGATCGCCAGGACTGTATGTACTAAACTGCTCACCGGAGCCACTGACACCACTGATATTACTACCGGCAATGGTGACGCTGGAAACGTTGCCCTGATTGACGCTTTGAATAAATTGCGAGTAGCTAATCTGAGTTTTTTTGTCTTCAACCTGGAAAGTGCCAAAAAGAGAGGCCAGCACACTGCCTAATACAAGCCAAAGTAGGATATTTTTATACATAAAACAACAACGAAAAATAAATAAAATTAAGGGGGATAACTATACCCTATTGTGTACTTATATAGGGCCTGATGCGGTTTTTTCAAGGGGTCTTTGCATAATTATGAACGATCGGCAAAATGTCGATTTTTGTCGAATTAATTATTAACTATAATTATGTAAAGCCCTCTTCAATGGTTTGGTGCCAATTTATTCTCGAATATGACATAATGACCTAGGTTCAGATATTACGCCACTTTCTGACCTTCTCCTGACCGTAATCTTGCTATGAAAATCAAACCAGAACAGCTCACTAAACACTTAAGCGATGGCTTGGCAGCCCTCTACTTTGCCTTCGGCCCTGAGATTCTCTTGGTTGAGCAAAGCTTGGACAGTATCAAGAGGACCTCTCTCGAGCGCGGCTTCGCAGATCGAGTACGTTTTGACATTGATGGAAACTTTTCTTGGGACAAGATTTTCGCAGAAATCGCCAACACCTCATTATTTGCGCCGCAACGCGTTATCGAATGTCATTTCAGTACAGGGAAAATAGGCGTCAAAGGATCCAAAGCACTGTGTGAAATTACCGAAAACCTACCAAACGACATTCTGCTAATTATTTCTGCAGGAAAGCTCGATATGGCCCAGCAAAAAAGCAAATGGTTTAAGTCGTTGGAGAAAAAAGGCGTTGTTCTGCAGCATTGGGAGGTACAAAGCGACCACCTAATTGGTTGGATTCTCAATCACATGGATCAACTAGGCCTAGCAGCTGACAAAGAAGTTGCCAATGCAATCGCCTACTGCACCGAGGGCAATCTGCTGGCGTCGATGCAAGAGATTCAAAAACTACAAATTGCTTATCCCGACGGGAAAATTGATACTCAAGATTACTTAAAACAGATTGACCAGCAATCTCATTATTCGGTTTTCGGCCTAATTGATGCCGCACTCAAAGGGGATTCCACCAAAGTAAATAAAGTTTTTAATTCATTGTTAGATGAGACAACACCGCTGATTGTGATTATTTCCTCGCTTTATCGTGAGATCAAAACGTTATCAAAAATGGCGGTTGAATTACAGCACAACCAATCTATAGACTCAATAATGACAAAACACCGTGTTTGGCAAAAAAGAAAGCCATTGATTACAAACGCACTGAAAACACACCCTTATCAGCGCCTACAAAAACTGACCTTATCGCTCGGGCGTATTGACCGCTCACTCAAAGGTATGGATAATCTTAATGTTTCTGATGAGCTCAGGACCGTGCTCATCACATTAGCTGGAAAAACCCAATGGACTCAATAGAAAAATTGATTGCAACACTAGGCAAGAAAGCCAGAAAAGCTTCAAAAAGTTTGCGTGGTGCTAGCACTAAGCAAAAGAATTCTGTACTTTTACACATTGCAAGCAATATCCAAAAAAACAAACAATCGCTTCTCAGTGAGAATGAGAAAGACTTGGCGCACGGAAAAACTCATGGTTTAGATACGGCGCTACTCGATCGACTGATGCTTGACGATGAGCGTATTGCAGGCATTATTGAGAGCTTAGAACAAATCGCCACTTTGCCTGATCCAGTGGGTGAAATCACCAACCTTAAATATCGCCCAAGCGGTATTCAGGTAGGGAAAATGCGTGTGCCAATTGGTGTCATGGGCATTATTTACGAATCTCGGCCTAACGTCACTATCGACGCCGCAGCGCTGTGCCTAAAATCTGGCAACGCTGTAATTTTGCGTGGCGGCTCGGAAGCTATTCACTCCAACTTAGCTTTATACGAGTGCGTCAAAAGTGGCCTGAGAGATGCGGGCCTTGATTCAAATGCAGTACAATTGATTGACACCACCGACAGGCAAGCAGTCTCAGAATTGGTTAAAGCCTATGAATATGTCGACGCTATCATTCCAAGAGGCGGCAAGGGCTTGATAAAGAATGTCACAGAGCACGCAAAAATGCCTGTAATTAAGCACCTGCACGGTGTTTGCCATACGTACTTAGACAGGGATGCAGATTCACAAAAAGCAATAGAAATTGCCTTTAATGGCAAAACACGGCGTTACGGCGTTTGTAATGCTACTGAAACGCTACTGATTCATAAAGATTTGGAGGCAGAGGTGCTGGAGCAACTGGTTGATCTTTATATCGATAAAGGCGTGGAACTGCGCGGCTGTGAAAAAACACAACAACGTTCAAACAAGGTAATCGCTGCCACTGAAGAAGATTGGAGCGAAGAATATCTGGCGCCCATTCTATCCATTCGCATTGTTGATTCTCTGGACGACGCAATTGCGCATATCGATCAGTACGGCTCATCTCATACCGAAACGATTGTTAGTGAAAGTATTACCCGTTCACGTAAATTCTTAACCGAAGTCGACTCGTCATCGGTGATGGTGAATGCTTCTACCGGCTTTGCAGATGGCTTTGAATACGGCCTTGGTGCGGAAATTGGTATTAGTACAGACAAATTCCACGTGCGTGGCCCAGTAGGTCTCGAAGGTCTTACTTCACAAAAATACATCGTCTTCGGCGACGGACACACAAGAGCATGACAATTGAACAATCACTAGCAGTCTTCGAGCGTGGTGCAGATGAAATTCTGCCGCTTGAAGAGCTGAAGAAGAAACTCGCAAAAAACAAACCCCTGCGCATTAAAGCAGGCTTTGATCCTACTGCGCCTGATCTTCATTTAGGTCACACAGTGCTCATCAACAAGCTTAGGCAGTTGCAAGATTTAGGTCATGACATTATTTTCCTAATTGGTGATTTCACCGGCATGATAGGCGATCCAACAGGCAAAAATGTCACGCGCAAACCGCTCACTAAAGAGCAGGTACTTGATAACGCCAAAAGCTACCAAGAGCAAATTTTTAAGATCCTTGATAAGGACAAAACACAAGTAAGGTTTAATTCACAGTGGATGAATGAAATGAGCTCAGCCGACATGATTAGCTTAGCTTCGAAACTCACTGTGGCGAGAATGTTGGAGCGTGACGACTTCTCAAAACGCTACAAATCAGGACAATCTATTTCCATCCATGAGTTTCTTTATCCTTTAGTGCAAGGTCATGACTCGGTTGCATTAGAGTCCGATGTTGAGTTGGGTGGTACCGACCAAAAGTTCAACCTATTGATGGGCAGAGAACTGCAAAAACAAGCCGGTCAAGAGCCTCAAGTTATTCTTACAATGCCTATTTTAGAGGGCCTGGACGGCGTACAGAAAATGAGCAAATCTCTGGATAACTACATCGGTATCGACGACGCACCCGACGATATGTTTGGCAAAATAATGTCGATATCAGACGACTTAATGTGGCGCTACCTTGAGCTCTTAAGCTTTGAGTCTCTAGAGACAATTGTCGAATGGAAAGTCGAGGTTGAAAACGGAGAAAATCCAAGAAACATTAAATTCCGCTTGGCGGCGGAAATCATTACCCGTTTTCACGACAAGACGGCAGCTGAACAAGCGCAACAAAATTTTATCAATCGTTTTGCCAAAAACCAAATTCCGGATGAAATGGATGAATTCGAGTTTGATTCTGGCGTCAAAATTGCCAACTTACTGAAAGACGCCAATCTAGTCAACTCAACTTCTGATGCATTTCGCATGATCAAGCAAGGTGCGGCCAAGATTGACGGTGAGAAAATCACCGATAGAGAGCTTGAGCCAGCACAAGGAACGGCTGTATATCAAGTTGGAAAGCGTAAGTTTGCTCGCATTACAATTTCTTAACACTCCTGTATAATTACAAGTCTGGGGATGACATGGCTTCGACGAGGAGTTGGATCTCAAGGACGCATGCCGAGGACAAAGATTGCTCGTAAAAACGTTCTTTAAATAATAGTTGCAAACGAAGACAACTACGCTTTAGCAGCATAATGCTAACCGTTACTTAGAAGTTGTCTGTA
>Ga0207990_1000170_pt1 | contig 38966 bp, 34 predicted proteins | sample ETNtaG_8_FD_185780 | JGI IMG/M metagenome (GOLD analysis project Ga0207990, IMG submission 185780) | Marine microbial and viral communities from oxygen minimum zone, Eastern Pacific Ocean - ETNP201406SV75 (SPAdes) (version 2) | ecosystem: Environmental > Aquatic > Marine > Oceanic ...
GTAATAATGTGCATGCTATTTGTTTTGAACCACATGGGACGGGTTGACCGTTTATGGCATATGATTCCCTATATTGGGATCTATAACTGGCCTCACTCGATGTTGACCTGGGACGTCCTGGTATTAGTGGGCTATCTCTTATTAAATGCTATTTGCGGGTTCTATTATCTGCACCAGAAATACACCGGTAAGCCGATTAATAAATCATGGTATATCCCGCTGGTATTTCTTGCCATTGTCTGGGCATTCAGTATCCACACGGTAACGGCTTTCCTGATTAATACCATGCCGGCAAGGCCGATGTGGTTTCACGGCATGATGCCGATTAAATTCATTTCCACGGCATTTGCCGCCGGTCCCTGCGTTATCATCATCGTGTTTATGTTAATTCGTAAACACATGAAATTTGAAATTGAAGATTCGGCCCTCAACCTGCTGTCACTGACTATTACCGTTTGCCTGGGAATCGCGTTATTTTTAACCATGTCGGAAATGGTAACCGAGTTTTATCATCCGACCGAACATACATTCGGCTTGCGTTACCTGGTATTTGGGTATCAGGGACTTGGCAAGCTGGTGCTGTTTTTTTGGATATCCATCACGATATTAGTGGTCTGCTTTGGAATGTTATTGTCGCCTACCATCAGGCATGACATGAATAAACTGCCCTATATATGTGCCGCTGTATTTATAGGCATATGGCTGGAGAAAGGGATGGGGCTTTTGCTTCCCGGATTCTCGCCATCACCCATTGGTGAAATGACAGAGTATTATCCAAGCTTTATCGAAATTGCCAATTCGCTGGGCAACTGGGCACTGGGTTTTATTATTCTCAGCGTGCTGGTCAAAGGAGCGGTCGGAGTTCTCGTCGGCGATATCAATTATGAAAAACACCAGGCCGGACAAAGGGGCTGATATGAAACATAGATTGCCAAAGTCTATTTTGACAGCCGTTTGCCTTTGTCTATGGGCGAGCACCGGTTATGCGGGCAACGAAGACGAAACAGTTTGTTTCGAAAGTCGCAAAGGTAGCTCTGAAGTGATCCAGCGCGAGATTCGTCCGGGTTGGCCAAATGTCAAATGCTCGCCAAGAACGGCCGGTGTGTTGTGGTGGGGTGATCCTTTTGACGGCACCATCCCCATGGGCGATATGCCAATAGAAGCTGAATACTCACATGCTGAAGCCGTGGTCAAACCACGGGAGAAACAAATTGACAAGAACAAGCTTTTAACAATTTGTACTACGGCATGTCACGATGGTAAATACGTCCCCGTGCCGACAAGCCAGCAAGCTCGTCCCCTGAAGATGCATCAGGACATAGTGCCTGATTCCATGGACTTGCAGCATGGCCGTGGCGCAATCTGGTGTTTGAATTGCCACAGTGCTGAAAAGCGTGACAAGCTCATCGATCACTTCGGGAATGAAATCAGCTTTAATCAACCGCAAATACTTTGCGGTAAATGTCATGGCCAGGTTTATCGAGACTGGCGTGAAGGCATACACGGCAAAAGAATCGGTATGTGGGAGACCGGCGCCAAAAAGAGATGGTGGACTTGTACCGAGTGCCACAATCCACATGATGTTCAGCAGGGAACCCGGAATTCGGGCTTCGCACAGTTACGACCGGAAGCAGCCCCGGCCGTGCCCAAAGGCATGAAAAATATGGATCACGAAAAGCATGTCGAGCATGGTGATCCAGCCTGGTGGAGGGGCGTGCTGAAGGCATTATTTGGCGGCGATGAACACGGTACTGCCGGCCATTAGATAAATAACAAGTTACACATTGATGGAAGAGCCGGCAACGCAACAAGAACTGCGTGAATCAATGAATCTGCACCTGCGCCAGAAGGCGCAGGAAATCATCGACAAATATGGAAGCGCCATCACGCTTGCAGTGCTGCAAGATATTCTGCAAGATCGAAAATTCGTGCGCTACCCGGTCAATATTATTTATGATTCAACTCGAATCGAGGCCGGTTTATTCATTAAAACCGAGGTGACGGTATCTGACCAGGGTGATCAGGCCGATGAAGATAGTGAATATGTTAAACCGATTGAACGTAGCTACGATTTCATAGTGCACGAATATTTTGAAGGGCAGCCGGATAAACTATTACCTCTCATTCTGTATCATTTGCCGACCGTCAATTATGGTGATATTGCGACTTATGAAGATGCAGAGGTATTTGCTTCGGCCCTGATGCAAATGGAACAGGATGATTATTACCAGTTGGTATGTGATTTAGCCGATGCTATTCCAAACTAGAGAGGTTCTTCCAACTCGTAGTCGTCCAGACCAATCATATTTCTGATATCGGTCCTTAGCCGTACATCGATACCTATTCCACGCCAGCCCGGATCTTCAGGGTGTTTGGCAGCCATGGCAACGGGTTGTTGCCGAGCATTGCGGATGACGACACAAGCCGTGGCTGAATCCTGCGTTTGAATTTGCTGAATAATCTCTCTTCCGTAATAGTCCTGATAATCGAAGTCGTCTTTATCGTCCTTGTCCCAGTTTTCACTTTGCTCATCGTCCAGGGTAACCACCGTCATGGTTAACCCCTCCATTTCCCTCATGAAATCGATTAAATCATCGAGCGTTTCCTGCCTGCTGTCACTTTCCTGTGTTTCGTCGGTAAACCTTAATTTGTATTCAGCCATTACCGGTATTACTGGCTTTGTTTGGATAGCCAGCCTGCAATTGTCGCCATTTCGCTATCAGAGACATTGCCCATGACATTCTTCATCGCCAGGCTGTGGCTGTTATTTCTGGCGCCAGTCTTGATATCTTTCATTTGAGCCAGTAAATACATTTCGGATTGGCCTCCAATTCTAGGGTAGGCATTCATTACCGGCTTGTCTCCATTGGCGCCGTGACATGCAATGCAATTCTTTTCAACATACAAGTCAGCGCCGCCTGCAAGTACCGGGCCGCTGACGCTTGAGGCTATTAATGCAGCTAATGCAATTTTGATCGCTATGCTCATTAGTCGGCTCCGGTGTTTGCCGATAGGTACTCGGCTAGTTTTTGAATATCCTCTTCGGTCAAGGCAGCAACCATTCCCACCATTAATGCCGCTAAACCATTGCTACGTTTATTGTTTTTATAATCAGTCAACTGATTAACGGTGTATTCCTTATTTTGCATTCCAATTTTTGGATAATTGGGGGCCACAGGCGCATTACCTCCCGCACCATGGCATCCAATGCAACCACGCGATGCATAGAGTGCGGCGCCATCATCAGAAAACGCGGGTAAGCTAACGCTCAGGCAAGCGGCAAAACAAGTTGCCATTACAATATTTCTCATAGATTTACCATGTTGATCTTTTGCAATAAATTCAATCATACAAGTTTAATAGGCATCGTCACCAGCCCGTGTTTCCCGCCATCGTTGTTTGCGAGGGCGTTGAGATGCCATTGCGGCGGGGCATACGGAGCACTGCCATTTGTTATTTGCAGGAACCTGGTCAGACCAGGCGAGGGCCCATTTATGTACTAGGCGCTTTTCCGGCATTTGAAATTATCGAAAATTGTTATGGCAAGCTGCTGGCCCATGGATGGGCGCAGTTAGAATATTGCCGAGCCTGCATCGGGCTTAAATCAGGAGTTATTATGAACGAAACTAATCCACAGGCGTTATTTGAAAAGTATGCTGCCAAGGGGCATCACCTGTTTAAAGATTTTTCCTTGTCCGAATCGCAAGAAATGGCGTCTCAATTCACCAATTCTTGGAATACCATCATGACGCGTGCGATGGACAGCCCGGAAGAATGGACTAAGGCCATAACTGGGTTTTACCAGGATCAGTTTAGGCTGTGGGTCAATATGTTTAACCCTTCCGCCGAGGGCGTGGATCATCCAGTGCCGGGTGGCAAACGCTTCGATGCCCCAGAATGGGATGAAAGCCCGCTCCACAATTACCTCAAACAATCCTATTTGCTGACTTCACGATGTTTGACGGGGATGATTTCAGATTCCACGCTGGATGATACAACCAAGAGCAAGTGTGACTTTTACACCCGCCAGTTTATTGACGCCATGTCACCGTCGAATTTTGCCATGACTAACCCCGAAGTGCTCAAGGAGACCCTGGAAAGCAAAGGGCAAAACCTGGTTCAGGGTCTTGAAAACCTGATGCAGGATATGGAAAAAGGCCGAATCAGCATGACCGATGAGTCGGCGTTCGAGCTGGGTAAAGATCTTGCGGCGACTCCCGGTTCAGTGATATTCCAGAACGAACTGATGCAACTGATTCAGTTCAAGCCGTTAGCCGAAAAAGTTAATGAACGTCCGGTGCTAATTGTCCCGCCCTGCATCAACAAGTATTACATTCTTGATTTATCGGAACACAATTCCTATGTGCGTTATTGCCTCGAGCAAGGCAATAACGTATTCATAATTTCCTGGCGAAATCCGGATGAAGCCCTGGGTGATAAAACCTGGGACGATTATCTCGATCAAGGCACCATTCGGGCCGTCGACGCGGTCAGGAATATAACCGGCGCGAAGAAGATCAACGCTGTCGCCTGGTGCATCGGCGGAACCCTGCTGGCGACCACGATGGCGGTATTGGCGGCCAAAGGCAAAAAACCTTTTGCGACCGCAACCTTCTTTACCACGTTGCTCGATTTTTCCGATCCGGGCGAGTTGGGTGTATTTATCGATGAATCGCAGGTTAATCAACACGAATACAAACTGGCCGAGGGCGGTGTCATGCCCGGGAAGCAACTGGCCACGACCTTCGCGATGCTGCGCGCCAACGATTTGATCTGGAATTACGTGGTCAACAATTATCTGAAGGGTAAAACGCCACCGCCTTTCGATATCCTGTACTGGAACGGTGATTCGACCAACATGACTGCGGCCATGTACACCTGGTACCTGCGCGAAATGTACCTGGAAAACAAACTCGCCGAGCCGGGTGCCCTGGAATTATGTGGTGTTCCAGTTGATCTGGGTGAAATCGATTGCCCAGTCTACTACCTGTCTACCATCGACGATCATATCGCACCCTGGAAAACAACGTTTATCTCGACCGAGCTTTTGAAATGCCCGATGAAATTCGTGCTCGGGGCCAGTGGGCACGTTGCCGGCGTGATTAATCCGGCCGCCAAAAACAAACGCAATTTCTGGGTGAATGGTGAAACCGGGCAGGGCGCCGACCATTGGCTGGAGACCGCCGAAAGCCTGCCCGGCAGCTGGTGGCCGCACTGGGATCAATGGCTCAAATCTCACGGTGGCAAAGAAATTCCCGCACCCGAGCAAGTCGGTAATAGCGACTATGCGGAAATTGAACCCGCGCCAGGTGCCTATGTTCTGGCCAGAGCCAGTTAGGAGCACGTATCAAAGCGGCCATGGAAATCGATGCAACACGTCCCGGGGAATGTAGGCCACGCTGACTACCTCTTGCCCGACTCGTTATCACCTATTGAGGGATTCTTCAGCGTCAGTCGTAATTTATGGCGCCAGGCGGGACACCATGGCCAGTGTGGATAACGAGGCTTAGGTCGAGCACGCAGTTTTTGTACAATAGCTCGTGTTTTGACAACGAGTCAGGTAAGTATGAAAACGCAAGGGTCGTCACGTTTGCGGGGCTTCAGTACCCGCGCCATTCATGAAGGATATGATCCCGGCAGTCACCACGGCTCATTGAATCCGCCGGTGTACCTCAACGCCACCTATTCATTTGATTCTATCGCTCAAGGTCAAAGCCGGTTTGCCGGCGAGACGCCGGGCTACGTCTATGCCCGGGTGGGGAATCCCACCCAAGCGGTGTTGGAGCAGCGCCTGGCTAGTCTCGAAGGGGGTGAAGCGGCACTGGCGGTCGCCTCTGGGATCGGCGCCATTACCGCACTGATCTGGTCATTTGTCCGTTCGGGCGATGAGATCGTCGCTGATAAAACCCTTTATGGATGTACTTTTTCCTTCCTGGGCCAGGGCCTTTCCCGTTTTGGGGTTACGGTCCGTTTTGTCGATCTGACCGTGCTGGAAGAGCTCGCGGCGGCCATTACCCCGGCCACGCAGTTTGTTTTTTTTGAAACACCGACCAATCCCAACATGCGGGTGATCGATATCGCGGCTGTCGCGAAGATAGCGCACGACCAAGGCGCCCGGGTCATCGTTGACAACACCTATGGCACGCCCTGGTTGCAGCGGCCGATCGAGTTGGGCGCAGATTTCGTGGTCCATTCCATGACCAAGTACCTGAGTGGTCATGGCGACCTGCTTGCCGGCGCCGTTATCGGCCTGGCCGAGGATCTGTTGGCGGTGCGTACCGTGGGCTTAAAAGATATGACCGGGGCAGTGCTCTCCGCCTTTGATTCATTCCTGTTGCTGCGCGGCATTAAGACTCTGGAACTGCGCATGGCGCGCCACTGTGACAATGCCCTGGCCCTGGCCCGTCAGCTCGAGGGCCATCCTGCGGTGGGTTCGATCTATTACCCAGGTCTTCAATCCCACCCTCAGTTCGCGCTGGCGAGTCGACAGATGACGGCATTCGGCGGCATGATCGCGTTGGAACTGGCCGGTGGCTACGAGGCTGGCGTACGCTTCATGGATTCGGTCAAGTTGGCGCAGCGCGCCGTCAGCCTGGGGGATGCCGAAACGCTGGTCCAGCACCCCGCCAGTATGACCCACAACAACTACACCGAAGAAGAGCGCGAGGCACACGGCATCAGCTTCGGATTGGTGCGGATCTCGGTGGGGCTAGAGAACCTGGAGGATCTGTCCGCCGATATCCTGCAGGCGCTGGATCTTGCGCACAACGCTTGAGCACATATCGATGCAATACTCGGGGGCGGCTGGTTAATCGACCGTTTCTAAGCCGGGTTTTGCGCTAGCATACGCTGCCCGTCAGCGGAGGCTTTTCAACATGACTCTATCTGCAAGCCTGGGACTGCGTAGTCTGCAGCAGTTGCGGCGCGCCTGGGCTGAGGTCGAACAAGGAGCGCTCAGCCGGATCACCGGCAAAGTGCGTGCCGGACTGCCGGCAGACGATCTGCACCTGATCCGCCGGCAGATCGACGAGTGCCTGTCCGAGGTCGGCGGTGCCGCCTCAGCCCGGGGCCGAGCGACGCGTCTTGGCGGCGTGTATCTTGATCTCAATACGCAGGGACGCGCTCACTTCCTGCAACTGCTCGCCAATGAGTACGGGGTAGACACCGATGCTTTGCGCAACGCAACTCGGCACTGGCTGGCGCTGACTGCAGTCGATGACGCCGAGGCCGACCGCAAGGCGCTGCTGGCTGCCGAGGAGCAACTGCGGCAGATTTTGAAGTCTCCGCGCGTGCGGTTGTTGAGCCAGTTCAACGACTTGCCTGAGGGCATCAAGTTTCTAGTCGACATGCGGGCCGAACTCATCGAGGCCAAAGGTGAGGACATTGCACTACAGGCTTTCGACCGCGAGTTCCGGGACCTGCTGGCGTCCTGGTTCGACGTGGGCTTTCTCGAATTGCGCCGCATTACCTGGAATGCCCCGGCCACGCTGCTGGAAACCTTGGCCGAACACGAAGCGGTGCACGCGATCCGATCGTGGCAGGATATCAAGCACCGCCTGGCGGCGTCAGATCGGCGCTGTTATGCCTTCATCCACCCGCAGATGCCCAACGACCCGCTGATCTTTGTCTGGGTAGCACTGACCGCTGGCATCGCGGAGCGTATCAATGACCTGCTGCGGGTGGATCACCGTGAACTGGATCCGGCCAAGGTTGACACTGCGGTGTTTTATTCCATCTCGGCGACGCAACCGGGCCTCGATGGGGTGGGCTTTGGCAGCTTCCTGATTAAGCAGGTGGTCGACCGGTTGAATCGTGATCACAAGCAGCTTAAGAATTTTACGACCCTCTCACCCATGCCAGGATTCCGCAGCTGGGTCAATGAAAGGCTGGATAAGTCGAAGGCGGGCGAGCAAGAGCATCCCCGGGTAACAGAAGCATTGCAGGCCTTGCGCGAGGCTGGAGCGCTTCAACGCATGTTTTCTGATCGCAGCTGGTTGCGTGACCAAGCCGCCCTGGCGCGTGCCCGCCAGCCGTTGCTGATCTTGGCCGCACATTACCTGGTGCAAGAAAAACGGGGTCAGGGGGCACGAGACCAGGTAGCAAATTTTCATCTCTCAAACGGTGCCAGTGTAGACCGCCTTAATTTCCCGGGGGACGTCGCCCGCCGGGGTCAGGAGCGCGCAGCAGGGCTGATGGTCAATTATCGTTATCGACTAAAGGATATCGAGGCCAACCACGAGTCCTACCATGACAGTGGCGAGATAGCCCAGTCACGCACTATCTCTAGCCTGCTCAAAACCAGAATATCCGCCTGAGATCTAAGTCTGATTAAAGCCTATTCCAGGCAGGCGTACAGGCATAGATTGCGTAACTCGCTTTTGCTCTCACGATTCATACAGCGTAAATCAGACGCGCTGAACTCTTTGTTACTGATTGCCAGCCCGTTTTCTCCTATTGGAAAAATCGCGGTTGCGAATCATTTGCATTCGTAGTAGAATGCCTCCAGCAACAACCACCCCTTTGGGGGCGCTTCAGTGGGCACCTTGAACAGCTAAGTGGTCTGTAATCTAAATGAAGCATAGAAATTGGAGAGTCAAGTTGAAATACAGTTATTCGATCTTAAGGAGTCTCATAATTTCAAGCCTGCTGGTGGCAACACCGTTACTGGTAAGTGCGGCAGAGGTCAACGTCTACAGTTATCGCAAGCCTCAGCTGATCGACCCGATGTTCGCAGCATTTACCGAGCAGACCGGTATCAAGGTCAACTCGGTATTTGCCAAGAAAGGCATGCTTGAGCGGTTACAGAGCGAAGGTGCGAACAGCCCCGCCGACTTGGTGTTTACAGTTGACATTGGACGCCTCTCTGATATCAAGAATGCAGGCTTGACCCAGTCGGTCGATTCTGCGCGCTTTGCCGGGCATATTCCAAAAAATTACCAGGACCCCCAGGGCCACTGGTTTGGCCTGACCACTCGGGCCCGCATCATCGTGGCTTCCAAGGAGCGCGTGAAGATCGGCGAGATCTTGTCCTATGAAGATCTGGCTGACCCTAAATGGAAGGACCGCATCTGTACCCGTTCGGGCAAGCATCCCTACATGGTGGCGCTGACAGCCAGCATGATTGCACATCATGGTGCGGCGGGGGCTAAAGTATGGCTCGCCGGCCTGAAATCGAATCTCGCCCGCAAGCCCAAAGGAAATGACCGGGCCCAGGTGAAAGCTGTCAAGGAAGGTGAATGTGATGTAGCGGTAATCAACCACTACTACATGGCAAATATGTTAAAAGACCCCGAGCAGGTACCGTGGGCCGAATCGGTAAACGTCCTTTTCCCAAACCAGAGTGACCGGGGTACGCATATGAACGTCAGCGGTGTGGCATTAACCAAACACGCGCCGAACAGAGCTGATGCAATCAAATTGATGGATTTCCTGGCCGGCAGCCAGGGCCAGCAGATGTATGCGCAAAAGAACGGTGAGTACCCGGTCAAGTCCGGTGTGGCATGGAATGAGCTACAAAAATCATGGGGCAAATTCAAGGAAGACTCGCTGAGCCTGGCGGCGATTGCGGATAATCGTGCCGCAGCGATTCGCATGGCCGACGAGGTCGGATACAACAACTAGAGCGGTGTCTACGATCTGACAGGGTCGGGTTCGAGGGCTGATGGCTACCGGCTTATCTCACGCTCTGAAGCATCTGCCGCGCCAAGGCCACCAATCCGGTTCCCCGCCGGATTGGTGGACGGCGGGCGCTCTCGTGCTGGCGGCGTTAGCGCTGATGCCAGTGGCTGCGGTGGTATTCTTTGCAGTGGACTCCAGCGGCGATATCTGGGGCCACCTGGTGCGCACCTCTTTACCGGGTTATGTGGGCAATACCCTGTGGTTGATGCTGGGGGTTGGGTGCAGTGTCTTTCTCACCGGAGTGTCCACAGCGTGGTTGGTGACTATGTGCCGTTTTCCGGGCAGGCGCATTTTCGAATGGCTGCTGCTGTTTCCACTGGCGATACCGGCCTACGTGATCGCGTACGCCTATACAGACTTCTTGGAGTACGCCGGGCCGGTGCAAGGCCTGCTGCGCGCGCTTTTTGGCTGGCATAGCGCTCGGGATTATTTTTTTCCTGAAATCCGCAGCCTCGGCGGAGCCATCACTCTTATGGGTTTGGTGCTGTATCCGTATGTATACCTGTTGGCCCGATCAGCTTTTCTGGAGCAGTCGGTCAACGTGTTGGAGGTCAGTCGGGTCCTGGGCCGTGGACCGTGGCGCACCTTTACTACTGTTTCGCTGCCAGCGGCACGACCGGCAATCGTTGTTGGCGTCTCTCTCGCACTGATGGAGACACTTAACGATTACGGCACCGTAGATTTCTTTGCGGTTTACACCATGACCGCTGGATTGGTAGATGTCTGGCTGGGCATGGGCAGCCTTGCTGGTGGCGCTCAGATCGCGACCACGATGTTGGCGTTTGTGATCTTGCTGATCACCTTGGAGCGTATCAGTCGGCGCCATCAGAAGGTTTACCAGCAGTCCAGCAGCCGCTTTCGCGCCTTACCGGCTTATTACCTGGGCGGGTTTCGCTCCGCTCTTGCGATTATGGCTTGTGCTTTGCCAGTACTGGGGGGATTTGTTGTTCCGGTCCTGGTGCTGGGGCGGCTTGCAATTGTCTATTTTGAGCGGTCGTGGACACCGGCTTTTCAGACCTATACTCTCAATAGCCTTTTGCTGTCAGCGTCGGCCGCATTGCTGGCGCTGTTGGTCGCGCTGTTTATCGCTTACAGCCGGCGCCTTAATGGTGGACGAGTTCTCGGCTTTGCCACCCGCATCGCCGCCTTGGGCTATGCGGTACCGGGTGCGGTGCTGGCAGTTGGCATCCTGGTGCCGTTTGCCGCCTTTGATAACGCGCTGGATGCACTGTTGCGTCGGACTGTTGGGATTTCTTCGGGGCTGTTGTTGAGCGGCACGGTAGTTGCAGTATTGTTTGCTTATGTGGTCCGGTTCCTGGCGGTGGCACTGGGGCAGGTCGAATCCAGCCTGGAGAAAGTCTCCCCGTCGATGGATATGGCGGCCCGCACCCTGGGTTACCGGGCAGGGCAGACCCTGCTGCGCTACCATGTGCCGTTGATCCGCGGTGGTATGCTGACCGCAGTCATGATCGTATTTGTTGACTGCATGAAAGAACTTCCGGCAACGTTATTATTACGTCCGTTCAATTTCGAAACGCTTGCAACCCATGTTTACCAGTTTGCCTCTGACGAGATGCTGGGAGAGGCGGCGCTGGGATCGCTCACCATCGTTGTGGTTGGGTTGATTCCAGTCTTGGTGCTGAGCCGGATGATTGCCCGCTCCAGGCTGACGTCGGGTAACCCGGCAGGGCAGGGCTAGACAATGGCTGCGCCACAAGCAAGACCACGTGATCCCGCTTCAGCGGCAGCCCGCCCGCTGCTCCAGATTCGCAACATCTCCTGCAACTACGCCCTGGAGCGTGCCGTCTTTGATCTCAGCCTGACTGTAAACCGCGGTGAGCAGGTGTGCCTGCTGGGGCCAAGTGGCTGCGGAAAAACGACCGTGTTACGCGCCATTGCCGGTTTCCATCCTGTGTTGACTGGCGGTATCTTCGTTAACGATCAGGAGGTTTCGGCGCCCGGCTCGATGGTGCCACCCGAGGCAAGGAGGGTTGGCATGGTGTTTCAGGATCACGCGTTGTTTCCACACCTGTCGGTTGAGCAGAACATCGCTTCAGGTTTGCGCGAGTTTTCAACGGCTGAAAAGCGTGAAGCGGTAGCTGACATGCTCGAGCGCATGGGGTTGGGCCATCATGCGAACCGTTACCCCCACGAACTCTCCGGTGGTCAGCAACAGCGTGTTGCCTTGGCTCGGGCACTGGCGCCCAAGCCACTATTGCTGTTGATGGACGAGCCGTTTTCCAGCCTTGATCTCGAACTGCGCGAGCGCATGGGCCAGGAAGTTGCCGATACCCTCAAGGAAAACGACATTACCTGCGTGATGGTGACTCACGACCAGAATGACGCTTTTGCCCTGGGTGACAAGGTCGGGGTCATGGTCGAGGGCGCTATTGTGCAGTGGGATACTCCTTATGACCTTTATCACCGCCCGAAGAACCATTTTGTAGCTGACTTTATCGGTAATGGCGTATTTCTTGACGGGGAACTGCGTTCAGCCAGCCGGGTTGTTACGGTGCTGGGTGATCTGGACAGCGAAGCAATACTCGACTGGCCAGCCAACACCCCGGTTGAAGTATTGATCCGGCCCGATGATGTGATACATGATTCGCAAGGACCGATCCAGGCGCGGGTTACTCGCCGGGCCTTCAAAGGGGCAGAGATCATGTACACGCTGCGCACCAGCAACAATATTACGTTGTTGGCACTTTTTCCCAGCCACGCGAATTTTGCTATCGGCGACGAAGTGTCGGTTCGCCTCGAAGTCGATCACTTGGTGGTGTTTCCCCGCGACGCAACAGCGGTTTGAAATGGCGGACCCGTTGGCTATGCTGATGGCATCATCGGCAGCACCCGCTGATAACGAGGTTTAAGTCGAACACGCAATGGCGGTCCCCGGGCGCACTACCCGGCACTCAGTACAGGTGATCGAGGCGCCGACGGTGGTAAAGTGAGTAGTGGCGAACTGATGCCGGGGCGTGTGAGATCATGGTCGAGAGTCCGATCACCACAAAAAAAAGCACCAGCGCGCATGCCGGCCAGATGATCATGGCCGCTACCAGGGCGAGTTTGGCGATCACCGCCTGGCCGCTCAGTTGGATCAGCCAGGTACCGTTCGAAAAGGTGTACAGCGCGGCCAGGCCGAGGCCGGAAGCCAGGACAGCAAGGGCCGCGCCTTGCCGCAAGTGCTGGCCTTCGATTGCCAGCAAGGACGCTCCGAGCACAGTGATGCCGACCAGGTGCACGGTGCGCAGGCCGATGTTGGCCCAGCGCTGCCCGGGGAAGAAGCGCGAGCGTGCGGGAAAGAGGCGTTTTTTGAGGGTCAATGGTATTGCCGGCAGCGCAGGGATCGCGCCCACTCAGTCCGGCTCGAACGGGGTCAGGTAGGCGTCGAGTATAGACGGGCGCTCAGTACTGTCCTTGATCTCGAGTCGGGCGACGGCACGGTGGTGCACCTCGTCGGGGCCGTCGGCGTAACGCAGCGCTCGGCCCCAGGTCCAGTGATCGGCCAGCGGCGTGTCCGGGCTGATACCCATGGCCCCGAACGCCTGCATTGCCCGGTCGAGCACCGTGGTGTGCAGCATCGGCACCAGCGCCTTGATCATGGCGATCTCCTTGCGTGCCGTCTTGGCACTGTGCTGGTCGATCATCCAGGCGGTTTTCAGTACCAGCAGCCGGGCCTGGTCGATCTCTATGCGCGAGCGCGATATCCACTCGGCCACGGTGCCGTGTTGGTGCAGGTAGCGACCGAAGGTCTTGCGCTCTTGCACGCGGCGGGTCATCAGTTCTAGCGCCAGTTCGGCCGCACCGATAGAGCGCATGCAGTGGTGGATGCGCCCCGGGCCCAGCCGCGCCTGGGCCAGGGTGAAACCCGAGCCTTCCTCGCCGAGCAGGTTACTAACCGGTACCCGTACGTTGGCAAAGGTGATTTCGCAATGGCCTTCCGGGGCATGGTGGTTCATCACAGGAATATTCCGCACGACAGTGACACCCGGGGCATCCATCGGCACCAACACCATACTCTGTTGGTTGTAGGTATCCGTGTCGGGATTGGTTTTGCCCATCACGATCAGCAGCTTGCAGTTTGGATGTGCCGCATTGGTGATGAACCATTTGCGCCCGTTGATCACATAATCATCAGCGTCGCGGGTGATACGAGTCTGGATGTTGGAGGCATCCGATGAGGCGGTATCGGGTTCGGTCATGGCAAAGGCTGAGCGGAGCTCGCCATTTAGCAGCGGCGCCAGCCACTGCTGGTACTGCTTGGGTGATGCGAACATGTGCAGCAGCTCCATGTTGCCGGTATCGGGCGCGCTGCAGTTGAACACCTCAGAGGCCCAGGCGACCCGACCCATGAGCTCGGCCAGCGGTGCGTACTCGAGGTTGCTTAGTCTGGTGCCTGGCTCATCGGGTTTCAGGCCCGGCAGGAAGAGGTTCCATAGGCCCTGCTCACGAGCCAGCGCCTTTAAATCCTCCATAAACGACACCGGGTAGGATCCGGCCCGGACCTCGGCCTGCCACTGGCCGATGCGCGGCACGATGTGATCGCTCATAAAGAGCTGAACTTGAGCGCGCAACTTTTCCACTTTGGGGGAGTAGGCAAAGTCCATGGGTTTTGGAGTTTCTCCTTAACAGGTAATCTGGGTTGGCACAGTGTTTTCGCTATAAAAGCAGGGCCTGCAAGGGCTTGGCTTCATGGCTTGAGCACGATTTTACCGTTGACCTTGCGCGTAGCGATCATTTGCAGTGCTTTTGCAGCATTTTCAAGCGGTAAAACCTCATGAATGTGCGGCTGTAGTTTGCCCGTTGCGCAAAGGTCAAACAGATGCTGGTGGTTCCGTCGGGCAGTTTGGGGTTCGCGCTGCACAAAATTGCCCCAAAATACACCGACCACGCTGTAGCCCTTGACCAGCGGCAGGTTCAGAGCAAGGTTTGGAATGTCGCCCGAGGCGAAGCCGATAACCAGCCAGCGGCCAGCCCAGGCCAGTACGCGGCTCAAGGGCTCTGCCAATGATCCGCCGACGGGGTCATAGATCAGGTCAACGCCGCGGCCGTTGGTCAATTCGCGCACCGCGGCCTTGAGGTCACCACTGCGGTAGTTGATGCCAGCCTCGGCACCGTGGCGCTTGGCGATATCGAGCTTCTTTTCGTTCGAACAGGCGGCAATCACCCGGGCACCCAAAGCATGACCGATCTGCACGGCCGCCAGACCGGTACCCCCGGCGGCGCCGGTCACCAGCAGCGTCTCTCCCGGGCGCAGCTTAGCCCGCTGGCTGAGGGCGTGATAGGCAGTGCCATGGGCGCAAAGCAGCGCAGCCGCTTTTTCATCTTCGACGCCAGCGGGTAGCACATAGGCGTTGCTAGCAGGCACCGCAGTCAATTCCGCGTAAGTGGTAAAGGCTGGGTTTGTCGCAGCCACTCGATCACCCACGTTAAGGTTGGTTACGTTTTCACCGATGGCGTCGATCACTCCGGCACACTCGAGTCCTGGAACGAAAGGCAGTGTTGGCTTGGCCTGGTACAAGCCCTTGACCAGCAACAGATCCGGGAAGTTGACGCCAACGGCGCGCGTGCGCACCAGAACTTCGTCTGCTCCAACTTCAGGCCTGGGGTATTCGCGGTAACTGAGGTTGTCGAGGTCACCAAATTGTTGGCAAACGATAGCTCGCATCAAGCGTCCCCCTGTTCAATAATCTCGAGCCCCAGCTGGGCCAGCAGCGGGGCCATCTCGCCAACCCGGGCCGCTGCATGGCTCGAAGCGGTGCCTTCCAGCGCCCGCTTGAGCACACCCTGGCAGATGGCTGCCAGACGGAAGAAGCTGAAGGCCAGGCAGAACGGCCAATCGTCGATCTCGCCAATACCGCGCAGGTCACAGTACTGCGACAGGATCTCCCGCTCGTCCGGAATCCCCAGCGCCTTGCGGTTGATGCCAGCGAGGCCCTTGATCTGCTGGGCTGGTGGCATGCGCAGGCACATGCAGTAGTAGGCAAGGTCGGCCAGCGGGTGACCGAGGGTCGAGAGTTCCCAGTCTATGACCGCCTGCAGCCGCGGCGAGCCCTGCTCGATGATGAGGTTATCCAGCCGGTAGTCGCCATGAATCAGCGTATTTTGTCCGTCGGCGGCGGGCAGGTGTAGGGGCAGCCAGTCCAGCATCTCTTCCATGGCGTCGATGCGGGTGGTTTCGCTGGCCCGGTATTGTTCACTCCAGCGCGTGATCTGTCGGGCAAAGTAATTGCCGGGCCGGCCGAAGTCGCCAAGGCCAACGCTCTCGAACTCAATACAGTGCAGCGCCGCGAGCACCCGAATCATGTCTCGGTAGAGCGCGCCGCGCTCTGCTGCCGTTAATTCGGGCAGGGCAGGGTCCCAGAAGATTTGACCATCTTCGAAACTCATCACGAAAAAGACGGTGCCGATTACCTCGGGGTCCTCGCACAGCAACAGCGTCCGTGGTACCGGCACCTCGGTATCAGCCAGTGCGCGCATCACCCGAAACTCGCGCTCCACCGCATGGGCGGACTTGAGCAGTTTGCCCGGCGGTTTACGCCGCAGCACGTATTGGCCCTTCGAGGTATCAAGGAGGTAGCTGGGATTAGACTGTCCATCACTGAATTTTTCTGCACCAAGCAGATTGCCAAATCCCGAAATGACACCGGCGAGGTAGGCGCCGAGCCGATCGATGTCAAGCAGGTGGTTCGTGGTCACGAAACGTTTGTATCTGCCGCAGAGCCTTGCTGCAGGCGTTCTTTTTTTTGCCGCCGCCACAGGCGGGCATACAACCCATCGCGGGCCAGTAGTTCGGGATGGGTGCCACGCTCGACGATCGCGCCGTCGTCAAGTACCAGGATTTGGTCCGCGCCCACCACGGTCGAGAGTCGGTGGGCGATAACCAGCGACGTGCGGCCCCGGGAGATCTCCTCGAGGTTGCGCTGTATCTCTATCTCGGTGTGACTGTCGAGTGATGAGGTGGCCTCGTCGAAAAAAAAGATCTCGGGCTCCTTGAGCACCGCCCTGGATATCGCCACGCGCTGTTTCTCGCCACCGGAGAGTTTCAGGCCCCGCTCGCCGACGCGCGTCTGATAACCCTCCGGTAGCGTACTGATAAACTGGTGAATGTGGGCGGTGCGGGCGGCATCGACAATGGCCTGCTCGTTGGCCTGTGGGTCACCGTAGGCGATGTTGTAGTGGATGGTGTCGTTGAACAGCACTGTGTCCTGTGGCACCACACCGATGGCGCGGCGTAGCGAGTCCTGGGTCACCTCGCAAATGTCCTGGCCGTCGATCAGGATTCGACCCGAAGCTGGATCGTAGAAGCGCAGCAGCAGGCGGCTGATGGTCGTTTTGCCCGCCCCGGTGGGGCCGACGATGGCCACCGTGCTGCCGGCAGGCACCCGGAAGCTCAACCCTTTGAGGATGCACCGTTCCGGGTGGTAGCCGAACACCACGTCTTGGTACTCGATCTCACCTGGACCTGGCCCGAGTGGCCGGGCACCTGGTGTGTCGGCGACTTCCGACACCTCGTCCAGCAGCGAAAACAGATTCTCCATGTCTACCAGCGCTTGACGAATCTCGCGGTACACCGTGCCCAGCATGTTGAGAGGCACTGCCAGTTGCATCAGGTAGGTATTGACGATGACGAAATCACCCACGGTCATTGCGCCATCGCGTATGTCCAGCGCCGCCATGGTCAGCATGATGGTGCCGCCGACGATCACCACTGCCGCTTGGGCGGCGTTCAGCAGCGACAGGCTTTCGCGGGTGAGCACGGCGGCGTGCTCGTAATCACCCAGGGCCTGGTCCAGCCGCTGTGCTTCGTGTGTCTCGTTGTTGAAGTAGCGCACGGTCTCGAAGTTCAGCAGGGCGTCGACTGTGCGGCTACTGACTTCGTTGTCAGCCTGATTCATCTGTCGCCGAATGCGAGTCCGCCAGGCAGTAATGGCGAAAGTCAGCCATACGTAGAGCGCGATAGTAACCAGGGTGACCAGCGCGTAGGACAGCCCGAACAGAACCCAGAGGATGCCGCACACCAGCAGCACCTCGACCACCGTCGGCACGATGTTAAAGGCGACAAAAGACAGCAGGAACTGAATGCTGTTAGTGCCCCGGTCAATGAAGCGGTTCAGCGCACCGGTTTTGCGCTCCAGGTGAAAACGGATTGACAGCACATGCAGATGCTGGAACACGCGCAGCGCGAGCCGACGTACTGCGTTTTGCGCCACCCGTGCGAAGAACGCATCGCGCAGTTGGTTGAGCGCTAGCGCTGAGAGGCGAAAGGCTCCGTAGGCGAGGATCACTGCGAGCGGTATGCCAAGTACCAGGCCGCTTTGGCGGTCGAGACTGGACAAGCGGTCGACCGCATCGCCCAGGATCAGCGGCACGTAGACGTTGGCGACCTTGGCCAGCACCAGGCTGAAGATGGCGAGCACCACGCGCAGCTTGAGATCCCGACGCTGTGCCGGCCACAGGTATGGCAGCAGGGTGAAGAACGTCCTGGCGACGTTACTGTTGGTGTTGGCCTTTTCCATGAATGTAAAACTGCTGGATGAGAGCTGATCCTGGCGGGGTCTGTTACCAGTGGTCAGGGCGCCAGGTGAGTGGTGGCTCATCCATAAGAGCCGCTTGTTCGCGCAAGTAGAGAATGTGCTGTTCCCAGCAGCGCTGGCTATTAAACCATGGGAAGGCGCGGGGAAAAGCCGGGTCATCCCAGCGCTTTGCGAGCCATCCGTAATAGTGGATCATGCGTAAGGTGCGCAGTGCCTCCACCAGGTGTAGTTGCGCCGGCTCAAAGTCAGCAAAGCGGGTATAGCCCTCCAGCAGCACGGCCAGCGATGCCTCGCGCTCCTCGCGTTCGCCGGCCAGGAACATCCACAGGTCCTGTACAGCCGGCGCCATGCGCGAGTCGTCCAGATCTACCAGATGCGGACCGTCATCGATCCACAGGATATTGCCGCTGTGACAATCGCCGTGCACCCGGATAAGCGTAGGTTCGCCGCAGCGCTCATAACACCACTTCACCCGCTGCAGCAGGTCTTCGGCCAGAGACTGGTAGGCGGGTACGAGTTCGGTCGGAATGAAGTTGTTTTCTAACAGGAAACGGATGGGAGTTTGGCCAAAAGTAGTGGCGTCAAGCGCTGGCCGCTCCCGGTAGTCAGCTTCGCTGCCAAGTGCATGTAGCCGCCCAATAAAACGGCCTAGCTGGCGCAGGTGCTCGGCGTTTTCGAAGTCCGGTGGGCGCCCGCCGCGGCAGGCAAAAAGCGCAAACCGGTAGCTACCATGGTGAAACAGGGTCTCACCAGCGTTGTTGTTAAGCGGCGGTACCAGCGGGATCTCATGCGCTGCCAGTTCCAGTGCAAAATGGTGTTCCTCGAGAATGGCCGCATCACTCCAGCGTTCGGGCCGGTAGAACTTGGCTACCAGCGCATCACCGTCTTCAAGTCCCACCTGGTAGACCCGGTTCTCGTAACTGTTCAGGGCCAGTAGCCGCCCATCGGTGCGGTAGCCCTGGCTGTCCACGGCTTCGAGAACCTCGACGGGGCCAAGATTCTGGTAGTCGTTGTTGGCAGTGCCACTCATGACAGCACTGTGTGATTGGCGTGGGCCGGGGGTTTGTTCGGCTTCATACGTAAAGCCACAATCACGAGCAGGTTACCCAGCACTGCGCAGCCACCAAACACATTGCAGATCCAGTGTATCGACATACCGGCATCCATCAGCATGCCCATGCTGGCTGGGCCCAGCGCCGAGGCCAGCACCATCAGCGCAAGGTACAGGCTTTTGATGGCGCCCAGGTACTTGACGCCATAGAGTTCGGCCCACAAGGCAGATACCGAGGTGTGAGAAAAGCCGGTATGGATGCCCAGCATGAGCATGTAGGGGACCACTCCCAAGTGATGTTCTGCCGACGCTAGGATCAAGCAGCCAGCCACGAGCGGTACCAGCATGAACTGCACCACGTTGACCGCGCGGAAGCGGTCCACTAGCGGGCCGGCCAGCAGCATGGTGATGATGCCAGCTACGGCGAAGATCACGTAGTTGCCAGTAATCCATCCGTCCGACCAGCCCTTGGCCTTCGCAATGGTCAGGTGATGAAAGAAAAAGGCGGTGGTGATCAGTGCCGAGCAGAGTATCCCGGGACTCATCAAGTAGAACCGCGGATCGCGCAGCACCTCGGCGCGGGACCAAGACCGGCCAGCAGCCTGGAGGGGGTCGGTGTTGGTGGACAATCTTTCAAGGTGCCGCTGGTGGAAACGGCCATGACCGCGCAGCAGCCAGAGGGTTGCCGGTATCAGTGTCAGGCCAGCCAGTAGCGCGGCGCCCGCGTAGGTCCAACGCCAGCCTATCGCAGCGATACACAGGACCGCGCCAAAGGGCAGCGCAGCCTCACCCACGGTGTAGCCCAGCGAAGCGATGGCAATCGCCCGGCCACGGTCGCGGTCAAAGTAACGCGCCATGCTGGTGATGGAGACATGCGAGGCGAGCCCCTGTCCCGAGTGACGCAGCAGAAAAATACCCAGCACCAGGGCGACCGGCCCGGGTACCAGTGCCATGTAGGCACAGGCGCCAACCAGCAGCGCGCTGACGGCCAGTGCATAGCCTGGCAGGCGATAACGGTCGATCAGCCCGCCGGTGAACGGCAACAAGAAGGCGCTGGCGAGGGTGCCGGCCAGGTAGATGCCGCCCCAAAGTGTATGACTGAGATCAAATTCAGCCTGGACCTGGGGGCCGAACACACCGATAAAATAGGTCTGGCCGAAACTTGAGTACAGTGCCATCAGGAAGCCGAAGTGCACCAAGCGGCTGTTGGTGCGAAAGACCTGTCGGTAGGCAGTGATCGGCATCAGCAGGCGGTCCGGTAGCGTAACCGCCGGACTATACAGAATTCACTTACGGCGGGTTTTCAGATGGCGGGCATCATCAGGAGGGAGTGCCAGAGTGTGGCAATAATTGTCAGCTCGGGTGCGGCTCGCGCGCGGCATTGGCCCGGGGGTCCTGGCGGGGAAAAGCCCGCCGTCAGGCCAGTGGCAATTCAGGTCGTCTCACCGGCGAGGTAAGCCCAGGTCTCGACCACGCTGTCAGGATTGAGCGAGACGCTGTCGATGCCTTGTTCCATCAGCCAGCGGGCAAGATCGGGGTGGTCGGAGGGCCCCTGGCCGCAGATACCGACGTACTTGCCGGCAGTATTGCAGGCCGCAATGGCTCGCTGCAGCAGCGCTTTCACCGCCTCGTCGCGTTCATCAAACAAGTGCGCGATCTCCCCGGAGTCGCGGTCGAGCCCCAGGGTGAGTTGGGTCAGGTCGTTGGAGCCGATGGAAAAACCATCGAAGTACTCCAGGAACTGCTCCGCAAGTAGGGCGTTGGAGGGAATCTCGCACATCATGATGATTTTCAGATCATTCTCGCCACGTTTGAGCCCGTTGGCCGCGAGCAGGTCGATCACCTGGCGGGCCTCGTCCAGGGTGCGCACGAAAGGTACCATGACCCACAAGTTTGTCAGTCCCATCTCGTCGCGCACGTACTTAAGGGCCTGTGTCTCCAGCTCGAAGCAGTCGCGAAAGCCTGGATCGATGTAGCGCGAGGCGCCGCGAAAGCCCAGCATCGGATTTTCTTCAATAGGCTCAAAGTTTTTGCCGCCAATCATGTTGGCATACTCGTTCGACTTGAAATCTGACATGCGCACAATCACCGGCTTGGGTGCAAAGGCGGCAGTTATAGTGGCAATACCCTCGGTCAGTTTGTGCACATAGAAAGTCACCGGGTCGGGATACCCCGCCGCGGCAGTGTCGATATCGTGGCGTGTGTCCGCCGGCATTTGCTGATAGTTAAGTAACGCTTTGGGATGGATACCGATGGTGTTGTTTATGATGAACTCAAGGCGCGCTAAACCCACCCCCGCGTTCGGCAGGCGCTGAAAGTCAAACGCCCGATCCGGGTTACCCAGGTTCATCGTAATCTTGAAGGGCAGTTCGGGCATGGTTTCGAGGTTGACCCGAGCTACCGTGTAGTCGAGCAGGCCCTGGTAGACAAAGCCCGTGTCACCCTCGGCGCAGCAGACTGTCACATCGGAGCCGTCGTTGAGCACGGCGGTGGCGTTGCCACAGCCGACTACAGCCGCGATGCCGAGTTCGCGGGCGATGATGGCGGCGTGGCAGGTACGACCACCGCGGTTGGTGACGATGGCAGCAGAGCGCTTCATCACCGGCTCCCAGTCGGGGTCAGTCATGTCGGTTACCAGGATGTCACCTTCCTCGACTTTGTCGAGGTCCTTCACCGAGGGTACCAAGCGCACGGTGCCAGCTCCGATCCGGTGGCCGATGCTGCGACCCTGGCACAGCACTGGCCCACTTTCGTTCATATGGTAGCGCTCAAGAACCTGATTCTGGCGACGGCTCTTCACTGTTTCCGGGCGAGCCTGCAGAATGAAGAGTTCGTTGGATTCTCCGTCCAGCCCCCACTCGATATCCATGGGCCTACCGTAGTGCTGCTCTATGGTCATTGCCATGGTGGCAAGTGCCTCGACTTGCGCGTCGCTGACGGAAAAACGCTGGCGTTCATCCTCGGTCGTTTCCACGGTGCGCACCGGCGGTGACTCGCCGTCGGCTGCGTAGATCATTTTGATTGTTTTGCTGCCGAGGTTGCGCCGTAGTATGGCCGGCCGGCCGGCGGCCAGGGTCGGCTTGTGCACATAGAATTCATCTGGGTTCACCGAGCCCTGCACCACACATTCACCGAGGCCGACGCTGGCGGTGATGAACACCACATCAGCGAAGCCGGACTCTGTATCCAGGGTGAAGAGAACACCGCTTGCGCCAATGTCGCTGCGTACCATACGTTGGATACCGGCGGACAGTGCTACTTCAGCGTGGTCAAAGCCCTGGTGCACCCGGTAAGCGATCGCCCGGTCGTTGAAAAGCGAGGCGAATACTTCGTGCACTGCACTTAGCACATTGTCGATACCGCGTACGTTGAGAAAAGTCTCCTGCTGTCCAGCAAAGGATGCCTCCGGCAAGTCCTCGGCTGTGGCCGAGGAGCGTACGGCAACCGGGGTATCGTCACCTAACTGCTGATAATTTTCCCGCAGTACCTGTTCAAGATTAGCCGGTAGTGGTGAGGCCATGATCCAGTCGCGAATCTGCTGTCCGGCCGTGACCAGTGCGGTCACGTCATCCACGTCGAGATCGCGCAGCAGGCCGTTGATGCGTCCGGCCAGGCCATGGCTGGCGAGAAAGGCCCGATAGGCGTCGGCAGTGGTCGCAAAGCCGTCAGGCACTGCAATGCCGGCACCCTGAAGATTGCTGATCATCTCGCCTAGCGAGGCATTCTTGCCGCCCACGTGGGCGACATCGCCCATGCCAAGCGTGTTAAACCAGGTGACGAGTTCTTTCACTTACCTGCTGTTTCCGTGACAATACTACCGGGCTAGATCTATCTCAGGATCTGTCTTTGACTGCTTGCAAGAGGGGATTGATATGTCCAAAAGAACCGTATTCATCGTCTCAGACCGCACCGGGCTTACCGCCGAGGAGTTGAGTCACAGCTTGCTGACCCAGTTTCCGGGCGTGCATTTCACTACCACGGTACTGCCGTTCGTGGATACTGATGATAAGGTCAACGATGTAGTACACCAAATCAACGCGGCGGCGCAAGTTGACTCGGTCAGACCGCTGGTGTTCATGACCTTCGTCAACGCCAACTACAGCCAGCGCGTTAGCCAGGCCGAAGCACTGGTGATCGACGTATTCAACGCTTTCCTGGCCACGTTGGCGCGTGAACTTGGGGCTCAACCGAGTCACCAGGCGGGCCACAGCCATGGGGTGGTCGACCCGGCTCGCTATATCTCGCGAATCGATGCAGTGCAGTACGCGATGGACTGTGACGATGGCAGCAATGCCGATGACTACGGCCAGGCCGACCTCATCCTCATGGGCGTCTCGCGCAGCGGCAAGACGCCCACCTGTGTGTACCTGGCCATGCACTTCGGCCTGTACTGCGCCAATTATCCCTTAACTGACGAAGACCTCGGCAGTGAGCACTTGCCGAAGATTCTGCGGCCCTACCGACAACGGCTGTTCGGCCTGACTATCAACCCGCAGCGACTGCAGGAAATCCGCCATAAGCGCCGCCCAGACAAACGCTATTCGGAACTACAGCAGTGCCGCTACGAGGTGGGCCAGGTCGAGGCTATGTTTCGCCGGCACCAGATAGCTATGCTTGATACCTCGCGCATGTCGGTGGAAGAGATTGCAGCCACGCTGTTGCACACGACCGGTATCCGCCGTGAACTGGTGGGCTGAACCGGCCTGCCGCCCGTGACTACAGCCACCATCGGTTTCATCAGCCTGGGCTGTCCCAAGGCCACGGTCGACTCCGAGCGCATACTGACGCAACTCAAGGCCGAAGGCTATGTTGTGTCTGACAGTTACGCGGATGCCGACTTGGTGATAGTCAATACTTGTGGTTTTATCGAGTCGGCCGTGGCGGAATCACTCGAGGCCATCACCGAAGCATTGGCTGAAAATGGCCGGGTCATCGTTACCGGTTGCCTGGGCACGCGGGCCAAAGAGTTACAAGAGCAGTTCCCGCAACTTATCGCAGTGACCGGACCCCAGGACCGCCCCGCCGTGATGGCGGCAGTCCACGCGCAGGCACCACCGGCACACGCACCTTTCTACCAGCTACTGCCCCCGGGTGGCATCAAACTGACCCCACGCCATTATGCGTATCTCAAGATCTCCGAGGGCTGTAACCACCAGTGCACTTTCTGCATTATTCCGTCCCTGCGCGGACGGCTGGTCAGCCGCCAGCTGGCAGCGGTGCTGGCGGAGGCACGGGCGCTGGTCGAGGCCGGAGTGCGGGAACTGCTGGTGGTATCACAGGACACCAGCGCCTACGGCATCGATTCTCGCAGTCGTGTGACTCCGCTGCACGAGGCCCGGCGGGCCCACCTCACAAATCTCAGCCGGGCGCTTGGCGAACTGGGCGCATGGGTGCGGCTGCACTACGTCTACCCCTATCCGCACGTGGATGAACTAATCCCGCTGATGTGTGAGGGTAATCTGTTGCCTTACCTGGACGTGCCGTTTCAGCACGCGAACTCCCGCATCCTCCGGCTGATGAAACGACCGGCTAGCGGCGAAGATAATCTCGAGCGCATCAGCAGTTGGCGCCGCGCATGCCCTGACCTTGCGCTACGCAGTACTTTCATCGTTGGCTTTCCCGGTGAGACCGAGGCTGAGTTCGAGGAGTTGCTGGATTTTCTGCAGGCAGCACAACTCGACCGGGTGGGTTGTTTTGCCTATTCACCGGTGGCAGGCGCGGTGGCGAATGCGTTGCCGGACCCGTTGCCGCTGGCCGTGCGTGAAGCGCGCTGCGAGCGGCTAATGGCAGTACAGGCGGAGATATCCGCGCAGCGCCTAACTCGGCGCATCGGCAAGCGCTACACTGTTTTGGTTGACGAAGCCGTAACTTGGGGAGCCGTGGCGCGAAGCAGCGCTGAATCTCCCGGCATAGACGGCGTGGTCCGGATAGCGGATGCGCCGGGTCTTGTCCCCGGCGAGTTGGTCGAGGTCGAGATCACCGGCACCGACCAGCACGACCTCACGGCGCGCTTGGTGTCAGCGATCCCGGAACAGGAGTTGCGTGGGTGAGGGTGCCACACCTGGGGCGCGTGGTTTTCTACGTGCGCTAGCCCGGCACATGGCACTTGCAAATGGTCCCAGCATGAGGGAATCTGGAGCGTCAGTCGTAATTTATGGCGCCAGGCTGGGGCAAAATAGCTGAGACTAGCTGAATTAGGGCCTAGTTTTGATTATTTAGCCTACCTGGGCAGAAAGAAAGCTCCTAAGCGTAGCAAAGTAGTCGTCAGGCTCCTCATAGAAAGGGACATGAGAGCTGTTTGGTAAGACGATAACTTTAGAGTTTGGCAGTGTGTTATGCATCCGCAATGCGCAGGCAGGCCCTATCTCGTCGTGGGTACCGGTGATAATCAGGGTTGGTATATTCAATCTAGCCATTTCTGGAATTCGGTTCCAGTCCTTCAAGTTTCCAATATAAAGAAATTCGTTTGGCCCCTGCATCGTCCCGTATGGCCCCATGTTCCAATCATTAACCGATGCTAGTAGCGATGACGGCCATTCTTTTAGGCGACAAACATGTCGGTAATTTAATATGGTTATTGCCGCTTGATACTCGGGGTGATCGATTGTCCCCATGGACTCGTGATGGAGCATCATCGCTACGGTCTCACTACCCAGAGCATCTCTCATTCGATTTAACTCGGTAGTTAGGTGGGGTAGATCACCGCAAGTGTTAGCAAGCACAAGAGATTGAATTGCATCGGGATAGGTCAGCGCATATTCGATACTTAGCCAGCCGCCCCAGGATTGGCCAAGCAAATTAAATTTTTCTAAGCCTAATGCTTTACGGACGGTCTCGACTTCCTCGACGTACCTGGTGATGTTCCATAGAGAAGGTTCATCAGGTCGATCTGATTTTCCACAACCAAGCTGATCGAATGCAACGACGCGATAACCTTCTTCGGCCAGAAAAATATGAGGGTCGCGAAGGTAATCACATGGTAACCCTGGGCCCCCGTTCAACAGGAAAAGAATATTTTCTCCGGACCCGTAGCTATAAGTAACGACCTCATAACCATCAACGTCGACACGGCGAATATCATTTGGCTCTATTGGGTTTAACATTGAAATCTCTCTTTAAACTCGTAATTGTTCTAGAGAAAATTACAGTGGTGTTGTTCTTGGACTAATGGAAGTGATATAAATGCGGCGATATTTTTGTGGATTCATGCCTGTCCAGCTTCTAAATGCGCGAGAGAATGCAGATAGCTCTGAGTAGCCAAGCAGCATGGCAATCTCCGTCAGCGGGATATCTGGATTGTTTAAGTAATGAAGCGATAGTTCTTCTTTCGCCGCCCGCAATAATGTTTTAAATGACAATTGATGTGCGCGAAGTTGGTTTTGAAAATCACTTTCTGGAACGCCAAACAAGCGGGCAATTTCAATCAGCGTAGGCGGAGTGGTGCTTAAGTTGAGCATGATTTGGTTTCGCACAGCATCTGCGAACTTCTCGGGGTTGTTGTGTATTTGTTGACGCGACTCTAGAAAATTTTCTACGATTGCGTATAAATATGGGTCAGGGTCGGGCATGTTCGATTCCAGATCAACTAATCGAAAGCCGATTGCATTGGTTCGTCGCCCAAACAAGACAGGCGCACTAAAAATGTTTTCATGTTCTTTATTTAGGCCTGGATCTTGGTGTTCGAATCGAACCTCAAGCGGTGACCAGTTTTCTCCAAGAGCTTGGCGAAAAATATTTAAAAACATCCCCATGGACAGTTCCGCATCTTGTCGTCGATCAACGATCCCTGGATCGTTAATTCTGTAACTTAGCCAAAGAATATCGCCCTCCTTGATGACTCCAAAACTGGAGAGTTGTTGGTGCGCCGGGAAATAGATCTCCATTTTTCGGAGTGCCGTAGCGAGCGTAGGTGAACTAAGAGCCACATAGCCGATTGCGCCGAGATGTTTGGGCTTGAATTGAGCGCCGAAGTGAAGACCGAAGTTCTCATTTGCGGTCTGTTTTGCCGCCTCTGTGAAGAGGTGGCAAAACTGATGCAAGCTAAGTTCGTTGATCGGGTCGCCTAGATCCTCAGGCTGGATCGAAGTAGTGCTGAAAATTGATTCCGGATCGCCGCCGTTTTTTATGATTTGGCCAACAACGCCTGTAGCAGCAGACGCGAGAACCGTCGAGGATTGATGAGGTAGATCCATGGGAGGCAGACCGAACCGACTCTATTTTTGAGGAAAAATCCAGAAAAAGCCAGAAGTCTCTGACCTAAAACTCTGATATCACGGGAGAATGAACGAATTCTATAAGAAAATCAACTGTAAAAATTAGGACCATAAAGATTTGGCTTCGAATGTCGAATTTTTCAGACTAGGACGTGGAATTCCTATTATTGTGCTTTGTTTCGATATGTGCAAAATCCAGTTAACGGCGGCATATTGAAGGCGCGACCTTTGCATGCCCGACTGTCCGTTAAACGCGGATTTTTTTCGCTGTTTTGTTGTGACGTTACTGTTATTCGGCATTGGCGTTTTTGGGGGGTTGCCTGTTAGCCCTATCATTGCGAAACGAGATACGCGAAATTTTGATCAATGGCCAATTGGAGGATTAGAGGATGACTAATAGAAGAGATTTTCTCAAAGCAAGTGGTGCGGCCGCTACAGTCGTCAGTTTTCCCACGATTTTGCGTAGCGCCCATGCTGCACGAGAAAGTGAAATGAATATTTTGTGCTGGGAAGGTTACAACAGTGACGAAGTTCTAGATCCTTTTCGCAAACGAACAGGAGCAAAAGTCAGTGCGGAAAGTGGTACGTCAGATCCAGATATGATTAACAAACTCCGCGCTGGGGAAATCAATGTTTGGGATTTGATTAACGTAAACCAACCGTGGGCGCGCGAGCAGATGTTTCCCGAGGGGCTTATCAAACCATTAAACCGAGATCGTTTTGAAAAATATTTCGACAACATGATGGCGGCATTTCAAGGTCCTTATAAATGGTCGCTGGATGCGTCGGAGCAGCACCTTATCGGTATGGTTCAGCGATTTGGCCCATTTAGTTTTGTAGTCAATACAAATAAGATTTCTCGGCAAACAGCGGAAGACGAAGGCTTTAAATTATTTCTGGATTCGTCAATGAATGGTCGTTATGGCGTATTGACGTACGACAACTGGAATATCATGCACATGTGCGTCACGGCCGATGTTGACCCATTCAAGGTACATACAGAGAGTGAGATGGCGGCGTATGAAAAAGCAGCCCGCCAGATATTTTCAGGATCGAAATTGCAGACGGATGACCTTGTTCAAATGAATACTGCGTTAGTCAATGGCGAGATCGATGCGTATTTCACTGGCGGTACCTATACAGCGTCTCCCGCCCGGTTTGACGGCGAAACACAGGTTCGGGGGATTACTCCAAAGTCTGGACCTTTTGATGGAAAGGGTGGAATCGTCTGGGTAGAGGTGACCTCTGTTGTCAATAATCCCAATGTGTCGCCATTGGCAGAAGATTTCCTCGAGTATGCTCAGGAGCCGGATACGTCTAAAGCGGTCGCATTTGCAGAAGGGACATATAACCCTGTGTCACAAATGTCAGATTCCAGCGTTCTCTCAAAGTTCTCCAAAGATGAGCTCAATGCCATTCAGTGGGACTCATTGGAGGAAGAGCTCGCTAATTCCACAGATTATGGGATCAATCCGGATTACGACAAGATGATCGAGATTTACAATGCTGCAAAGCGTGAAGCTTGATCTCAATATATTTCTGTAGTTTTAAGATTGACTGGAACCCCGGGGAACGGGGTTCCAGTTTTGTTTCGGCATTTTTTTTGCATTGACCCGGCGTGGTGTCGTAACTAGCGGCGTAATGTGTAATACAAGAATTAACGTTGAGATAAAGATGTTGGCGCCATGGAAGAATCAAACGTAATTCTTCAGCTTCGAAATGTCACTAAGAAATTCGGTGATTTCATTGCACTAAAAGATGTGAGTCTCGATATCTACGATGGCGAGTTCTTGACTATCGTAGGTCCATCGGGGAGCGGTAAAACTACGATGATTCGTGTTTTGGTAGGTATGGATAAACCCACAGAGGGTGATATTCATCTAAAAGATGTTCGAATTAACGATGTTCCCGCAAACAAGAGACCCACCTGTATGGTTTTTCAGTCTCTTGCATTGTTCCCGCATCGTACGGTTGGCCAGAACATCGAATTTCCATTAAAGATCAGGGGCGATGATTCGACTTCACGAAGAAAGCGCGCCATGGAACTGATCCAATTGTTGCGTTTGCCAGACGATTACTACAGTAAGAATGTTATGAAGTGCTCTGGAGGAGAACGTCAACGCGTAGCATTAGCTCGCGCGCTTGCTTTTGACCCCGAGATACTTTTCTTTGATGAGCCGCTGTCATCCATCGACTTTCGATTGCGAAAAACACTAGAAAAAGAACTGAAAGATATTCACCGACGCACTGGCAAGACCTTTGTTTACATTACCCATTCACTTGAAGAAGCGATGGTCATGAGTGACCGAATTGCAGTATTACGACAAGGCGAGTTCGTCCAAATTGGCACGCCAGATGACATTTATAATCGACCTCAGAGCCAGTTTGTCTCCGAGTTTATGGGTGAGGTCAATGTATTTCCCGTCGAGGTTTGTAAAGATGGTCGGTTACATTGTTCAGAAGTCGATGCAGTTTTTGCTTGTCCGTCAGGCGTTCAAGTTCCAGGATCTCGTGGAAGTTTGGTAGTTCGACCGGAGGCGATCCGATTTCTTGAGCCTGGTGAACAGTGTTCTTCGAGTCTTAAAGGTACCGTCTTTAATGAATATTCATTGGGGTCACGGATGCAGTACAACGTTCAGGTAGCCGATAAGATGATTACCATAGAGAAACTTCGCGAGCAGCGCTATGAAGGCGATTTTGATCGCTCAGTATCGATTGGGTGGGATATCGACGACAGCGCGCTACTCGATATCGTGAGTTAACGTAAGGTGTTATGAACAGTCCTTTCAGGTCGACTGGGTTTTTTTGTGCTCTTCCAGTAATCGTTCTTCTTTTATTGGTATTTATAGCACCGCTTTTTGTTGTTCTTGGATTTAGTTTTGTGCCAGCCCGAACGTTTGATCTTTTCTCCACGCCCACCCTAGAAAATTATCAATCGATAGTTACAGATACGTACTATATTTCTTTTGGTTGGTCGTTATTTCTTGCGTTTCTGGCTGTGGCCATCCTTTTTGTCATTTGCTACCCGTTGGCTTTTGCTATGGCAAAAGTGTTCGGGCGATTCTCAATTTTTATCACGATTGCGGTTGTAATTTGCTTGCTGGTGTCAGAAAACATCCGTCTCTTTGGTTGGGTCCTGGTGTTAATGAAAGGTGGAGTATTTCTCGGATACCTTGAACATTGGTTTGCAGTTGAGTTGGAGAGTTGGCTTTATGGAGGGCCGATTATCGTTTTTGGACTCGTCTATGTTTACTTGCCGTTTATGTTATTTCCGTTAACACTCGGTATATCGATGATCCCAAATGAGCTCCGACAGGCGGCATCGGATCTTGGAGCTAATCGTTGGACGATACTCCGCGAGGTGGACCTGCCGCTGGCGATGCCCGGCATATTGATTGGCTGTATGTTGACATTCGTATTGTGTGCGGGTGCTATGGCGGAAGCCAAGGTCCTTGGTGGTCAGAAGATTTTGACTATGGCAGACGAGATAGAAACGGCGTTCACTTACAAGCAGAACTGGCCCCTTGGATCAGCACTGTCCGTTATCTTGATTTTCACTGTTGCGGGGATTGCGTTATTTACGCTCCGCACAATTGATCTTGATCGGATTCTTGGAAAGGCGCGTTAGCGTTAGGCAACAACATGATTGGTACTGATTCTCGAATTGCTAAGATATTGTTCGCGGTATACGGGCTGTTGATTCTATTGTTCCTGTACATGCCGCTATTTGGCACTGCATTGGCATCATTCTCCAGGAAAAGATACGTATCTTTTCCAATTTCCAAGTACACCCCACAGTGGTATTCCAAGGCTTTCGATTCGCTGACAATCGCCCAGTTAATCGAGACTTCATTTTTCGTTGCATTGGCAGTGACTGCGATCTGCATTGTTGTGGGGTTTTTTGGCGCTTTAGCTTATGCCAGGTATGACTGGAAAGGTCGTCGTGTCTTTCAGAAATTTCTACTCCTGCCAATCTTTTTCCCCCAAGCCGTACTTGGATTGGCACTGCTGTTATGGTTTAACTTTTTAGGCATTATTCCAAGTTGGAAGACGGCTATTGTGGCGCACCTGGTCTGGGTTGCACCGATAGGAACGTTGATTATGGCGATACAGGCATATAGTTTTGATCCGTCACTCGAGGAAGCGGCGCAGGACATGGGCGCCACTCGCTGGCAAGTTTTTCGAGAGATTACATTGCCATTGTTACTGCCAGGGGTACTATCGGGCGGATTGTTCTGCTTTTTGCTTTCCTGGGGCAATTTTCCGCTGTCTTTGTTTACAACCGGTGCAGATAGCACTTTGCCGGAATGGTTATATGCCAAGATGATTATGGGATACACACCACTTGTGCCCACCGTTGGTACATTGACTGTGGTCGGCGCCGTTGTTTTTATTCTTGCAGGATTTTTTGTTGTCCTGTTTTTTAAAAGAGTTCGAAGTTGGTAACGTGTTCTAGTAAATTGGTGTGGCGTATGTTTTTGTCACATCAATCTAGTGTCGAGATCAAATAAGTTACTTTCCGGAGAAAATACTATGCTTACTTCCATAAAAGACCGCTCTGTTATCGTCACAGGAGGCTCTAAAGGAATTGGAAAGGGGATCGCTCAGGTGTTCGCTGCGCAGGGCGCCAAAGTTATGATCGGCTCGCGAGGGGAGAAGGATGGCAATGCGACTGTGGAAGAATTGCGCGGATCAGGTGGAACTGCAGAATTCTGCCAGTGTGATGTATCGAAGTGGGATTCCGTACAGAACCTTATAAATCAGACGGTTAAAGCATTTGGTGGATTGCATGTGGTGTGTGCAAATGCCGGTGCATTCCCGCTGACGAAAGTGGTAGACATGGATCCCAGCGAGTGGGATCAGATAATGGCTACAAATTTAAAAAGCGCATTTTTATGTGTAAAAGCGTCTATACCAGAATTTGAAAAAGCGGGCGGTGGGCGGATCGTACTCACATCATCGATTACGGGTCCGGTCACTGGCTTTCCAGGCTGGACCCATTATGGCGCGTCTAAATCAGGCCAGCTTGGGTTTCTGAAAACCGCATGTATGGAGCTATCAAGATATAATGTAACGATTAACGCGGTTATGCCAGGAAATATTTACACCGAAGGGTTGCAGGGCCTCGGACAGGAATATCTCGATACGATGGTAGCTGCAATTCCTCTGAAGCGATTAGGCAATGTTGCCGACATTGGCAATGTTGCGCTGTTTTTTGCGTCGGATGAAGCAGCCTACATCACGGGTCAAACGATTATCGTAGACGGTGGTCAAACTATTTCCGAATCGCTGGAGGCGATACAAGAGATCTAGTTAACTTAATCGAATAGACGTAGTACGGTATTTGTAATGACAGGTAACGAATTGTCACATGATGAAACGATCGAACTCCTGAATCGGCTCGCAAGTCAATCTTTGTCACTTTGGGATATTCCCGAAGAATCCAATGCGCGCCTTATCAACGTTTCAGAAAACGCGACGTATTTGGTAGAAGCATCTGACGGATTCAAATCAGTCTTGCGGGTCCATCGGGAGGATTACCATACGCGTAATGCCATCGGTTGTGAGCATGCATGGTCCAGAGCACTGAACAAGGAAAGCGATGTAAGAACTCCTGGGATTCTCCCTGGAAGGGATGGTAGTACGATTCAAACGAGCAGTATCGAAGAACTTCGAAGTGAACGACACCTGGTCATGTTTGAATTTGTGGAGGGTGAAGAACCAGAGCAAGACGGTGATCTTGTGCCGTCGTTCGAAGAGCTAGGAGAAATTGCTGCGCGCACTCACAATCACTCGGTCTCTTGGAGACGCCCAGATAACTTTGAACGATTGATATGGGACTTAAATACAGTTTTCGGGCCAAATGCGACGTGGCACGATTGGCGAGATGCACCGAATATGACAAACACGATCCAGTCAGTGCTGGAAGAAACCCAAGTAGTTGTGAGTGAACGTCTCCAGCGATATGGTAAGGATACGGAGCGATTTGGGTTAATTCATGCAGATATGCGACTCGCAAACCTTCTTGTCAGTGAGGGCGCAACCCGTCTCATAGATTTTGATGATTGCGGCCTTGGCTGGTTCATGTACGATTTTGCCGCAGGAATTAGTTTTATGGAGGATGATCTGCAAGTTCCCGCATTAAAGGAAGCCTGGGTGAGGGGATATCGAAAAGCACGACAATTGAGCGATGATGATGAGACGGAAATCGATACATTTATCATGTTGAGACGCTTGGCATTGTTGGCATGGATTGGATCGCATATAGAAGTCGATACTGCGAAAGAGCTTGCTCCAACTTTTGCTCCAGTTACTAGAGACCTGGCCGAAAAGTTCCTCAAAAAAATGAGTTGAATTGCGTATTTTCTGTGGTAGAAAAGGCTCTTGGGATAGCAATTTTGTCTATACCTAAAGTGCTCTAAATTAATCGTTTTACAACGTCGACTGATAGCGCCTGACCTAGCACCGACGCAAGCCTGTAATTTGCTTTCCTTCCTCGTAGATAATCTAAACCCGTCAGGTGTTCAGCTTAAAGTTGTTTGATGTCAAGTAGGACGGTTTACTGTCAAGTTCGATTATTTACAAGTATGTCACGCTTCGCATCGGTCAACAGAGCGAAGCTAATGAGCGAAGCGAAAATCGATTTCCTGGATCGTTCCCGATCATTTTGGAATCCCGGAAAAACTCAGGATTGGCAGGATATGGGGGTCGATCTCGTAATCGATCGACGGGAAGGCTACTATCTATATGATATGGATGGCAGGCGCCTGATCGACCTGCATCTTAATGGCGGAACCTATAACTTAGGTCACCGTAACCCCGAATTAGTGCAAGTACTTAAAAGCGGTACCGAGCGCTTTGACATGGGAAATCACCACTTTCCCGCGCTCGCACGAACCGCCTTGGCTGAAGCATTGGCCGCCTGTGCCCCGGCACCGGATATGGTCTACACCGCATACGGTTCGGGCGGCGGTGAAGCAATTGATATAGCGTTGAAGACGGCAAGGCATGCCACTCAAAAGCGAAAAATCATATCGATTGTCAAAGCCTACCACGGCCACACTGGCTTGGCACTGAAGACCGGAGATGAACGATTTTCAAAGTTGTTTCTATCTGAGGACACGATCGGTGAATTTATCCAAGTCCCATTTAACGATCTTAACGCAATGGAAGATGCATTAAAGGGGAAAGACGTCGCTGCAGTAATAATGGAAACGATTCCAGCAACTTATGGGTTTCCAATGCCAGTAGAAGGATATCTTCCGACCGTGAAAAAACTTTGTGAACAGTACGATGCCCTATACATCGCTGACGAAGTGCAAACCGGGTTGATGCGTTGTGGAGAGATGTGGGCGTGCACTAAGTATGGAATAGAACCGGACATCATGGTTACTGGCAAGGGAATTGGCGGAGGCCTATATCCTATTGCATGTACCTTAATTTCCGAACGGTGTGGTGGTTGGTTAAAGGAGGATGGGTTTGGGCATATATCGACCGGAGGCGGAGCGGAACTGGGTTGCGTAGTGGCGATGAAAACCTTGGAAATTGTGCAAAGACCCGAAGTGCGGACGATGGTGCAATACATTTCTGATTACATGCGCGCAGGGTTAGAAAAGATCATGGCTCAGTACGACGATTTTTTTGTTGGCATTCGCCAGCACGGCGTAGTGATGGGTCTCGAATTTGGTGCTGAATCAGGCGCCAAACCGGTCATGAAGCATCTTTACGATAATGGAGTCTGGGCAATATTTTCTACGCTCGATCCACGGGTTTTGCAATTTAAACCGGGCGTGCTATTAACACAGGCGGATTGCGAAGAAGTATTGCGGCGAGTAGAGATCGGAATTGGCCTTGCACGCGACGAAGTTATTGGTAGATACCGGAGGGTCGCCTAATGGAGCCGCAAGTTCGAACGTTGGTCGAAATTGAAGGGACACAAGCGGCGTTAACCGGGCGGGCCGACATGGTTCTGGAGCGAGCCCGCTGGGCAGCAGAAGTATTTCAGCGTTACGATCTTGAATCGACTATGGCCGTAGTTGATGCAGTTGCCACGTCCGCTCACGAACACGCTGCGAGATATGCAGAATGGGCAGTAAAAGAGACTGGGTTTGGCGTGGCGGCCCACAAGAAAATTAAGAATGAACTGACGGCACACCCACTCGTTGATTTTTATCGTGACCAGGATTTTGTCAACATTCGAATCGATGAATCTCTAAAAATTGTGGAAACGCCGCGACCCGCCGGTGTGATCTTTTGTCTAACGCCATCAACTAACCCGATCGCAACGATTAATTACAAAATAATAATTTCTCTAATGACGCGCAATGCCGTTGTCATTGGCCCTCATCCGGCTGCTCGGGAATGTTGTATTGATGCCGCAAATATGTTGGCTCAGGCTGCTGTTGATGCAGGTGCGCCTGATGGCGTGATCCAAATTATTGAGGATCCCAGTATTCCGCTGATAGAAGAGTTCATGAAGTCGCCAAAGACCGCAGTAATCCTGGCGACAGGGGGAACGCCTATGGTGCGATCTGCTTATTCATCTTCTAACCCAGCTATCGGCGTCGGCCCGGGAAATGCTCCTGTATTCGTAGATTCTTCAGCCGACATCAACAAGGCGGCCAACCGGATTGTTGAATCAAAATCGTTTGATAACTCCGTTCTTTGTACTAACGAGAGTGTGTTAATCACCCTGCCTGAGGCCGACAAACAACTTCGCCAATCGTTAAAAAGATATGGGGCGTATTTTTGCAATGATGACGATACCTCCCGCCTTCGTCAGTATTTATTCCACGGTGCAGGATTCAACATTGAAACCATTGGCCGGGATGCGACTTGGATTGCAAAAGAATGCGGAATTCGCGTGCCCGAGAAGACAGCCATACTCGTAGCACCAATTGACCAGATTGGGATTGAGGAACCACTTTCACGGGAAAAGTTGTGCCCGGTTCTTGCTTACCATGTGGCCAAGAATCGAGACCAGGCGATTATGCAAGCACGGGCCGTATTACGATTGACGGGAGCTGGCCACTCTGCCGCAGTGCACACAATGGATGAAACCGTGGCCATGGCGTTTGCTAGGACGTTGGAAGTGTATCGAATCGTAGTTAATGCCCCTTGCTCCCAGGGCGCTGCTGGATTTGGAACCGCGTTGGCACCGACGTTTACCATCGGCACGGGATTTTTTGGGCGGAGTTCGATTGGAGAAAATGTCGGACCCGAGCATCTCGTGCACTGGACGAAGTTGGCCTACAACGAAGATACGTCGGAGAAATTTGGCGATTATTTTGGTATCGGTAACAATTTTTTAGGGCCCTTGCCGCCAGCTCCAGAGGATGGAGTACCAGGTGCGGGTCACTACCAGCTCGCGCCCCCCACTGTATCCATGAGCACTGATCCGTTGTCTTCGATTACCAGGACAGAACTTCGACAGATGATAGCCGAAGAGCTGCGTGGAGTATTGCGAGGATAATTGTCATGGCAGAGCTCCGGTCGTTCATTTTTATTGATCAGTTGCAACCACAAACGTTGGCATATATCTCGACTTGGATGCGGGGCTCTTTACCACGGCACAATATGGCAGCGCAGATAATCGAGGTGGCGCCAGGGTTAGAAATTGAGGCTTTAACTGATGTGGCCCTGAAGGGAGCCAATATTCAGGTTGGACTTCTCGTTGTCGAGCGGCAGTATGGGTACCTCGAATTTCATTCCAAATCAACAGGCGAAGTAAAGGCCGGCGCACAAGCTGTTTTGAATGCTTTAGGGGGCCGTATTGACGATGCGACAGCACCGCAGATCCTAGGCTCAAAAGTCGTCACCCGAGTAGATAATCAGCATGCCTTTCTAATTAATCGAAACAAATTAGGATCAATGGTTTTGAGTGGTGATTCGCTTTATCTGCTCGAATGCCAACCTGCTTCTTACACCATCCTGGCATGCAACGAGGCCGAAAAAGAATCCAATATTAAAGTCATAGACTATCGAATGATTGGAGCCAACGGGCGCCTATATTTGGCGGGCGATGAGGCAGAGATTCGAAACGCGCGTGAAGCATCAGAGTTGGCCTTACGTTCTGCTGGAGCAGTCTAAGCTTATGTCTGACGCTTTAAGACAAACGATCAAAAGCATACTTATCGAAGAGTTAGGCAAACATGGATTTGATCACTCAACCAAAGAGACAAAGCCATCGCGAATTTCGGAATTGGTCTCCATACGCACCGATCAAGATCTATCTAAATTTATTAGTCGAATATTGGACATGGCCAAGGATAGCAAAATTCGAGCTGACATCGTGTCGGGTAGGCGCACATTCCAACTAGAAACTGGGGGAGTGCTTCAAGATGATCGGAAGCAGCATCACAGTAATCAGGTTGGGGCCATGCCCGGGGAAATGATCCATATCGATCATGGCCTGGTCACGGAAAAGGAAATACTCAGCATGCCAGATTATGTGACAACGATAAATCTCGGCAGGGCAGTAACGCTGACGCCACTCGCAAGCGATGCTATTCGGCGAATCGGCATAACAATTCAAAGGAAGACATTATGATTCAAGGACGTGTGACTGGTCGAATTTGGTCAACAAGACATATCGACACTTTACCGAATGGAGCTCTTTTGGTAGTAACTTTGGAGGATGGGGGTAGCTTGATTGCTCTTGATCCATTGGGTTGCAATGATGGCGAAGCCGTACTGGTAACCCAGGGCTCAGTGGCAGCGGGCTATTTCACGAAAATCAAAGCGCCAGTGGATGCGCTGATTATTGGATCAATTGACGAAGTGAGTAGTTAGATATTTTTAACCGGCTGACAAGGCCAAGAGAAATAGGAGAGTAAATTATGTCTAATCAAGCAATTGGTATGATCGAGACAAGAGGTTATGTGCCGGCGCTTGCTTGTGCTGATGCGATGGTAAAGGCCGCCAATGTGTCGATCTTGTCAAGAAATGAAGTTGGTGGTGGTTTAGTTTCCGTCGTTATCAAGGGAGATGTTGGGGCTGTAAAAGCTGCGACTGAGGCGGGATCCGACGCGGCCAATCAGGTAGGTGAGGTGGTGGCGGTGCATGTTATTCCCCGTCCCCATAACGATCTTGGTAATCATTTCACTATGGCGAACGGCGAATAAGCGCTAACAGATAAAGCACTAAAGAGCGCGTAAAATGACAGAACTTCGGGTATATCTTCCGATTTATGATCTGCAGCCGCAGTTTGCTGCTTATCTGAGTACGCCGCTACGGGCGCGGGGGTATCCACCGTTCAAGGGTCAGCACAGCCTGATCATTGAGGTGGCGCCGGCTTTAGCGATCCACCGAATTTCTGACCTAGCTCTGAAAGCGGCACCGGATATGGAGCCAGGGATTTTGTTCACTGAGCGACAGTTTGGTTTGCTTGAACTTCACTCATCCGATCGTCAGGAATTGGACGCAGCGGGCAAAGCTATCCTAAAGGGGATTGGCGCCAAGGAAGATGATCAACTCGTCCCCAATGTT
>Ga0207990_1000171_pt1 | contig 38850 bp, 30 predicted proteins | sample ETNtaG_8_FD_185780 | JGI IMG/M metagenome (GOLD analysis project Ga0207990, IMG submission 185780) | Marine microbial and viral communities from oxygen minimum zone, Eastern Pacific Ocean - ETNP201406SV75 (SPAdes) (version 2) | ecosystem: Environmental > Aquatic > Marine > Oceanic ...
TGGTAGATTTCAAAATTCATCGTGATAAAATGCGAGGAGTTGAGCACAATAATATTTCTCAAGTTAGGGCTATTGCAGAAAAATACCGTGGAGATGCGAAGATATTTCTTGGAGGCGGCAGTATGGTGGCGGACGATCTAGTTACTTTTATCAGGAGTGATCTTAGAATTTTCGGTAGTGCTGTTTTAGTTTTTTTAATGCTCACCCTTTGGATCATATTCAGGCAGATTCGCTGGATCATTTTGCCACTTATAACATGTACATTTTCTGTGATCATTACCTGTGGATTTTTAGGGTTCTTCGGTTGGGAAGTAACGGTGATTTCCTCAAATTTTATTTCCATACAACTTATCATTACCATGGCAATTACAATCCATTTGATTGTACGTTACCGAGAATTGGCCGGCTTAAATCCAGAAATGAATCAACGTCAGTTGATTTTAGAATCGACTATTTTTATGGCTAGACCTTGTACTTTTGCAGTATTAACGACGGTAGTTGGATTTGCGTCTTTAGTTTTTAGTGGAATATTTCCTGTTATGAATTTTGGCTGGATGATGAGTGCAGGAATTGGAGTGTCTCTCTTTTTGACATTTTTGATTTTTCCGGTACTGCTGATGCAGGTGCCGAAAGCAATGCCGAATACTTCCTTTGAGTCACGCTTTGCACTGACAAAATTTTTTGCAGATGTTACTGAAAGACATGGTAAAAGTATTCTTATTATAAGTGTGGCTGCTTTAATTATGAGTATTTTGGGAGCGTTAAAACTGAATGTGGAAAACAGCTTTATTGACTATTTTAGAGAAAATACTGAAATATATCAGGGAATGAAGACGATAGATCAACAACTTGGAGGCACAACATCCCTTGATGTGGTGATAAATCTTGAACAGAGTGAAGATGATTCTCAGATCGCTACAACTGAAGAAAAAACAGAGGTAAAAATAGAAGATGAAGAAGAGTTTGATGCTTTTGAAGATGAATTTGATGAAAGTGCCGGTGAAGCTCAATATTGGTTTACAGCTGAAAAAATGAGAAGGATAGAAGAAGTTCATGACTATCTTGATGGACTGCAGCATACAGGAAAAGTGCTCTCACTTGGGACAATGCTGAAAATAGGTAAAACTCTTAATTCCGGGAAACCCCTCGATGACTTTTTGCTAGCGCTTCTCTATAACGAACTTCCGGAGCATTTTCGCAAAATAATTATGGATCCTTATGTATCTGTCGAAAACAATGAGGCGCGGTTTTATGTGAGGATAAGGGATTCCGAACCTGATTTACGACGCAATGAACTTTTGAAACAAATTCAGTTTGATCTAAAAGACAAGTTGGATATTCCAGAGGAAAAAGGACGTCTCGCAAATGTGCTTGTACTATACAACAATATGCTGCAAAGCCTCTTTAGGTCGCAAATACTTACTTTGGGGGTAGTAATAGTTGCGTTTCTAATCATGTTCATTTTTCTTTTCCGTTCGGTAACGATAGCGTTGATTGCGATTTTTCCGAATGTACTTTCAATAGGAGTGGTACTGGGATTTATGGGTTGGATGGGCATACCTCTGGACATGATGACCATTACAATTGCGGCTATCAGTGTAGGGATTGCAGTAGACAATACCATTCACTACATCCACCGCTTCAGGTTTGAATTCGCCAGGGACGGTGACTATCTGGCGGCTATGCATCGATCTCACGAAAGCATAGGCTACGCAATGTATTACACCTCAATCACAATTATCATAGGTTTTTCAATTCTGGTGCTCTCAAAATTTATTCCAAGTATTTATTTTGGTTTACTGACTGGACTGGCGATGCTGATTGCCCTGGTTGCTGCATTGACGTTGTTACCACAATTGATGATCGTCTTGAAACCTCTGGGTCCTGAAAAGCAAACAGGATGAGGCATTGAAAGTAGTACCTGTACAAATTATTTTTTTGTAATTTATACTGCGCCAGTTACTTCAAGCAGAATTTCTTCAGTGATTTAATCCAAACTCCTTCCCTGATATAAAATTGTTCGGACCTGTTGTTGATATAATTTTACCGATTTTCGGACTGTTAATGGTGGGTTATACTTCTACCGCTTTTGGTTGGTTTGATCAATCGGCTGTCCGTGGACTCACACGGTACGTCTTCGATTTTGCAGTGCCGATGCTATTGCTGCGTACCCTTGCTACCACAAACCTGCCGGATGTCATTCCCTGGGATTATCTTGCTTCTTATTATTTAGGAACGTTGATCGTCTTATTGACTGGGATATGGTCAACACGATTGTTCTGGAAACGGACATTTTCCCAACAGGTGATTAATGCTTTCTCTGGTAGTTTTTCCAATACAGTTCTGCTGGGAATTCCAATTATTTTGCTTGCATTTGGTGAAGAGGCTGTTGTGCCTTTGTTTATCATAATCGGTACACATGGACTCATAATGGTACCGCTTTTCACAATCATGCTTGAAATGGGTAAAAGTGGCAAGGGCCGGCTGATAACCATCATTGCCAGAACTTTGTATGGATTGATAAGTAATCCACTCATTATTGGGCTACTTTCCGGATTAGCGTGTAATTATTTTGAAATATCTTTGTGGAATCCTGTGGATGATATGGCAAAGTTTCTGGGGAACTCTGTTACTCCCTGTGCTTTGTTTGCTCTCGGCGCAACTCTGGCTGGTTTTAGAAAAGACATACCGTGGCAGGAAGTACCATTGATCATTATCATAAAGACCATTGTACACCCTCTCGTTGTCTGGGTAATGGCTACGCTGGTCTTTGGTATTAAAGAAGCAATTTGGATTCAGGTACTGGTAATGTTAGCGGCTCAGCCAACCGGCGTTAATCCATTTCTTTTTGCCAGCCGTTATAATGTAGGGCAGTTAGTTGCCAGCAGTGCGGTTTTTATGTCAACTGTTATTTCGATCTTTACTCTCAGCCTACTGCTGGCCTTTTTCCGCTGATACCATCTGTTAAAGAAGATAAAACCGGCTTAAAAAAACTCCAAAATTAACTGGAACTTTATAAAAAATAAGAGAAAATATTACAAACTGACAATTTCAAAAAAAGGAAATAATGGCATTAGTAGAACTCGAAAAAAAGAACAATGTTTACGTTGTTACCCTTAATGATCCTGCAAGTGGAAACGCCATCAATACAGAGTCGTTGAGCGCTCACCGTATAGTATTAGCTGAGTTGGATATGGTTACAGAAAATTCTGCTGTTGTAGTGACAAGCAGTGATCCGAAATCATGGTGTGTCGGCCTGGACTTTGAGTGGGTTAGTGCTCAATCCGCAGGGCAGTTTGCAAGTTCTTTCAAGGAGCTTGAGGAAGTATTCGGACGCTGGGCCTTGTTAGCGCTGCCGACAGTGGGTTGTGTGACAGGTCACTGCATGGCGGGAGGAGCGGTATTTGCGGCAGCTCTGGACTTTCGGATAATGCGTGAGGACAGAGGGTGGTTTGCTTTTACGGAAATTGACGTTAAAATTCCACTTTCTCCAATTTTATATGAGTTGGCAGATTTACTGCCTAATAAACAGGCGGTGCGTGACCTCCTGCTCACAGGACGACGCATAGGAGGTGCTGACGCGAAAAAAATAGGAGTAGTTGATGAAACTCATTTGCCTGAAGAATTAATGCCGCGTGCACTTGAAATTGCGGAAGAACTTGCTCAAAAAGATCTTAAAACTTACGACGTAATGAAACAAATGATCAAACAGAATCTGGCACGGCAGATTAAAATGGAAATGAAAGGCTGAGATTCTAACTCACTTAAACGAGATCAGTTTAAATTATTGCTGATCCTTGAATATTTTAAAAAACTACGAAATATAATGCAGTCGCTGCCGTTGAAGAAAAAACATTATTGGCCCTGTGTTACTAATATCTTACAAGGCTCCCCGTTTAGATCCCACTCCGTACCTTGCGGAGTTTCCTGAAGCTGAAGCTGATCAGCGAGGGTTTCCGTACTCACGAAATCAATGAAATTCTCCAGCGACGTATTCAGTTTTGTGGACGCATGGTAACTGATGTTGATGCGGTCCATCACATTAAGATCCATTTCTTTGCGCATGTTCTGGACTTTGTTTACAAACTCACGTGCAAATCCTTCCTGAATCAAGTTCTCACTCAATTCTGTGTCCAGAGCAACAGTTAAACGGTTATCAGTTTCCACCAGTAAACCTTCTCTTTCCTGCCTTTGCAGGAGAACATCTTCCGGTGCTAATTCTAACGTATCTCCATCAATTATCAATGAAATACTATCACCGTTCTGTAATTTTCTAATGTCGTCAAGATTCAGTTCAGCAATTGCGTTTGCGGCAATTTTCATTTGCTTACCGAGTTTTCTTCCTAAAGTTTTAAAATTGGCCTTTGCGCTCAAATTGACAAGTTCTTCCTCATCAGGTGTGATAACAATTTCCTTTATATTGAGTTCATCAGTAATTAAATCTGCAAGGTTTTCCAAAACGTGTTTTGCCTCCGGATCATGTGTTACCAGAAATATCTTCGGCAGTGGCTGGCGTATTTTTAACTGATGTTTTGCACGCAGAGCACGTCCCATGGTGACGGTAGAAAGCACCAGATCCATTTGCTTTTCCAACTCTATGTCCCTGTAGTCAGCATCTACTTCCGGAAAAATAGCCAGATGTACGCTTTGGTGGTCTGTATCTTGACGCAGTGCACGGAAGATTCCGTCTGCAATGTATGGAATAAAAGGAGCAATTATTTTGCTGAAATCGAAAAGCACTGTGTAAAGTGTAGCGTATGCTTCATGTTTGTCCTGACCCTGCCCTGCTTTCCAGAAACGTCTCCTGCTGCGTCTGATATACCAATTGGTTAACAAGTCGATGAATCCTACAAAAGGTGCTACTGAACGGTTGAGGTCATATCCGTCCATTTCTTTTTGTACTTCAGCAATCAGTTTTTGTAAACGTGACATAATCCAGCGGTCCATTGGATTATTCTTTTTCAAGGAGAGATTTTCCGAAGTTGGTTCCCAGTCGTCAATTTTTGCGTAGGTGCTGAGAAACGCGAGCGCGTTCCAAAGCGGCAGTAGTTGCTGTCGGGTAGTTTCAATCAGGCCTTTTTCCGAAAAACGCAAATCTTCTCCACGTACTGCAGGACTGTTGAGCATATAAAGACGGACGGCGTCTGCACCGTACTTATTCAGCATCTCATTTGGATCCGGATAGTTTTTGAGCCGTTTGCTCATTTTCTTTCCGTCTTCCGCCAGAATTAATCCATTTACCACACAGTTTTTGAATGCTGGCGTATCAAACAATGCTGAACCTAAAACCGCGAGCGTGTAAAACCAACCGCGTGTCTGGTCTAAACCTTCACAAATAAAATCTGCAGGAAAATTAGCTTCGAAACGATCCTTATTTTCAAATGGATAATGTTCCTGAGCATAAGGCATGGAACCTGACTCAAACCAGCAGTCCAGAACTTCTGGAACACGTCTAAAAGTTTTGCCATTATGTTCAATGATTAGTGGATCGACAAAATGTTTGTGAAGATCATCTATTTTATTTCCGGTTTTTTCTTCCAGTTCTTTAACACTGCCGATGCACAGTACCTCACCGTCTTCACTTTTCCAAATCGGCAGTGGAGTTCCCCAAAAACGGTTACGGCTGATGGCCCAGTCACGTGCGTTTTCAAGCCATTTCCCAAAACGACCATCGCGAATATGTCCCGGTACCCAATGCACAGTTCTGTTATGTGCAACCATTCTTTTCTTAATCTCTTCAACATTTACAAACCAGGTTGAAATCGGCTTATAAATCAAAGGAGTATCTGTACGCCAGCAAAATGGATAGCTGTGCTGTACTGTTTCATGGCGGAACATTTTTCGTTCTTCTTTAAGACGCTGGATAATTAATTTGTCTGCATCCTTGATATTCTTGCCTGCGATAAATTCCATGTAATCCATGAAATTACCTTCATCATCCACCGGATCAAAAATCGGGATGTTTTCACGTTGAAAAATGCGCACATCATCCTCACCAAAACAGGCCAAATGCACAATGCCTGTTCCGCTGTCATCGTTGACATAATCATCCAACTGCAAAGCCCAGGTGTTGGTCGTGTCAACGTGACTTTTAGCAAAATCAAAGAGCGGTTCATATGTCATTCCCTGCAGTTCAGTGCCTTGCATTTCAGCCAGGACTTCATAATTCCCTTCCTCAAAATATGTATCGATTCTTGATTTTGTCAGAATATATGCATCGCCACTTTTTTTATCTCTGATTTTACAATAGCTGAGTTTCGGACCAGCGCAGAGTCCCATGTTTGAAGGTAAAGTCCACGGAGTGGTTGTCCATGCAAGTAAATATAAGTTTTCCTCGCCCTTGACTTTAAATCGCAAAGTGACGGAAGGATCCTGAATATCTTTGTAATTCAGGTTTGCCTCAAAGTTTGAAAGCGGGGTGGAGACTCTCCATGAATAGGGAACAACCTTTACTCCTTCGTAAATAAGTCTCTTATCCCAAAGCTGTTTAAAAACCCACCAGACTGATTCCATGAAATCGATATCCATGGTTTTGTAATCATTATCGAAATCAACCCAGCGAGCCATACGTTCCACAGTTTCCCGCCACTCACGAGTGTAGCGTAAAACAATAGCACGGCATTCTTCATTAAAATTGCCTTCACCAAATGTTTCGATTTCGTGGCGTCCATTCAGTTTAAGAGCCTGTTCAACCTCATACTCCACCGGTAACCCGTGTGTGTCCCAGCCGAAGCGTCGTTCAACTCTGAAACCACGCATGGTTTTGTAACGTGGAATAACATCTTTGATCGTTCCGGCCAACAGGTGCCCATAATGCGGAAGTCCTGTCGCAAACGGCGGACCGTCATAAAAACTGAAAGCTTTGTCTTCCGGACGTTGATCGATTGATTTTTGAAAAATATTTTCTTTGCGCCAGAATTCAAGAATTTCTTCTTCCATTTGCGGAAATCCGAGTCTGTTGGACACTTCTTTCATAGTCTTGATAAGTTGTTGCTGGATGGTCTAATAAAATTAGTTGGGCGTTTCAGGACGAATGAAAACGCCAACTGTAGTTATGCTCTTGGGATTTCTCGTGAGAAGCGAACTGCAAGGTTGAAATAATCCATGGCTAAAGTACCCAGATCATCATTCTGTTGGGAGACTTTAAGTTCGCAAGTTTTGACCCCTTGTTTTAGCGCACAATAAGTTTGATAAAGAGGTAGCATTTTTAGTAAATCCTGATCATTTGAGACTTCAAGATATTGTTGTACAAATGCGTCAAACAGTTCAGTTTTACCCATACGTGCAAGTTCGACTGTTAAAGACGAGACATCATTTGCTACGTCCAGAACCGCCAACTTCTTTTGAACTTCCTGAGGACTGATAAAATGTACCTGATCTCCACAAACAAAAATATGTTCCGGTAAAAAAGCACCGTGACCCAGGACAATTCGCCCTTTTTTTTGCCGTTTGTTGAAAAGACGCTTATTGTCATTGATGAACTTTTCAAGAGGATGCCGAATCATATCCAATATCGGTTGCGTTAAAGATGCTTCAAAATAACGTTTCAGTTGAAAAAGCATGTCGTCACAGAGTGCGCGAAAAGGTTCCGGTTTGCCTGACTCCGCTGCTCTGTCTTTTGCAGGTGATACTGCATGAATCTCAGCAATTCTGGTTGCAATTTTCGAAATATGTTTTATTGTAAGCTTGTCTTTCGCCAAAAGCTGGGAAAGTGACCATTGATCCGCAAGCGCCTCCATTTTTAAGGCATACTCAATTATTTCTCCTTCTGTGCCGCCGATTTTGAGTTCACCATTATGTTCCATGACAGGCAATACTTCTAAAGGCCAGTTTGGATTAAAACGCTGACTGAGACGGCACTCTTCGCGACAAAAAGCTTCTTTAACAGCTAATGTAGCATATTCATTACCCAACTTTTTAATCTTATAAAGCTGGTCATCAGCTTTAAACAAGAATGAAGTTGAAGTCTCACGCAACTTAATTGTCTTCGGAGAATTATGATAAGCTGCAGGTTCTTTGAGCGCCTTTACCAACTCTGTTTGCAATACAGTCATAGTACGTTTTAATTAATGAAAATGCTTTTAACGATATTAAAATAAAAAATAATCAACCATTTCTGTTTGTTGACATTCAACTCACATTCACGAATCGTGCATAAATATCTATTCAGGTTTACTTACTTAGTGGGGATCAAGTACGATACAGCAGAATTAAATGTGACAGCAGATAATTTTATATGTTCAGAATGTGCCCCAATTTATGTTTTTTTGTATGCATGTACTTTATATTTCCGGGATTACTCTGAATTTCAAGTGGAATTCTTTCTACAACCTCAAGACCGTGTCCCTGAACTCCGACGATTTTACGCGGATTATTAGTCATTAAGCGCATTCTCCGTACACCGAGCATAAACAGCATTTGCGCACCCATTCCGTAATCACGCAAATCTGCTTTAAAACCTAATTGTTGATTTGCTTCGACAGTATCAGCACCTTTTTCCTGAAGTTTATAAGCGTGAAGTTTATTGATCAATCCAATCCCGCGTCCTTCCTGAGGCAAATAAAGGATTACGCCTTTCCCTTCTGCCTGCACCATTTCCATGGCTGCATGGAGTTGCGGGCCGCAGTCGCAGCGGTAGGACCCAAAAACATCACCTGTCAGACATTCTGAATGTACACGTACCAGAACAGGCTCATCCTCTTCCCATTCCCCTTTTACCAGTGCGACATAGTCGCTGTCGTCCAAAACACTTTGAAAACCGATCACGTTAAAATCACCAAATTCTGAAGGCAGCATCGCTTCCGCTTTTTTGACAACCAATGTTTCGTTACGTTTCCTGTATTCAATGAGGTCTTTAATTGTAATGATCAATAATTTGTGAAGCTCTGCAAATTTCAGCAAATCAGGAACACGTGCCATTGTACCGTCCTCATTCATAATTTCGCAAATCACACCACCAGGCAGCATATTAGCTAATTTTGCGAGATCAACAGCAGCTTCAGTATGTCCTGCCCTACGCAATACTCCGCCCTGACTCGCCAGTAAAGGGAAGATATGTCCGGGGCTGCGGATGTCTTCTCTGCCTGAATCCGGATTAATTGCGGCAGCAATTGTGCGGGCGCGGTCTGCAGCGGAAATACCTGTCGTTACGCCTACAGAAGCTTCAATGCTGATTGTAAAATTGGTGCCCATTGTTGCGTTGTTGTTACTCACCATTAAAGGCAGATTCAACCTGTTAACAGTTTCAGATTCAAGTGGCAGACAGATCAACCCCCTGCCAAATTTCGCCATGAAATTAACTTTTTCTGCAGTAGCAGCTTCAGCCGCGCAAATGAGATCTCCTTCATTTTCACGGTCCTCATCGTCCACCACGACAATTAATTCACCGTTTGCAATGGCTTTAATCGCCTCCTCAATGGAATTAAATATTTTGTCTGTTTCTGCCATGATTTAATAATTAAAATAAGTTCTTTGAAATATTAATGTGTATTTATGAATTAGTTATAAAAACCTGAAATCTACGCTGCAGCTAAATCAGTAACCCGGAAATGAATAAAAACAAATGCTGTGAAGCTACCTCTTATTTTAATTTTGCTAAAATAAACCAGTCCTCTCCCAGAGGAGTGATCGAGCTGATGCCCAGTTGGCAGGCATCATTCACATTATCTACATTTAAATCTCCACACCATGACAAAGAGTCCTGCCCTCCGATTATTTTTGGTGCCATAAATAATGCAAGGTGATCTACAGATTTGCTTTTAAGAAAGCTCGCATGGATCAGACTTCCTCCTTCCACCAACAAACTCTTCAGTCCGTGTTTTTTCAATTCAGACAGTACCCACAAAATATCCGGAGTTTCCGCAGGTGCTCGAATAATCTTTAATTCAGCCCGTTCCGGCCAGTTCCGTGAAGGTGCCTGATTTCCGGTAATAATTATAACAGGGACACCATCATTTTGAAACACCCTGCTTTGTTCCGGAATACGTGCTTTTGAGTCCAGCACAATCCTGACAGGTGATCGACCTTTTTCAATACCGCGTACAGTCAATTCCGGATCGTCTGTCAGAATTGTGTTGATGCCTACCAAAATAGCATCATTCTCGTGTCTTAATTGATGCGCTTTCCGCCTTGCCACGTCTCCGGTTATCCATTTAGAGTGTCCGGTTCCTGTCGCGATTTTTCCATCGACTGAGGCAGCTGCTTTGAGAGTGACCGTGATTCCTGTGCTTTGCTTCATCTGCTTCTCAAAATTAAGTCACTTTTTATTTATAAACAAGTGCCATTCTCAATACATCTTCAAGACTTTTCTTTCCTGTAAATTCTATAGATATTAAGCTAAAACAACAAGGGATATGAACAGGATGGCTTCATAGAGCAGGTTTTAGCAGCAATTATTTAATCAGCAACAAAAGCTGCTTTAGAAATTTTCACTAAAAACTTCGATTGAAATTATTACGCACATGAGCAAAATTGCGAGATGTTCATGTCATTACTGCACAACTGTTTTACAGGAACGCAGTTCCTGAGCATCCGCCCATGCATACATCAACTTACCTGTACGTAGCATGTCTTCCGGATTACCAGGATTAAAGTGTCCTCCTTCTACCCAAGTTTCACTTTTTGGATCAGGTGAATTATCCCAAAGAGGAAGATAAGCTTCAGGCGGAACTAAAGGATCTTTTGTTCCATTGATAAAATGAATTGGTGTCCCGGAAATATTCGGTAAATATATCTCCATTTCTCCATATTTCAGCATATTACCCAGTAAAAAAGAGAAGAAATCAGTAAGCATCCGGATGCCTGTTATTTTAACTTTCGTGCTGAAATCAGTTGGATTATCAGTTAGCTTGTAATGTATCAGGCCCTGATTGAACAAGAGAGGTTGAATGACCCGTTGAAAATTTGTAAAACCGTAGATGACCATCAAACCGTCAACTTTTTCCGGAGCAAAACTGCCAAGAATAACCGGAAATGGCGCACCAACACTTCCTCCTGCCATCACAACTTTGTCTGTGAAACGTGTGTCCTCAGGTTTTGCTCCTTTCACATAATTCAACAATGCATCGAGAGCACCGAGTGTGTGTCGTGTTTCTTCACGGATTTTCTCGGGAAATTGCCACCAGTCCAGCAGATCCCAATTTTTCCAATAATGCCGCAGCAGAAAAGAATGAACGGGTTGTTTCATCAGAATGGTGTTTCCTGTATATTTCCATTTACCACCGCCGGATAATAATTTTTCTCCCTCTTCTACTCCTCCTACAATGATCAGCGTATCACACTGCATTTTTTCAGGACGTGTTATCCACGCAGTTGTTGAACGTTCAGGATCATCGACTGAGCGTAATTCCCACTTGTAAGGTGTCAATTCCTGAACCTTCCATTCAGGAACATCTTCAGCAAGAAAAGGCTGCTGCACAAGAAATATTTTAAGAGTTATTCCACTGATTAGCAGGATAATGAATGCTACCAGCAACAACAATAGAAAACGGCCGTATTTCATCTGTTTTTCAGATTGAGGATTGAGTGACAATCAATAATCATGGAAGGTACCAAAAATTTTAACACAGAAATCATAAAAGCCCATGTCCGCAATCGGTCTAGGACTCGACACCACTTTTGATGATACCTCAGTCGCTATCCTGCGCGGAAAACGTGAAGTATTGTCAAATCTGACTCTTTCGCAATATCAGGATCATGAAGAGTTCGGAGGTGTCGTTCCAGAGAGAGCTTCCCGTAAGCATCTTGAAGTTATAAATCAATTGATCGCAGTAGCCTTAAAGGAAGCTCAACTTGATTTCTCCAAAATCGATTACATTGCGGTTTCCAATCACCCTGGATTGTTAGGTTCCTTGCTGGTTGGCTTAACTGTAGCGAAAAGTCTAGCGTACACCTTACAATGTCCGTTAATCGGAGTCAATCACGTAGAAGCTCATCCATACGCAAATATTCTCACTCATGGAGAAATGCCGTTCCCGGTTCTTCATTTGGTCGTAGCGGGTGGGCATACTTTGCTGATCAAGGCCAAGACTCATTTTGATTATAAAATTATCGGTCGCAGTTTAGATGATGCGGCCGGTGAATGTGTAGACAAAGTCGCTAAAATGTATGGGCATCCGATGCCGGGGGGCCCGGTTGTAGATCGGGCGGCGTTGGGATTTTCCGGAGACACGTATGATTTCCCACGTCCGCTGTTGCACAAAAATGGGCACAATTTTTCTTTCAGCGGCTTAAAAACAGCAATGTTGCGTTTCAGAGAAAAGCATCTAGAAAACCCCTCTAGTAGAGTGAATAATGGGAAGCAACTTCCGGAAGAAGGACCTGTCCTTGCTTCATTTTTTCAAAGTGTGATTGATGTCTTAATCCACAAAACTTTCAAGGCTGCTGAAACTCACGGACTTAAAAACATTTCTGTTTCAGGTGGATTGGCGGCGAGCCGGAAATTGCGCTCTGCGTTTGAAACAGAAGCTGCACGGAAAAGAATAAATCTTTTTTATCCGCCGCCAAATCTCTGTACAGACAATGCTGCAATGGTGACCTGTCTGGCTGCCCACCGCTTTGAAGTAGAGCAATTTGATGATCTGACGCTGGATGCTTTTCCGAATTTGATTAGTTGAATGGGGACTTAAATTTTGCGGAATATCAAGGTGCTGGCCCATGAAAGACCTACTCCGAATCCTGCAAGAACTGCAACCTTCATTTCCTGATTGTTAAATTCCTCAGCAAGAATCATCGGTACAGAAGAAGATACTGTGTTTCCGAATTCAGCAGAATTGAAGGGACACTTTTCCCGAGGAACTCCAAGCGTGTCGGCAATGGCATTAACAATATGGAGGCTCCCCTGATGCAGCAGGAAACGGTCAATTTTTCCCGGAGTTATTCCGTTTTTTTCCAGCATTTTCCGGATACTGTCCGGAATTACACGAACCGTGAAGGTGAATACCGCACGTCCGTTCATGTGCACATGCCCATCTCCCCTCACAATGATACCTTCTTTTTTGCTGCCGTCTGAACCAAAAACAAATTTACCGAAATCAAAAACCGGATCTTCGGTCAGCAAAGTTACGGTTGCACCATCTCCAAATAATGTCGCGGTTTTTTTGTCATCATGATCTATAACTTTTGAATACGGATCTGCGGTAAAGAGCAAACCTTTACAGAATCCATTAGCTTCCATGAAAGATTTGATTACGGAAAGTCCATAAACATATCCGGAACATCCCAGAGAAATGTCAAAAACAGCGCAGTTTTGTGAGATGGAAAGTTTTTCGTGAAGAATTGCGGAAGTGTGAGGAAGTCCGTGTCCGTCTGGATTTTGGGTGCAGACGATCATACATTCTATCTCATCCGCAGAAATCTGTCCCTGTTCCTGCAAATTTTCCCACGCTTTTACACAAAGGTCTGAAGTCTCCTGATCCGGATATTTCTGTGCGACTTGAGTAAAGCCAATTTTATCACGGACAAAAGAGGCAGTCATGCCGAATTTATCCATGCGGTCGAAGTTTGAAGTTCGAACATCCGGCAAATACGTCCCGATCGCCTTGATGCCTATCATTGCCGTTACTTTTCTTTGCTGAAAGGTTGACCTATGGCTTTAGGTGCTACTGCTTTGCCGACAAATCCTGCCAGAAAAATGACTGTGAGAATGTACGGTGACATGTCTAAAAAACTGTTGAGCAGTTTCACTGGAACTATTCCCTTTAGCAAGTCAAAAACTTCAGGTTTATCTTTGATTGCAAACAAAAATGAGAAAAGCAGACAGGCGAACATTGCAGGGTATGGACGCCACTTGCCGACTATCATTGCCGCCAGTGCAATATAGCCTTTACCTGCAGACATATCCTTTACAAAGAAGGCCAGGTGTGCAGTTGAAAGATACGCTCCGGACATTCCTCCAAGTATACCGTTAAAGAGTAAAGCCTGATATCGAGTTTTATTAACCGAAATTCCGGTAGTGTCTACCGCTAAAGGATTTTCACCAGTGGCACGTAAGCGTAAACCAAAACTACTTTTAAATACCACCCACGCTGTAATCGGTACCACTACAAAAGCAATGTAAACCAGGATGCTGTGCCCGCTTATCAGTTCATAATATAGATCACCTAAAATGGGTACATCACGCAACTCGTCTGCATAAGGTAATTTGATAGGCATAAAACGCGCTTCTTTTGGAAGTTGTGGTGTTTTACCTCCCATCCCAAACCAGGCGTTAGCCAGTACGACCGTCAAGCCCATCGCAAAAATATTGATCGCAACACAGGATACGACCTGGTTACCGCGTTTGGTGATACTGGCGTAGCCGTGTATCATGGAAAAAATGATGCCGATACCGATGGAACCCAACAGACCCCACCATGCAGATTGTGTCCAGTACGCTACGGTTGCAGCAACAAAGGCGCCCCCGAGCATTTTACCTTCGAGACCAAAATCAATCACTCCCGAACGTTCCGCAAAAATACCACCCATTGCGGCAAAGACGAACGGTACAGAAATCCTAAGAGTTGCATCTAAAATTAATAAAAAATCAATCCACATATGAAGGTTGACAGTTAACGGTTGTATACCATAATTGGTGTTGGCTATCTGAAATGGCTGCTTCCCGTCGCTTTAGCTGTCGACGGAAGATAAACGTTTGACAAACAGCTCTAATTGAGGCCGAAATAGATTTTCCAATGCTCCGGCAAAGAGGATCACCAAACCCTGAATAAGCACAACCATGTGACGGTCTATGGCCTGAACTTCAAACGAGAGCTCAGCTCCTCCCTGATAAAGTATTCCAAACAACAATGCCGCTAACAAAATACCTAAAGGATGATTGCGCCCAATCAGTGAGACTGCTATTCCGGTGAATCCTATTCCCGCCTGAAAATTAAGCATTAGTCTGTGGCTGGAACCCATGATTTCGTTAATACCTACAAATCCTGCTAATCCACCACCGATGACCATGGCAATGAAAATGTTCTTTGAAACACTTATTCCAGCATATACTGCAGCTGTTTCGTTTGTTCCGACTGTCCTCAGTTCGTAACCCCAACGAGTATACCAGATAAAACGCCAGACTAAGATCAGACAGAGCAGTGCAAAGATGAAAGTTCCATTGAGAGGAGTTTGAGTAATTTCCAAGCCAAACCAGTCAAATATTTCGTGCATTTGCGGAATCCAAACACGCTCTCCGAATTCACGGGATTCAGGTGACATTTCTTTAGGCGGTCTTAATACATGTGACAGTAGATTTACCATGATCACAGACGCGATGAAGTTGAACATGATGGTTGTTACAACTTCATGACTTCCGCGTTTGGCTTTTAAATATCCAGGAATTGCTCCCCAAATTCCTCCTAATATTATTGAAGCCAGAACTGCTAAAGGAAAAACCAGCCAGAGCGGCCAGTTTTCGAGCCATAAACAGACTAAGCCAACACCCAGTCCACCGATGTAAGCCTGTCCTTCAGCACCGATATTGAACAATCCGCAATGGAATCCGATTGCAAATGCTAAGCCGGTGAATATGAAATTGGTGGTGTAATACAGCGTATAACCTAAACCTTCGTCATAACCAAATGCACCGTAGAGCATGGTTTTTAAAGCAAACCATGGATCTTCTCCAAGTATCCAAATTACTATTCCTGAAATTAAAAACGCAATTAAAAGATTCGTGGCTGTAACCAGTGTGACCACCAGCGTGTTGGCTTGACGTTCATTCATGCGGCCTCCGTGCTTATACCCGCCATTAAGAGTCCAATATCACGTTCATTAGCTGCGCTGGCCTCCACTTCTCCCATAATTTTTCCTGCAAACATAACCAAAATTCTATCGCTCAAGGAAAGAATTTCATCAAGCTCAACTGAGACCAGTAAAACAGCTTTTCCTGCATCACGCATAGCAATGAGTTGACGATGAATAAATTCGATTGCTCCGATGTCAACTCCACGGGTTGGTTGCCCTACTACCAACAAATCCGGATCACGTTCTAATTCACGTGCAACCACTAACTTTTGCTGATTGCCTCCGGAAAAGAGAGAAGCTCTTAAATTAAGATTATTCGGCCTGACATCGTAATGGTCCATACCATGCTTACAAGTTGAGAGGATAGTATCTCTGTCCATTTCAAGTAAACCGTTATACTCAGGTTCGTTGTGGTAACCCAAGATACTGTTTTCGTTGGCGGAAAAGGAAGTCACCAAGCCCATACGCTGTCGGTCTTCCGGAACATGCGCCATACCAAAACGCCGCATATCAGCAGCATCTGCTTTCAAAGCAGGAGTGATAGTCTCAGAGTTAACTATAAGCTGTCCTTTTTGCAAAGGCTGAATCCCCGTTATTGAAGCTAAAAGCTCAGATTGTCCATTTCCCGAAACTCCAGCGATGCCGACAATTTCACCTGAACGCACGTTGAAGCTGACGTCTTTGAGCCTGTGTACTCCGAAATCATCAGTGAAGTCAAGATGCTCTATTGTTAAAACAGGCTTCCCGGGCTTGGCTGGACCTTTGTCAACACGGAGTAGAACTTTACGTCCCACCATCAATTCCGCCAGTTCTTCCCTGTTAGTATCTGCAGTTTTCAGGTGAGCAACCATTTCTCCCTGACGCATTACGGAGACACTGTCGGTAATGGCCATAATTTCGCGTAGCTTGTGGGTGATCAAAATCACCGTTTTGCCTTGTTCACGAAGTTCATTGAGAATACGAAATAAATGATCTGCTTCTTGCGGAGTCAACACACCTGTGGGTTCATCTAGAATCAGAATGTCTGCTCCACGATAAAGTGCTTTGAGAATTTCCACGCGCTGTTGCAGTCCGACCGGTAAAGTATTAATTACTGAATTAATACCGACTTCCAGATGATATTCTTTTTCCAGACGCTGCAGTTCAACTTCAGATGCCTCCAGAGATTTATTGAGTGAAAATCCTGTTTCAGTGCCGAGAACCACATTTTCCAAAACAGAAAAATTGTCCACCAGCATAAAGTGTTGATGCACCATACCGATTCCAGCGTCAATCGCATCGTGAGCACTCCGAATCACTGTCGGTTTTTCCTGCACTGAGATTGATCCAGAATCAGCTTGATAGAAGCCGTAGAGGATACTCATCAAGGTCGATTTGCCGGCACCGTTCTCTCCGATAATTCCATGTATAGTTCCGGACTCAACTTTGAGCGAAACGTCTTTATTCGCACAGACATTGCCAAAATTCTTATTTATCCTAGTCAGTTCTATTGCTAATTCAGACATCTTTACAGGAGTTATGATTATTTTATACTTTCTTAAGCGTCGATTGACTAAATTATAAATCGATACATTTTTATAAGCTTGAAAATCTTTCTAAAATTAAAGCAAAAAAACCGTCAGCATTAATTTGATTGATATAGGTCGCATTTGGTGCACGATCGGTGACTTTCCACCAGTCAACTACAGTCATGCCCATTGTCAACTCGGAATGGATTTCTACCTCAACATTAACCTGCCTTCCTTCAAAAAGTTCAGGTTGGAGTAAATAAGCAATCACAGTAGGATCATGCAGAGGCCCGCCGCTGGAACCGTACTTTTCAACATCAAAGCGTTCATAAAAGCTCAGCATTCCGTATGTGGCATCACCGACTGGAGTCCCAAGGGCCTTCAAAGCATCTAGCCATTTGCGCTGCATGAGTGCTTTGTGAGTAACATCAAGGGGCATGATCACCAGTGGACGTCCACATTTCATCACAGTGTTTGCTGCATGCGGATCAACGTAAACATTAAATTCAGAAGTGGGTGTAATATTGCCTCCTTCAAAAAAACCACCGCCCATCAGCACAATATTTTTAATTTTTGGGAGAATCTCCGGAGCTTTGACCATGGCCATTGCCACATTTGTCAAAGGCGCAAGACAGCAAATAGTAACTGAATTGTCTTCTGCCGCAAGCAAAGTTTCAATCGTCCAGTCCACACCATGCTGTTTTTGCAGGGTAATTGTAGGTTCTGGGAGATTTGCTCCGTCCAGTCCTGTTTTTCCGTGCACGTGCTCTGCTGTAACCAGCGGACGGACAAGTGGTCGTGAACAACCTGCGAATACTTTTGTCTCCGGTTTTTTAGCAAGCTCACAGAGCATTAAGGCATTGCGGGAAGTTAACGCTAAAGGAACGTTTCCGGCAACAGTGACGATACCTAATAGATCAATTTCTTCAGAAGCAAGTGCCAGTAGAATGGCGATAGCATCGTCCTGACCAGGATCGGTATCAATGATAATTTTATGAGAGGGCATGCAAAAGGTCTATAGTGAAGAATACTTAATGATAGCGGGCGCAAATCGACGGGCGATGAGTTTTGTGTGATTAAATTTCATCACACAAAACCCAAAACTACTTTTTACTCACCCAATTTGATTAGATTACTGTACAGGACACGTATTGTTGCTCATGTAGTCATGTACTTTAATTGATCCAGAAATGATTCCTTTGCGGACTTGCTCCACTTTGGATTTCATCGCACTGCTGACCAATTTGGCATTGTGCTCATCAAGTGCCCAACCCACACCATCTTCTGCTAAGCCAAGAATTTTAAATCCTGATTTCCAGGAATTATCATATCCAGTTTTAAATACTTCATATGCTGCAACATCGACACGTTTTAGCATAGACGTCAAAACGGAGCCTGGCTGTAGGTGGTTCTGGTTGCTGTCAACACCAATGGACATCTTGCCATTGTCTGCAGCAGACTGTAATACACCAAGTCCAGTACTACCGGCAGCTGCATAAACGATATCTGCTCCACTGTCAAACATAGTCTTTGCCAGTTCAGCACCACGTGCAGGGTCACTCCATGCTGCAGGAGTTGTTCCTGTCATCTTTTGAAAGACAGTGGTTCCGGAGTTGATGTACTTGACTCCCTGAACATATCCGCAGGCAAATTTGTGAATCAAAGGAATATCCATTCCACCCACAAAACCTACTTTGCCAGTTTTACTTTTCATTGCAGCCAATACACCTACCAGGAATGAACCTTCATGTTCCTTAAAGATGATAGACTGTACATTTGGCAGGTCTACCACCATGTCTATGATACTGAATCTTGTATTTGGGAATTCTTTTGCAACTTTTGACAGTGCTGCAGCCTGCCCAAAACCCACTGCGATTATTGGATCGGAACCACGCTTGGCAAGTTTTCGAAGGAACTGCTCTCGTTGAGCTTCCTGTTGCACTTCAAATTCACGGTATTTTATTCCGGTTTCTTTACGGAACTTTTCCAGTCCGTTCCAAATTCCTTCGTTAAATGACTTGTCAAATTTACCACCCATGTCAAATACAACAGCTGGTTTGAAAGCCATTGCCTGAGAGGCGCTCCAAAGAACTACACCTGCCAGAAGGAGGGTAGAAAGCAATCTTTTCATAACATACTCCTTAACAATTTCCGAAACTCTGTCCGGAACAGTTTATCAAAAAACCTCTCAGTGTTAGCTGTGAGGAAGCGGGACAATCCCACGAACGTCACTATAAGAAAGTGTACGAAGATTATATATATATTGTATATTTGCTGAAGATTCAACAGGAAATTACTTTTAAAAGGAAAAAAGTTAAAGAAACTTCTTTCCGTAGATCAGGCTTTAGACATGATTTTAGGCAGATCCTGTCAAAGAATTATTTTTCAAATTTTGAAGAGTCAGCAAAAAAAGATCAGTTTACAAATCCATTTCACTCATGCCGTTTAACCAGCGTGCGGCATTGACTGTGTTTGCCATCAGCATGGCGATTGTCATGGGACCTACACCGCCAGGAACCGGAGTGATGAAAGACGCTTTTTCTTCGACTTGTTTGAAAGCTACATCACCAACCATACGACTTCCTGATGCTTTGCTGGGGTCATCGATACGGTTTATACCAACGTCAATCACAACTGCTCCGGGTTTAACCATGTCCGCTTTTACAAATTCCGGAATTCCGATTGCAGCCACCATGATGTCCGCCTGTGAAGTAACCTCAGCTAAATTTGCTGTTCGGGAGTGACAAACAGTCACTGTCGCATCCCAGCCTTTGCTTGAAAGCAGGGTTGCGATTGGTCGACCGACAAGATTACTTCGTCCAAGTACTACCGCGTTTTTTCCGGAAGTTGAGATTCTACTACGCTTGAGCATCTGCAATACACCGTAAGGAGTACATGAAATGAATTTGGGCTGGCCCATAGCAATCAGTCCTGCGTTCAACGGATGTAGGCCGTCTACATCTTTGTCGGGTGAAATTGTCAGGATCACTCGTGTTTCATCTAGTTCTTCAGGCAAAGGAAACTGGCAGAGGATTCCGTGTACTGCAGGATCATCGTTGAGGCTCTGTATCAAATTTTCCAACTCCTCTTGAGTAGTGGAGGCTGGCAAATCGTGCCCGATTGAACGAATACCTATCTCTCCGCAGGTCCTTTTTTTGTTACGCACATAGACTTCAGAGGCAGGATCTTCTCCTACTAGAACTACAGCCAGACACGGTTCTATTCCATTTATTTTTAACTGATCAACTTCTTTGCGCAATTCTTCATTTATACTTGCGCCAATTACTTTTCCAGAAATCAATTCACTCATCTCTATTCCGTTTGATTAAATTTAATTGGGGTTACAAATATTTCGCTCTTCCTGTATGATTATTGTCAATATAATTTGAAAAAATCTTATGGAAATTTACAATAATATTGACGCGCTTCACTTGAAATTAGGGTGTAATATTCAAGAATTTGAAGGAGGAGCAGGTTTACCGACAAGCTATTCTGACAGATTAGCTGAAGAAATCAATCTACTCTTGCTCGGTTGTGGATTATTTGATCTTAAATCCTGCTGGCTGATTGCTTTAAAAGGTGTTGAAGCAGGTTCTTTTTTGCAGGGTATGGTGACAAGTGATGTTCTGCAGTTGGAAATTGGACAAATGCAATCAAGTTTGATTTGTGCTAACAAGGGCAAAATTCTGCATCATCTGGAAATTATCCGGAGTCGTGAAAATGAATGGATTGTAAGCTGTGATCCTGGGGAAGGACGCACAGTAGGGACGATACTTGATAATTTTCATGTACGTGAAGAGCTGGAAATGCGTTTACTTAATTCCGGAGAAATGCTGCGTTTAGATTTGATCGGTCCGGATGCAGAAAAAAATCTTGTAAAATTGGGTTATTCTCCGGAAAAAGCTGATTGGAAATTTGAGTCTGGATCAGTATTTACCGTAAAGTTAAATTTAGGAAAGTTGCCACGCTTGATAAATCTTGTTGATTTAAACGTCATACAAAATTTTATCAAACTTGTACTGAATAACGATAACGTTGATTTGACAGGACAGGAAGCCTTTGACGAACTACGGATCTCAGCGGGCATTCCGCGTTTTGGAGTTGATTACAGTACAGAAAATTTTCCTCAGGAAGCAGGACTTGCTGATCATATTTCCTACAACAAAGGTTGTTACATCGGTCAGGAACCTCACGCCAGGATGCATCATCGCGGGCATCCGAACTGGATCTTGGTCTGGTTGAAACTTCCTGAAGATTCTGAAGCAAATTCCGGAGATGCTCTTTTTCACAATGCAAAAGAAATTGGAAGAATCACCAGTTTAGCTGGTATTCCGGATAGAGGAATTTTGCGAGGAATTGCCATGATCCGCCATGAGCTAGCAGAGGATAAAAATATGTTTGCTTTAGCTGTTGAATCTCAGCCAATTATTCAGCACGAAGCTCTACCTAACACAATTGTGTAATAAACACAATATGACCAAATTCGCCTCCCTGCCAATCCTTCCAGTTCCTATGGGCTGTTTCACCGGAATTATGCTGGTACTGTCACTATTTGTTTTAAGCTATTTTTCAGTTTTTATGAATTACTGAATGAAGCGGAAAACTCTATCGTAATAAAAGTAGCGATTGAGTGAGAGGTTGCTGGAGAGACCGTAAAAATAATCATCTTCTGCAGTACGGTAGGTTTTACGGCGGATACTCCATTTTTGTCCTGAAGCATCCATTTTCAGTTTAGAAACTCCGAAGTCAAGGTTCGCCCGCAGATCCGATTTGTTGAGGTAAAGAACTGCCGGTGCAAACTCACCGCGTTTTGAGGCAGAAATAACTTTGATCGTATCTCCGTCAAAGCGTAGTTCATAACTTACCAGACGCGGCGGTTGCCAAGTTGCTAAAGCTGCTTTGTCGCTGATTAAAACAGGACGGTGATCCAGTACATTTTGCGGAGTTTTGAGGAAATTGTCAGTTATTTCCCCACTCACTTCAAGGGGTGAGAGTTCCCTGAAATTTACAAATTTTTTGAAATCATTGCGCACATATCCAAGGGACGATTTTCGTTTGATTCTCAGTCCAATGGTGTTGATTGTATATTCCGCCAGTTGTTTTGCTTGTGTACGGTAGACAACGTCTTCAAGAAAGAATATTCCGGTTTCACTTGAAATGTTTCCGCTTAATATTTTACCGTTTGGAGTGTTGAACCGGATTTGCAGAATCATTTCTTCCGCCAGACTCAGATTGGAGGATAAGCGGTCAAATTCCAATTCAACCTTACCTGTTATCAATAAATGCCACCATTTCTGCATTTCTTCACGGGCTTGACTGAGTTCCGGATTTTGAATTAAGGCGGTTTCTAATCTTCGGTAGGCTTTGTGGAATTCCTTTTGCTGTAGATACTGCTGATAAGATTCAAAGTTTTCCTGCGCAACTTTTACATTCATGCGTTTCAGTGCTGCAGAAATATCCTCATCATCCGGATTTTCAACTGCAGCAATGCGGTACTCTATCGCTGCTTCTGCCCAGCGCTCCTGCTTTTCCAGTTCCAGGCCTTGATCATAATTAAATGAACATCCGACCATGAACCATGTAATCAAAAACAATAAAAATGTTTTGCAACGTGACAAATGGCAACAGCTCATGATTTTACGTTCATTGGATAATTCGGAGCTTCCTCGGTAATGAAAATATCGTGGGCGTGACTTTCCTGTAAACCTGCGGCAGTAATCTTTACAAAACGTGGTTCCGTTTGCAATTCTTCAATGCTGGCGGAACCTGTGTAACCCATGCCGGCGCGGAGTCCACCAACAAACTGATAGATTGATTCAGAGAGATGCCCCTTGTAGGGCACACGTCCCTCGATACCTTCCGGTACAAATTTGACGTCTTCCTCAATATGACCTTGGAAATATCGGTCCTTGCTGCCGTCTTTCATTGCGCCTAATGAACCCATGCCGCGGTAAATTTTATAACGCCTGCCTTGATAAAGTACTACCTGTCCAGGTGATTCAGCAGTTCCTGCGAACATGCTGCCTATCATTACAGTGTGTGCTCCTGCAGCGAGAGCTTTAACGATGTCTCCGGAATATTTTATACCTCCATCTGCAATTAGTGGAATGTCGGTTTTCCGCAAGGCGTGCGAAACTTTGTCAATGGCAGTCATTTGCGGAACTCCGATACCGGCTACAATACGTGTTGTGCAGATTGAACCGGGGCCGATCCCAACTTTAACAGCATTTACTCCAGACTTTACTAAAGCCTCCGCGGCTTCTCCGGTAGCTATATTCCCGCCGATTATCTGCAGGTCAGGAAAAGTGGAGCGCAGTTTGGTTATACTGTCCAGCACTCCCTGCGAGTGTCCATGAGCTGTATCGAGCACCACTACATCAACTCCGGCATCGATCAATATTTCCGCACGTGATAATAAATCAGTTGAAGTACCAAGGGCTGCGCCTACTCTGAGACGGCCTTGTTCATCTTTGTTGGAGTCAGGGTACTTTCTGGCTTTTTCAATATCTTTGATAGTTATCAGGCCTACCAGTTCATAATCAGCTGAAACGACCAGCAGTTTTTCAATCCGATGTTTATGGAGCAAACGCTTAGCTTCATCCATTTCAATACCGGGAGCGACTGTTATCAGGCGTTCACGACCTCCTGTCATTAAAGCAGAGACAGGTTGGTCATAATTAGTTTCAAAACGTAAATCACGATTGGTCAAAATTCCGACTAATTCGTCTCCCTGTTTGACTGGAACTCCTGATATACGGTATTTTTCCATCAAGTTCAGCGCATTCTGCAGCGGTTCCTCAGGTTCAACAGTAATTGGATCTGAGATCATCCCGCTTTCTGAACGCTTGACCAGATTAACCTGTGTTGCCTGTTCTTCCGCACTCATGTTTTTATGAATGATGCCAATTCCACCTTCCTGAGCCATGCAGATTGCGGTTTTATGTTCTGTTACTGTATCCATGGCTGCACTTAAAAAAGGGATATTGCAGTCTAGAGTCTGAGTAATTCTACTTTTTACAGATACTTCGGAGGGCAGTACTTTGGAGTGTCCGGGAAGGAGAAGTACATCGTCAAATGTGTAACTCTCTTCGATACGGTCTTTTAACATTTTTACTATTTCAGTGAGTCAATTCATCAAAATTTATTGACATCTAGAATCGTGCATTTCACGCTAAAAGTCAAGTTGTTTGCCGGAAACAAAAGTAGTGATTTTCGAAGAAACTCACTAAAAAATATGCGAATTATGCCTTTTGACTTGTTCCCAAAATTGGAATCAGCTAGTATCTGCGAATCCACGCATGTTGTGGTTTTTTAACCTGTTGACTGGAAAAATTTTATGATAAAAAGACATTTTTGGATTTTAGCAACGTTGCTCATCGTTTTTGGCTTTCAGAATAACGCAAATGCTGTCAGCTGCAAAGACTTGAATACTAAGGATAAAATGAATAAATTCATGAATAAATCGAATCAATCAAGTCCACTTTTGCAAAAAAACATTAGTGTTACGCTGATTCTGGATGCTTGCGAGGGCAAGCAGTGCAAGTCTAAAAGTAAACGTGCTGCGCAGAAAGAAACACTGCGTATTTTAAAACTTGATAACAAGCGACGTATTTATGCGGAGAAAGGCCCAAATTCACCGCGTTGTGTGATCCAAAGGGGAGGACGGCGATTTGTCTGCTCCAGTTGCGGAGTTGTATCCAATGAAAACTGTAGAAGTTTTCCTTCAGACGGCAGCTCGGTTTTTCCAGGAACAAACATTGATACCGCGGATTTTACTTTAACTGCAGGCAAAGAAAATGATATGAGTTGTTCGAAACTGAAAAACCCAAAATTCTTTAAAATTGAAACTCTAATCAAAAACGATTCAGCGGAAAACGAACAAAGATACGACAAAGTTCTGAGTTATTACGATAAGGAAAAAGGTGTACCGATCATGATGAATTTCTTTGCGGAAAAAGTTCTCCGTAAAGTTTATCGATTTTTCCCGAAATATTATGTAAAAGTTGACGGACAATGGTTCTCAACAGTGATGCGTGTACGTACAACATTAGGAAAAGAAAAAAAATTCATTTTTGAAACACTGACACATGTCGATAAAAAAAACGGAAAACTAAAACTGTATCTAGATTTATCAGACGATCCTGAATTTAAAAATGTGCCTCCTGAATCGCTGTTCAGCACAGACTGAAGATAGACAAACCGGTTCCCCGGAAGTTACATTATCTACCAACTTGACTGTAAAACAGCTCTTGCCTGTCTTGTTGTTGTCAATTCTGATCAGCCTTGTCTTCATCTTCATTGCCTCACCTGTATATTCCCAGGAGACTAGTGAAGCTGAATTACAGCAAAGCCTTGAAGAAGATCCCCTTGCAGAAGAAGACGCAGATCTGGGCCTTGAAGAAGATCCCCTCGTAGAAGAAGACGCAGATCCGGGCCTTGAAGAAGATCCCCTCGCCGAAGAAGACGCAGATATGGGACTGGAGGAAGATCCCTTCGAAGAAGAAGACGCAGATATGGGACTGGAGGAAGATCCCCTTGCAGAAGAAGACGCAGATATGGGACTGGAGGAATATCCCCTCTCAGAAGAAGACACGCTTGCAGAGTCTGATTCAGATCTGGAACCTGAAGAAGATCCCCTCGCAGATTCGGACACTGAGCTGGGCCTTGATGAAGATCCGTTAGCGGGAGAATCAGCGAATCAGGAGACAGAAGAACAACTGGCAGACGAAGAGGAAGAAGAAGACGAGGTATTCCCGCCAAGAGTCACTTTCAGCCATGAAGTAAAAACAATGTTAGGCGGTAGTGAAACGAAGGGCTTGTCAGTTTTAGATCCTTTGCTGAGTGAAATCAAAGAACTGCGTTTTGTTTCCACATACGATCAATCTGTGAAGGTACAAACATCTCCGCAGATGTATAATTATTTCCGGCTTTCTATCAGCTTTTCGCAAAACTATGAAATGGAGAAAGAACGCATCTTTGACGGATTTGCCAGCGTACGTGAAATTTACACTAATTACCGTGTGGGGCCACATCAACTGCGTTACGGAACCCAGATTTTTGGTCTTGGTAAAGTGGATTTAGATAAAGTTATTGATGTGTTGCATTTGAACAATATCATGGGGCTTTATACTTTTGACCCGGATGACTCCAAGGATGCGATTCCTTCAATCAGATATAATTGGTTCCGTGGAGAACACACGGCTACTTTTTATCTGTCTCCGATTCGGCAGCAAACTTTTGGGATGAGATTCACCGAATTCAGGGAAGAGATGGAAAGTACTGAAGAAGAAAAGGAAGAGGATGTTTCATTTTTAAGGGATTATTATGGTTTGCAATATCAATGGACTGGAGATATTCTTGATGCAAGATTCGGAGTGTTTCACTGGTTTGACTCAAATCCGTATATAAAACTTGAATATCAGAAAGTCGCGGACAATGGTACGACAACTCTGCAGGGTTCATTTGAAAATATGCTCTCCAAATACGATGAGCATGAATCTCGCTCAGATTTCTTAACTCTTGAATTAGATGCAATTTGGAGTGACATGGTATGGAAATTGGAGTCCGGTTTATTTAAGGAAAGAAACTTGTATTCCTTTGAAATACCGGAAGGTAAACACATTCGCCTATCAACTGTACGTTCACCTCATTTTGCGGTTGCGACTTCGTTTGAGAGGACATTCAAGTATTTTTATTGGCTGATGATTTATTCACATCGTAAGTCGTATGATGTGCCTCCTGACTCACACATTTTTCTTTATGAAAATGAGTCTGCTCTGATTCCCCGGAAAAGAGACGTGGTACGCAATCAGGTTTCAGGAGTAGCAGTTTTGAAAACACCTGACAATTCTTTGCGTATAACACTGTTGAACTATCAAACCTGGCCTTTCGTACAACGTGGTTTTGCGTCCCTCTTTACATGGGAGCGCTTCAAGGAGGATATGGAACTGGAACTTAAATTGTTTCGTTTAGAAACAGAAAGACAAAAAATGTTAGAGAACAAAATTAAGACATATCAGATATTTCTGACTTACACCCAAAAATTTACTGCAAACTAAGGACTGCATGTTTGTACGATTTATCACGCGACTAAATCAATTCCCCAAATTGATTCTTTTAGTCATTTTTGCCCTCAGCGCATTCTTTTTTGTGCAGGCCAGGGACGGGCTATTTGACCCAGACAGTGGGAGATTGCGTATAAACAGCACAGTTGAACCTTTCATTGAACGTAATTCAGGAGCCTACCAGCAATTCCTGGACACCAGAGAGGCTTTCGGCAGTGAAGAAGTTGTCGTGATTGCTCTTCATAATACAGAAAAAGAACCGGTAGGTCTCGATTATCTGTTGACACTTTCTCACTTGAAAGCAGATGTTGAAGCCAAAGTCCCAGGGATTTCCAAAGTGCTTAGTATGCTGGATATTCCACAAGCTTCAGGAAAATGTGCTGGTAAATCATATTTTCATCAAATGGGAATTGGTTCTGTTTGCCTTTCTGTTTTGGAAAAATATGAACATCAAATTTCCTGCCTGAATAAATCCTCTTCTATAAATATATCAGCTGATGACGAGGCAATCTTACTTAAGTTGAAGAAAATAATAAGTAATAAAAGTGAGAAAAGCCTGGAAGAAAGTCTCGAAGAAGGAATTGAAGATGATCTGGAAGAAAGTCCGGAAGAGAATTTGGAGGAAAGTCTAGAAGAGGGTCTCGATGAAAGCTTGGAAGAAAGCCCGGACGAAGATGTAGCAGATTCCGGAGATCCTGTGACTGAAGCTGATACTTCGAATGATTCATCTCTGGACTGTACTTTAGAAAAATCCTCTTCAAGTCCCCAAAAAATACATGCAGATACTGAAGCAAAAATCCGCAAAACTGTCAGCAGTTTAAAAAGTCACCCACTTTTTCAGGGAGATGTTCTCTCCAAGGATGCGAGCACTGCCGCACTGATTATCACATTCAATCCGGAATCAAAGCCTGAATCAGCTGAAACCCAGCAAATAATTAAACAACTGCTAGTCAAGCATCAACAGAATCTGGAAATTTCTGACACCCTTCGTATTGCTTATGCAGGTCAACCCAGACAAATAAACAAGGCCAGCCGTTTGATACGACAGGATATGCAGCTTATTCTTCCAATGAGTTTGCTCTTGATTGTTATCGTGCTGTTAATTGCATTCCGAAGTATTAAAGCCGTCTTTGTGCCATTGTTAGTCGTCTTATTTGGAATTCTCTGGACAGCCGGAATCATCGGTTGGGTTGGTGACGAACTTAATCTGGTCACCATGGCCTGTGCGCCGATCATTGTTTGTGTAGGCAGTGCTTATGTGATCAAGTTTCTAAATCAATATCAGACTGAAACACTTGAAATAAAACAAGAAAGGAGTGCGGAAGAACCGCTTGCATCAATTCCGCAAATAATAACTGCGACTCTAAATTCTGTAACCGTTCCTGTTACTGTGACTGCTATCACAACGGTTGCCGGATTTATCGCGCTCGTAGTCAGTCCAATTCCCGCTGTTCAGCAGTTGGGGCTCTATTCAAGCGTAGGTATAATTTCCATTAATTTATTTACTCTCACTCTCGCACCGGCTTTACTGCATTATATACATATGCCGGAAATAGCAACGAGCGAAGAAGGCAAAGGTTTGCTCAATCATCTTTTTCGGCTTATTACAGTATGGCTCAGACTTCATTCCAAACGTTTAATCTGGATTTGGCTTTTAATTGCAGGCTTTGCGGCCTTTGGTATGCTGGGGCTCAGCATCAACAGTTCCACCAAGACTTTTCCGGAAGAGAGTCAATTAGTAAAAGACTTAAAATTGATTGAAAATGAATTGTCCGGAACTGACACTTTACGTTTATTATTCAAAGCGGAAACAGGCAGTGATAGTCAGCAGTCTTCAGCAAACAATCCTTTGAAAACCGCAAAGACTATTTACGGACTGAAAGAGCTTCAGGACTGGATGTTCCAGGTAAACGGGGCTACAGAAATCGACAATATAAAAGGATTAAGAATTGATAAATTCCATTCTCCGGTTGATGTCCTGGCGCATTACCGCATGGGACTTGATAAATTGACTGACGAGGAAGTAGTACAGTTTTTTGAAAAAACCAGTGAGAACGGACCAAGGTTTTTAAGTACTGCAGAAGATGTTCTTCAGGTAACGATTAGAATGCGCAGTAATGGTTCAACAGCATTTCTTGCACTGAGGGACATGCTGCTGTTAAAGGTGCCGGAATTATTGCCGCATTTAAAATTCAGTTATACAGGCGGAGGAGTGCTCTCCAGCGAATCTGCAAACAATATAGCTCAAGGTCAGATAAACAGCGTATTTCTGGCATTGATTATAGTATTTGTCATTCTGTCGCTGCTTTTCCTTTCCTGGAAGATGGGTGTAATTGCCTTGTTCCCGAATGTAATTACGATCCTCGTATTTTTTGGCTCACTAGGTTGGCTCGACATTCCAATCGGTGTTACGATCTCAGTAATTGCTGCGATTGCCCTCGGAATTGGTGTGGACGATACAATTCATTTTTTAAGTCACTACAACGAAAACGCTAATAAATTACGTAATAAACGGGAGGCATCATTAAAAACTTTACCCATTGTTGCACGTCCGATGATGTTTTCGACGATTGCACTGTCTGCGGGATTTATCCTCTTTGTTCAATCAGAGATGGAGTCTCAGGTATTGTTTGGTACTTTCACCGCCTTGACCCTGTTGGTGTGTCTGGCAATAGACATGACTTTTTTACCCTCAGTTGTCATGGAAACAGGTTTGATAACTGTCTGGGATTACGTTGGACTGAAATTTGATGAAGAATTTATAGCAGGAATTGACCTCTTTCAGAACATGACTGTCAGAGAAGCAAAAATAGCAAGTTTGATGGCCTACCCAGAAGACCTGAAACAAGGCGGACTGCTTTTTTCAGAGGGGGATATTGGTGATGAAATGTATGTAATCCTCGAAGGATCAATTTCCATCTTTCTGGAAAAAAACGGAAAACGTACGGATCTGGTCCGCTTGGAAAAAGGTAATACATTTGGTGAAATGGGGCTTTTCAGAAAAGCGGAGCGTAGTGCAAGTGCAGAAGCTGCTGAAAAAACACGGTTGCTGGTTGTTAACCGTGACTGTCTTGAACCACTTAAAAAACGAAATCCGAAAATCGCCGCTAAACTATTCTTGAATTTGGCCAACCGACTACAATTATCACTGAAGGACACTGATGAACGTCTGCTGGAGCAAAAAGACTTTAACCTCAGCAGCCTTGAGGCAAAATTAAACAATGATGAAAAATTAGCAGAACAGGAGGTTTCTATAAAACCTGAAGATCTTTGGGAGAATCTAGGTGCAAAATGGCGGCAAAAATTACAATCGTTTAGTGAAACACATAAAGTTGCCAAGGGCAAAAGATTATCAAAAATTAAAAACAATAAGGGTGACTTCCTGTTCATTACTTCCGGAACAGTGGAAATCGCGTCAATAGTTTCACCAAAAAGCGATTCGTTTTCTGTCGGTTATTGCTGGACGAGGAAAGATTTTGATTTAATTGGAGAATTTGCCCTTTGTACAGCGAACGAAACAGCAACTGCCCGTGCTATCGCAAGGCAGGACTCAACCCTAATGCAGTTTGCCGAGGCTAAATTAATTGCACTGGCAGAGCAAGAGTCACGTCTTGCAGCGCAATTCCTTGAAGACGTTGTCTGTTTGCTTTCAGACCAGCTTGCCATTGCTGATAAACGTCTGCAGAACCATTAGAAATTTTTAAAGTAGAATTTAAATTGTTTATAGACAATGTTAATTAACAGCATTCAAGTATCTTAACTCTGAAATGTGGCAAATCTTCTGTGTTTGTTTTAAGTAAGTTGAAACTCATTTGGCTTTGGAGTGAATTTGTCGGATAAATTATCCATAAAAGTTCTTATTGTGGATGATTTTGCTGCGTCCAGGAAGGTTTTGGTTATTACTCTTGAACAGTTGGGGTTTGACAATATAGAAGAGGTGTCGGACGGTAACTCTGCTTTGGTAAGACTTAAATCAGGCCTTTTTGATCTTGTAATTATGGAAATGGATATGCCCAAAATGAGCGGATTGGAACTTCTGAAGCAAATCCGCTACGATCCAAAACTCAAGCAAATTCCTGTTTTGATGGTTACAGAAAATGGAATGCAGGAAAACATAGTAGCAGCATTCAAAGCAGGTTTGAATGCTTATGTTGTCAAGCCTGTTGATGTAAAAGTTTTTGCTGAAAAAATGAAAAATATTTTTGTGTAAACTTTAGGCTATCTTCTTGTGTCTTCAATCAACAGGAAGGATGATATAAAATACTGAGAGGTAAATTAGTAGAGAACGCTGAACTCACGGAAGTCTTTGACTGTTCCAAATGTCTTTTTGATATCTCTTACGAAAGCTCCCTGAGGGCCTATATAGCACCATTTAACAAAATTATTTAATTCAGAAATTTCCCCTTGTGCTGTTGCGAAAACTGACCCATCGTGTTGGTTCATGACATATCCTCTTATCCCTAGAGAATCAGCCTTGAGCTTTACTGAATAGCGGTAACCTACACCTTGAACTTTGCCAGTAATTACCAGTTCGATACGCTTTTGTGCGGGCATTGTTTCCCATTCGTGCTAGTTTTTTAACCTTTTCTCAAAAAGATTTTTTGCATTATGTTGTAGCAGGTTAGCACTATTCCTAATGGGTTGTTTCCAGAGGCGAGTTATTCGGTCGGCAAGCAAGTTGATGTCTTCAAGAATATGTGAATAGGGTTCTACGTTTTTCAGTGTCTTACGTTCCTGAAAGGCTCTTGTAACAGCAGTATCAGTAAATAGGCAACCAAAAAAATCACCTCTTAGCATTAAAGTTTGATTGAAATGATTTGCCATTGAAGGGAGTATATCTAATTCTCCTGGTAAATTACATTTGTTAAAAATAATCCTCGGCCTATAACGAATCCAGCTCTGTTCGGCTCGTTCTGCGACATTTCTGTCAATTTTAGAAATTTCATCCAATAGCCCCCTCACTGTTAGGAATTCTTCCATCACTGTACGGTTATAAGAGTCTCTCATCTTTTCATCAAGGAATGTGTTCTTAGGCATAGAACGCTCAATTACTCTAAAAGCTAAAAGTTTGATGAAAGTGAGCATGTTCATAGTTGAAGTATGCTCTGGAGTAGTGATAATCATTCCCAGATGAGTCATGCCAAAAAAATCCAAAGTATTGTATGTACTGCCGCTTCCAAGGTCCAATATCAAATATTCACATTCCAATTGTTTCAGATTGCTAATGAGACGCCTTTTTTGCACATGGTGCATGTTTGCCAGGAAAGGACTTCTTACATCACCAGCAAGAAACTTGAGGTTCTCATGTTCTGTTTCTACCAGCAAATTATTCAGTTTGCTATATCGTGCGCGTATAAAATCTCCGATACCGGGATGAATGTTCTTTATGCCTAAACAGGTATGCAGGTTTGATCCACCAAAATCAAGGTCTGCTACAATAACCTGTTTGCCAAGTTCGGCTAATGCAATTGACAGATTAGCTGCTACAAAGCTTTTACCTACACCACCTTTGCCACTTGCAATCGGAATAATAGTTTTTTCCATACCTTATTCAAGTTTTTTTATTTAAAGTACAAACCACATACAGAGCTTAATTATAATGCAGTCAGGATAACCAAGATAATACATAAATGCAAATAAAAGTATTCGCAGCAATGTTAATCCGATGTTAGTTTATTCAGATCAAGCTCAAAAAACACAACTTCCGGATGTGGATTTTGGTAATTAGGCTGGTTTGACGTAGAGTCGTTTCATCTCGCAGACTGTATCATTTAATGGACGCAGACCAACACATCCTGCACAATCCAACTCATCCCAAGCCAGTACAATGCATCCATTGGGAGTTGCGTATTCCTCAGGTAGGCTTTCCAGTTCCTCGTCAAAACCTTGAAAACATAGGTTAAATCCCAAAGTTTCTGCATATTCTAAAAACAGGTGGCGGGAAATGTCAAAATCACTTTGACCCTCCGCAAAATTTATACGAAGCGGCATCTACAAAAAACTGATTATAGTTGATTAAAGGCAAGATTCAGGAATAACCATTTTTACTTAGTTAAGATACTCTCTTTTCAATCTTACTTCAGGGGCAGATAAATTACACTTGTTCATTTAAGCTTTCTTTCTGCTTCATTCAGTCCTAAGACAATACCTAATCCCAGCATGGTTGAAATTATTACCAGCATCAAATAAGGATACCAACCCCAGTTATGATAAATGATGAGCGGGAAATAACTGCCTAAAGATCCGCCTGTATAATAAAAAGCAATATAAAGCCCGTTTGCAACACCGCGCTTAGATTGGGTGTGATGGTTGATATATGCGGATAAAGTGGAATGCATTAGAAAAAATCCTGTGCTGAAAATAAAAACCGCAAAAATAATGATGATCAGATTTGTACTTGTGAACAGCAAAAAACCTGCGCCAAAGGTGAGGATTCCAAGGATAGTACTGTTGATTTCACTGCCAAGTCTGGCACATATTCTCTGTGCGTTGAGTGAAACCAGCACACCCATCAAGTATCCCATATAGGCGGATGCAATCAACGATTCTGTCGCCTCCGGCGAAATGTCCTTGATACGAAAAGGTAGTACATTTAAAGCAGAGGCAAAACCGAAAAAAACTATTGAAACTGTCAGGTAAACCCGAAAATGCAAAGGACGTTTGAACATTTGCCAAATTCCGGAAATCTCCAGACTGTTGCACTGAGCCGGGATATCTTTTTGTAATTTCCAGAGCAGGCTCCACGCAATGAGTAAACCAATACTCCATACAATAAACGCAGTTCGCCAGTCACTGAAATCTGAAATGAGGCCTGTGATAAATCTACCTGCAAATCCGCCCGTAATTGTAGCCGCGATGTAACGGCTGACCGACTTTTGTCTTTGATGTGCCGCGGACAGGTTGCTGATGTAGGTTACAATAGCGGTGAAAATGGCGGGCAGTAAAAGCCCCTGCAGTAAACGCAGTCCAAGCATAATCCGAAAGTCCATAACGAAAGCAAGCGACAGTTCTGTAACTGCTAAAATTCCGATAAACCAGTGCAGTATCGTGCGCGCGGAAATATTGTCGATTAAATAACCGTAAACAATTGGAGTAAGTCCCAAAGGAAATAAAGTTAAGGAAATGAGCAGCGAAATTTCACTTCCGGAAACCGAAAAATCCTCTGCCAGTAATGGTAAAATAGGTTGTGGTACGTAAAGCGTACTGAAGGTCAGAACCGTTGTTAAAAGTAAAATATTTATTGATCTGTTATGCATGCTTATTTGAAGAAATATACTTGCTAAATATCAAGAAATTACTTTTCTTTTTGCTTATATTAAAGTAGTATAAAAGGTTAATTAAAACAAATAATAGAATATCATTTTGACATCCAGGAAGAACTTTATGAGTAAAAAAACAAACCCAAAAGCGGAAGTTCATGAATATCAAGCAGAGATGCAGAAATTGCTCGAAATTTTGGTACATTCTCTTTACACAGAACGCGAAATTTTTCTACGCGAATTAGTCTCAAATGCCTCAGACGCCTTAAGCAAGGTACAACTCACAACTTTGACAGAGGAAAATGTTCTGGACAAAGACGCAGATCTGCAGGTTGCCATTACCTTTGATGAGGACAAGTCACAGATCGTGATTGAGGATACCGGGTGTGGAATGACCAAGGATGAACTTGTTGAAAATCTTGGTACAATAGCAAATTCCGGAACACTTAAATTTTTGCAGCAAGCACAAGCTGAGAAAAAATCAGCCGAAAACCTGATAGGTCAATTTGGCGTTGGTTTCTATTCGGTATTTATGGTAGCAGATCGTGTGGAATTAACCACCCGTTCCTGGCAGGTTGATGCTCAAGCCTGGCAATGGTCTTCAGAAGGAGGAGGTCAGTACGAGCTTAGTCCGGCAGTTAATAATCAGCGTGGAACACGCATTACGATATTTCTCAAGGAGGATGCGAAGGAATTCTGTAGTGAGTGGCGGCTGGAGTCAATTATTAAAAAATACTCGAATTACCTGCCTTTTCCGGTAAAGCTCAAGGATAAAACGATTAATCAGGTAAAAGCGATTTGGACTCAAGCAAAATCAGAAGTTAAGACAGATGAATACACAGATTTCTATAAGCAAATTACACATGCCCAGCAGGATCCTTTGCACCATTTGCATTTTAACATAGATGCGCCAATTCAGTATTATGCGCTGTTGTATTTTCCTGAGTCAATCGGCAACGAAGTCCTGTATGCGCGTGAAAGCAAAGATGTCGCTCTTTATGCACAGAAAGTTTTGATTCAGTCAGGCAACACACATTTATTCCCATCTTATTTACGTTTTGTGCAGGGTGTGGTTGATTCAGAAGATATTCCGCTGAATGTCTCACGGGAAAATGTGCAGAAAAACGCATTGATCGAAAAAATAAAAAACAGTTTAACTTTACGTGTATTGAAAGAACTGCAGTCTTTGTCAGAACAGAATGTAGAAAAATACGGCAAATTTTGGCAGCAATACGGAACACTGATCAAAGAAGGTGTTTCTGCAGATTTTAAAAATAAAAACCGGCTGATGGACCTGTTGCGTTTTAACTCATCCGTTTCCGAAGATTCCTCACCGGAAGTTACCCTCAAGGATTATGTGGGACGTATGCGTGAAGAGCAAAAAGATATTTTTTATGTAACAGGAGGTTCACGAGAAGCAATTCTTCACAATCCGAACCTGGAATATTTCCGTAAGCAAAGTCTGGAGGTTTTGTTCATGACGGATCAAATAGATGATTTCATGATTGCAGATTTGCGGGAATATGACGGAAAAACACTAAAAAATATTTCTCAGGGTGATATTGATGAAATTAATGACAGTGATATTTCAGCACCGGAATCATCACTCTCAAAAGAGGAAAAGAATGATATCATTGCTTTTTTCGAAAAACAGTTGAAAGACCGGGTAAGTGGAGTTTCGGACTCAAAACGTCTGGTTGACAGTCCTTGCTCTCTGGTAACACCAAAGGACGGAATGACGGCTCAAATGGAAAAGATGATGAAAATGATGGATCAGAAATTTCAGGGCGAAAAGCGCAACATGGAAGTTAACATGAGCCATCCAATAATTCAGAATCTCTCAGAAATACTCCAGAAAGACAAGAAGCATCCGTTTCTTGAAGATTCTGTTGAACAGCTTTACGAGAATTCAATGCTTGTAGAAGGACTGCTTGAAGATCCGGTGCAGGTTTTATCACGCTTCCAGAAATTTATGGAATCAGCAAGTGCGTACGAACTTGAAAAAATATCCTGAGTATTTTTGATAATGTATGTAACAAAAATAGTTTGAAATAGTTGGATCTGTTGGTTAATTACACAATGTGTTATTCGAGATATCTTCCTCAATCTTCATGATGTTTTTCTCATATTCATGAAGAGCAGTTTCAATCTGCACAGAGTATTGACTCAGTTCGTGAAGTTGATTTAGATATTGCTCAATGGCTTCATTGTGTAGTTGGGAATTAGGAGGATTCTCAACTACTTTTTCAAGCAATTGTTTGCAGTCGGCAGTCAGGTTTGCCAGATCTTCCTTGATTGAGATGAGGTAAAAGGAGTCAGTATCGTGGTAAGTCAAATTGAGTTCAGAATTGTCCGGATCATTCTCCTGCGGCTTACTATGATCTTTCATGTAAGAGGAAATTTCTTTTAAGAGTGAATTGTAACGTTCCACCAGTGATTCACAATCTTTACGGAAGGCTTGGATATCTTTAGGTAATTTGGATGAGAATGTGTCCAAAAACACTCTAAAATAGTGATGCAGGATGTGATTAAGAGTGTTGATCAATGTCATTTGCTTTCATTCATTAATTTATTGTTCAACTGTAAATTAACCGGATTAGGAATTTTTGTCAAACAGTGATTTGGCTTCAACCCAATTATTAAAACAAAAGATACAGAAAGTTATATGGCGATTTCTATGACAGGTTTTGGTTCTGCTGATGCACAGTGGGAAAGCTGGTCATGCCAGGTGGAAATACGTTCGGTTAATCAACGTTTTCTGGATATACGCTGTAGACTGCCTTTGGGTTTTCAGACATTAGAAGCAGATTTTAAAAAACAGATTAAAGCGGCTTGTACACGTGGAAAAGTCGATTGTTCAATCAGATTGGAAAAAGGTGAAGGAGATGAAAAACTAAAACTGAATCATGAACGTGCCAAAATATTTAATGAGTTGCTGGGGGAATTTGAAGAATTGTCGGGACGGAAGGTGAATGTTGAGGCGCGGGATCTATCCAGTACAAATATTATTGAAGAAAACAAATCCGGAGAGCCTCCGGAAGAATGTGAAAAGGTGATCCGAGATTCCCTTGCAAAGGCAATTGAAGGCCTGCAGGAGATGAAACTGCGTGAAGGTCAGGCTATGCATGACGATATAAAGACAAGATTAGTCTCGTGTGAGCAGATCGTGAATAAAATCGAAGAACTATCTCAAGAAGAACCTGGACTATACCGTGAGCGGCTTCAGGAACGTCTTGCACAACTACAAGAAGGCACAAAAATAAATCCTGAACGTCTGGAACAGGAAATTGCTTTGTTTGCAGATCGTCTTGATATAACTGAAGAAGTGGTTCGCTTTCGCACTCATTTGGAACACATGGATGATATATTGGCTCAACGTGAAGTCGGTAAAAAAGCAGAATTTCTGATGCAGGAATTAAATCGCGAAGTAAACACGATTGCCTCCAAAAGTAATCACGCTGAAATTAGCCAGTCTTCTGTAGAAATAAAAAGCGAGTTGGAAAAAGTAAGAGAACAACTGCAGAACATCGAATAGTATTTACATGAAAATAACCCTTGCAGGAAGCCCTGGTTCAGGAAAATCAACCCTGCGAAAGCTACTTGCGGAGCATTACGGATTAAGCACAAAAGGAACCGGCGATTTTATGCGTGAATTGTCTGCAAAGTATGGGTACAGTGATATTACTCAATTCCTCGTTGAATATGTTTCAGTGCACCCTGAAGTTGATCATCAGGTGGATGAGGAACAGCGGATATTTGGTAAAGAAAATGACGATTTTGTGTTGGACGCACATTTAGGATTTCACTTTGTTCCTGACTCAATCCGGATTTGCCTAATTTGTGACCTGGAAGAAGCGGCCCGTAGAATTCTGGATGACAGTGGAAGAACAACTGAAACAGCAACGAATATCAAGGATAGTATTGTTTCCAGCCAAAAAAGAAGAGATACTATGCATGAAAACTTTATGAGTCTATATCAAGTTGATATTGATGACCACTCAAACTTTGATTTGGTTTTGGACACAACTAGTCTTTCATCAGACGAAGTCTTTGAACGGGCTTCTGCTTTTATTGATTTGCAAAGAACCTGAATGGGTCAGCTAAGAGAGCATAGAAGATAACATGTTTTGTCTCTTAAATATTTTTTGATGAGTCTCATAATACACACCAATGCACCAGTAGCTCAACTGGATAGAGCAACTGACTTCTAATCAGTAGGTTATAGGTTCAAGTCCTATCTGGTGCGCCAGCATTACCAATGGATTACAGCAGTTTTACTTTTGGTCAAGTTCCATA